>Ga0182014_10003442_pt1 | contig 18961 bp, 14 predicted proteins | sample 612S2DmetaG_FD_120489 | JGI IMG/M metagenome (GOLD analysis project Ga0182014, IMG submission 120489) | Permafrost microbial communities from Stordalen Mire, Sweden - 612S2D metaG | ecosystem: Environmental > Terrestrial > Soil > Wetlands > Permafrost | place: Sweden: Stordalen | collected... | reverse complement strand
CTGTCCGCCGACATTCAGTTTGGTGATGGCGGCGTCGTTGACGGTGAGGACGAAGGTGCATTGAAAGGCCCCGCCGGTGGTGTTCCGGCGGGGCCTTGGTGTTCGTGGTGGCGGCTTGGTGGTCAGTCTGCCGTGATTTCGGCGGCGGCGGTGCGGGCGCTGGTTTCGTCGACGATGGCTTTGCGGGTGGTGTAGGCGGCGATGAGCGCCTGGATGGCCAGGTTGTTGACGGCTCTGGGCAGTCCGCGGCTGGTGGCGTGGATGAGGGCGGTGGCGTCGTCGCTGAACAGTGGCCCGGACCGGCCGGCGAGTTGCAGGTGGTGGGTGATGTAGCTGGTGGTCTCCTCGCCGGTCATGCCGGGCATGGTGTAGCGGACGGCGATGCGCTGGTCGAGGGCGGCGAGGATGCCAAGCTTGATCCGGCGGCGCAGGGTGGGCTGGCCGATGAGCAGGCAGGCCAGCGGGCAGCCGGAGTCGAGGTCGTGGTTGGTGAGCATGCGGATGGCTTCCAGCTGGGCGGGTTCGAGCATGTGGGCCTCATCGATGGCCAGGACGGGGATCCGGCCGCGTTCGGCGTGCTCGCGGGCGAGCAGGTCCATCGCCTGGGGGGTGAGGGTGGCGTGGTGGGTTTTGGGGACGCCGCCGAGCGCGGCGACGATGGCGTGGTTGATGCCGCGGACGCCGACGGAGGGGTTGCCGAGGTAGATCAGGGTGTGCCGGGAGGCGTCCAGGGAGGCGAGGGCGGCGCGCAGGGCGACGGTTTTGCCGGCGCCGACTTCGCCGGTGATGACGCCGAGGGCGTGCTCGCTGATGCACCAGCTGATCCGGGCGGCGGCCTCGGCGTGGGCGCCGTGGCGGTGCAGCATGCCGGGGGCCAGGTCGCGGCGGAACGGCATCTTGGTGAACCCGTAGTGGGCCTGGAGTTTCTCGATGCTCACTGGTTCTCCCGGGTGAGGGCGTCGTCGATGGTCATCTGGCCGGGCAGCTGGTCAGGGCCTGCCGGGCGGGCGAGGTCAGCGAAGCTGATGGCGCCGGCGGCCAGGTGGGTGTCGTGGGCGGCGTCGATCAGCCCCATGTAGTCGATGCCGGTCGCCGGGGCGGGCGCGGCGGGCTGCTCGGGGCGGGCTTTGGGGTGGGCGTGGCGGCCGATGATGTGCGGGACGGCTTTCCCGGCGGGCCTGCCCTGCCAGCGGACCTCGATGCTGGCCAGGTCGAACGGGTCGAAGACCAGCTCGACCTTGCGCAGGGCCAGGGACGGGTCGACCTGGTAGGTGTTGCCGTGCAGCGACACGGTCGCGGTTTTGCGGACGGTGCGCCGCTCGCTCCACAAGAACGCCTCGTGCAGCTGGGCAGGTCCGGGCAGCGGTACGGCGGCGCCTTTCCAGCCATCTGCCCATCGTTGCGCGGGTGCCTGCCCGGTTTCCGAATGCACCCGGCGGTGATAGACGGTCTCGGCCCACGCGGTGAACAGCCGGTTCAGCTCGGCGATGCTGGTCACGTGCCGGCGCCCGGCCTGGCCGGGATCGCCGGTGATCTCGACGAGGAACTGCTCACGCACGGTGAGAAATAGCCGCTCGATTTTCCCGCGTCCCTGGGGCCGGCCCGGTGTGGAGTGGGTGAGCTTGACGCCGAGCACGGCGCAGGCCCGCAGCAGCCACGCGTCGACAAAAGCGGAGCCGTTGTCGACGTAGATCCGGTCGGGGACGCCGCGGCTGGCCAGGGCGGGCCGCAGCGCCGCGGCCAGGCGGACGGTGTCCTCGGCGTGACCGAACCGGTGCCCGGTGATCAGCCGCGAGTGATCATCGATAAAAGCGAAAAGATACGTTTTGCGGCCCCCGACGACGGGCCCGTGCAAGGCGTCACCGGTCCACATCTCATTGGGGCGGGCTGCCTCGAACCGGCCGAACGCCGGCGGCGGGCTGCCATCGGGCCGGGTAGCCAGCTCCAGCCGCACGAAGTGGCGCTGCAGGGTCCGCTCCGACGGTGACCAGCCGCCGCTAGCCCGCAGCACCCGCACGACCTGCGCGGCGGTGCGGTCGGGGTTTTCCCGTTTCAGCGCTGCGGCCAGCTCCAGGACCTCGGCTGGGGTCCGCGGGGTGACCTGCCGGGACGGCGGGGCCAGCGCATCAAACCCGCCGGCCCGCCAGGCCCGGATCCACCGGTCCAGGCTGGGCCGCGACACCCGCACCGGCTCGCCGAACGGCCCGGCATGCTCACGGGCAGCCAGCTGGCGGACCAGCCGGCCCCGCTGCCGGGTACTGAGCCCGGGGTCAGCGGCCTCGCGGATCAGCGCATACCGGAACAGCGCCACCGCGCGGGCCCGCCGCACGCGGGCATCGTCATCATCTGCCGGGCTCATCACGCCTCCAGGGGAATCAAGGGGAGCTGATCTTGCTCCCGGCCACCCTGGCGGCCCGCCGCGCCGCCCGGCTAGGACGAACTCGTGTTGGCCCGCTCCGGGGCGAAACCCGGCGCCAGCAGCAGCCCGGCGCTCACCGAGCTAGCCAGCTCACCCGGCGACAGGCTGACCAGCCGTCCCGCCCACCGGCGGGCCGCCGCCGCAGCCGCCGCGGTCACCGCGGCCACCGCATCGGCCACCGCCGGCCCCGCGGGCGCCAGCGGCGGCGGATCGGTATCCAGCGCGCACAGCCACACCGTGAACAGCCCGCGGACCGCCCCGGCCCGCGAGGCGAACCGGGCCAGCCAGTCCCGCACCGTCGACGCCGGCCTGCCCAGCAGCCGCGCGACCGGCCGGTACCCCAGCCCCGCCGCCTTGCCGGCCAGCCCCGCCCAGATCACCGCCACCCCGTCCGCCCGCCGCAGCAGGCAGCTCACCGGCAGCAGAACATGCGTACCCCCGCAGCCTCCGCACCGCGACCGGCGCGGCCGCAGCCGCCAGCCCACCCCGTTCTCACCCCGGATCACCCGCACCCGGGCATACCCCCACCCCGCCAGCCGGCCCGAACATGCCGGGCACCGCAACCGCCCCTGAGCCAGCCGCCGCTCGACCACGCACGCAACAACGCCTACCGTGACCATCGGTGCCTCCGCGCACCCAACGCGGCCCTCCCGGCACCTCCGCCAAGAGAACGGGAGGGCCGCCGCCTACCCGGACCTGATCACGGTGGCGTCGCACACGAAAAAGGACAACCCCGCAGGGTTGCCCTCCCGGCCATCCTCACCACAAACGACGCCAGCCCGCCGCTACGTCATCATTCCCAAGGTCGCGGGACACCTTCCCGCAGGCGGACGTCGCCGGTTCTGGTGAGTGCTTCGGCTTGCTGGGAGCGGTCACTGGTCTCGGGGCACAGCGCCAGTGCCTGGCCGAGGTAACCGGCCGCCTGCGGGAGATCGCCTTGCCGCATCCGCACAGTCCCGAAGTTGATCAGCGCGGAGCACTCCGCATAGCGGTCACCAATTCTCCGGGCAATGGCCAGAGACTGATAGTGGTGGCGAGCTGCCTGCTGGTAGCGACCCTGCCGCTCCTCGGTGTTGCCGAATTCGGACAGGCATCTCATTTCGCCCGACAGGTCACCGGCCTGGCGATAGATATCCAGGGCCTGCGCGTTGAGGGTGCCGGCCTCCTGATAGCGGCCCTGGGCAGCGTGGATAACGCCGAGGTTGCTCAGCGCGCCGGCCTCGCCGACGCGGTCACCGGTCTGCCGGAACAGCGCCAGAGCCTGCTGGAGGTGATCATCGGCCTGCTGGTAGCGGCTCTGCTGCCAGTAGACGCCCGCAACATGATCCAGTGTGGTCGCCTCGGCGGCGCGGTCACCGGTCCGGCGGGCGGCTGCGCCGGCGTGCGTGTAGATGATGATGGCTTCCTGGCAATACCTGCCAGCGGCCAGGTAACGGAACACGGTGGCGGCCAGCCCGGTAGCGTGCGCGGGCCAGCCGTGCCCGGCAGCGTGTGCCGTGACGGCCACCAGGTTCGCGCGTTCGGCGTCCAGCCAGGCCCGTGCCGGGGCCGGCTCGGTGACCGGCGGCGCTGGTGTGGCCGCCGGGGGGATGCGGGGCCTGCGGTGGCGTTCGGCGGGGTACAGGGTATCCATCGCGGCGGCAGCGGAATGCAGATAGTAATCGAACAACCCGGTCAGCGCCGCGTGCTGCCCGTCCTCGTCGTCGTGAGCAGCGGCGAGCTCGCGGGCGTAGGCGCGCAGCAGGTCGTGCATGCTGTACCGGCCTGACCTGTCCCGCTGGATCAGGTGCGCACGGGCCAGCAGGTCCAGCACGCCGCAGCTGTCCGCCAGCGTGGCGCTGGTGAGCGCGGCCACCGCATCCGGGCCGAAATCAGGGCCGGGATGCAGGCCGGCCACGCGGAACGCCCGGGCTGCGAAGGTATCCAGGTGGTGGTAGGACCAGGAGAACACGGCCCGGACCGCAGTACGCGGGTCGCCCCCGGCGTCGAGCAGGCTCAGCCGCTGCTGCTGGCCGGCCAGCTCATCCACCAGGCGTGCCAGGGGCATGTCGCGGCGGGCACCGGCCAGTTCGGCGGCCACCCGCAGGGCCAGCGGCAGCCGGCTGCACTGCTCAGCCAGCAGCGCGGCGGCCCCGGGGTCGGCGTCCGCGCGCGCGCCGATCAGCGCCCGCAGGAGACTGACGGCGTCCGGCAGCGGCAGCAGGTCGAGGTCGAGCCGGGCGGCACCGTCCCGGGCGACCAGCCCGGCAAGTGCATCCCGGCTGGTCACTACCACTGCGCACGATGGCGTGCCGGGCAGCAGCGGACGGACCTGCCCGGCAGATCTCGCGTTGTCCAGCACGATCAGCATGCGTTTCCCGGCCAGTCGGCTACGGTACCGGGCGGCACGCTCGTCTTCGTCCGGCGGGATGTCCTCGCCGGGCATGCCGAGAGCGCGCAGGAACCCGGCCAGCGCACCGGCCGCGGTCATCGGCTGGTCCGGGTCATAACCGCGCAGGTTCACATACAGCTGGCCGTCCGGGAACCGCCCGGCGACCTGGTGGGCCCAATGCACGGCCAGAGCGGTCTTGCCCGCTCCCGCCGTCCCGCCGATCGCGGAGATCAGCACGGTCCCTGGTGCCTGGCGGCCGGCCTGGTCCAGGCTCTGGGACAGCCTGGCCAGCTCGGCCAGCCGGCCGGTGAAGTGCGGTACCGCGCCGGGCAGCTGCCGTGGTACCCCCGCGGCGGGGCTGGCGGGGTCCGCTGCTGGAGCGGGTGCCTGGGGCGGGCCGTCGTGGCCGGCCGGGGGTGCGGCCAGCGCAGTGTCACCGTCCAGGATCTGCTGGTGCAGGAGCCGCAGGTGCGGGCCGGGCTCGATCCCGAGCTCATCCACCAGCGCCCGCCGCGCTCGCCCGTAAGTCTCCAGCGCCTCGGCCCGGCGGCCGGCCCGGGCTAGCGCCTCCATCAGCTGGGCGTGGAACCGCTCGCGCACCGGATGCTCCGCGGCCAGGTCACGCAGTTCCGGGATCAGCCGGTCCTGGCGGCCCAGCCGCAGATCCGCCTCGATGCGGTCCTCCAGCGCCTGCAGGCGCAGCTGCTCCAGCCCGGGCCCGAACCGGTCGCGCAGCACCTGCGAGGGCACATCCAGCAACGGGGTACCGCGCCACAGCTCCAGCGCCCGCTCCGCGGCAGCCGACACCTCCGGCCACCGGGCAGCCCGCCGGGCCGCGCCCGCGTCCCGGCACGCCGCCCCGAAACCCAGCACGTCCAGTTCCGGCTCCCCGACACTGATCAGGTACCCGGGATCGCATGTCGTGATCCGCGCGCTCGCCCGGGGCCCCAGAGCCTGGCGCAGCCGCCTGACGTGGCTGCGCAGCGTCACCGCCGCCCCAGGCGGCGGCGACCCATCCCACACCGCCTCAGCCAGGGCATCAGCTGAGACCGGCACATTAGCCGACAGCAGCAAGCTAGCCAGCAGAGCCCGCTGGCGCACCCCCGACACGACCACCGGATCCCCGGCCCCGCCGTCCAGCATCAGCGTCCCGAGCAACGCGAACCGCACACCGCCCACCCACGCCTCGCTATCCCCTGCTGCCGCCGCACCGGACCGGGACACTCCACGCGAATCGTACGCACGTCGCACACGCGTTGCACGCAGATGCAACCAGAATTGCACGCCCGGCGCCCATGCTGGCTCACAGGAACCTGGCTCGGTGCGTTTCCGCTGACAACCTCTAGGCTGTGGTCTGCGCGCAATAGACCAGTTCTGTGCTTTCTGACGCCGATCAGCGCATCAGGGCGTGCGGCTAGCGGATCGGTGGCGGGGAGGACAGGGATTCGCAACCCCGCCGTCCTGACACGGGGTGTCAGTACTCCGGTGGATACTGCCCGGCATGGCGAGATTTGAGGACCAGGACCTGACCGATGCCGAATTTCGTGAGTGCGACTTGACCCGCGCCCGTCTGATCGGGGTGGTGATGCAGGACGCTGTGATCGACGGGCTGGTCAGGAACCTGGTGGTTAACGGAGTCGAGGTGACGTCGTACGTGGAGGCCGAGCTTGACCGGCGGCATCCAGTGCGGCTGCTGATCCGCTCGGCCGATCCGGCCGACCTGCGGGAAGCCTTCCGGCAGCTTCGGGCGGACTGGGCTGCCACGCTCGGGCGGCTCCCGGGAATGCCCAAGGGTTCGGAGAACCAGCGTGTCGGCGGCGAGTGGTCGGCGGTGGAGACTCTGCGCCATCTGGTGTTCGTGCACGACTCGTGGTTCCGCCGCTGCTGCCTGGGGTCGGCCGAGCCGTTCACCGCGATCGGCTTGGCGTCCGAGTTCGTCCCCGACCAAGAGGAGCAGGGCCTGGATCGAGCGGCGACCCCGAGCCTCGACGAGGTGCTGGCCGCGCGCGGCGAGCAGGGCGCCGAGCTAGAGCGCTGGCTGTGGACCGTGACGCCCGATGAGCTGTCGGCGCCCGCGCCAGTGCCAGCGGGCCGAGGCTGGCCGCCGTACGCCAGGGGCAAGTCGGTGCTCGAGTGCGTGCACGTGGTGCTGGACGAGGAGTGGGCGCACCACGGCTTCTGCGTGCGCGACCTCGATCTGCCCGGGTGCCCCTCGCCAAGTGTTGTGTCGAAGCAGGAACCCTCAAAGGCCTGCGTCTTCCTGGAATCGACCAGGGCGTCGACCAGAGTGGCGTCAAGCCGGGCCAGCCGCTCCAGCAGCAACATGAGGGCTGGGTTGTAGTCAGCGTTGCGGCCAGGCCGCCCCGCAGCTCTGCCGCTACGGCTCTCCATGATCAGGGCGACCCAGTCACCCTCAGGCTCTGCCGAAAAGGTCGCATTCAGGGGCCTGCCCGCAGCGTCGAGAACCTGCATGACCGCAATAATGGCAGGCCCGCTTCGGTAACCAGCGATCTGATACTCCTCCAGGAGACTGCGGGCATTGCCTGGTCAGAAATCGAGACGACGAGCGGGACCGGAACACCCACGAGGTATACGAGCACCACGGGCCTAATGCGCGCTCATGCCGCGGACAGGGTCGAGCGCCAGGGGGGACCTGGCCTCGGCCCAGATCATCGACGGCCAGCGCTGCATCTCGATCGACGGCCGGATCAAGGACCTGATCAACCGGGGCGGCGAGAAAATCAACGCCGAAGAGGTCGAACTCCTCCTGGTGGACCACCCGGCATCGAGCAAGCCGCCCTCGTCGCCATGCCCGACTTGCAACTGGGTGAGCGCGCCTGCGCCTTCCTCGTCGCAGCCGGTCCCGAGCTGACCCTCCGCGATGTCCAGCGGCACCTGGACGCGCTCGGCGTCGCCACGTACAAGTGGCCCGAGCGGCTGGAATGGGTCAGCGACCTGCCCCGCTCCAAGGTCAACAAGGTTGACAAGAAAGCCCTGCGCGAGCGCGCCGCCGCCATTGCCCAGAACTCCGGGCAGGTCACCCCCCTCATGGCGGCTGAGCGGCCCGGCACGGCAGCGGCCCGCAGCCGGCCTTCCCCGGCGCCCTGATGTACCTCGGTAGACCGCACGTGCAGGACCCGCCGTAGAAGGCCCAGTGCGGCTCTCCGGGGCGACGTGTACCACCTCGACATCACCGTGGCCCTGATCGCGGCCCTACGACCTGGTCACCTGGCCGGGGACACCAGCGACGAGCCCTCCGAGCGCTGGAACCAACGGCCCGGCCCGCGCTGTTCCCCCTTGCGTTTCCCCTCGTGCACCTTTTGCTTCCCCCCGTAGCCCGGCGTACTTTACGCTGACAGCGTACCCGTCCAAACCGGGCGAATGCGCAGCACAAGCCAGGTGCGCAGGCGCCGGGAACACACCCCTGGGGGGACGCATGGCGGGTGGCCGTCGCTCGATTCTTATGGACGCCCGGGTGAACGGGTTCCCCGGTGCTTACGGGCTGGCCAGGTCGGTGATGAAGCTGGCAGCGCACATGGGCGAGCCAGACGGCGGCCTGGCCCTGCGAGTGCTCGTCAATCCCCGCGAGGCCCAGATCTTCCCGTTGTCCGAGCTGCCGGAGCACGTGGACGTGATCGGTACCGACGTCACGGCGTTCGGGCTGCACCGCTGCTGGGAGCTGGCCCGGCTCATCCGCGCGGTCGATGCGGCCGTCCTGTACGTCCCGTACCCGACGCTAACCCCGCCCGTCAGACCGTGCCCGTTCGTGGTGACGCTGCATGACTGCACGATCGAGGCCGATGTGGGTTTCGCGGGCAGCCGGCTGCGCCAGGCCGCGATGCGGACGGTCACCGGGATGGTGCTCCGGCGAGCAGTCGCGATGACCGCACCCAGCCTGGCCAGCCTGACCGAAATCCGCCGCCGCTATCCCGCCGCGCCGAACCCCACGCTGATCCCGAACGGAGTGGACGTCAGCCAGTTCGGGCAGGTCACCGCGGAGGCGGTGGCTGCGGCGCGAGATCGCTACCAGCTGCCAGGAAGGTTCATCCTCAGTGTCGGCGCGCACCGCCCGCACAAGAATCATGAGGTCCTGGTGCGGGCGCTGGCCGCTGTCCCCGGTGACGCCGGGCTCGTCATCGTGGGCTGCCCCGATCCGTACTTCGCTGACCCGCTGCCCGGCCTGATCGCCAGCCTGGGGCTGGAGTCCAGGGTGACACTGGTGCCGGAGGTGGCCGAGGAGTGGCTGCCCGCTGTGTACCGGGCCGCCTCGGTGTTCGCCTTTCCCTCCTTGGCCGAGGGATACGGCATTCCGGTGCTCGAAGCCATGGCGGCTGGCGTGCCTGTGGTGATGAGCGATCTCCGGGTGCTGACCGAGGTGAGCGGGTCGGCCGCCCTCACCGTGCCGCCACGTGACGTGGCCGGCTGGGCGTCGGCCCTCACGGCGGTGCTGGGCGACGCGGTGCTGCGCGGTCGGCTGACCGGGGCTGGCCATGCCGTCGCGACGGCCTCCAGCTGGGAACACGGAGCCTCGGCCCTGGGCAGCCTGCTCTGCGCCGTGGCCGCTGGGCGCGTCACCAGGTCCGGTATGACCGCTCCAGCTCCGGCACCGGCCTGGCGGTGGCCCGCGGCGGGCTACGCGGATGAATCGGCCAACGCGGCCTTGGAACTCAGACAGCGCGTGAGGGAACAGTTGTGCATACACCCGTGATGATCGAGGCCCACGGCTTGACCAAGTCGTTTGGCCCCGCCCGGGCTCTGGCCGGCCTGGACCTGGCCGTCCCCGCCGGGACCACGATGTGCCTGCTCGGGCCGAACGGGGCGGGCAAGACGACGGCGGTGCGAGTGCTCACCACGCTGCTGCGCCCCGACGCAGGCTGGGCCAGGGTCGCTGGTTATGACGTCGCCACGGACGGCGCTGATGTGCGCCGGCGCATCGGGATGTCCGGGCAGTATGCGTCCCTGGACGAGTGCCTGACCGGCCGCGCCAACCTTGTCATGATCGCCCGGCTGAGCCGGATCGCCAAGCGGAAGGCCAGGTGCCGGGCGGCTGCCCTGCTCGCCGCGCTGGATCTGGAACAGGCAGCCGACCGGCCCGTCCGCACCTACTCCGGAGGCATGCGGCGCCGCCTTGACCTGGCGGCGAGCCTGCTCGGTCAGCCCAGCGTCCTGTTCCTCGACGAGCCGACGACGGGACTCGACCCGCGGAGCAGGCTGACCCTGTGGGGCATTATCGGCGACCTTGTCGCCATGGGCACTACGCTGCTGCTGACCACCCAGTACCTTGACGAGGCCGACCGCCTGGCTGACCGGATCTGCGTCATCAACGGTGGGCGGGTCACAGCTCAGGGAAGCCCGGCCGAGCTGAAGGCCCGGGCCGGGACCTCTCTGCTGCGGCTGACCGTCTCCGCAACCGTCTCGCTGGCCCGCGCGGCAGAAGAGATCTCCGAGTACGCGGCGGGCCCGGTCCGGCGGCTGGCCGGGCAGCACGGGCTGGAGATTCCCGTAGTCCAGCGGCCCGGGCTGGTCACCGAGATCGTCCGGCTGCTCGACGCGGCAGGGATCGATGTTGACGACATCGCCGTCCGGCCCCCGTCGCTCGACGACGTGTTCGCCTCGCTTACCGGGCCGGTGGCGGCATGAGGGCCGTGGTCTGGAGCCTGCCCGACCTGGACGGCCCTGGCATCGAGGAGCCCAGCCTGGCCGGCCCTGCTCAGGATGCGGCTGGTACCGGCTGGCTGGACGGGCTGCGCTGGGCTCTCAGCGACGTGCGAGTGCTCGCCTGGCGCACGCTGGCACGGATCGCCACCACTCCGGAGCAGTTGCTAAACGTCACCCTGTTGCCGCTGGTTTTCGTTCTCCTGTTCAGCTACGTGTTCAACGGCGCCATCGTCTTCCCGGGGCACGGCAGCTACCGCGACTACCTGATTGCCGGCATCTTCGCGGTCAACATGGGAGGCACCGCCCAGGGGGCCGCCATCGGGATGGCGGTCGATCTGTCCACCGGCCTCATCGATCGCTTCCGTTCGCTGCCGATGTCGCGCGCGGCAGTCATCGTCGGCCGTACCGTGGCCGATCTCCTCACGACCTTGCTCGGCGCCGCGGTGACCGTGCTTGCCGGGCTGGCGGTCGGCTGGCGGGTCCACGCCAGCCCCGCGAGCCTGCTCCTCGCCCTGGTGTTCGCGCTGATGTTCGGTTACTCCGCCGCGTGGGCCGGGGCGTGCGTCGGCATACTCGCCCGGGGACCCGAATCGGCCCAGGCCGTGGGGCTGACTGTGATCGTGCCACTGTCGCTCACCTCCAACGCCTTCATCTCCACCGCCAGCCTGCCGTCCGCGCTGCAGCTCGTCGCGAACTGGAATCCCGTCAGCGTGCTCGCTGCCGCGTGCCGCCGGCTGCTCGGGAATCCCGATCCTGCCGCCGCGATCCATGCCTGGCCGATGCAGCACCCGGAGCTGGCCTCGGCGCTGTGGTCACTGGCCCTGCTCGCCGTGATGGCACCGCTGACGGTGCGGCTCTACATCCACCGGACCGGGCGATGATCACGCCACCGGCGGCCGGCCGGCCGGAGGGGGATTCACGGGAGCGGAAGCTGCGCATCATGGTGGTCACTGACCAGTACGAACCCATGGTGGGCGGCGTCCCGGCGGTCACCAGGAATCTCGCGCGGGGCCTGGCCGGGCGCGGGCACGACGTCGCGCTGGTCGTGCCGAGCCCGGGTCGGCGTGGCCGGCTCGCCACCGCTGAGCGGCTCAGCGTCATCTACCGGGGCTCGCTGCGCTGGCCATGGTATGAAGGCATGCGGCTCGGCTGCCTGCCGGCCTCCGCGGCGCGCACGCTGATCTCCTCGTTCGCGCCCGACGTGGCCCATATCCACTCCCCGGTGACACTCGGGGTCATGGCCCGGATCGGGGCAGGCCGGCAGCGTGTGCCGGTGGTCTACACGAACCACTACCTCCCGGCCAACGTCCGCCCCTCCACGGCCCCGCGGTCACCGGTCCTGGACGCCCTTTTCTACCGTCACGTCGTCGGGTTCTCGAACCGGTGCAGCTATGTCACCGCACCCACCGCCACCGCGTTGCGGCTGCTGCGCGAGCGGGGGCTGCGCGTGCCATCCAGGGTCATCTCGAACGGGGCCGACCTGCGCGCATACTCGCCGGGCCCGGCGAACGGCCCAATCCGGCATCGCTACGGATTGCCGGCCAGCCGGCCGCTGATCCTGTCGGTCGGCAGGCTCAGCTCGGAGAAGCGGATGGACGTCCTGCTGGACGCGGCGGCCAGGCTCGGCCCGGGCACGCAAGTCGCCATCGTCGGCACGGGGCCGGACGAGGCCCGGCTGCGGGCACGGGCGCAGCGGCTCGGGCTCGCCGGGACGGTGCGGTTCCTCGGCTTCGTCCCCGGATCCGATCTCCCTGCCATTTACCGGCTGGCCGACGTCTTCGCGATCGTGTCCGAGGCAGAGCTGCAGAGCCTTGCCACCATGGAAGCGATGGCGACCGGCCTGCCCGTGGTCGCCGTTGACGCCTGTGCCCTCGGGGAACTGGTCCGGCCCGGACGCAACGGGTTCCTGGCGCGCCCCGGCCAGGCCGCCGAGGTGGCGGCCTACCTGGGCCTCCTATGCTCCGACCCGGGCCTGCGGGCCAGGATGTCCGCGGCCAGCCTGGAGATCATCAGCGCCCATGAACGGCATCGCCTGCTGGCCGAGTGGGAGTCCCTCTACCGCATGCTGACCCTAGCCGGGGCAGGTGAGCGATGACCGGCCACGGCGGGCCGCCGGTGCGGCTGCTCTTCCTCACCGGCGACACCGGCGGCGGCCACCGGAGCGCCGCGACGGCCGTGGCCCAGGCGATCGACCAGGCATCCCCAGGCCGCTTCGCCATCTTCATCTGCGATCCGTTGCGCGGGCCGGGCGCATCGCACTGGCTGCGCTGGGTGACCGGCCTGTACGGCCCGGCGATCCGGATATGGCCATGGCTGTGGGGCGTGCTCTGGCGCGCGTGCGACTCACCCCGGTCCCTCCGCTGGCTCCGGGCGACGCTCATGTCGCCCATCTACCGCAGCGTGGCGGCGGCTGTCACGGCCTGGCGGCCTGCCGTGATCGTCTCGTTCCATCCGTTGACGGCCGAGCCCGCCGTGCGCGTGCGCGACCGCGGTGCCACCTTCATCCCGGTCATCACAGTCATTACCGACCTGTTCACCGCGCACCAGTCGTGGCGAGACGCTGCGGTCGACCGCGTCATCGTGCCCTCCGCGGCGATCGCGCGCCAGTGCGCGCAGGACGGCATGCCGGACGGGCATTACGTGGAGACCGGACTGCCGGTCGGCCCCGAGTTCTCCCGGACGCCAGCAACCGCACCCGAGCGCCAGGCGCTGCGCCGGTCCCTGGGCCTGCGCGGGCGGTTCCTGATCGTGGTGACCGGGGGCGGGGAAGGCTCGGGCGGCATCTACCGCCGCACCGTCGCCATCCTCAAGCAGGTCGAGGACGTGGACGTCGCCGTCATCTGCGGGCGCAATCATCGGTTGCGCCAGCGATTGACCCGGCTGGCGGAGCGGGCCGGAGGCCGGCTGAGCGTGCACGGTTTCGTCAGCAATATGGCCGACTGGCTCCGCTGCGCCGACATTGTCGTGGGCAAAGCGGGACCGGGCACCATCGCCGAGGCGACCTGTTGCGCTGCCCCGCTCGTGCTCACCGCGTACCTGCCGGGCCAGGAGGAAGGCAACGCGGAGTTCGTGGTCCAGGCAGGCGCGGGCAGTCATGCGCCCAAGCTGCGCGACCTGGCCGGGGAAATCGCACGCCTGCGGGACGACCCGGCCGCTCTGGCCGTCATGCGCGCGGCCTCGGCCCGGATGGGGCGGCCCCGCGCCGCCGCTGACATCGCCGGCCTGGTCACCGCGGCCGCTGATGACGCCACAGGCCGGTCAGCGTGGCCTGCGCTGGCCCCGAGCCACTCGCGCTCGGGGGCGCTGACCGGCCCGGCGCCGTTGCCGGATCCAGCGCCGGCGGCGGTCCCCGGGCGCCTACCGGTCAGCCTGGGCGGGTGAGGCGTTGAAGACATGCCATGAACCGTGCACTTTACGACCGAACAGAGTGATCACATGACAGCCGGGGACGCTCTTTCCGTTGACGCCGCACCGCCGCTCGTGGTGAAGGCGCAGGGTTCCAGCCGGACGCTGCCGGCGGGACCCAGCTACTTGGTCGGCCGCGATCCAGCGGCGGACATTGTGGTCAGTGAGCCAGTGGTTTCCTGGCGGCACGCGCTGCTGAAGGTAGCGGACGGCCAGTGGCTGCTCGAGGACGCCGGCAGCACCAACGGGACTTTCGCCAACGGCCAGCGGGTAGAGCGGGTCAGGATCGCGGATTCCTGCCAGGTCCGCCTGGGCCACCCGGACGCGGGCCCGCTCGTCTCCTGCCTGATCACAGGCATGCCACGGAGCGGCGCAGACCCGGCGCCGTCCGCTACGGCGATGTGGCCGCGGACGGAGCACGGCGAGCGGCACCCGACCGCCATCATGCCACTGACGGCCAAGGTCCTGCGCATAGGACGCGCCGACGACAACGACGTCGTGGTGGCGGACCTGCGTGTGTCACGCCGCCACGCCGAGTTGCGCAGGCGTCCTGGAGGCGAGTGGGAGATCGTCGACCTTGGCAGCCACAACGGCACGTTCCTGAACGGCCAGCAGATCACCACGGCCACGGTGACCAAGGCCGACGTCGTCGGCATCGGCGTGGCCGCGTTCCGTCTCGTCGGGGACGAGCTGCAGGAATTCGTCGACGCCGGTGACGTCTCGCTCGACGCCCGCGGGCTCACCGTCACGCTGCCCGGCGGCAAGGTGCTGCTGGACGACGTCAGTTTCCGGCTCAGCGAGCGATGCCTGCTGGGCGTGATCGGGCCCAGCGGTGCGGGCAAGTCGACCCTGCTCGGCGCGCTGACCGGGATGCGGCCAGCGACCAGCGGCTCGGTCCTGTACGACGGCCGGGATCTCTATGAGAACTACGCCGAACTGCGGCACCGGGTCGGCCTCGTGCCGCAGGAGAACATCCTGCACACGCAGCTGTCCGCTAACCGCGCGCTGGGCTATGCGGCCGAGCTCCGGTTCCCGCGCGACACCAGCCCGGCTGAGCGTGAGCGGAGGATCGGGGAGGTGCTCGGCGAGCTGTCGCTGGCGAAGCACGCCGACACGCGCACGGCGTCTCTTTCCGGAGGCCAGCAAAAGCGGGTCAACGTCGCTCTCGAGCTGCTGACGAAGCCGTCGCTGCTGTTCCTGGACGAGCCCACGTCCGGCCTGGACCCCGGCCTGGACATGTCAGTGATGGAGATGATGTCCGGCCTCGCCCGTGACGGCCGGACGGTCATCGTGGTAACGCACAGCGTCGCGAACCTCAACGTCTGCAACCGGCTGCTCGTGCTCGTGCCCGGCGGAAAGGTCGCTTATTTCGGGTCCCCCGCCGACGGGTTGCGTCATTTCCGCCAGCCGGGATGGGCGCAGGTGTTCCGGGCGTTCGAGGCCGAACCGGACCGGGACTGGGCCGGGGAGTACCGGCGCTCGGAGTTCTTCACCCGTTACATGGCCGAGTCATCCCCGGCCGGCCACACGCCAGCGGCAGCCGTCCGGGCGGCGCCGCCCCCGAGGGCACAGAACCGGCTGGCGCAGCTCTCCACCCTCACCAGGCGGTACCTGGCGGTCATCGCCTCGGACCGCAACTACGTCGGCGTGATCGCTCTGCTGCCGATCATCCTCGGTGGCCTGATCAGGGCGATACCGGACCCCGGCGGGCTGACCGGGACGAGCAACGGCAACGCGATACAGGTCCTGCTGATCCTGGTCATGGGCGCGTGCCTGATCGGGGTGGCCAACGCCGTGAGGGAACTGGTGAAGGAACGCCCGATCTATACCCGGGAACGAGCGGCGGGGCTGTTGCCCGGCGCCTACCTGTGGTCCAAGCTCGTGGTGCTCGGCGTGATCAGCGCGGTGCAGGCCGTTGTCCTGGTGCTGATCGGCCTGGCCGGGCGGCCGCTGCCCAGGCACGGGGCCTTCCTGACGGCCGCCCCGTTGCCCGAGCTCATGCTGGGGATCGCCGTGCTCGCGGTCGCGTCGATGACAGCCGGGCTGCTGATCTCGGCGGTGGTCAACTCCTCGGACAAGACCATGCCGTTCCTAGTCGTGGCGGTCCTGGCCCAGGTGGTACTGAGCGGCGGGGTCTTCCGGCTCAACGGCAAGGCCGGCCTGGAGCAGCTCTCCTGGCTCTCGCCGTCCCGGTGGGGATTCGGCGCGGTCGCTTCCACCACGAACCTGAACCAGGTCACGCCGCCGCCTCCGGGTAACACTCCGGACCCGCTGTGGCAGCACAGTGCGCATATCTGGCTGCTGGATATGGGAATGCAGCTGGCGCTCGGCGCGGTTGTCGCGGGGCTCACCTGGTGGCGCCTGTACCAGGCCAGCCCTGGCCGCCGCCGCTGACCGCCGGGGCCCAGCGCCCGGTGAGGGCGGGGACGACCGCGCCAGCGCGGGCATCGAACGCCGCGGACATGGCCTCCAGGCCCTCACCGCCGGGCCGACTGGAGTACGGGGCCGCGGCGCGCGGCGCATCAGGCGGGACTCGGCCGGTACCGCTTCAGAACTCGCCGCAGGTGCTGTGACCTGCGGTTTGGCCGGATGAGCCGGTTACGGCAAGATCGCGGTTTGTGTCCCTTGGGCGGGGGCCCTGTGTGCCCTGGGGGCTGCGGCCCGCTGTGTGTGTCAGTGTCACCGCAATGATGGCCGGCTTGCTCGTGTGGTTCTACGTGGACCTGAGCATAGGGGGCCGGGATCTCGGCCTGGCCGAGCGTGTCCTGGCCGGGGTGGAGGCGGTGTGGCCCCTTGCGGTGATCCTGACCTGTTATTGGAGCCAGTCCCGCGCCCGCACACGGACCCCAGGCCCGGCCGGTGCTGGCCTTGAGGGCTAAGCCGCGTCGGGCCGTTGTTCCTTGCGGCGGCAGCACGCCCCGGTTTGCGCCGTGAGGTCGGCTCCCGGGGTCGGAAATGCTCGCCGTCAGCCGGTTACATCTTGCTAGGCTTTATCTATGTAGATTGAATCTATATAGACAGGAAGGCGTATGACGACTGGATTTGCGGGTAGGGGATCGGAGCTTGCTCTGCTGCGTAAGCGGCTGGCCATGATCGCAGAGAGTGGCACAGGTACGGCGCTCGTCATCAGGGGCCGTCGGCAGGTTGGAAAGTCGCGCCTGGCGCAGGAGTTCTGCGACCGCGCCGGGGTGCCGTACCTGTTCAGCACCGCGACTAAGGGCGCGTCGCCTGTCGAAGCCATTGCGGCGTTCCTGGCTGAGCTGCGCGATTCAGCCCTGCCGCGCGACCCTGATCTTGTCCCCGCAGAGCCCACGGCGAGCTGGCCTGACGCGTTCCGTGTCCTCGCCTCCGTACTTCCGGACTCTCCCACCGTCGTCGTCCTCGATGAACTGCCCTGGCTGGCCGAACAGGACGAGACCTTCGACGGAGCCCTGCAGACTGCATGGGACCGGCTGCTGTCCAAACGACCCGTGCTTCTCTTGCTGCTGGGCAGCGACCTGCACATGATGGAACGACTGACGGCTTATGACCGGCCGTTCTTCGGCAGGGCCGACAACCTGCTGCTCGGTCCGCTGAATCCCGCCGAGGTCGGCGGCGCACTGAGCCTCTCCGCAATGGACGCAATTGACGCGTACCTCCTGTCGGGTGGCCTGCCCGGCATTCTGCGTGCGTGGCCGGATGGCGTCCCAGCACTGCAGTTCGCCGAACGCGAGTGCGCCGACCCGGCATCTCCGCTGTTCGGTGTTCCCGAGGCCGCGCTGCTTGCGGAATTTCCGGCCCCTGACATCACGCGCAGGGTGATCGAGGCGGTGGGAGGCGGCAATCGGACACACGCCAATATCGCGGCCGAAGCCGGCAGCCGGACCGGAGCGGTCCCGTCGGGAACGCTGACGCCGATATTGCACCGGCTGGTCGATGACAAGCACGTACTCGCCATAGACGAGCCGCTGTCGGTCCGGTCGACCAAGCCGGCGCTCTACCGGATCGCCGACACTAGCCTGCGGTTCTACCTGGCAATGGGGAGATCGGCCCATGAACTGAGCCGGCGCGGTCGGGCCGCGGCGGCGGCCGACCTGATCAACCGCAGGTGGGCGTCCTGGCGGGGCCGCGCGGTGGAGCCCACCATTCAGGAAGCGCTGTCACTCGCGGCCGCTGATCTTCCCTGGCCGGAGGCTACCGCCGTGGGCGGCTGGTGGAACCGCGCGTTCGATCCGGAGATCGACCTTGTCGGCGCCGACCGTGCACCAGTGGCCAGGAAGCTTTGGTACGCCGGCTCTGTCAAATGGCTCGATCGTCCTTTTGGCGCCCCGGACCTGGCCATGCTGCAGCGCAATGCCCCGCAGGTGCCCGGGTTCGACCCCGAGCAGGCAGCCCTGATCGGTGTATCCCGTAGCGGCTTCACCGATTCAGCGACCACAAACCTCGCGCTTTGCTGGCTTCCCGGGGACATCATCAGCGCATTCGCGTCACCGGCGGCAGGCTGATCTTGGCTCGGTACGACTCTCCGGCATTGTCGCCATGCCAGTTTCCTCAGACTGATCCTGCTGCCGCGTTGGCAGCGGCGAGGTCGAAGTGCGCGGGGTCGTATTCTTCGCCGGCCCATGCGCGCATCTCCTCGCGTTCCGGGCCCGGCGGCCCGGCGAGCAGCTCCTTGAGGTCGGTGAATCCGCGTGGCTCGCGCGGCACGCGCAAGCCGGCGAGCTAAATCGGCTGCGGACTGGCGGTGATTGCCGGTACCGGTCCTGCTCAGCGCAGGCCGCTGCGGATACGCGCGGCTGGAGCGCCGGGCGTTCGGTCCGGCCGCTTGTCAGCCTGATATCGATCATTTAGCATTGTGATATCGAATTTTGACGGTAAGGCGAAGGTGCCGCCACGGCGGCGGCACGCGGACGGGGAGACGGTCATGTACCAACCGAACAGCGTGATCAGGCGGCGGGTCGACGTCCCGGAGGACGCGAACGATCAATCCCGCGCGACGCATGAGCGCCGCGCGGGTCACCCACCGCATGAGACGGGCGCGGTACTCACAGGCATGCCGACGACCAGCGACGGCCCGCGGGGGGGGGGGGCCCCGGGACCGCCGTGCCGGTGACGAACCCCCTGATCTT
>Ga0182014_10003440_pt1 | contig 18983 bp, 18 predicted proteins | sample 612S2DmetaG_FD_120489 | JGI IMG/M metagenome (GOLD analysis project Ga0182014, IMG submission 120489) | Permafrost microbial communities from Stordalen Mire, Sweden - 612S2D metaG | ecosystem: Environmental > Terrestrial > Soil > Wetlands > Permafrost | place: Sweden: Stordalen | collected... | reverse complement strand
TGCGGCTCTCGGTGGGTATTGAGGACAAGGAAGACTTGATTGCCGACATCGATCAGGCCCTGGCGGCGGTGTAAAGGTGGCTCATGTCTGAATCGATCCTTCTGCTGGGCATTGACACCTGCGGCCCTTGCGGCTCGGTGGCACTGGGGCGTCTGAACGGCCAATCTATTGAGATGATTGGCCAAATCGAACTTGAAGGGCGGACCTATTCCTCCACCCTGGTCACGGCCGTCAGCGACTTGCTGGCGCAGAACAGCGTTCGACTGCGAGAGGTGGGCGCAATCGTGGCCGTGAATGGGCCGGGCAGCTTTACCGGCGTGCGCGTGGGGTTGGCCGCCGTGAAAGGGCTGGCCGAAGCCACACAAATTCCGGTGGTTGCCGTTTCGCGGTTGGAGGTGTTGGCCGCAAAGGCGGGAGTTCCCTCGGCGGCTCTCGATGCGCATCGTCACGAGGTCTTTCTGCGGCTGGATACGGGGGACAAGCCGGGAAGGGAACTACTGGCTGGAACTGATGAGTTTGCGGCCATCCATCCCGCGCCCGTGCGGATTGCCCTCTGCGACGAGGCCGCCGCCCTGGTGCTGAGCGCGTCGTGGCCAACTACGGAACTGGTTCGCACTGCGGCGCCCACGGCTGCCGACGCCCTGGTGCATTGCTCACAGCGAGTGACAGCCGGAGAGTTCGCGGACCTGGAACGGCTCGATGGCCATTACCTGCGCAGGTCCGATGCTGAGATCTTTGGCAAGGAGATCTTGGGCATACCAGCCGCCGGTGCGCCTGGACGCCTATGAATCCGCCTGGGCCAGAGTTGCGTATCCGCCGCATGACGCGGGCGGACCTCGACCAGGTGATCGAGATCGCCGAAAGCCTGAAAGAAGCGCCCCACTGGCCTCGTACGGCCTACCTGGCCGCGCTGGAGCCCGAGGCTGTCCCGCTGCGCATTGCGTTGCTGGCCGAGGAGCCTGTGGCTGGAGTTATTGCGGGGTTCGCCGTGGCCAGCCTGCTGCTGGCCCAGGCGGAATTGGAGTCCATCGTGGTTGCCCCGGCTTTCCAGCGCCGTGGCGTGGCGCGGAGGCTCTTTAGCGCACTGGCCGCCGAGCTTGCCACCGCTCACGCCAATGAAATTGTCCTGGAAACACGCGCCTCCAACCATCCGGCGCTGGGGCTTTACCGGCGATTGGGCTTTGTGGAAACCGGCCGTCGGCCGCGTTACTATCGTGACCCGGTTGAGGATGCAATCCTGATGCGCCTTGGGCTTTCGGGGCTCCGTGCCTGAACTGGCTGGGCACGGATGCTGTGACGGCTAAACGAACCAATCGTGATCCCGGTCACGCAAGGGGGCTTTTCGCAACGAATTCCACATTTTGAGGACACTTTGAGCCTTTTTTGACTTGCGGGTTGCGCTCTGGCGGCGATATATGTAATTGTTCGTTAACATGCGGAGGTGCCCGATGGATGAAATACAGAATTCCACGCTGAGCGAAGAAATTAGTCGTCTGCAAGCCGAACATCATCGCTACGCTCAGCGGCTGGAAGAATTGCTGCAAAAGCCCTATCTTTCCGACGAAGAACAGATCGAAGCAGTCAAGCTGAAAAAGCTCAAGCTGCATATCAAAGACCTGATCTTCGCTCTGGAGCGCCGGATGCCGGCGGTTGCTTAGGGTTTTTTAAGCAAGAGTCATTGCAGACGAATTGCCCGAGTGCCAGCCTTATGCGGCCTCCTCGCGGTATGTGTGCCCGTGAATTCAGGCGCGGCTGAACCCGCCTTAATCCGCAATCGAGTGGAATCACCGTATAATCGTCTGGACAATGGTTCGTGACGGTTACATCTACGGGTTGAGCTTGCTGGCAGTGGCAGTTGTGCTGGCGTGGGCCACGGGAAACTTGGCATGGAGCGTCGTGCCGGTGCTTCTGGCGGCGTTTTTCCTCTGGTTTTTCCGCGATCCCGAGCGGACGATTCCCACGGGACCCGGCCTGATTGTCTCGCCCGGAGACGGGCTGGTGACTGAAACGGCATCCATCAATACCCCCCAAGGGCCGCGGCAGCGGATCAGCATCTTCCTCAGCGTTTTTAATGTGCATGTGAACCGTTCGCCTATTGCAGGCGTCCTCACCAGCGTGCGCTACCAGAAGGGCCATTATCTGAACGCCATGAACCCCGCTTCGGCCGACCAGAACGAGCAGAACATCGCCACCGTCCGCGGCGAGGGCATTGAGGTCACCTTCAAACAGATTGCCGGCCTTCTGGCCCGGCGCATCGTCTTCAACTTCCACGAGGGCGACACGCTGGAGCGCGGCCAGCGCGTGGGCCTGATCAAGTTCGGCTCCCGCGTAGACGTGCTGCTGCCGGCCGAGGCAGAACTGCGAGTGAAGGTGGGCCAGCGTGTCAAAGGCGGCGCAAGTGTGCTGGCTGCCATGGGCATCTCATCGGCCGGAGGAGATCGCTGATGAGCCACCACGACGCCTCACAGGCCAGGGCCAATGCACAGGCGCAGTTGCGCCGGGGAATGTTCCTGCTGCCTTCATTGTTTACCGTGGGCAACATCGCCGCGGGGTACTTTTCCATCACCCAGACCATGGCGGCCATCAGCGGCGCCGGCGACGCGCACACGCACCTGGACTGGGCGGCCATCGCCATCCTCTTTGCCATCCCCTTCGACTCGCTCGACGGCCGCATTGCGCGCATGACCAACACGTGCAGCGACTTCGGCAAGGAGTTGGATTCGCTGGCCGACGCGATCACCTTCGGCGTAGCGCCCAGCCTGCTGGCGTTCATCTGGGGATTCCAATTTCTGCCCGACTCCATCAATCCGCGGTTGCACGAGGATCTGCTCCATGCCGGAGCCTTCATCTGCTTTTTGTTTTTGATCGGCGGGGTCTCGCGGCTGGCGCGCTTCAATATCAGCCACGATGCACAGCCGCGCAATCCTGGACGGCCGGACCGGAAGTATTTTGTGGGCATGCCCATTCCGGCAGCGGCAGGCCTGATCGCAGCTTGTGTCCATTTCGAGTACGGAATTCCCGTGCAGGCCTGGTGGATCGCTCTCATCTGGCTGGCTATCGTGGGCATCAGCGGCTTCCTGATGGTCAGCACCTGGCGGTTCTGGTCGGGCAAGGAACTCAGCTTGTCCCGCCGTCATCCCTTCCAGGTTCTGTTCCTCATCTCGATTGTGTTGTTCGTGGTTCTCAAGTATTCCCAGGTTGTGATTTTCTCGCTGGCGCTGATCTATATGTTCAGCGGCATCTGGGCGCGGGCGGCATATTCCTGGTCACGCCGCCGGCGTAGGCAGCCAGCCGTCGGTGCCGCCTCTCTGCCTGAGCCCGAGGCAACCGAACCGGAGCCGCTCGACCGCTCATAACCTTCGCAATTGAAGCAAAGGATGCCTGTGTACAAGATCGCTATTGCCGGAGCCTCCACCCTGGTGGGCCGGGAGTTGAAGGACGCGCTGTTGGAGTCGCCCCTGGCGGCGGCCGACATTGTGCTGATGGATGAGGAAGAAGCGCAGGGCCAGTTGGACCAGGTGGGCGACGAGATCACCTTCGTTCAGGTCATCGCTCCCGACGCCTTCGACCACGTCGACTTCACATTTTTCTGCGGTTCAGAGGATATGACCCGCAAGCATTGGCGCTCAGCGCTGCGCGCCGGTTCCACAGTGCTCGACCTCTCCGGCGCTCTTGACCAGGAGACGGGCGTTGTGATTCGCGCGCCATGGCTGGGCACTGAGAAACTCGGCTCTGAGGCGGCTGGCGTTGACCTGTTTACTCCTGCCGTCGTCCCGGCCCACCCCGCTGCGCTGGCGCTGGCCGCGGTGCTCGAACGGCTCCAACAAGCTGCCCCGGTTCACATCGCTTTTGCTACGCTGCTGGAGCCGGCCAGCGAGTTTGGCCGCGCCGCTCTCGACGAACTCCACCAACAGACTGTAAACCTGCTCAGCTTCCAGGGGCTGCCCCGCGCGCTCTATGACGCGCAGGCAGCCTATAACCTGCTCTCCGGCCTGGGCGAAAGCGCCAAGGTCAGCCTGGCCGCGGTGGAGGCGCGGGTGCGCCGCCACTACGCAGCGCTCTCCGCCGGCCGCTGGCCCACCCTGGCCCTGCACGTGATTCATGCGCCCGTCTTCCACGGCCACACCTTTTCGATTGCCATCGAACTGGAGCGGCCAGTCGAGATTGCCGCCCTCGAAGAGACTCTGAGCGGCGGCCACGTGGATCTGGTTCTGGAAGACACTGACTCGCCCTCGAACCTGGCCGCTACTGGCCAGAACGACGTGCTGGTCAGGATGCGCCCGGAGCCGGGCGACCGCAACTCAACCCAGGTTTCGCGCCTGTGGATCTGGGCCGCCTCAGACAACCTGCGCCTCCAGGCGCAGAACGCCGTGGCGTGCGCCCTTGACCTTCGCCGACTGCGGCCGCAGGGAACGGTGCAGTAAAGCGGGCAGAAGCTTTTCTACGGCTTCGTGGCCAGCTTGGGCGGATCGGTGACGTACTCATCCCCGGTGCGAGCCAGCAACAGGCTGCGGCGATCATTCAGCAGCTTCACCCGGCTGGTCAGCTCGATGAATTCCTGCTTCTGCGTGGCGCTGAGCGGCGTCGCGGACGGGCTCACCTTGGTCAGCTCGGCAATTCTGGTTAGCTCATCGAGCCGGGCTTGCAGCCGCTGCATCTCGCGGTCGATCAGCACAGGGTGAATCACCGGCGTTTTCGCGCGCCCTGACGCCAGCTCGTTGCGGTTGTTTTCGCCCCACACGGGCAGAATCCCCACATGGCCTAATTCGACGCGAACGCCGCCCGGTCCGTAGTCCTTGCGAACCGCCGAAAACAGCCCGATGATCGCGTCGCGCGGGTCGCCGTCGTTGTCCGGCATCAGCCCATCCACATAGGTGCGCGACTGGTTCGACAAGAAATTGCCCAGCGAGTAGAAGATGACCGTGTTGCGGCCATCTGCGGTGCGGTACGTCTCCACCGGCTGCAAGACGTGCGGATGGTGGCCGACGATCACCGAGGCTCCGGCTTCCAACATTTTGTGCGCCGTCTGCACGTCCTCGGGCCGGGGCGCGGGCGCATACTCCACGCCCCAGTGAATGGAAACCACCAGAAAATCACACTGGGCGCGGGCTGTTTTTACGGCCTCCAGCACCCCAGCTTCGTCCATTCCCGGCCCACCGTCCGACTCGCCCGGATAAGGGAAAAAGTTTACGTGTGGCTCGTCGTCCTTGTCCGGATTGCGGTTGCCATTGAGCCAGCGCGTCATCCCCAGCCAGCCCACCTTGATGCCGTTGGCCTCGACGATGACCGGCTGCCAGCTTTGCTGTGCGGTATCGCCGGAACCGGCAAAGGGCAAGCCCCGCTCACGCAGGTGCTCGCGCGTCTCGGTAAAGCCAGCCCATCCCTGGTCCATGACGTGGTTGTTGGCGAAGGAGACAATCTTGATGCCGTTGGCCTTGAGCGCGTCAATCAAGGCGATAGGTGCGTCGAAGAGGAACGGCTTGGTTCCGTGCGTGTGCGCCGGAGCCACAGGGGTTTCCATGTTGACGAAACCGAAGTCGGCCCGCTGGAAGACGTCGTGCACGTCGGAAAACAGAGCGCTCCAGCCCGCCGCGCCGTCTCCATCAGCAGCCGCGGCAGCCCGCACCGCCTCGTGCGGAATCACATCGCCGGCCACGGCAAAGCTGACCTGCGCCAGATCGTGCGGATAGGGAACCACAGCTGCCGCCGAATGGCTGCCATGAGAGCCGGCCAGCAAAGCCGCGCCAAGGGCTGCAATGGCAAGCAGCAGGGCTCCGGCAGTGGCCAGACGCCAGTGTATCCTCAGTCCAGCAACAAGCCGTATGCCTAATCCCGCTCCAAACCGGCCTTCGCGCATCGTCCAATTCATCTTCCGCACCAATTCAGATTCCTTCTTTTCAATCGCAAAATGGAATGCGATCAGGATACAGGTTCAATTGATTGTTCCCTCAGCGTTGAGGATTGACGGTTGCGCCCAGCTTGCGGCCCAGGAACTCCGCGCTTGCCTCATACGCGCGCACCCAGTCGCGGCGCAGAAGGAAGCCGTGAATCTCGTCAGGGAAGACGATTTCCTCGAAGTCGATCTTCTGCCGGCGCAAGGCTTCAACGAGTTCTTCGGTTTCGGAAAAGGAGACATCGCGGTCATCGTCGCCGTGGATCAGGAGCACCGGCGAACGCCAAGTGGCCACCGAAGCGATCGGTGAAGACTCGAGGGCCAGCCGCATCACATCCGCCTGCTCGCGCGGGTCGGAGTTCGGCGGAAAGTCGGGCACATCCACGCGCCAGTCGTGAACGCCATGCATATCAACGCCGGCGGCAAAGAGATTTGAGGCTCGAGCCAGCGCCAGCGCGGTCAGGAAACCACCCCAACTGCCACCCCACGCACCGATGCGTGTTCCATCCACGTCGGGCCGACTCTTCAGATACACTCCCGCGCCCAGTGCGTCGTTGAACTCGCTAGCGCCAGAGGCGCCATAGCCAAGGGCCTCGCGGAAGTCGAGCCCATACCCGATTCCGCCGCGGTAGTTGACGCTGAGCACGATGTAGCCGAGGCTGGCCAGGTACTGGTTCATGGCGTAGGCGTTCGAGTAGTACTCCATGGAAGACCAGCCGAGCAGCATTTGGCGTTGTGAGCCGCCATGGAAAAAGACCATGGCCGGGTGACGTTCGCCGGGCGCAATCGACGCGGGCAGGAATAGCTGACCGTGAATCTCAAGGCCGTCCGCGGCCGGGAAGAGGACCGGCTGAGGCGTGACGAAGCGGGCGGCGGGATAATCCGCGGGAATGGCCTGAGGGGCGAGATCGACCAAACGGCTGCCCACCACCACCGCGGCGCGGATCGGCAAGCGGGCGTCGGAGCGCAGGACGGCGATTGCGCCGTCGCTTGCCAACACCGGCTGCGTCTCGATGCCGCTGCCCGCCGTGACGGCTTCCAAGCCATTGTTTGAGCCGTCTGAATTGAAGATAATCCGCCAGACATGGCGCCGGTCGATGTCGTTCTGGTTGGAGTCGAGGAGCAGCGTCTTGCGGTCGGCGCTGAGCGAGACGTGCTCAACCTCGAACCTGCCGAAGTTGAGCTGCGCGGCATTGCCGCCTGAAGCGGGCACGGCAAAGAGATGAAGCCAGCCCTCGCGCTCCCATGGAAAAACGATTCGACCGCCAACAGTCCAATGCAACTGGTCCGGCGAATCTGTCCCGTAGAAGGCGCTGCCGACGCCCTCAGCCGCGCGCCAAGCCTCATGCGCGTTGCCGGTGGCTACCTCTGCCACACGAATCGACCAGGGCAAGGCCGTGCGATGTGGCCCATGGACCTGCGAGTTCTTGTCGGGCGGAATGCGCAGAAAGGCGATCTGCATGGAATCAGGCGACCATGCGGGATTACTGTCGAAGTCGGTGGAGGGGTCAAGGTAGGCGAGCGAATTGGCTGCCACGGAATAGACGCCGATAAAGCTGTGGCCGCTGCGACTGCTCACAAAAGCAAGCCGCGTGCCGTCGGGAGACCAGCGCAAGCCCTCGGCGGAGCCACGCATTTGTAGTAGTTGCCCCGGTTTGGCCGGGTCATCGTCAAGCGTCAGCAGCCACACTTGGCCGTGGAAGACGTAGGCCAATCGCTTGCCGTCAGGCGAGATTGCGGGCTCGTGGCCCTCGGCCAACAGGCGCGGCTCGCCGCCTTCTGCGTTGACGATCCACAACTGCTGCTGGGCGCCCATGGGAAACCAGGCCGGATTGGGCACCGGATGGCGCTCACCCTCGGCGTCTCCGCCGCGTACGTAGACGATCTTCGCGGCGTCTGACGTCCACTGCGGGGAATTGATCTCCTGGCCGTCATCCTGGGCGTAGTGCGTGAGCTGGCGGGAGACGTATCCCTTGCCGTCCGCCGCGGGTTCGGCAACCCACAAATTGCGCCGGCCGCCGATGTTCGCCACCCAGGCCAATCGCCCTCGGGATGGAGCGGCGCGTAGAGCGGAAGTGAATGGAGCGCTCAAAGCCTGCTCAATCGTGAACCCCTTTGGCTGCGCAACCGATGCCGGTGCGCTCACTACAAAGGCCGCAGCCAGCAGCAGCGTCCCAATCCCAGCCAGCCGCCAGCGCCGGCGCATCCCCGCAAGCCTTGCGCCGAATTGCGCCCCAAACCGACAGCCCTGCATTGTCTGCACTATCTTTCGCGCCAACTCAGACCCCTTTCCCGCTGCAAAATGGAATGCAATCAGGATACAGCGGTCAGTGGTAAGTGGACAGCAAAGCCCCGCGCCCCCCGGATCGAGTTTTTTCGCAGCCTGTAAAGTCATACTCCGGCATGACTATGGCGGAAAATAAGTTTTGAGGGATCTTGATGCCCATACGCTTCAAAAAATTGGCCCATTCAGAGATTCCCTGAGGCCGGACGTGGGAAACTGATAGAGTTGCAGCGGCGGAGTCGTCCGGCGGTTGAAGCCGACGAAGGAACGCCGGCAGACGGAGGATGGGAATAGCTATGGCTCAGGAAAATTCGTTCGACATCGTCAGCAAGGTGGACCTCCAGGAGGTCCGCAACGCCATCGATCAGGCGCTCAAGGAGATTCGGCAGCGCTTCGATCTGAAGGATTCCCACTCGGATGTGACCCTGGAGGGCAACGACGCGATTCTCGTTACTTCCGACGGGGAGTACCATCTGGAAGCAGTGAAGGAGATTCTGGCGCAGAAGCTGGTCAAGCGCGGCGTCTCGCTGAAGAATCTGACCTACGAAAAGATGGAGGAAGCTTCCGGCAAGAGTATGCGGCAGAAGATCAAACTCCAGCAGGGCATTCCCATTGAAAAGGCAAAGGAGATCGTGCGCCTGGTGAAGGACTCAAAAAAGAAGGCGCAGGCCAGCATCCAAGGCGATACAGTCAGAATATCGAGCAAGGATCGCGACGAGTTGCAGGGAATCATCGCCTTGCTCCGCGGCAAAGAGATGGGCCTGGAATTGCAGTTCACCAACTACCGCACGAATTGAGCGGCGGGGCGGCGGCAGGCGGCGCCGCTGAATCGCCGAGCCGAAAGTCGCGGCAGCACTGTAGGATAAAGCACGGGACCGGAGAGCATTGAGCACATTGGCGATAGAGACGGCAAAAGAGGTTTTTGATCTGCTGCGGGACGACCTTGTGGCGATCGAGCAGGAGTTGGGTCGCGACGCCGCCTCCGGCGTAAGCACCATCACGGAGATCGCCGAGTACCTGCGGGGGGGCGGCGGCAAGCGCATCCGGCCGACGCTGCTTTTACTGTCGGCGCACACGCTGGGCTACACGGGTCCCAGCTCCATCCGGCTGGGCGCGGTGGTCGAGATGGTGCATACCGCGACGCTGGTCCACGACGACATCATCGACGGCGCGGATATGCGCCGCGGGCGTCCTTCCGCAAATACGACCTGGGGCAATGAAAAATGCGTGCTGGCCGGCGACTGGCTGTATATGCAGGCCTTCAAGGTGGCGCTGGAAGAGAAGAGCCTGCGGGTGCTGGATCTGCTGATCGGCCTGACCCAGCAGATGGTCGAGGGCGAGCTGCTGCAAATCCAGAAGCTGGGCCGCCCCGTCTCCGAGGCCGAGTACTACGACCTGATCTATCGCAAGACGGCCTGCCTGTTTTCGGTTTCCATGCGCCTGGGCGCACTGCTGGCCGGGGCCACGGAGGCTCAGGAAGTGAGCCTGGCCGCCTATGGCCGCGCCATCGGCCTGGCCTTCCAGATTGTCGACGACGTGCTCGACCTGACCGCGACCGAGGAAGTCCTGGGCAAGCCCGTGGCCAGCGATCTGCGTGAGGGCAAGGCGACACTCTCGGTGATCCACTCCATCGACCACGGCACCGCCGCTGACCGGCAAACGATCCAAAGAGTTTTAGATGATCGCAGCTTCGAGCGCGTGAGCCGCGAAAAGATTCAGGGGATTCTGGTACGCAATGGCTCGGTCGACTATGCCATGAGCGTGGCCGACCGCTACGCCGAACAGAGCCGCCAGGCACTGGCCGAGTTGCCTGACTCCGAGTACAAGCGCGCCCTTCTATGGGTGGCGGATTTTGTGGTGGCGCGGGAGAAGTAACCAGCCCGGCGAGAGCTCCGGTATCTGTGCCGCTCGATCAGCGATGGGCTGGAGTCTTCGGGGCATCCATCATCGTTCGCAGGGCTGCGGCATACTTTTCCGGGAAGGGCTTCTTGTTCATCTGGGCGTCGCAGACAATGTGCGTCGTCTCGCCTTCAGCCAGAAGCGCAGGTTCGGCGCCGTCTTCAGCCTTGCGCAGGATGCGGTAAACGAACCTTACCACGGAGCCGCGCACCACCATGGGCCGGGTTTCGATGAGGATTTGTTCGTCGTAGCGAGCCGAAGAGCGGTAGCGGCACCGGGCCTCGACCACCGGCAGAATGCAATGGAATTCGCTCTCCAACAGCTTGTAAGAAAAACCAAGAGCGCGGAAGAGCTCGACGCGGCCAACCTCAAACCAGACCAGGTAGTTGGCGTAGTAGACAACGCCCATCTGGTCTGTTTCGGCGTAGCGGACTCGAATTTCGGTGGTCACGGGCATCAAGCAATCTCTCTCAGTGTCTGATAATGAACGAATTTCGTCCCCGGATTTCCACTGGAACGCTGACTTTTCCACATCCCCCCAAGTTTCGCCGGTTTTTTCTGTAATCAACACCTCACGGCTTCAAATGGACGAAGATCGGTAGCTTGGCGAAGTCGTTGAAGATGATGAGGGCGAAGAAGGCCACAATCACGAAAAAGGCGGCTTGGTAGATGCGCTCCTTCACGTTGATGCTGATGTCGCGGCGGATAATGCTTTCAATCAGCAGGAAGAAAATCATGCCGCCATCCAGGATGGGGAAAGGCACGAGGTTGAGGATGCCCAGGTTGAGGCTAATCATTGCGGCCAGCCCAATTTTGGGCGCCCAACCCTTCATCTCCGCCGCATCACCGGCCATGCGGGCGATACCAACCGGTCCGGCAAGCTGAGAGACGGCGACCTTGTGCGTGAAGAGTCCTCTCAGAACATCGAAGATCAGAAACGATTTGTCGGCGCAGAAGGCGGAGGATTTGGAAACGGCCTTGGTGAAGGAAAGAGGGTCATTGCGGAAGGGAATCTGCACCGGCGCAAACCCCAGCTTCCAGCCGCTATCCAGCTTGGCCGGATGTGCCACGACAGGCGGCAGTGCGGCGCCGTTGCGCAACACGACCAGCGTAACCGGCTTGCCTTTTCCGGTCTGCAAATAGGCCAGCAGCGAGGTAACCGTATGGAAGGGGTGTCCATCCACGGACTGGATGGCGTCGCCGGCGCGCAGGCCGGCTTGGTCGGCTGGCGTTCCCTGCTGCACTTGCTGGACGCCGATGGGGCCGAGCAGATACTGAGGCAGAATGCCCTCGTCGCCCAGGTCAAAGTCATCGGCTTTGGCCGCGGCGGGCACGTGAAGGTTCAGCCGCACGGTTTTGCCGTCGCGCTCCACCGTTACCGGAACGACCTGGTTGGGGTTCAGCTTGGTGCGTTCGTAGATATTTTCCCAGTCGGGGTTCTCCACCGTGTCGAAGTGGCGGATGATGTCGCTGGACTGGATACCGGCCTGATCCGCCGCTGAACCTGGAGTCACCCATTCGACGGTCGTGGTCTTGACTTCGACGGCGGGGACTTCGTTGATCCAGCCGAAGTAGAGGACCATCAATACAAAAGCGAGAACGAAGTTGGAGAAGGGACCGGCAAAGCCGATCAACATACGCTGCCAGCGGGGGTGGGAGGTGAGTGCTCCGGGATCGTCAGCCAGTGGAACGGGGGTTGAGCCGGGCGCCTCAAAATTCTGCTCTCCGCTCTCGCCGGTCATTTTGACAAAGCCGCCCAAGGGCAGCAGGCAGATCTTGTAGTCGGTGTCGCCGTACTTGACTCCGAAGAGGCGCGGCCCGAAGCCGAAGGAAAAAGCCTCGACGCGAACTCCGCAGAGCTTGGCAACGGCGAAATGGCCGAACTCGTGAACCACGACCATGACGCCGATCAGAACGACAAAGGCGGCGGCAGAAACCAGAAATTCATACATAAATGTGCGGTTCTTCCCTCAATAAACTTTCTGCGCAGGTCAATGATGCAAATCAACTGAAGTCCGGCTATCTTGCCAGGGGTTATAACCCCGAGTTGCCAACTCGCACGCTTCAATTGAAAGCGAAGTGATTGGGCTGATGGCTCAGGCCTTGGCCACCATCGTGCGAGCCATTTGACGCGCTTCCAAGTCGTAGGCGAGCACCTCGGCGATGGTGGACGGGTGCGCCTCTGGCGTGGATGCGAGCACTTTTTCAATTGTACGCGGGATTCCCGTGAAGGAAAGGCGGCGGTCGAGGAAGGCCTCGACGGCGACTTCGTCGGCCGCGTTGAGGGCGATGCAATGCGCGCCGCCTTTTTCAGCCGCTTCAAAGCCCAGCCGCAGGCAAGGGAATCGCTCCAGGTCGGGCTGCTCGAAGTCCACGTGGCTGAGCGCGGCCATGTCAAAGGTGAGCGTGGAGGCTGGCCGCTCCGGGTAGGCGAGAGCATAGAGGATCGGCAGCCGCATATCGGTGACTGAAATTTGCGCCAGGATGGAGCCGTCCACATACTCCACCAGCGAGTGCACCGTGGACTGCGGGTGAACCGTAACCCGAACCTGGCTGGGCGTCACGTCGAAGAGGCGGCAGGCCTCAATGACTTCGAGGGCTTTGTTGAGCATGGAGGCCGAGTCGATGGTGATGCGGCGGCCCATGACCCAGGTGGGGTGCTTGAGCGCCTGCTCGGGGGTGATGGAGGCGAACTGGTCGAGCGGCAGCTTGCGGAAGGGGCCGCCGGAAGCCGTCAGCCAGATGGTTTTCACCTCAGAGTGCGCGCCGACTCTCAAGCATTGATGAACGGCATTGTGCTCACTGTCGATGGGCAGGATCGGGACGTTGCGCTCACGTGCGGCACGGGTAAGAATCTCGCCTGCGGCGACCATGCACTCCTTGTTGGCCAAGCCGAGGGGCTTGCCGGCCAGGATGGCGGCATGGGTGGCTTCCAGGCCCGCCACGCCCACAATCGCCGAGACCACGAAGTCCGCTTCCGGCAGGGTTGAGCAGGCGACCGTGCCGGCGGTTCCGTAAACCACCTCGATGCCGCTGATGCCTTTTTCTTTCAGCCGTTTGGCCAGTTCGGCGGCCAGCTCTTCGGTAGCCAGAGAGATCAGCTTGGGACGCCAGCGCAGAGCCTGGGCAAAGACTTCGTCGAGATTGCTTCCGGCGGCCAGCGCGACTACGCTGTAACGCTCGGGAAACTGCTCGACGATGGATAGAGTGCTCTTGCCGATGGAGCCGGTGGAACCAAGGATGGCGAGTCGTTTCAAAGCGTTGATTCTCCTCTTGCTTTAATTATCGCTCGCCTGATGCGTCAGCGCGCACAGTTCCGGCCCGCGGAGAACGGAAGGGGCCAGGCTTCAGTCCGTATGCTTCAGTCAGTTACATGGTTATCGTGGCGCCGAGAAGATGCGTTGGGGCCGAGAATTCAGTTCGACCCATTAGGACGGCTGGTGAAACAGCAGCGCGTACCACAGCACCGGAGCGGCTAGCAGCAGGGCGTCGATGCGGTCCAGCACCCCGCCGTGGCCGGGCAGAAGGGTGCCGGAGTCTTTGACGCCAGCCGAGCGCTTGAGCGCGGACTCAACCAGATCACCCACCTGGGCGGCCACATTCACCACGACGGAGAGGCGCAACCAATACCAGATGTCCTCGGGGTAAGAGAGCCAGGCAGAGTCGAATCGGGCCTTCAGCAAATGTTCCAGACCCAACAGGAAGCCAGTAACCAGCAGGCCGCCAGCCACCGAGCCCAGCGCGCCCTCCCAGCTTTTGTTGGGGCTGATCGTGGGCGCAAGCTTGTGCCGGCCCCAACGGCGGCCTATGTAGAGAGCCGCAATGTCACCGGCCCAAACCACGCACAGCAGAAAGGCGACCAGCGATGGGCCGTTGGTTTGCTCACGCAGCACAGGCAGGGAAATCAGCGTGAATCCGATGTACAGCAGGCCGAAGATGGAGGACGAGACGTCGGCGATCACCTGCTCAACGGGCCGGGAAAAAGTGCAATAAACCAACAGGCCCAGGCTCAGAACGCCGAGTATGGCCGCTGTCTGGTCGGGCCACTCGTAGTTGCCGGCAAAGAGGGCCAGAACGGCCACCAGCACTGCAATGCGTGGCGGATTGGCTCCAACCTTCTCTGCCAGGCCGAGAAATTCCCATGCAGCCATCGCCGCTACCGCCGCCACCGCCAGCGTGAAAAGCCACTGCCACCGCGGGCCCAGGAAGACCAGGACCAGCGCGATGGGAATCAAAATGAGAGCAGTCAGTACTCGTTTCATTCAGGGTTGAGAATACACCGCCAGGGCCGGGTTTGTGTTGGCATACAAGCCGCCGCACCCGTAGATCCCGATTGGGATCTACGGATTTTGTCTGAAGAGGCCAGGTTCTGGAATACCCGATGACGCCCGCCGCAGGAAATCCTTGCTACCTGCGAGCGGCGTCCTTCAATAAGACAAACCAGAATGGATGGCCTCACCCGAAGCCTGTTGTAGCGCTTCGGTTGAAGATCAGTGGGCGCCTTTCTCCTTCAGCAGCTTCACAACCTCGGCATTGTTCGCGGTAGTCGCCAGCTTCAATGCCGTATCGCCGTTGTTGTCCTTGGCATCGACATTTGCGCCCTTTTTCAGCAGCAGCTTCACCACCGGGACCGGGTTAATGTCACCGATGGCCGCCATCATCAACGCCGTGCTGCCCTTGTTGTCCTGGGCTTCGACGCTTGCGCCCTTCGCCAGAAGCAGATTCACAACCTCCGCACTGCCGTAACGGGCCGCCATCATGAGCGCCGTGTCGCCAACGTTGTTCTTGGCTTCAATATGGGCGCCTTTCTCCAGTAGCAGCTTTGCAACCTCGGCATCCCCCCGGATAGCTGCCTTGAGCAGCGCCGTGCTGCCGTCGTTGGCCTGAACCTCAGTGCTAGCTCCCTTCTTCAGCAGCAGCTTGACCACCTCGGTGTTTCCCCTGTAGACCGACGATATGAGAGCCGTCCAGCCGTCCTCGTCCAAGGTCTTGGCATCGAGATGGGCGCCCTTGTCCAGCGCTTGCCGCACAGCTTCCAGTTCGTTGCTTGTGGCGGCTTGAATGAGTTGATCATCCATGCTGACGGGGCCGTCCTGGCTTGCGGCCGGATGACTGTACGACAAAGTAAGTGCAAAACAAAAGACGCTGATCAGGACTTTCTTCATCGCTTTCTCCTTGGGAATGGGACTGAGGCTATATTTCACGCTGTATCCTTCCGAAGCACAGGGTTGGCAAGCGGCCAGGCGGAGCCGCGGACGGCGTCAGCGACTGGTTTCCAGCGCACCATCTTATGCCAGACGCGGCGTCCGTGTAAATGCTTCATTTCCATGCGGGGGTGAAACGGCAGAAGTCGGCGGAATATTGAATTGCGCAAAAAGGAGGACAAGGGAAAAAAGACTTCAGCTTACCGCGATCTTGATTCGGGCGGGGCTCTCTGCTACTTCTCCGTAGCCCACGCCCAAGCCGCCAAATCGGCGTTCGCGGTGTTGGAAGTCGGCGATGGCCTCGAGCAGATGGATGCCGCGGAAGTCGGGCCACAGGCGCTCGGTAACGAATATCTCGGTATAGGCAATCTGCCACAGGAGAAAGTTGGAGAGGCGCATCTCGCCCGAGGTGCGAATCAGCAGGTCGGGATCGGGCATATCCGCGGTGTAGAGATGGCGGTGGATGTCCTCTTCGCTGATGCACTTCGCATTCAGATGCTTTTCTTTCATCTCGGAGGCCAGACTGCGGAAAGCATCCACCATCTCCGAGCGCCCGCTGTAGTTGAGAGCCAGGGTGAGGGTGGTGCCGGTGTTGCCGGCCGTGGCCTCTTCTGCCCAGTGCATCTTCTTCTGGACTTCGGAGGGTAGTTCGTGCGTGCGGCCGATGTACCTCATGCGGATGTTGTTGTCCATCATGCGCTGCACGTTGGAATCGAGATAAGTTGTGAGCAGGCGCATGAGGAAGTTAACCTCGGCGCGGGGACGGCGCAAGTTGTTTTCCAGAGAGAAGGCGTAGAGGGTGAGCCAGGGCAGACCGATGCGCGCGGCAGTCTCTGTAACTAGTTGCACACTGTTGGCGCCCTGCTGGTGGCCCAGGAAGCGCTTGAGGGAGCGGTGCCCGGCCCAGCGGCCATTTCCGTCCATGATGATGGCCACATTCTGAGGCAGATGCTCCGGCTTGAGGGTCGCGTAGACAGCGCGCTCCTCAGCGGTCAGATCTTCAATGCGCAGTGTGCCAGCAGGAACCAAAGAACTTGCCTCTACAGATATTTTCAAGCTTCCGGACTGGCGCCCAGCGGCCGTCGAATGGGTGCGGTCCTGCCGGCGCCGAGAGCCGAGGCGTTACCACCTCGACCGTAGCACAAGCGCCCATGGGCCGCAATTGCCCCTGCAGCCTGACCTGAGGAAGGCGCGAAGGAGCGGCAGGCTCTGGCGTAGGATGCGTTGGCCATCTCTCTTAAGACCGGGGACTAATCTTCCCGGTCCCGAGGCCCGCTACGCAATGCGCCTGTGGCCCAGGGCCATGTCGTGCGCCGCGCCAGCGAGGAGCGAGCGGTGCAAGGAGTCCAGAAATGGCAGCAAAGCCGCAATCTCGGCCAGCAAGGGATCGGCCAGGATCGACCCCACTTCCTCATCGCGGAGGCTGCGGGCATCGCGGACCAGTTGGCGCAAATCCACGCCCAGGGCGGCAGCCAGCCGCTCAAGAGAACTGAGGGTGGGGATAGCCTTGCCATTTTCAATCTTCGAGATGTAAGTGCGGGGCACCTGCATACGCCCGGCCAGTTGGCGTTGGCTGAGATGGCGCGCGCGGCGGATTTCCTTCACCTGGCCGGCCACCTTCAGTCCGGCTTCGGTCGAAGGATCAACGGCAGGTTGGTCGACCGGGATTGGCCCAGGGTGGGCTGGCTCCTCGATATCCAGGGGCCTGTGGCACCTTCTGCATAGGGCATTGCTTGGCTTGAACTGTACCAGTTTGCAATCAGAATAATTGCAGCGTACGACCTCACGTGTTTCCACGTTCGCCGGGTTGGTTGCCATGAGTCGTGTGCGGAGCGCCAGAGCAAGGCCTCCGCGGTGCATTGCAGCACCACGATGTTTGTTACTTTCGGGGAAGTGAACCATAATTGTCAAGTGAAAAGATGGATACAAACCTAAGCCTCCCGTACCAGATCCAGAAAAGGACGGGAGAACCCGGAAGAACGCGAACCAGAGTATGCAACACGGAGCCTAGATCAAGATGAACAACTGCACCAGGGACGATGCAACAGGAGGCGCTTCACGCTATGGGCGCGAACAGGCCTGGCAACTGCTAACCGAGTGGACCCAAAGCGAAAGTCTGCGTAAACACGCGCTGGGGGTCGAGAGCTGCGTCACAGCCATGGGCGAAGCCGAGGCCGGCCGCCTGGGGCTCGGAGGGGAAGAACGGGCGGCGTTCATCGAGATTTATACCGCGACGGCCCTGTTGCACGACTTCGATTACGAGCGCCACCCTACAGCCGAGGAGCACCCCTTCGTTGGAGTCCGCGAGCTGGAACGGCTGGGCTGGCCCGAAGAGTTGCGCACCGCCATTCTGGGCCACGCGGAGTATAGCGGCGTGCCGCGTGTCACGCATCTGGCCAAGTCCTTGTTCGCCTGCGACGAGCTGGCTGGCTTTCTGACGGCCTGTGCGCTGGTGAAGCCGACCAAGGCGATTGCTGACGTGGAAGTGAAAGGCGTGCGCAAGAAGATGAAGGACAAGGCCTTTGCCCGGGGCGTCAACCGGGCGGACATTCTTCAGGGCGCGGCGGAGCTGGGCGTCGAACTGGATGCGCACATCGCCTTTTGCCTGGAGGCGATGAAGAGGCAGTCTGGGGAACTGGGGCTGTGAAGGACAGCTATACGCTCCTGTTGAAAATTCACATTTAGCCCCTGAGGGAATGCTCTGTGGTGGAGCTTATGCTTTCAGCGCCTCCATTCGTTTCCGCGTCTCGCTCACGAAGGCTTCGTCCTCGGGCGAAGCGGACTTGATCGAACCCAGGTTGATCTCAACATTGGCCAGCGCTCCCTCAAGAGCGGCCTTTGCCAGCGCGATCGCGGTAGTCAGATCGGATTTCATGTTGGGGCTGGTGATGGGCCTCAGGCTGGTGGCGATCCGCGCCACTTCGACGACTTTTTCCGCCACGCCCAGCGGCACACTGGTCGCCTGTTGGAGAGCGGCGTTGATCGCCCTGCCGCCGTCAGGAGATTCCTTCGCCGCCTTGTAGGCCTTCATAACGACGTTGTAGGACTCGGCGTCGGCGTCAATCGCGGACTTGAGTTCCTCGCGGAGCGGCGTGAGGCGGCTGATGGCTTCGCTGAGCTGGCTTTCGTATTGCAGGTAGGCTTTCTTGCCGCGCGACATGGAGGCAACCATGCCCGCGAGTCCGGCTGCCATGGCTCCGCTGGCTGCGGCAGCGCTGCCGCCGCCGGGAGTAGCGGTGGGAGCGGCCAGTTGTTCGATGAACGGCTCAACTCCGGCGCGCAGGCCGCCGACAGCCGTCTTGCCGCCCATGACCGCGGCGAGGCGGTTTTCCAAAATGAGCGAGGAGTTGAAGTTCTCCACTTGCAAGTACCATTCCGCGGTATGTTCCAAAGCTAATTTGGGAATCAGTCCGATGATCTCGCTGGAAACCGGAACGACACCGTAGCGCTGCGCCTCGCGTTTCACGAATTCGAAGACGCGGTGGACCGGAGTCTGCTCGAAGTCGGTCAGATTCATGGAAACCTGCGCCGTGCCGCGCACCAGGAATCCCGCTGCCTTGACGAAGCGCAGGCCGCCGGTGGAAAAGCGCACGGCTTTGGCGATTTTCTTGGCGATGGCGACGTCGGTCGTATTCAGGAAGATGTTATAGGCAACCAGAAACTTGCGCGCGCCCACCACGGTTGCTCCGGCCGTCGGATGCAC
>Ga0182014_10003439_pt1 | contig 18988 bp, 20 predicted proteins | sample 612S2DmetaG_FD_120489 | JGI IMG/M metagenome (GOLD analysis project Ga0182014, IMG submission 120489) | Permafrost microbial communities from Stordalen Mire, Sweden - 612S2D metaG | ecosystem: Environmental > Terrestrial > Soil > Wetlands > Permafrost | place: Sweden: Stordalen | collected... | reverse complement strand
TTCCGGCTTCGGCGCACGGATTGGCGAGCCCTCGAGCGCACGCGAGGTGGAAGACGGCCCGTCAGGGCGCCGACAGGCTGACAGACGGCCCCTCTGGCTTCACGTGGTGCCCCCGCCGAGACTCGAACCCGGGCACATGGCTTCGGAGGTTATTCGTCTTTCCTCTCAACAACCCATCTTGACTAGGGACTTTGCAACGCAACTCCCCTAAGTCGGGGCGCCGGACACAGGCCTGACACAGACTGGATTATTTTGCCCCTGCTGGATACCGCTGATTCCGGTCGTTCCCGGCTGCTTCTTTCTTGCCTCGTGTGCATCCCCCTGGGTACCGCGCACCGTCATCTCCGCACCCGACACCGGGCACACGAGAGGTGGTTGGAGATGGCTTACATGGTCAAGGGCTGGATGACGATGGCCGAGTTGCAGTTGGAGCTGGGCGGGGTGGCGCGCTTCACGATTGACGGCTGGCGCGCCAGTGGTCGGTTCCCCGCACCCACGCGGCTGCCGAACGGGACGCTGCTCTGGAAGCGCGCAGTGATGCCCGACTCGCTCGAGAGCCTGGCCAGCGCGTGAGCGCCCCCGCGCCGATCATGCGGATCCACAAGATGGGCACCAACCCGGGCGGCAAGCCCAAGCCGTTCGAGGTGCGCTGGTGGTACGCCGGTGAGCGCTGCGAGTCCTTTGCCCTCGAGGCCGACGCCTGGAAGTTGCGCGCGGCGCTGGTCGAGGCCGTCCAGGACGGGGAGACCTTCGACATGAAGACCGGCCGGCCCGTGTCGTGGGCCAAGCGTCAGGTCGTCACCGTGGCGGCCTGGGCACGCCAGTATCTTCAGGCCGAAGTGGGACAACATCTCTCCGAACTCGCGTCTCGCGGCTACCTGGGCGCTCATGATCTTCATCGAGCGATCCGCCTCGGACCCGCGGGCGCCCGTGTGGTCCCAGGCGCAGCGCATCGCGGTGTCCGACTGGCTGGCCGACCCCGACACCGTGCTCTCGCCCGTGCTGGCGAGGTGGATGACCACGTACTCGCCGGCGCTCACCACGCTCGGCAAGCTCGAGTTGGCCGAAGTGAACCGGCGCGTAAGCGGCCGGGGCACGTGGCGCACTCGACCGCATGACTCCTACCAACGCTGCCCCGGGGCGATATCGGCCTGGCGATAGCCTGCTCGCATTCCTCGAGGACCTGTAACTATCCCGACCCCCCAGCCCCGGTCCGCCGGCAATCCAGTCATCTTCGGGCCGCTGCGGTCAGTCGCGACGACAGGTCGGCATAGGTCGAGCTATGCCGACATCGGCATAGCTCGACGAACTCGGCTACGTGCCCGTGACCAAGGTCGGCGCGGAGCTGCTCTTCGAAGTGATCGCCACGGCCTACGAGCGCTCCAGCGACATGGTGACGACCAACCTGTCCTTCGAGAACTGGACCGAAGTTCTGGGTTCAGAACGGCTCATCGGCGCCGCGCTCGATCGACTAACCCATCGCTGCAAGATCATCGAGACGAAGGGAGAGAGCTACCGGCTCCAGGACGCCGCGAAGCGTTCTCGGGCCAGAAAGTCCTGAGAGTAAGTGGCGCCAACCGCCGCTCTGAGGCAGAATTGGACATTAACCACGTGTTGCTGTTTTCGATGCGCGTTTACACTCATTCGCAAATAGTGGAACTAGGAAAACTCAAAAAGGTGGCGCTGCGGGAGGTCTGGGTCCACGAAGCGTACACGTTCACCAAGTGCCTCTCGGAAGAGGAGAACCTCACTCTTCTAGGTGATGAAAAGGTATTCGCGTCGCCGTCTTCTACACAAAGTTGCGCAGCCGATTGTTTCGGCCGCTGCTCGAGGCGGACCAACCTCCCGCGCCCCTCGAACTTCGTCGTGCACTCGGAACGATTGACCGCGCTAGACGGATACATAACCGAGGCACGACTCGGAACGTTAGCCTGAAACTTGTCACAAAATCCAGAGACCTGGAGACTAAGAAGCTAGACCGGCAACCAGGCTGCGACCCGCAAGGCTACGACGATCGGCGACGGCATGCCCTGGCCGGCCCGGCCCGCCTCCGGCGGCCGGCCGGCCCACCGAAAAGCCCAGGCAGCGTGGGCTGTGAGGAGTTTCTCTACTCCCTCGAACTTCGCTGGCCTCATTGGATATACTTCGATTCCATTATGGCGCCAGGGTTGCGGATAAACGTAGGATGTGGACTTGCACCGACTGAGGGATGGATCAACCTAGACAGTTGCCTGACAATCCGACTCGCTCAGTTCCCCGCCGTCGTCCAAGTGGCAACAAAACTTCGTTTCATCCGCAGTCCGGAGTACGCGGATCTTGCAAGAGAGGGCAAGGTCAGGTTCGCGACCGCGACGCACCTCCCCTTCCAGGACGGTGACGCGGATATCGTGTATAGCTCCCACATGTTCGAGCACCTGGACCGCTCAGAGGCTCGGATATTCCTGAGGGAAGCGCGCAGAGTTCTTCGTGCAGGCGGCGTCCTGCGCCTTGCCGTTCCCGATCTGCGTCTACTCGTCGACGATTACCTCGCGTCAGGCGATGCCGACAGAATCATGGAACGCAGCTATCTCGGTAAGTGCCACCCTCGAGGTTTCCGTGAGCGTTTACGAGCGCTGGTCCTCGGCGACACAGAGCATATGTGGATGTACGATGGCGCCTCTCTTCTACGACTCGTCAAATCCGAGGGATTCGTTGATGGCATCGTTCTCCCCGCAGGAGAATCAACTATTGAGAACTCTGGATCGCTCAATCTGCATGAACGTGACAGCGAGAGTGTTTACGTCGAAGCGAGACGCCCGTAGCTCGTTTGTGTTATTCGCTTGAGTAGATCCTCGCCGACTCTTCCGCGCGCCGTGTCCGGGGAGACCAGGTTCCCTCGATTGGGATCAGCATGGGCGTGGGCTACGGAATCTCATTTCCCTTGATCGTCGACTGCGTGATTGTCGCCATCAGTGCACTCACCACCGACGGCGGCAGAACCGGACAGAAGGATCTCTGCACTCATCACGTAGAAGCGGTGAGGCGCTCCGACGTGACTTCAGGTCGGGAGTGCGGACTGCCCGGAGTCGCGCGGTCCGAACTGGCGTTATTGCTCGGCTTCGTGGAGATGACACTTCGAGTGATTTCGCGGCATTGCTGGCGTCCCTATCACCTATCCAGAATCGACGATCCGCTTCGACTTCTAGAGGACTAGTCGTCCGACTTAACGACAGTAACCAGGCACCTGAGTACCTGGCCCCACTCGCCGCAGTGTGGCGCAGACGATGCGAACCCACCTTCGGTAGTCCCGCTCGGCGGCACGCCGAACGAACTACGTCCGACACACCATTACCGGAAAGAGGAGCCATTGGAGCAAGCATCCGGATGAACACGTTCGGATCTGCGTACTGCGGGCGTGCCGAGTTCCAGCCAGTTGACGATTGCTTCACCAACGTCGACGGGCAGAGGAAGACGATCGGTCCGGGAACCGTGCCCCTCACTACAAACTCGCCACTTCGCCAGTCGATATCGTCGAGTTCGAGATTCGCCACCTCACTCGCGCGTAGTCCGAGGCGCACTAGTACCGCCAAGATGGCGAAGTTTCTTGCGCCAAGAGCGGTGCTTTGATCACAACTCTCGAGCAGCAAGCGAACGTGTTCAGGTTCAAGAGTTTTGGGGAGCGACGACAAGCGCCAGTTCGCGACCCTGGGGACGACCTTGGTCGAGTGTACTTCGGCGGTGGTTCCAGGTCTAGATGGCGAACAGAGAACCGTCCATCGTGGACTTCTTAATTGCTCGATCACGGAGCGGACCGGGTGGCGACAATTCACGAGGCCGAACACGGTGAGGATTTCTCTGCACCCGGAAGTCTGCGTTCGCCGGACGGTAGTGTCGCCGGTTCCCGTTAGCTTCGACCTCACGGCTGATCATCGCGGGGTGACGACCGAGCTGGCGCCCAATCCTCGCTCATGGCCTTGACCTTTTCAGTGGTGATCGACGATCTCCGTTAGCGCCGATTGCTCTTAGCTCTTCCTACCAAAGATGAAAAACGATGATTTAGTCATGTTTGAGAATGGATGTTCAGGACTGGCTACCAGTTCCCAGTTCACCTTGTGCTCATTCACCCAATTAACAAAGGGGCGGTGTCTTGTGTAGTGGGGTTCTCCTATTGAGTTTGAGCCGTTGGACGAATAGACAATTACATATTTCTCGGCAGCATCGAATAGCTGGTCCATGTATGACTCATATGTAGCGTCCTCTACCAGGTGAAAGATTACATCCAACGAAAGCGCAAGTTCGCTGCGAAATATGCCTTTCCTGTCTATGAAAAGCTCCGGATTGTACAGAAAGAAACTCTTAGAACTGTCGCTAGCAAATAGTCGCATGCACCGAACAAGGGCGAACTTGGATACATCAAGTCCTACGTAAACCGGGCACTCCAGGAGACTCAACTGGTTGCCATCGCCGCATCCAAAGTCAGTCATCGATACCAAGTGGTGTTCTCTGATGAAAGTGTTTACGAATTCAGCTTTGTAATTTGCCAGGATTCCGGCCGACCCTGGTCCTGAGGTTCCGCCAAGTCGATAATGGCCATTCCAAAAACGTTGAGAACTTCGGCCAAGACGCCAAATCAGCGAATCCATGGCGCGCCCAACAGCAACTCCGACCGAACTAGAGGAAAAGCGAGACAGAAGGCGATGTTGCAAGTTACTCCCCAAGAATTGCAATTACCTTAAGTTATCAGTAGGCAGAGGTGCCAGTGCGTGATTCTTGAGTCATCCATCAAGTCCCCGCACTACAGCCAACATTCGTTTAGCCTGGATTCACCGTGGAGCCGGCATTGTGTAGCAATTCCGCTAACCCGATCGACGCCAAGCCGGCACCCAACCACCCCAGAATCAGGTGCCACACCCTGGAAAGGAGCGACACGATCTTGCGACCAGCGGTCTCGTACTTGAGACGCAACCAGAGAATTAAAATGACCGCGATCACGAGCGCAATTACTAACGCCAGCGATCACGACAACATCGCGCGTAATCCGGTAGCGACCGACCCGTACCCTATCGAGTAGGCAATTAGAGTCAGGCCGGCACTCGCCAGGAAGTAGATTGTCATCGCTGTCGGCCAATGGACCTTTGGCTTGTTCGCCATCACTGCCCCCGTTCCAGTTGGCGTGACTGCGCTGCGTGCGCTGCACCGCTTTGAGTGAGGGTGAGGTTGCACCACGCTGTCATCACCCGCAATTCGCTAAGGCGTCGGGCTTGAGTTATCTTTCACCCTCTGGGTACAGTCGGTCCTAACGAGCCGTGCCATCCACACTGGATTCCTGCGTATTACTTATGCGGGGAGCGGGGTAATGCGCAAGGGGACCTCCGCAGGTACATAGTCCGAACAACTCAGTCCCCTTCGGCAAACAGTGACAAGCAGCTTTCAGCAAGAGATGGCATACGAAAATGATTCGTAGTTGTTGAAGAGATTGTCTGGGAATCACGTTCTACTCATCGGCTAAATCATCACGATCCGTCTTATGGGCAAGAAGGGCGAGTTTGTATCATTGGCGTCACAAATTCTCTTCGGGGGCATCTGCCTCTGAGGCTGGTTGAATTAACAGCGATCCTTCAGATGCGCCGTGAATATCACGTTCATAGAAGCGGAGCACCCGTAACCGGTAGAAGATCGCGAGCGTGTCGAGGAGCATATTTTGCACCGAACGAAGCGAAATCGTGCTACTAAAACGTTCGCCGATTTTTATGGGCATCTCAACAAAATTCCGGTAGCCCTGTTGTCGAGCCACAACAAATAGTTCCAGGTCAAAGGCGAAACGCTTCTCCACCATGCGAGGGAGCACGCCGGCGAGGACGTCTCGCCGAATAACTTTTACGCCGGTCTGAGTATCTCGGATGGGTAAGTGAAACAAAGTTCGGTTCAGCTGTTGATAGCCCCAAGAGTAAATTCGTCGTAGAGGGGGATAGACGACGCTTGACTGCGGATGGCGCTTGCTTCCGTAGATAATGTCGGGGTGTTGCTCGCGAATGATCTCTAGAAAGTTTGTGATCAAGCTCGCTGGAAGGTCACCATCGCCGTCGATGAAACCGAGGTATTGACCTCGACCGATGGAGAGTCCGGCACGAAGCGCGGCCCCCTTCCCTTGGTTCTCTTCGAGACGTATAAGTGTGAGTCGGTCAGAGACGATCGCCGCCAACTGGTCTTCGCTCTGATCGGTGCTGCCATCGGAGACAGCGAGAACTTCGTACGTAATGTCGGATCTAGAGAGAACTTCGACTACCTCAACAACATGCTTACTTAGTCGAGAGCCCGGGTTGTAGAACGGCACAACCAAAGTGAGGTCGAATTCAGCGGCGGGAAGCTCACTCCAAGAAACACTCTCAGAAGCATCGCTCGCGGCCGCAGCGGCGAGCGCCCTCAGCGCTGGGATGCCCGCCCCTATCAATGTCAACAAGCTGACGACGAGCATTATCGCTGCCACGGAAGCTTCGGTTTGATGATGCAGGGAGATCAGTAGGACAGCGAGAACCACGCCCAGCCAAGGGGTCAGCGACAGAAGCGATCGACGTGCGAGATGGAAATAGGTGAACAGGATCAAAACACCGATCGCCGCCGAAGTGAAGGCCAACAAACCCACTATTGCTATGGCGCCGGCGTAGTTAGGGCCGAATAGTAAGTGGACGACAAGGCTCGAAAACACTGTCAGGCCGCCAGCCACAATGAGGCCGAGCAAGGTCGTAATCTTCAAAGCTTGCATGAAGACTTTACGACTTGATGCACTGATCCCTTTCCCGTCAGCCAAATGTGGAAACGCCACGGTGACGAGAGCGCTGGGCACGAAAAGGGCAATGTGTCCAGCGACTGCACCCGCCGCGTACTTGCCGGCAACAGGGGGCGTGAAAAAATGACGAGCGAGAAAGGTATCGACCCCTATCAGCGTTGTGTAACTAGCTAGTGCCGCAATCGACAACGTCATGTCTCGCGTTGACGTTCGTATGACCGGACCTTGTTGATGACTGCGCACATCCCGACGGGCCGAGAAGAGCAATGATCCCGTCGTAAAGGCCTGGGCCATAATGGTAGCCACGACTGCGCCCTTGACTCCGAAACCTGCCAAGACCATTCCCACACCAAGTATCAGACGAACCGGGCCTCCGCCGACAAACAACGCGAATGCCACTGGACGAAAGCGGTATTCACCGATTAGCGCACCTTGCAAGACCGCTCCAACCGTGGCCAAGGGAATCCAAGCACTAATAAAGAGAAGTGGCAACGGGGAACTGATGTGCAAAAATCCATCCAGTACCGGAGTCACGCCTGCGAACACCAGCATGGCGACTAAGCCGCCAAGGAGCGCTCGCCTGGTGACCTTTCCAAGTGAGAACGGCGGATCGTTCAAACCATGGCCAATGACCGCCTGAGTGACGGCCAACTGCGCAGCGCCGACCGGTACAGCGAGGAGGCTGAGGAGGCTGAGGATCGCCCCCACGACTCCGTAGTGTGCCGGCCCGAGCAGGCGACTAACGAAGATGTGGAAAAGGAAGTTCGATACGTTGACGCCAGCCGTCGCAACCAAAAATGAAAAGGCGCCGCGCCCGAAGATGCCAGCGGTGAGCCGAGACCACATGGCAACTGCACTACTTGACAGTCCTCGTCTTCTTTGAGTTGCCACAATGCTCCCTCAAGCGAGGTAAACGGCGATATTTGGCTTCAGTCCAATTTCAAATGCTCACGACCACATTTCACAACAGAGTTGGGTTGGTTGACAGAACGGCCGAATTGCTCGTTGATCGGCCTGCAGCCACCAAGACCGTTTCGCAGGCCGACAACTCTGTCGTTTCTGCTATTGCGACCACATCGTTCGATCCTGGGCTCGTTCAGTTGTAGAAACTTGCTCTCAGCATTGGCCTTAATCTGGTCGTCTTTCCTCATCACTAGAATATCAACCTAACCCATCAAGGAGATGTGAAGGGTAAAAAGACGGTCAGTTCTAGGTGCGTGGGTCAGAATCCACCACTGACCTGAAGCCGGATGTGAGATGAAGCCGGATGTGAGAATTGTCCATGACTGAACCGTGCCGGTCATCATGACCGGAACCGTGCGCCGGCCGCTTGAACTCGCCTGCGTTGTAGTAAGTTCTCAATAGTTTCAATTCTGTAGACAGGCTATTTTGTGATTAGAGTCGCCATGATTAGCCCGCTACCAGCAGTATCCGGGGCTATTCCGGAGAGCGGAGTTTCAGGGTACGCGCTTTCCCTCGTAAGTCATATGCCGCCGTCCGTCACAATCGATGTAATCGCTCAGAAGTCTGCTGAACCAGTGATTAACACTCCCGGTCTGCGCATTTTGCGTTCATGGAGACCCGGCGCCCACGCCGCAAAAGACATTTTGTCCGCGTTACGACCAATTGATTTCGATCTCATACACTTGCAACACGAATTCCGTCTCTTTGGAGGGACATTTCCAACGGCTGCCGTCGTAGAGTACTTGCGACGAAGCCGGAGGCTCAAGGTTCCGATTATCTCCACCTTGCATGGAGTTGTTCCGATGTCAGAAATTGATAGCGACTTTCTTCGACGCTATGACATTCCCGGTAAGCCCCTACTCGCTCAAAGGGCGATTCATTTAGCGCATCGATCAGTCAGGGAATTATCCTCGATGACTATAGTCCATCACCCATATTTTAAGGAAGTTCTCGTTGAAGATTACGGATTCAACAAGACATCGATAGAGGTCGTTTTGCCGGGGACTCTGAGCAATAATGGCTTAGAAAAAGCATCCAATTCTCATTCGTCTTTTGCCCCAAAAGAAAGATCAGTCAAAAACGTCCTCGTATTTGGTTTTTTGACAAGCTATAAATTACCTGAACTCGTTGTTGATGTTGCAACCGCCATGCAAAACGCGCCAGTCCATTTCACTATCTGTGTTTCCAAGAACCCGAGAGCGGAGTCGAGGTCGTATCTTGAGCGCTACGAGTCTCTGAGAAAATCGGTCCTCGCACTCGGTGACAAGGCGACGTGGTCAAGTTATGTTCCGGACGAAGAGGTGCCAAACTTTTTCGAGAATGCAGATCTTTTGGTGCTTCCGTACGTGGACTGTATTTCCGTTAGTGCTGTCGCCTCGATGGCCAATGCACATGGTGTCAAGATCTGTTTTAGTGCTCCCCTTAGACTACTTTTTCCATCCTCGAATCTCGAGTTTGAATTGACGGTGCCATCTCTCGCAGCGGCCATCACTAAAGGCTTGGATGGGGATAACGTCAACCCAGGAAACCTTCCGGAATTGGTCTCTTGGGAAGACACAGCTCGACAAACGGCTTCGCTGTGGCAGGAAATTGTGACGCGGCGACATTCAAGTTGATGGTAGCTAGCATGCGCATCGCCATCGTTGTCCCAGAGTTTCCACCGAACATTATCGGCGGTGGAGGCATAGTTTATGAGGCCTTGAGTAGACGACTTCAAGTTCGACACGCAGTTCGGGTGTTCACCGCCGACGACCCGTCAAGAAGTTGGTTTCATCCCAGATCTACCTCTCGCTTTGCGCAAGAACTTGATGTACTGAGATATCCATTGCTCCCAATCTTTCGAAACGAATCGTCTTTAAGGACAGTGCTTCCCCCAAATCCAAGAGCCGGATGGGATCTTTGGCAGGATCTCCGAAAATGGGCTCCCGACGTTGCGCATGTCCATGGCATCGGATACACGTTCGTCGATTTTGTTTCTCTTTCTCTGCGCCGCCTCGGAGTGCCTTACTTGCTCACCGATCACGGCCTTCCCGCTAGCTTCATAGATCGCTCGTCATTTGTCCGTAAGGGCTATCGCACTTACCATGATTTAGTACTCAAACGAACCGTCTTGGGCGCTGGCCGTGTGACCGCGGTGTCTTCGCAGGAAGCTGAACTTTGCGCTCGGACGTTCGCAACCGACGTTCTTACAATTCCAAATGGTGTAACTCCTTTGCCCTTTGACCAAGGCACAGCATCAGTTGACTCCATCGACATCCCAGACCGGCCATATCTGGCTGCCGCCGGGCGAATCGTTCCGCATAAGGGCTTCGACATTCTCTTGGAAGCACTACTTAGTAATCCTGGACTTCCGCCATGCTTCATCGCAGGAGACTGGAGAGTTTCGGATTACGGCCGAGCACTTCACGAACGAGCTGGCACCCGATTGAGATTCGTTGGACCATTGAGTCGCCAAAATCTGAATTCCCTCTTTACGCACGCCGCTGCAGTGGTTGTCCCATCACGAAGCGAACCCTTCGGTTTGGTGGGTTTTGAAGCATTGTCCGCCAATGTGCGTGTCGTCGCAACTCGAACCGGTGGCTTATTCGACTTCGCCAATGAGCAAACCCCAGTGCTACTGGTGGACCCTGGGAATCATCAAGAATTGGCGGATGCAATTATTCGGACTCTTGCGATGGGACCAATCTCCAATTCAGAGCAGACTGCTTGCGAGGCAATGCTGATGCGTCTGAATTGGAGTGACATTACGGCCAGTTACGAGGAGCAATTGATATTGCTGATCCAAAAATAATTGGCTCTCCTAATGTGTGGGTGCCAAATCGCGCCGTGAAAGGAGGAGCACCAACTCCTGTCTAGGTTCATGTTCATTTTTTGGCCAATCCCGGCGTCACCGATTCTCGGTTCAGCAGCCGAGGGTGCTCAGGGAAAGAAGCGCTTTGTACTGGAGTAGCAGAATATCGAGAATACACTGCTCGAACCTCTCAGGTTGAATGAGACACCCATTCGAATTCAGATATTGGCGACCACCTCCAATTCTGGCGGATTGATCCACACCAGTTCGGGGATCGACGGAGCGGTCGGAGCAAGTCGTCGGAATCGGATCGAGTTGGCGTCGTAGGCGGCGCTCAACGTGGCTTGGCGTTGCCCTCGAATCTCCAGGTGGGTGCCGTAGTGGACCGACGCGGGGGTGTGCAACCCAATGCCCGAGTGTCGGTGTTCGTGGTTGTAGTACGTGAAGAAGTCCTCGCAGAAGATCCGGGCGTCCTCGAGGCACCCGAAGCGTGCGGGGAACGTCGACAGTACTTCAGGGTCTTGAAATTCGCCTCGGAGAACGGGTTGTCGCACGTGGGGTCGCGAGTGGCTCCTCGTCACGCCGAGGTCCACCATCAACTGGCTGACCGGTTTGGAGCGCATGGCCCCGCCGCGATCGGCGTGGATCGTGAGCGTGCCGCGGGTGATCCCCTGGGTGAGAATCGCGTCCTCGATGAACTCCTTGGCGAGCTCGGCGTCCTCGTGCGCCGCGACCAGCCAGTTGAGAACATAGCGACTGAGGATGTCGAGGATCACGTAGAGGTCGTAGAAGAGGCCTCGGGTCGGACCGTGGAGTTTGGTAATGTCCCAGCTCCAAATTTCATTGGGATGCATGGCCAGCAACTCGGGTCGCTTCTTGGCCGGATGGGTGCGCTGGGCCCGTCGGTCACTCGAAGAACCGCTGCTCCCCAGCAACCGGTGCATGGTCGCGGGCGAGCAGCGGTAGATGCCCTCGTCGAGAGTGCGCGCGTAAACTAAAATAGATTGCCACGTCGCAGTGTGCGGGTTCGCTCAGTAGTGCCAGGACCGCCACGCGTCCGGGTGCGCTGCGTGCGTTGGGCGGACTGGGCCGAGGGGATGGTTTCTTCGCGAACTTCGGGTTTCTTCGTCGGTAGAAGGTCGAGTGAACCCGAACCAGTAACGCACACGACTTCTTGACGCCCACGAGATCAATGAGCGCGTCGTGCACCGTGTCCAGGATGTCGTCGACGACTACTCGTTGTCCGCTCTCTTGGAGGGACTTTCCAAGAGAGCGTGTGCTTTTCCCACGATGTCGAGCGCCAATCGTGTCCGCTCGAGCTCGTCTTCGAGCCGTTGGTTCTTCTTTGTGAGCTTTTTGATCTCGCGGTTCTCCGCGGCGCTGCGCCCCGACTTTTGAGCCCCGAGGGTACCGGCGTCACGGGCGCTGCGCCACCCGGTCAGCTGACTCGAGCACACACCCTCACGACGGGCGAAGGCTCCCTTCCGGCCTGGTTCGCAGGCCTCGTAGCGAGCGAGGATGTCCAGTTTCTCCTCGACGCTGAGAACGCGCCTCGTCGGTTGAGCCGCGGGGTCGGCGTTGTTATCCACGTCATCATTTTGTTCATGCGAAGCCAGCTCGGTGGCGTTGGTTGTTGTCATTGGTCTTTCGTGTCACTTGTCTCGCCCAGAGAAATGGAATTTGTCAGGCAAGTGTCTCACGTGGACCTGAGAGTTAGGGCGATGACTATATATCCGTGATCTATTCGTTCTCATGGGTTCTCGAAATCAGAGAACCAAAATTCTGTATTTCCAACTTCCTCTTACTCTGCCTACGACGCTTCCTGTCATGTAGGTGAAGACCGTGCCAAAATACCGCGGCCAGAGCAGGATTGGAACCCGCAAATAAAGGGCGCAGGCCATGATCCCAGTGACGTACACGACGCCCGCTACGCAAATCAGAAATAGCCACTGCAGAATGCTAGTTCCGCTCGCAGAAAAAAATGATGCGAGAATGCCTTCGCCCAGAAGTACGACTGTAGTGAGCGTCGAACCGTAGTAAGGGCCCACATTCACGCCCGCGAAAGCGTTGCGTAGAAAAGGATATGAACTCTTCCCATGACGTCGTAGGAGAAGGGCATCATAGGAGTGCAAGAGCGCATTGCGCCAGATCTCGCACAGGGAACGTCTGCGCAATGGGTGCCAAATCACGGCATCCTGGACAGAAATGATTTCGAGACCGCCCTCCACGCACTTGAGGTAGAAATCACTATCTTCTAGGTGGTGTCCGAACAACTCGCACATTCCACCAAGACCCAAGTAGTCATCTCGATGCACTGCGAAGCTCGCACCTGGGAATTTCGCCTCAAAAGGGCTCACTTCGAGCGGGTAGTAAGGGACGCGCTCTCCTTCCACACGGGTATATGCGACTCCGCCTTCACTCGCGGATTGCGCGAGCTTCGAGAGCCAACCACTCTGCGGCAGGCAATCTGAATCGATGTAGATGAGAACCCGACCGCGTGCCTGGAGAGCTCCATGATTTCGTGCGCTGGCAACCCCGCTGTTTTTCTGACTCACCACATTGATAGAGGTCGCGTGAGCGCGCTGCGCTAGGGCGAGGTCGGCAACTGTTGTATCCGTGGACCCGTCATCGACCACGATGATTTCTGCCGTTTGACCTGGAATTTCTGATTTAATGAACGCGATAATTGTCTCGACCAGCCGACATACGTCATTTGCTCTATTGAAGGTAGGGATAATGATCGAATATCCGACGGTCGCCATTTCGGCGACCGGCAACGCAGAATCAGCAGCCACGAAATGCGTTGATTGGTCACTTCGATTGAGCTTGAGTGCGCAAGCCGCCCAACCAATGACAAGACATATAGTGACTCCGAGATTTATCCAAGTCAGGGTGGAATTCCCGTGTAGGGCGAGATTCAAGAGGTAACTAATCGCTCCGGCGGAGGCCAATCCAAGCATCAACGCTTGGATGCGCGGCATGTCTTCCATAAGCGTACCTACACCACGATTGGTGGTTCGATCGCGACTAGTCATGCTCGGAATCCATACGACGTCGCTTGGTGATTACGGCCAATGCCAGCGCCATCAAGAAGGCGACTCCGCTTCCTAAGAATCCCCACGCTACAAAGTCGTTGCCGGAGTAAGAAATAGTAAGCATTTGATCGGCGCTTCCTCCGACGACGTCCCAGCCATTCTCTCCCTGGTTAACAACGACATGGGTGATTTGTACACCGTTCTGGTCTGAAGTCAACTTCCATTCATTGCTATAAGAGGAATTCATCACGAGAAGATATTGGTGTGGAGCACCGGAGACGCTTACGCGATACTTGGTGCTGCTCAACTTCGTTGTCTTGATAGCTCGAGGAATTTGAACTTTCTCGTTACCTCGAAGCGTCAAATAGGAAGATGCGTCGTCGGACTGAAGTTTCAATGATGAAAGTTCAACGATGCTGGTAGCGCCCGCGCCGCCCTGGACGTAGACGTAGGGTGTCACCGTCGCCGTATCCGGTGGCAAGTTGAAGTCGATCGAAAGTGAATGTTGTGAGTGCGCGTTGGACATTGATTCAGATGAAAGCACGGCGCCTTGATCATCGAATAGGACGATGTTCGGTGCTGGACCAGCGATCGTCCGATACGTGAAAACAAGTCGGTAGTTGCCTCCTGGGAGGAGGCCCCCAAGCATTTCGTGGACGTCGGCTTCGCCATTTTGCACGCTGAATCTTTGCATGCCACCCACAGATCGGCCGAGACTCGTTTCAACAGAGAGACCGGAATACGATGAAATTACGTCGGTGAAGTTCCAGGTCGTTGCGGTATCCGAACCCCCTGTGATCGCTGTCGCCTTGTCGCTCGCATCAACTCTTTGCAACGTACTGTTTGCCGATGCGGAAATCGCTTGCGGATTTGCCGCTACATTTATCGGTGTTGCGTCGAAATTATTTGGCGTAGGCAGCAATTGGAGTGGCAACGATGCGGGAGCCGGTTCAACAGCAACCTGAACCAAATTGAGACACTGCTTCGTGGGGCGAGACGCGAGCGCAACTTGGACCGTCACTGTTTTCGCATTTCCAAAATCCAAGAGGCGCGTAAAGTCGTGCGTCTTAATTGAACTTGGCAGTGCGAGTTGGAGGTAACTGTTACTGTTTGGCACTGTCACATAAAGAATCGGGTTTCCGGTGGCGTGATCGTAGAGGATAGAAAGCAAACTTGTGCTTGAAGTTGACGGATTCTGAACAACCTGCACTGATTGGGAAGTCGTATTTGCGTTGGCACATACTCGAATTGGCTGCTTCAATACCCCAAGTTCGGACTTCTTTTCTTCCGTCGCCAATTCGCCAATTCGCGATTGCGTTGTGACAGTACCCGCTCGCGGAATTGCAACATACGTTCGCGTTTGCTTCGTAATCGACGGGAACGTATCGGAGACGACTACCGATGCGCCGGACACCGCATGTTTCCCCGCGCTTGATACAAATGCAGTACTGGGGCAAGTTGAGCGTTGCAGGTTGCAGAGGCGCAGCATGTTAGTCAGGGTCCAAGTTTGACTAGAGGAATATACGTGATTCGCTGCGTAAATGATCGGATTTGGCGGAGCTGTGACTTTGAATACAAGAATCGATCCGAATCTCTTTGCGAGTTGCATGCCGGGCGGCGCGTGCGGCAACATCTCCGACGATAGGGAGGGCGAGAAGTATTGTGGGTCAATGCTTGGATCATCGATCACGTATTTGATGCCGTACATCTCGAGCAGGTTAGCGATGTTGACGGTACCGACGTTGGTACTGTAATTCTGAAACGCATTGTCGATTTCCTCTGTCTGGGCAGATGAAAAGTCGAACATTCGACTTACGAACGGTCGAAGGATCATATTAGGCAACAGGCCAGCACCTACATAGCCCCAACGATATGCGTCATAAGCATACGGTGACACCGGCACATCAAGTACGGCGCCCGGCCCTTTGAGACTGTTGAACCAACTGGACATGGCGTAGTAGCGAGCTGGGACACTCGTGACCGCCTGCGAGGCAAAGAGTCCCCCCGTTATTATTGGATAACTACCTATGGCTGGTCCTGCAACGCACGCGCAACTAAGGCCGATAGCACTCGCTCTCTTGCGTATTCGCCAAATTTGAGCTACGCAGACTCCGGCCAACAGCGAATAGCCATACATCGGCACCCAGCCGAATTTGCTGAATGAATCACGAAATGCCTGCAGAACTGAGACATGGTTTACAACGAACTCGAACGGGGCGCCGAAAGGGACACCGCCTCCCTTCGCCATAATCAAGCCGGCTAAAGTAAAGCAGCCAATCACGAGAACCACTCTGTCTCGTCGAAGAAGAACCACTCCGAAGACAGCGAGGGTCGGTAGGATCCATGTCGCCAAGATCAACCAGGGCGCGTGTACATACTCCTGGCTTTGCGCAATGTAGGGGCGTCCGGCTACGTCATTAAAGAAGAGATAATCGCCGATCAATCGGCCTGAGTTCAAAATGCCGCTGTATTGAGCGGTAAGTTTCAAGGTGGACAGCGAAGAAGCCGCGGTCGCCGAAGCCAGTCCGCCGAGGTTGTTTCTTACGTAATACAGAGCGGGTAAGACCCAAAGAAAATTTGCGGCAATCAGGCCAAGACCTGTTACTGCGAGATATCGAATGCGGACGGCCACACCCTTGTGCTGAATCATGAGGATGATCAATACCGGGATGAGGAAAAAATATTCCGCCATGGTTACACCCGGGTTATTGTCCCCAGTGGCCATCGTCAACGCGAGAAACACAAAGATAACGACTCGGGTCGGTCGCATTGTTTGACGTAGTCGTATCAACTCTGCAATGACCGCGGGCACCATCGCCACGGAAAGTACCGTAGGCGCATAGGGCGTGTGGTAGGTAAGTAACATGTATGGATTTACGACGGCTAACAAGCCGACGAACGAAGCAATCGCTTTGTGGATTTGAGGAAACAGCACTCTGAATAGCCACAGGGTCGCTAGCGCTTGCACAACGACCGTGGCAACGACCCATGCGTTATTAATGAACAGGGATGATGCGCCGAGTTTAAAGAGTAGCCAGTCGATGGTGACGAACGGAAACAGGATGGCGCGGCTGAAAGTAACATCCCCGCCCAGGCCTGCCGATGCGTCCCAGGTATTGCTCAAATGTGCAAGCGCAACGCTCGGATTGAACCCAGGGAGAATTGTGTCGCCCCCGATCACGTATTTACCGGACGGAATTGAGTGCAGAGTAATAACTACCGCGATGGCCGCGGTGAACACTGCGTACCATGGGCTTTTTCGAACGGCGGTCCGTGCCAAGCGATGCAACGACGTGAGCATTAATGCCGGTAGTTGTCGGCAAAAGCGACTGACTGACTCACGGCTCCGGAGTTGTGATCGGAAGATTCGTGCAATCCCACTATGAATTGATGTGAGAGAGATGTGCCGTTGAAGCTTCGGGCCACTCTCGAGGGCTTCGTAGTGAACCTTCAAGGACATTCACTAATTGCTTTTCAAGGGTCCCGGCACCTCTAAGCGCGGGCCTTTGCATCGAGAGCACAAATCCCCGTGTTGAAGCCACTGCAAAGACTTTCGATTCTTCAGCGGCGGTCGAGACATACGCGTATTCTCGTCGCGCAACTGAATGTCGAATGCCGACTCCTTCACGACTACCTCCCATTCTCCACTCGCCTAGTACATTTAATCAAGAACGTTAAACCAAATTGGCGTTGCTGTAACAATCTAAAGATTCTCTTTGGGTACGTCTTCTCGGATTCGCAGTACCTTTTTATAGTCTCGTTCACTTAGTACTGAGAACTTGTCACTTTCGAATCATGAAACGTGCGTTTTACCCTGAGCGACTCCGAAAATTTTCCTCTGTCCTAAGAAGCGGAAAGGTCGTTGGTACGATAGAAGTCTAGTGATCTGTCGCTGATTTAATGGAAGCCAACTTCGATCGACCTCTCTGAACCTTGGCAATGATCTCGTCGGCGTGCTTCTTCCAGATGAACGGCTTCGGGTCTTCGTTCCAGCCTTCAGCCCAGATGCCAATCTCGTCTTCGAGGTGCTGCACCGAGTTGAATGCACCCTTCTTGAGCCGAGGGTTCGTGAGTTGACCGAACCAACTCTCGACGAGATTGAGCCACGACGAACTGGTCGGCGTGAAGTGCAGATGCCAGCGAGCGCGCTTGGGATGCGCGAGCCACTTGGCGACGGGCTCAGCCTTGTGCGCTGAGAGGTTGTCGAGCACCACGTGGATGTCGAGACCTCGTTCGACGTGCAGGTCAATGAACCTGAAGAAGTCGAAGACCTCTTTGGAGGAGTGGCGAGCCTTGGTGTCATAGAGCACCTGACCATTCGTCACGTTCATGGCGGCGAGCGGGTCGGTGGTGCCGTGGCGCTTGTAGTCGTGAGTCATGGTGGCCCCTCGTCCCTTCTTCATCGGAAGCGACGGCTGGGTCCTATCCAGCGCCTGAGCCTTGGTTTTTTCGTCGAAACTGAACACCACGGCGCGCTGCGGTGGGTTCATGTAGAGACCTACCACGTCGGCCAGCTTCTCTTTGAAGTGCGGGTCTGTCGAGTCACCGCGACTCTATTGTCGCCACCCTGACCAACGACGGGCTCTCGAAGCACTTGCGGAATCAACCAACACGAAGTTACGCCTCTTCACTCGCGTGACCTACGGGTTCCGCTCCACCGACAACCTCATCGCTCTGTGCCTGCTCGATCGCGGTGGGTACTGTCCGCCGCCACCGGGTCGTCAAGCAGCAAAAGCGACCCACGGATGGGTCACAAGAGCCGTATTTCTCAAGCGGAGGCCGCGGGCGTGCCAGTATTGGTCTCCAATGAAAGCGTCGAAACTGAAGGGCGAACTGAGAAGTCCAGATTTTGATGCTTCTGATAACCCCAAACACCAGACGGTGACCGAGAAACGCCTCCAACGTTTCGTTCGTCATCCTGATGCGGCAACGCTGGCGCTCGGAATTGTCATCGGGCTCGGGGTGTGCGCTCCGCTGCTCGGCGGCGACCGAGTATTCCTCCTCGATTGGTCAATCGGCCCCCATGTTGCAGTCGCAACCCCAGCCGTTCTAGGTCTCAACGGCGGCCTTACAGCCGGCATCGTCGGATCCGTGGTAATGGCTCTGCTTAACAGCTTGCTGGGCGGTGCCGCGACGTGGCTGCCTATCCTGCTGTTCTTCCCGATTGCTACGGTCGGAGCCGGTCGGCTCGCCGGCCGGTCGGGCTGGTCGCGCCTAGCAGCGGGAACACTGTATGCGGTCAATCCATTCGTGTTCAATCGCATCTTTGTCGGACACCTTCCCCTACTCATTGGCTACGCCCTCCTGCCATTCGCTACTGCCGCGGCGATTCGCTCTCTCTCCTCACCAGTCTCTCGGTGGGCTATCCCCGCCCTCTGGTGGGCGGTGCTCACGGCACTCAGTCCCCACTTCGCCTGGATCTTCGGAGTGGTC
>Ga0182014_10003438_pt1 | contig 18988 bp, 17 predicted proteins | sample 612S2DmetaG_FD_120489 | JGI IMG/M metagenome (GOLD analysis project Ga0182014, IMG submission 120489) | Permafrost microbial communities from Stordalen Mire, Sweden - 612S2D metaG | ecosystem: Environmental > Terrestrial > Soil > Wetlands > Permafrost | place: Sweden: Stordalen | collected... | reverse complement strand
GAGGATCATCCAGATAGAAAGGCACCAGCGGAGCTGGTTGATTCGATGGGAGTTCCTGGCCGATCTTGCCTGTGGATTCAGAGGTATTTTGGGTGTTTCTGGAGCGTCTTCTCATGCCGCCTTTTAAACCTGCTTGATGATACCCGAATACCATACTTGCCTTGACGGCTGCAAATAGTGTGCACCCCGTCACAGACGATTCCGTGGCGGGAACGGCACACTACCGGTGAGGGAGTTTCTGCCCAATAACGGCACCGGACGTGGATTTCGTTACGTCCCCCGTCGGCTTCAGTGTTACCATCATGGGTTTGGTGGAATTGTCTTCCGAGTTCATTCAAGACGCCGAACGCGGCGAATTCGAGCAAGCCCATACAAGCTCAAACCACAGACGCATTATTTGAAAAGGAGAATTCACACATGGCAGTTAAGGTTGGCATCAACGGCTTCGGCCGGATTGGCCGCAACGTCTTGCGCGCCGCGCTAGACAAACCCGAGATTGACTTTGTAGCCGTTAACGACTTGACCAGCCCGGCGATTCTGGCCCACCTGCTCAAGTACGACTCGATTCTGGGCAACCTGAAGAATGAAATCACCAGCGGCGACGACTTCATCTCCGTCGATGGCAAAAAGATCAAGGTGTGGGCCGAGCGCGACCCTGCCAAGCTGGACTGGGCTTCAGTTGGCGCGCAGATTGTCATCGAGTCCACGGGCCACTTCACCGATGGCGCCAAGGCCAAGGCGCACCTGGGCGCGACCGTCAAGAAGGTCATCATCTCCGCTCCCGCCTCGAACGAAGACATCACTCTGGTGCTGGGCGTCAACCAGAACAAGTACGACGCTGCCAAGCACAACATCATCTCCAACGCCAGCTGCACCACCAACTGCCTGGCGCCCGTGGTCAAGGTAATCCTGGAGACGACCGGACTGGTCAGCGGCATCATGACCACCATTCACAGCTACACCAACGACCAGGTCATCCTCGACTTCCCGCACAAGGACCTGCGCCGCGCCCGCGCCGCCGCCCTTAGCATGATTCCCAGCTCGACTGGCGCCGCCAAGGCCCTCAAGCTGGTCATCCCTGAGACCGCCGGCAAGCTGGACGGCTTTGCCATCCGCGTTCCCACACCCAACGTCTCCATCGTCGATCTGACCTACATCGCCGAGAAGCCCACCACGGTGGAAGCCCTGAACGCCGCCTTTACCGCCGCCTCCAAGGGCGAGCTCAAGGGGATCCTGGGCGTAGACTCCAACCTGCTGGTCAGCTCCGACTACAAAGGCAACTCCCTCTCCTCCATCGTCGATCTTCCGCTGACCAAGGTGGTCGGCCAGAGCGTCAAGGTGCTGAGCTGGTACGACAACGAGTGGGGCTATTCCAGCCGCGTCGTCGACCTGATCGGCTTCCTGGTCGAGAAGGGCCTGTAAACAGTTGACAGTGAACAGTGGTCAGCGATCAGTTGTTCCGATCCCTGGCCACTGATCTCTGATCCCCGATCTCTGATTCCTGATCTCTGACCCCTGTTTCAAGGAAGGCCCCCATGCCCAAGCTCACGATTCGCGACATCGATCTGGCCAATAAAAGGTTGTTTATCCGCGTCGACTTCAACGTCCCGCTCACTGAAGACGGCGCGACGATCACCGACGACACCCGCATTGTGGCCACGCTGCCCACCATCGTCTACGCCCTGCGGCGCAAGGCCAAGGTGATCCTGGCTTCGCATTTGGGCCGTCCCAAGGGAAAACCGAATCCGAAGTACTCGCTGCGCCCGGTGGCCCTGCGGCTGCGCGAACTTCTTGATAAGGAGCTGAGCGAATCCATCAACGTGGCCTTCTCGCCGGACTGCATCGGCGAAGTGGCCAGCGAACTCGCCCGCCAGCTTGAATCCGGCCAGGTGCTGTTGCTTGAGAACCTCCGCTATCACCCCGAAGAGGAAGCCAACGATCCGGCATTCTCGCAGGAGCTGGCCGCGCTGGCCGAGGTTTACGTCAACGACGCCTTCGGCTCAGCCCATCGCGCTCATGCCTCCACCGAGGGGATAACGCACTTCCTGAAGCCTGCCGTCGCCGGCCTACTGATGGAAAAGGAGATTACCTACCTGGGCAAGGCTCTGGAATCGCCCGAGAAGCCTTTCGTGGCCATCATCGGCGGCTCCAAGATCTCCGGTAAGATCGACGTTATCGACAATCTGCTCGACAAGGTGGACACGCTGGTGATCGTCGGCGGTATGGCTTACACCTTCCAGCGCGCCCTCGGCGTCGCCACCGGCAAGTCGCTGGTGGAAGAAGACAAGATCGATATGGCCAAAGCTGCAATTGAAAAGGCCAAGACCAAGGGCGTCAACCTGCTGCTGCCCGTCGATAACATCCTGGCCGACAAGTTCGCGGCCGACGCGGCAACCCAGCCCTGGGATACCTCGGTCGACTTCCCGGCCGACTGGCAGGGCTTGGACATCGGTCCCAAGTCCATTGCGGCCATTGAAGAGGTGGTCTCGACCGCCCGGACCATCGTCTGGAACGGCCCGGCCGGCGTCTTCGAGTTTCCGCGCTTCGCCGTGGGCACAAACGCCATCGCCAGGGCTGTGGCGGCCAACAAGGCGGCCATCTCCATCATCGGCGGCGGCGACTCGGTCTCGGCCATCAACCAGGCCGGCGTAGCCGACCAGATCACCCACATCTCCACCGGCGGCGGCGCAAGCCTCGAATTTCTTGAAGGCAAGAAGCTGCCCGGCGTGGAGGCGTTGACAGACAAGTAGCACCCAACGCGAAGCGCGCCGCGAATCCCCGCCGGCGCGCCTCCGCGATACACTTGTCTCTAAGCCATGTTTGAAACCCTTACAGAAAAACTCCAGCGCGCCTTCAAATCGCTTCGCGGCCAGGGAACTCTCACTGAAGAGAACATCGCCGATGCCCTGCGCGAGATCCGCGTCGCCCTGCTCGAAGCCGATGTAAACCTCAACGTCGCCCGCGACTTGATCGAGCAGATTCGCGTCAAGGCCGTCGGCACCGAAGTCCTCACCGCGCTCTCGCCCTCCGAGCAGGTGATCAAGATCGTTCGTGACGAGCTGATCGCGCTGCTCGGCAAGGATACGGCGCGTTTCAAGTTCGCCTCGCAGCCGCCCTCGGTGATTTTGATGGCCGGCCTGCAAGGCTCCGGCAAGACCACCACCAGCGGCAAGCTGGCGGCCTGGCTCAAGAAGGGCGGCCACAGGCCCATGCTGGTCTCGGTGGACGTGTATCGCCCCGCCGCCCGCGAGCAGCTCAAGGTGGTCGCCAAGTCCATCGAGGCCAAGCTCTACGAGGGCTCGCTCAAGGACGAGAAACCCGGCTCGGCGCTGGTGGAACGGCTGGCCAAGGAGGCCCGCCGCGAAGCCGTCATCATGGGCTGCGACACGCTCATCGTGGATACCGCCGGCCGCCTACACATCGACGAAGAGCTGATGGGCGAGATGGAGCGGCTGAAGAAGCTGCTCAACCCCTCGGAGATTCTCTTTATCGCCGACGCCATGACCGGCCAGGACGCCGTCAACTCGGCGCAGGATTTTCATTCTCGCCTCGGGTTGACGGGCGTGATCCTGACCAAGATGGACGGCGACGCCCGCGGCGGCGCGGCCCTATCGATTCGGCATGTGACCGGCCAGCCCATCAAGTTCATCGGCGTGGGCGAAAAGCCAGACGCCTTCGAGCCCTTCCATCCCGACCGCATTGTCGGCCGCATCCTGGGCATGGGCGATATGATGTCGCTGATCGAGAAGGCCGAATCGACGCTGGACCGCAAAAAGAGCGAGGAGTTCGCCAAGAAGGCCTTGCTCGGCGACGGCTTTACGCTCGAAGACTTCCGTGACCAGTTGCGCCAGATTAAAAAGCTGGGCTCGATGGAGTCGATCCTGAAGATGCTGCCTTCGGTCGGCCCCTTCGCGGGGTTGCAGCAGGCCTCGAAGCAGGTGGACGAAAAGCAATTTGTGCGCCTGGAGGCGATCATCAACTCCATGACTCCCAAGGAGCGGCGCAACCACGAGATCATCAGCGGCTCGCGCCGCAAGCGCATCGCCAAGGGCAGCGGGACCGAGGTGCAGGACGTGAACAATCTCCTCCGCCAATACGCCCAGATGGCCAAGATGTTCAAGCAGATGGGCAGGGGGGGCCTGGCCCGCAACATGATGCGCGGCGGGCTGGGAGCCATGGGCGGCAAGCAGCGCTTCGGGCGGTAAGATTAGAGCGTCTTTCAAGACCACGCTTTGTGTCAGGGCACGACTTTAGTCGTGCCGAATAGGGGCAGATATGCACCGGGCTTTAGCCCCTGAGGGATATTTAGAGGACGTGAGATCGATGCGGGATCGGAGGAGGGAGCGATGCGCAAGCTGACAGTCAAGAACTTCTCGGTAATCAAAGAAGCCGAGCTTGAGTTCGGCAAAATCACCGTCCTCATCGGCCCGCAGTCGAGCGGGAAGAGCCTGCTGTGCAAGCTCGCGTATTTCTTCGGAAAAGAACTTGTTGACCTGGCGATGAACTCGATCCTCGTTGGCACTCCTTGGGAGCAATACGTATCTATTGCTTCAGAGGTTCTTAGGTCGCGGTTCGATGCAGACGGAACAACGTTTTCTGCCAACAACCTTATTCAATTTGAATCCGGGAGGTATGAGGTTTGGGCTAAACTGACCTCAAACCCATGGCAACCAGAACTTAGATTCGGGGTTGAATTCGAAGCAGAATACAAGGCACTCGCAGAAGTATCTGATCACGACAGCTCAACGCCTTCCTACCCTGCAAACCCTAGTGGACCTAGTTCATCCATACGCAGGGAGCAAGTGTGGCACGGGATCAACAGAATAATCTCGGAAACGGAACCGGATGGAGCCTTTTATATACCTGCCGGAAGAGCATTCTTTACAAACACTGCAAAGAGTCTAGCAATTGTAAGCAACCCCGGTTTGGACAAGATCACACGGGACTTCTCGGCGCAACTCCTATGGGAACAACGCTGGAAAATTGGCCTCTTAACAACTGGCCGAGGTATCACAGACGGGTTGGCCCGCATGATGTCAGAAATCGCTCGTGGCTTTGTAATGAGAGATTCAGGTTCTCCCATTTTCCTAAGGGAAGACGGTCGCAAGATACAGCTTGAGATGCTCTCGAGTGGCACTCAAGAGCTCCTTCCCCTCTTCGAAATCATCGAGCAAACAATGTATTTCCGTGAACATTCTGTCGAAAAAGACAGACCTATCCGTCTCTCGAACGGCGAAATTCAATATATCACGGCCAAACCGCTCATTTACCTCGAAGAACCTGAAGCCAATGTATTTCCAGACACACAATATCAGCTGGTGAGACTGTTCGCTTGGCTTTCGTCAGACCCAATTCTAGCCTTCTCGTGGGTAATCACAACCCACAGCCCCTACATTCTTACAGCCTTTAACAACCTCATTGAAGCCGGCCAGGTAGCCCGAGCAAAGCCCGAATTGAAAGATGAGGTCGCGAAGCTGATTCCCGAGCGCTTCTGGATCAAGGAAGGCGAGTTCAAGGCCTACGCAATCGAAGACGGCGTCCTTAAATCCATCGTCGCCGAAGACACCGGCCTCGTAAGCGCCAACTATCTCGATCAGGTCTCCGAAACGATTGGGGTGGAATTCGACGAACTGTTGAGGCTCGGCTATGTCGAATCCTGATCCGCCACTGCAAGCCTGCACGAAAACGCTCGGCGATTCAAAGATCACGGTGAAACGAGATGGGCGACGGGCTACATTCGATAACGCAGATCGCGCGACAATCAAGCAGATTGATCTGGACTGCTGGATTCCATCTGCCGTTACAGTCAAGGCCGATTACATCGTCTCAAAACCCGGTGTAGTCGATGTCATCGTCGAGTTGAAGGGCAAGGAAGTCGCCCATGCCATCGAGCAGATTGTCACCACCTTGATAAGGTGGAAAGAAGCGCCTCCTTTCTCGAACAAGATCGGCGGTTTGATAGTATTCACTCGATGCCCAATGCGAGCTGCGGAACTTGGAGACATCAAGAAACGGCTTCTCGTGAAACACGGTCTCTGGATGGAAATCGACAAAGACCAAAAGACCGAATACCGCTTCGAAACCTTCACCGGCAAAAGTGCATGACCACCCTCCAGGACCAACTCGACGAGATTACCGCCAACACACGCCAGTTGGTGCAGGCCGAGCGTCTTGAGGTAGGCGAGCGCGCCGTCGCGGAGCTTTTCGCAAGCGGTATCGAGGACCGCATCTTGCCCGTTGGCGCGCAGGCTCCGGAGTTCGCCCTCAACGACGCAACTGGTCGCCTCGTCCGCTCGGCGGACCTGCTCGCCCTTGGCCCGCTGGTAGTCAAGTTCTTTCGCGGGCGCTGGTGCCCCTATTGCGTCACTGAGTTGGAGGCCTGGCGCGACCTATACCCGCGGCTGCGCGAGCGCGGCGCGCTGATGGTCGTCATTGGGCCGCAAACCCAGCGCCAAAGCGACTTCATGGCCGATCAGCACCACCTGCCCTTCCCCATGCTCAGCGACCCCGGCTGCGCGCTGGCTGAGAGGTTCGGCGTCGCCTACACCGTGCCTGAGTACCACCGCGACTACTATCTCTCCATCCTCATCAACATCCCGTTCGTCAACGGAGAGCCAAGCTGGCGACTCCCCATTCCCGGCACCTTCGTGATCAGTCCCGCTGGACGCATCGTCTTCGCGGAGGCCCACGCCGACTTCCGCGTGCGGCCCGAGCCGGAAGAGGCCCTCGCCGCCGCGTTCGGCTCTTGCGGCCGGTAGAACTCCAAGAGCCTTACTTCCGCTCGGACGCTTCGCTGGTCTGTCGCATATTTCCGGACCCATTCGCGGTCTTCGCCGCCAGATATTGCAAATTCAATATCCCGAACTGATAGCAACTGATATCCGGGTATGTGAGCGAGGCGAGATTTGCAGGAAGCTTCTTGGGGGTGACGAGGCGCCAGGCCTCAGGCGCCTGCCAGGGATCGTAGCCGGCATCGCGCATGAGGGCGAGGGCAATGCGCAGCCGCTCCTCCTGCATGGCGGTCTCGTCCTTGCTGCCGACCAAGCCACCTGTCATCAGCATCGCGGAACCAAGCCCTGGGACAAAGGCTCCGGCAACTTCGCCGGCAATCTCAACGCCCCAAGCCGCGCGGTTCATCCTTACTTGTTTCGCTGCCTGCCGCTGCAAGTTGTAGGCCACGCCATCGGCAAGTACCGCGGCGAGCCTATCGTCGTTCCCGAGCCGCTCGACGGTCTGTTTGGACACCAGGATTGCGCCATCGAGCAGGCAGATCGCGCCACGCAACTTGTTGTCGTCGACAGCGAAGAAGCGGAAGTGGATCTTGGATGGGTCGTCGTCGGCCATGGCGCGCTGGTAGGCGGGCACCAGAGCCATGCCGATGCGATGCACACGCTGTTGCAGCGGCTGGTCGGCGGGAAGCGTGTGCCAGCGGCCGAGACCGATCTTGAGCTGTTCGTCCTGCTGGAGGGCTGCGCCGTCGTCTGGGATGGCGAGGGTGCCCGTGGCCTTGCTGGTCATGGCATCGTCCGTGGCGCCGGCGGGGCGGGTTTTGACCGTGGCGATCTCCAGATCCTTGACGGCCTTGAACTTTGTGGGTTTGGCGGGAAGGAACTGCGCCTTGGCGGCTTCGAGGATTCCGTCTTTGCCGCGCTTGCCGCTGAAATGGAGCCAGGTGTTCGCGGAGACATCGGAGAGAGAATCGAGGTCGCCGAGGAAGGTGAGCTGGGTAGACGGCGTGATGCGTATGAGATAGCCATCGGCCTCATACACCGCAGTGGCGGGGGCGAACGTGAGGGCGACCCGGGTAATGACACCGATTCCGGAGAGCTTTCGGTCCCAGTCGTCGCGGACCATGACGGTTGTGGCCTTGATGGGTTTGAATGGGCCGAGATCACTGCCGGCCACCTGAACATACACCCCAATCCGCAGGGCTTCGCGCAGAGGGCTTGATGTGGAGGTGGAATTCAAGCCTATCAGGCCGAAGGAAGTCTCGGAGGTTACCTCGAACCTCCGGCCATTGACCTCGAAACCCATGGGCGGGCGGACGCCGCTGATGTAGCCATCGATCGGAAAATAAGTGGTCTCGGCTAAAAGAGGAACGGCGAGAACTGCGAGCGCGAGGGCTGAGAGTCGACGAAGGCATCGGCTGGTGCTGGACATGGAAGATTCGTTGCGATTCATCGCTGAAAGTATAGCGCACGGCAATGCGCAGGGCGTCTGAGGAGCCAGAACACGTGAAAGTAGGGCAAGAAAAGGCCCACACCGGCTTCCGCGTGCGGCTCGAGCCGGAAGAGGCATTTGCCGCCCTCGCCGGCCGCGGCGTGTAACCGCACATATGGCTCTCGGCTCCAGCGCTCGATTCGCCAAGAGAGATGCCATTGTGTTCGGTTACGGACCCGTGTTTATCGCTTCCGCTCCTTCAAGTTGTGGCTATCGGAGGCCTTCAGCGTCATACCATAGAGGGATTTGAGCTGTTCGATCTCTTTCAGCGTCTGCGCTGAAAAGGGGACCATCTTGCCCTCGAAGGCATGGAGGACGATTCCCTCCAGCAGATCGCCAAGCGTGATCTCCTTCAGCTCGGCCAGGGCCTTGAGCACCTTCAACATGCGCTTTTCCATCCGGACACCGGTCTGAACGCGCTCGACTACGACGGGTTCGCGACTTTGCTTTTCCTGTGGCATAGGGTTCCTCCTGTTATCTATGTACTAATGTACCACGGTACAATCGTGAACGCAAGCGCGATTCGACGTTGTATTTTTCCTATGCGAAATGGAGCTTTTGGGGGTTCGCGGCCCCGCCCTTACCTGATATGGTCAGTGAGGAAACCTTTATGAATCCCCCTTAGAGAGCCGCGGTCATGTGGAAGCGTTGGCGAATCCGGATACTGCTGTTTCTGGCCGTTCTCGGCCCCGGATTCATTACCGCCAATGTGGATAACGACTCGGGCGGCATCCTCACCTACTCCCAGGCCGGCGCTCAGTACGGCTACATGCTGCTATGGACGATCATTCCCATCACCATTGCCCTGATCGTGGTGCAGGAGATGTGCGCCCGCATGGGCGTGGTTACCGGCAAGGGGCTGAGCGACCTGATCCGCGAGGAGTTCGGGCTGCGGCTGACCTTTGTGCTGATGGTGATGCTGGTGGTGGTGAACTACACCAACGTGGTCACCGAGTTCATCGGCATCGCAGGATCGATGCACCTCTTTCATGTGTCGAAGTTCATCTCTGTGCCCCTTTGCGCCGCGGCGGTCTGGTACATGGTGGTGCGCGGCAGCTATAAAAGCACGGAAAAGATCTTCATCGTCGCCTCGCTGGTCTACATCTGCTACATCTTTGCCGGCGTGCTCTCGCAACCCGACTGGCACGACGCGCTGTGGGCCACGGTCAAGCTGCCGCAGAAATCGGTGTGGAGCGACAAGGCTTATCTTTATATGGCCATAGGCGTTGTGGGCACCACCATCGCCCCGTGGATGCAGTTCTACCTGCAATCGTCGATCGTCGAGAAGGGTATTCGTGTTAAGGACTACGCCGCCTCGCGGCTGGACGTGGTCGTCGGCAGCCTCTTCACCGACATTGTGGCCTGGTTCATCATCGTGGCCTGCGCCGCCACGCTCTACGTGCACGGCATGGGCGCCATCCAGGTGGCCTCCGATGCGGCCGAAGCCATGCGCCCACTGGCCGGCGACTACGCATTCATCCTCTTCGCCTTCGGGCTGTTCAACGCCTCGGTCTTCGCGGCCTCTATTCTGCCGATCTCCACCGCCTACACGGTATGCGAGGGCCTGGGTGTCGAGTCAGGCGTCGATAAGAACTTCAGGGAGGCGCCGTTCTTTTACTGGCTCTATACGCTCCTGATCGCGGGCGGCGCGGGAACCGTGCTGCTTCTGCCCGACGCGCAACTGATCAACGTGGCCATTCTCTCGCAGGTTCTAAACGGCGTTCTGCTGCCGGTGGTCATCATTCTCATGCTGATGCTGATCAACCGCGCCGACCTGATGGGCGAGCACAGGAACACGCGCGTGTGGAATGTGATCGCCTGGTCCACAAGCATTATCGTGATCGGCATGACGCTGGTAATGCTGTGGGGCATGATGCCGGGACACTGACCACCTGCGGTGGGGCCAACTGCCTTCGGCGTGTAGAAAGAATGTGTTCGGATTTTGCCCCTTTTCCGGCCGTCAATGGAGCTCCCCAGCAGAAAGTGTTGTTCATCACTGTGCAAACATGGTGCTGGTCGAGTAGGATGTCTCTTCGATGCCAAACTCAATCGATTTTCGCCCTGTGATACTCGCCGGCGGTAGCGGTACCCGCTTCTGGCCCCGTTCTCGCCGCGCCCGCGCCAAACAGGTTCTTGCTCTCGACGGCGAGCGCTCCATGATTCAGCAGACTGTGGAGCGGCTCAAGCCGCTGGCGACGTCGGCCAAAACCTGGGTCATTACTAACGAATACCTGGCTCACGAGATCGCCGACCAGTTGAAGGGCGTGCCCGCCGAACAGATCGTGCAGGAGCCGGTGGGGCGCAACACTGCCCCGGCCTGCGGACTTGCAGCCTTCCTGATCGAGAGGCAAAACCCCGATGCGGTGTTGGGGATCTTCCCGTCGGACCACGTGATCTCAGACGAGCCCCGCTTCATCCGGGCGCTGCAAAAGGCCATCGCCGTGGCCGCCGCCGGAGAGAACATGGTGGTTCTGGGCATTGAGCCTACGCGCGCCGAAACCGGCTACGGCTACATCGAGACCACCGACTTTACACGCGACGATTCCGCCCTGCACGTTCGCCGGTTCATTGAAAAACCCAATCAGAACAAGGCCGGGGAATTTGTTGCTGCCGGCAACTACTACTGGAACTCGGGGATATTTCTGTGGTCGGCGCGCACCCTGGCCAACGCCGTCCGCGAGCACTTGCCGGAGGCCGCTCCGCTGCTGGAGAGCATCGCCGCTGCCTATGGCACGCCCGCGTTCGAGGAGGTCTTTCACGCTCTCTATCCGAAATGTGAAAACATTTCCGTAGACTACGCCGTGCTGGAGCCGCGCTCCGCCAAGGGCGCGCATCTCTCCCACCTTTACTGCATTCCGGCCGAGTTCAGTTGGAACGACCTGGGCTCGTGGGCTTCGCTTTACGAATACCAGCTTGAGACCCGGCTGCGCGGCGACGGCGAGGGGAATGTCGCCGAGAGCGGGGGGCACCTGGCCATCGATGCGGCCAACAACTACGTCTTCAGCCCCAGGAAGTTTGTGGCATTGGTGGGTGTGGAGAACCTGGTCATCGTGGACACCGAGGATGCGTTGTTGATTGCACACCGCGATCACTCCCAGGATGTGGGAAAGATCGTGAAGGAACTGGGAATCACCGGCCGCACCAAGCTCATCTAGGGTATATCTCAGCAGTTCTTTCATCCGCCCATCAAGCCCCGCCGACGATGGCTGTCTTCGGTTGTCGAGGCCAAGGCCCCGGCTTGCCGTCTTGGCTTACAGTGGAAGAGTATGCGGAGAGAGTTTCCAGATGCGCCGCTGGTGGGCGTGGGCGCGGTTGTCGTTGACGAGGGCCGCGTATTGCTAGTGCGGCGGGGAAGCGAACCGATGAAAGGCCGTTGGACGCTGCCGGGCGGCTTGGTCGAGCTCGGCGAACCGCTTGAGGCCGCCGTCATCCGCGAGGTGAGGGAAGAGACCGGCCTGGCCGTAGAACCCCTGGAGCTTATCGAACTTCTGGATCGCATTCATCGCGAAGGCGGACGCGTCCGCTTCCATTATGTGGTAGCGGATTACCTGTGCCGCGTGACAGGCGGCGAGCTGCGGGCGGCCTCGGATGCGGATGCGGTGAGATGGGTCGAGCACGCGGAGTGGAACAGGCCAGGGTCGACTTTGGGCGCGCTCCAGATCGATCCTGTAACCGTGCGGGTGGTCGAAGCCGGCTGGCAGCGGGCGCGGGCTTTGGAAGGGCGAACGGAACGATGAACGGGAAGAAGCGGGTTCTTGGGGCAGGGCTTGCGGTCGCGGGGCTGGCGTTGGCTGCCGGTGTGGGATTCTGGTTGCGGCCGGTGAGCTGCTTCAACGCCGTGAACGAGTTGCGGATGGCCTTCTCCGACGGGGAGAACCACACGGTCCTGGTCGCGGGCCACCGCGTCCACTATGTGGTGGAGGGGCACGTAGGCAGGACGCCGGTGGTGCTGGTGCACGGGCTGGGCGGGCGCGCCGAGGATTGGTGCAACCTGGCGCCATGGCTGACGCAAGCTGGATTTCGCGTCTATATGCCGGATTTGCTTGGCTTTGGGCGCAGCGCGAAGCCGGCAGATTTCTCCTATTCTGTGCCAGATGAGGCTGAGGTGGTTGCGGGTTTCATCGATGGGCTGGGGTTGAAGCAGGTGGATCTGGCAGGATGGTCGATGGGCGGCGGAATCGTGCAGCACCTGGCCTTCAGACATCCTGAGCGCGTGCGGCGGCTGATCCTCATCGATGCGGCCGGCATCGACGAGAAGCCGGCCTGGGATACGCGCCTCTTCACGCCCACTACGCCGGCGGAACTGGACCAGTTGGACGCCCTGCTGATGCCCAATCCGCCCAAGGTTCCTGCCTTCGTTGCGCGGGATATTTTGCGCGTCTCAAATGAGCGGGCATGGATCGTTCATCGCGCGCTTGCGACCATGCTCACCGGCCGGGACGCCACCGATGGCCTACTGCCGCAGTTGAAGATGCCGGTGCTGATTGTGTGGGACAGCGAAGATCGCATTCTCCCGTTGAGCCTGGGAGAGAAGATGCACAGCCTTGTTCCGCAGTCGCAATTGGAGGTCGTTCAGGGCTGCGGCCACATGGCTCCCGTCAATTGCGCCGGACAGATCGGACCGAAGCTGGTGGCGTTCGAGAAGCGGTAGCTCTCACTGACGCGTGATCTCGCGGCTACCAAGCCGCCAGAGGCGATGAGTGCAGGTCTGGAGACCTGCACGACAGCCGCTCTGGAGAGCGGCGCTACAAAATCGACAGTTTGCAGATGTACTCTCGGGTGCCGCGGTATCCCACCCTAGGCGCAAAAACAACGACGCGCCGAGGGTGGGGCACCCAAGTTCAATTTCACCGGCAACAAGCTAAAAGCTAATAGCTAACAGCTAAAAGCTGCTTCTAAACGCCAATCACCGCGCAAAGTTCCTTGACGGCGGCGGCGCTCTTCTTCAGGGCGGCGTCTTCTTCTTCGGTCAGCTTGATCTCGATGATCTTCTCCAGGCCCGCCGCGCCCAGCTTGCAGGGAACGCCGATGTAGTAGCCATCGATGCCGTACTCGCCTTGCAGGTAGGCCGCGCAGGGAAGAATCTTCTTCTTGTCCTTGAGGATGGCCTCGACCATCTCCACGGCCGCGGCCGAGGGAGCGTAGTAGGCGCTGCCGGTCTTGAGATGCTTGACGATCTCCGCGCCGCCGTCGCGCGTGCGCTGAACGATGGCCGCGAGCCGGTCGGGGGCGATGAGTTCGGTGATGGGGATGCCGGCCACCGTCGAGTAGCGCGGCAGCGGGACCATGGTGTCGCCGTGGCCGCCGAGTACGAAGGCGGTAACGTTCTCGACGCTCACATCGAGTTCGGCGGCAATGAAGGCGCGGAAGCGCGCCGAGTCGAGGATGCCGGCCATGCCGATAACGCGCTCGCGATTGAATCCAGCCTGGCGATAGGCGGCCTGGGCCATGGCGTCGAGCGGGTTGGAGACGACGATCAGAATCGACTCCGGCGACTGCGCCACCACCTTCTGGACCACGTCGGACATGATCTTGAAGTTGGTATGCAGCAGGTCGTCGCGGCTCATGCCGGGCTTGCGGGGAATGCCGGCGGTGATGATGACTATGTCGGAGTCGGCCGTGGCCGCGTAGTCATTGGAGCCGGTGACACTGACATCGCGCTTCTCGATGGGCATGGCTTCAAGCAGGTCGAGCGCCTTGCCCTGCGGCACGCCTTCCACCACATCGATCAGAACCACATCGGCCAATTCCTTGGCCGCAATCCAGTGCGCGGCCGTCGCGCCCACGTTGCCGGCGCCGATGATGCTTACTTTGTTACGCATTTCTATTCTCCTTGAGAAATCCTTAGTGCAAGTTGTCAGCGATCAGTTTTGAAAGGGCACGGCTTCAGCCGTGCCATTAGGTCCGAAAAATGGAGGCGGGCTTTAGCCCCTGAGGAGAATGCATGGCGTCCCACACTGCCTAAGAAGATGTACCACCCGTGCTTGATTCTCTTACGTGCGTGATAATGTCAACCCTAAGAATGAACACTGAGGCCACAACGAGCATCAGTGTAAGCCAGAAATATAACCCATTGGGATGATCTATCCATTCGTGAATGGAGAGACAAGCCCAGGTAACACATTGGACTGCGGACCAGAAAATTCTGCTTCGGACCAGTCGTCTGAGCCAAAAGCTGTTTGCCATCCGTTCTCCTCGGCCCCCGCTTCACCGATCAAAACTTTCCTCAGGGGCTAAAGCCCCGTTGCCTTGATTGGACATTTGCGGCACGGCTAAAGCCGTGCCCTTTCAAAGCCCGTAGTCGCCTAGGTCTTTCCTAGTCCCTAGTCCCTAGTCCCTCAGTCCCTCAGTCCCTAGTCCCTCAGTCCCTAGTCCCTAGTCCCTTAAACCTTGTCTTTACATGTTTCCAATGATTCTTGTGGCAAACTCGCTTGTTCCCACTTTGGTTGCGCCGGCGGTTTGGCGCTCGAAGTCGTAGGTCACGAACTTCTGCAAAATAGTCTTCTCCATCGACTGCTCGATGAGTTTGGCCGCTTCCTTCCAGCCGATGAATTCGAGCAGCATGACGCCGGAGAGGATCACCGAGCCGGGATTGATAACGTCCTTGTCGGCGTACTTGGGCGCGGTGCCGTGCGTGGCTTCAAAGACCGCATAGCCGTCGCCGATGTTTGCTCCGGGAGCGATGCCCAGGCCGCCCACCTGGGCCGCGGCGGCGTCGGAGATGTAGTCGCCGTTGAGGTTGGTTGTGGCCAGCACGCTGTAGTCCTCGGGGCGCAGGATGATCTGCTGGAAGATGGAGTCGGCGATGCGGTCGTTGACCATGATCTTCGACTTCCAAGCGCCGTTGCCGTGCGTTTGGCCGATGGAGTCGAGCACGCCCTTCACCTCGGCGTAAACCGAGTCGCGATAGGTGGCAGAGCCAAGGTCGAGGCCGGGCTCGATGAGCGCGGCGTTCTGCTCGACGCTGAGTTCGGGATTGGCGTCGGCGTTCGAGAGAATCCAGCTTTCGCGCTCGGTGACGGTCTCGGCGCGGAACTCCTGAACGGCGACCTCGTAGCCCCACTCGCGGAATGCGCCCTCGGTGAACTTCTGGATGTTGCCCTTGTGAACCAGGGTGACGGTCTTGCGGCCGGCTTCGAGGGCGGCGCGGATGGCGTAGCGCACCAGGCGCTTGGTGCCGAAGATGGAGATGGGCTTGATGCCCACGCCGGAGTCCTCGCGGACCTTCTTCTTGCTGTCCTTGAGCAGGTCGTCGTTGAGGAAGGAGATGAGCCGGGCGGCGTCCGCCGAGCCCTGCTTGAACTCGATGCCCGCGTAAACGTCCTCGGTGTTCTCGCGGTAGATGACGATGTCCAGTTTCTCGGGGTGCTTCACGGGGCTGGGCACGCCCTGGTAATACTTGACCGGGCGCACGCAGGCGTAGAGGTCGAGGGTCTGGCGCAGGGCCACGTTGAGCGAGCGGATGCCGCCGCCGACCGGCGTGGTGAGCGGTCCCTTGATGGAGACGCGCAGATCGCGGGCGGCGGCCACGGTGTCGTCGGGCAGCCATGCGCCGAAGTGCCTGAAGGCCTTTTCGCCGGCGAAGATCTCAAACCAGCGGATGGCGCGCTTGCCGCCGTAGGCCTTTTCGACCGCGGCGTCGAAGACGCGCCGCGAGGCCTTCCAGATGTCGCGGCCGGTGCCGTCGCCCTCGATGAAGGGGATGATGGGGTTGGCTGGTACGTCGAATTGGCCGTTTGCGTAGCCGATGGGCTGGCCATCCTGGGGAAGGTCCAGCCCGTTATAGGTGGTTTGCATGGGTTTGTTGGGGTCCTTTTCCGTGCGGGGTCAAGGATGAGGCTACCACCTGTAATTCAGGCGTGGCAATGGGTGCGGCGATTCGACCGGCGCGCAGGCCGCCCGTTCATCGCCGCCCTGCTCCCCACGAGGCCGGCAAAGGCGCGAACCAAGCCCTTAACCCTTCATTGGCTGCTGCTGGTCTCTGACCGGATGATTAGATCGCTCCCACCCTAGCGGCAAAAACAAAGACACCGCGAGGGTGGGGCACCTTTATTGGTACAAGAACAAACGGCCAGAGGCAGCGCCGCCGTCAGCCGGTGATGGCCGCAATCCCCACGCCGATCAGCACAAAGATCGCCCACCAGCCGAAAACCGCAATATAGCCGGACTGCCGCTTGACTCCAGCCACAATCGCCGTCCCCATCCCCAGCAGCACGAGCGTCCAGATAGTAACCACATCCACCGAACTCAATAGAGTGTAAAGCGCCTTGTTGGTCTCAATTGGATTGAGGAAGGCAGCAGCGTTCGTGGGTGCATAGTTCTTGATATTGAACGACTCCGGCGCGGCCCCCGCCAAGATCACGATGGTGCCGAGCAGCGGTTTGATGATCCCTGGCAAACCGGCGAAGAACCACACGGAAAAGATGCTGCCAAAGGTGGCCTTGCCGCCAAAGACGAAGTTGATGGTCCCCCACAGGCCGAGCGACAAAACCGCAATACCCGCCAGCACAAGCAGCGGATTGGCAACGAATACGCCCTCCGTGATGTAGAGGGAGATCTTCTCGCCCATCTCGCGCTGTTCCGGCGTGGCCTGCGCCATGCGCTCTTCCGCCTTTGGATCGAGGCGGATCTGGTTATCCACCACCTGCGTCATGCCGATTTTGAGGGCGACGGCAGCCAGCAGGATGTATCCAGTCACCACAAAGATGACAAACGGCATCCACCAGCTCTTGTTGCCGCGCTTGATGTCTTCAAAGGTCTTCGACGGCGCTGTAAAGGTGTTGGTTACGCGCTGCCACTGGCTGAGACCCGCACTTGCGGGAGCTGAGCCGTCCGCGGGTTGAAGCTCCAGATCGTTCATGATTCCGCCTTTCGATTCGCTGCTTGCTGCTCGACGCACACTTGGCGGCACACCCATCCTGTCTGCCGCAAACTGTCGCTGCTGGCCGAAGATACGCAACCGGCCGCCAAGTTGGTTCCCGCATCCGGGAGAGAAATGTGCTCGTTCGCGATTGTACCGTTGAAGACCGCGGGAACGACAATCAATTTGAAAGTCCGTTCATTCGCAAGCAAAGAATGGACGGCGGCATGCCGGTCAGGAGCGTGGCGAATCGACCTCCGCCGCTCGGTCGGATGACGCCGGATCGGTTTCCTGAGGATCTGTTTCCTCGCCCGCGGCGTCCGGCTCGGGCTTTTCGTGGCCGTCAGCCTGGACCGGCGCAGGCGGGAGGTAAGCCTTGTAAACGGTGATGTGGAAGCAGGACTGTTGGAACTCCTCTTCCACATCGATCTTGCCCGCCTGTTGCAAGGGCAGTAGCCAGCTGCGCATCCAAACGATCTCCTGGCGGGTCATTCCCTGCTTGGCCAGGTCGATGCTGGCTCCCGTCAGATGCGGGCTGGCGACATCGCCTTCGGCCGGCGCGGCATTGCCGTTGATCCCCATCAACCGCTTCTGGTACTCGACGGTGCGCACCGCCGAGCTGACCTCGAGCGGGCGGCGAAACTCAGCTTCATGAGCGCGGGCCAGGTCGCTCAGGAAGCGCGCCGTCCAGGGCCGGCAGTAGCGGTGGCTCTCAGGCAGGTTCCCGTTCATGGAGAGCGCTGCTGAGGCCGGGACCGGAACCAGCATCTTGCGGGCGATGCGATCGGCCAGATCGTCCTCGTCCTCGATGCGCTCCAACCCGTCGGCTTCGGTCTTGTCGTTTTGCCGTTCGAGCGACTCGCGCGACCCCCGCAGCGGCGGCGGCATCTCAGGCTCAGGCAATCGCAGCGAAGCCGTCTGGAGCGCAGCCTGGCGCCTGCCTGAAGCTACGCGCCCAGCCGTGCGCCTCTTCTCTTGCGGAAGCTCGTAGCGGGCTCTCTGGATCCTGGCGTGACCGGCTCTTCCCTCGGCGGCAGGTCGCGCATTCTTTTTGGAATTGTGGGAGGCAACCGTGGCGTGAACGCTCCGGTGCAGCTTCATCCGATGAAGGGGCGAGGCGTTGGCCGGGGACAGCGCGAAGGCAGCCAGTGCGAGAATGATCGATATGGTCCGCAGCATAAAGGAGTGTGCGGAGAATCCAGAGCAACTCCAGTGTAGGCCGATTCGGGCATAATTTCGAGTATCAGCGATGGTGCGCCTTCGTCCGATAATTGGCGGACGGGGCAGATCGCCAGCGCAGGGGAATACTGCCTAGCCATTCGCTTCCATCCTCCGTCCTTGACGCCTGCCGCCGCGAATGATCGACTGGTTCAAGACCATGATTGGGCGTAGCCATGTTTATTCCCCGATATACCCTTGACGACTACGAAAGCGAATTGGCCGATCGCCACCTGCTGCACGGCGTAGTGGCGAAGTGGGCGAAGGAACGGCCCGATGCTCCTGCAATCGTTGACGCGGAGAGCGGCCGCACGCTCACCTGGAGAGAATTCGACCGCGCCACCACGGCGCTGGGGATCGAACTGCGGCGCATGGGCTTCGCCAAGGGGGACTTCCTGGTCACGCTGCTGCCCATGTCGGTAAACCATGTTCTGCTGGAGTACGGCTGCTTCAAGATCGGCGTGATTGTCGCGCCGCTCGATCTGCGCCTCACCCCTGCAGAAGTAATGCGGGCGCTCGATCTGCTCAGACCGCGGGGATTTGCCGCCCTGGGCGTGAAAGCGCCGCTCGATCTGCGCCCGCTGTGGCGCGCCGTGCGGGAGCGTTGCCCCTGGATCGAGCAATCCATCGCAGTTGACGCGGAGGAGCCGATCGACGGCGCGCGGTCCTTCGAGGCGATCGCAGGGGCGG
>Ga0182014_10003436_pt1 | contig 18995 bp, 18 predicted proteins | sample 612S2DmetaG_FD_120489 | JGI IMG/M metagenome (GOLD analysis project Ga0182014, IMG submission 120489) | Permafrost microbial communities from Stordalen Mire, Sweden - 612S2D metaG | ecosystem: Environmental > Terrestrial > Soil > Wetlands > Permafrost | place: Sweden: Stordalen | collected... | reverse complement strand
GAGATCACGGACGTCAATCGGGTCTATCTTGAGCGCGGGCAGCTAAACGTGTGCGTCATGGGCCGCGGCATGGCCTGGCTCGACACCGGAACACACGAGGCTCTGATGGAAGCTTCCTTGTTTATTCAGACTATCGAGAAGCGGCAGGGCTTGATGGTCGCTTGCCCTGAGGAGATTGCCTTCCGCTCCGGCTACATCACGGCCGGCCAACTTGAGGCGCTGGCGCAGCCGATGCGCAACAACGCGTACGGGGCGTATCTATTGCAAATGCTGAAGGACCGCGTGTTTTGATGACAGAAAAGTCCTCGTGAGCGTCCGATGAAGAAAATCGCCACCAGCCTGCCGGACCTTTTGGTGCTCGAGCCGCGCGTGTTCGGCGACGAGCGCGGGTTCTTCCTCGAAAGCTATAATCAGCGCACGTTTGCCGAGTTCGGCATCCGCGAGACATTCGTGCAGGACAATCACTCCTTCTCCGGCAAGAACGTCATCCGCGGCTTGCACTACCAGATTCAGCAGCCGCAGGGGAAACTGGTGCGCGTCATCGCCGGCGAGATCCTCGACGTTGCAGTCGATCTCCGCCGCAGTTCTCCCACATTTGGTCAGTGGGAGTCTTTCCAGCTCTCCGGCGAGAACAAGCTCATGCTATGGGTTCCGGCGGGCTTTGCCCACGGCTTCCGCGTCGCCGCCTCCGGCACGCATGTGCTTTATAAAACCACCGATTTCTATGCGCCGCAACACGAGCGCACTATCGCCTGGAACGATACGACGCTGCGGATCGACTGGCAGCTTGATGGCGAGCCGATTGTCTCTCCCAAAGATGAGCGCGGGGTGTCATTCCAGCAAGCTGAGAGGTTTCCGTAAATTGGCTGAAGCTATGCCCTTTCAAAACTCTCCGTGAGCCCAAAGAGTTTCCCGGGCTCTATTGTCTGGCGCTCAGTGCAACCGGAACTCGACTGCAATGGAGGTTTCGACCTCAAGCGCTCGGCCCGACGAACGATACGGTTCAAACTTCCACTGCCGAACCGCTTCCATCGCGGATCTCGCCAACACTGTGTTTCCGGAGGCAGGCTGCAGATTCCTTACCGTGCCATCGGCACCGACCAGAACATCGAGCACTACCAATCCTTGCGTGCCGGTGCGACGAGCCTCCTCCGGGTACACGGGCTCTGACTTCGACACGATTCGCGCTGCCATGATTTCCGGGGGAACTCGCAACGGCGCGGCCTGGCTTACCGATTCTTTCTCCAGTTCGTTCCACGACCACTGCCATCGCCACCAGCCAAGGGCGATCAGGACTAACATGGCAGGGATGAGCAAGTAAAGTGCGCGGCGCGGGATGCGAATCTTCTGCAACTTCTGCAGAGGCGCTGCGGGCGTACCAGTGCTCGCGGGCTCTGTTCTAGCCCCTTCCAAAACCCCTGCAGCGGCCTCCGCTGCCAACCGGTGTGACCAGTAACGGATCATCTCGCGTTGTTCGGCCGCGAGCCCAACAAATTCAAAACCGCAGCGCACTTTGTCCTGATAGCGAACCAACGCCCTGGCGCGCAGGGGCCGCCCGACATTCGGAAGCCGAAGTTCGACGGCGACCTGCTGTCCGGCAGTGAGTTCACCGGCCACCAATGCGCCCACCCCGCCTTCGCTCACATCGGTGCAACGGCCCGGGAGATTTTGCGGGATCCCCGAGCGCAAGGCGATCACATCCAATGGAACTTTGACGGGAAATCTAGGAAAGCCACGGCGTGGCGCCTGTTCTAATGCGAGGGACGTGCCTGCACTCACCCATTGCCTCCGCAAGATCACAAATCACGTCGTGCGGCTGGAGCAACGAAGACAGCGCTCTGATTGCAAGAATCGTTGGGAAGAGTATAGCGGAAAACGCGTCCTGCATTTCCGTCAGTTTGACTCTCTTGGTTCGGCGTATTTTCGACCTCGAGGAGGTCGCTGAATGAAGCTTCGGCAGGACGGCAGCGATCGTCACCTGCGAATTCTGACAGGAACCTCCCTAGTCCATATCGCGCCAGTTTAGCCCCACTCCCAAGTCGACGCGCAGCGGGACTTCCAGCGGATGCGCCGCTTCCATCTGCTCGCGCACCAGGGTCTTCATCGTCTCCACTTCGCTTTGGGGCACTTCGAAAACCAGTTCGTCATGAACCTGGAGGGTCATTCGTGACTGCAGTTGGCGCTGCCTGATCTCTTCATCGATGCGGATCATTGCGAGCTTGATTAAATCGGCTGCCGTCCCCTGCAGAGGAGTATTCACGGCGGTGCGCTCGGCAAATCCGCGCTGGTTGACATTCTTGCTGTTGATGTCGGGAATCGGGCGCACGCGGCCGAACAACGTCTTCACGCTTTGATCGCGCCGCGCCTGCGCGAGGGTGGCGTCGATAAACGCCCGTACGCCCGCATACTTTTCGAAGTAGGCCTCGATAAACGTACGCGCTTCGGAGGGCTCGATGCCGAGTTGCTGCGACAGGCCAAAGGCCGACAAACCATAGACGATTCCGAAATTGACTACTTTCGCCTGCCGGCGATGGTCCGGCGTCACCCTCAGCGGAGGCACGCCAAACACCTGTGACGCAGTCAGCGTGTGAATATCGTCACCGCGGCGGAACGCTTCCACCAGCAGCTTGTCTTTCGAGAAGTGCGCCAGCAACCGGAGCTCGATCTGGGAGTAATCCGCCGCGAGCAGCACGTTGCCCGGTTCGGCAATGAATGCCGCTCGAATCTCGCGGCCGAGTTCCGTGCGGATCGGAATATTTTGCAGATTCGGACTGGCCGACGACAGCCTGCCGGTAGCAGTTCCTGTCTGGCCGAATGTGGTGTGCACGCGCCCACTGCCGCTGCGAATCAGCACCGGCAGCGCGTCGACATAAGTTGATTTCAACTTCGTCAACTGCCGGTATTCCAGCACCAGGCGCGGGACAGCGTGCTCTTCGGCGAGTCCTTCGAGAACATCGACCGCAGTCGATATTTTCTTACCTTTTCCATACTTCACGGGCACGGGCAGCGCCAGCTTGTTGAAGAGCACGTCTCCGAGTTGTTTCGGAGAGCTGATGTTGAATTCCATGCCGCAGCGCTCGTAGATGTCGCGTGCTTTAACATCCGCCTCCCGCTGCAACTTCACCGACATATCGCCCAAGACGGTCGTATCGATCTTCACGCCCGCGTCTTCCATGCGCGCGAGCACCGGCACCAGCGGAGCGTCAATCTCCTCGTACACCCGGGTCAGACCCTGATCGTCTACTTCCCGCCGAAGCAATCTGACTAACCTGCCCGTCACGTCCGCCGCTTCCGCCAGGTTGCCGCTCAGCTTCAAGTTCAAACTGCGCAACGCAACTTCGGAAAGCGCATGTGACGAATAAGTCGGGTTGAGCAAATACGAGTACAACATCGGATCGTGCACAACGCCCGTGAGCGCAATGCCCATTTCCGAGAAATGATGCAGAGCTGCTTTCCAGTCATGGATGCTCTTGGTGGCAACCGGGTCTGCAAGGATGCTCTTAACGCCGCCGGCGAGCGCCTCGTCGTCAAAGGAAACGATTGCGCCGGCTCCCGCCACTTTGGAAATTGCCAGTCGCTTACGCCTGATCGGGCCGCGTTCTTCCGAATCCGGCGGCCGCAATTCCAGCAATCCGGTCTGCGCAGGTTGCGATCCTTCTTCCTCTTCCTGTTCGCGCTCCTGGCTTTCGTTAACCGGAATCGCGATGGCGACCGGCGTGTTTTTGGCCACGTCCCCTACATAGTCTTCAAACTCTGCCTTCGAATTGATCTCCCGGTAGTCACCTTCTTTCACTTCCACCACCGGAAGCAGTTCCTTCAGCAACGAAGTGAACTCCAGTTCAGCAAACAGGTCGCGTAGCGCGCCGAGGTCCGGTTCGCCCACCTTCATCGCGGCCACGTCCAGATCGACGGCTACGTTTGTGTCAATCGTCACTAGTTGCTTGCTCAGCAGAATGTTGTCGCGGTTATTCTCGAGCGACTCGCGATATGTTTTCTTCTCAACCTCCGCGGCTCGATCGAGCGCCTGCTCGACGCTGCCAAATCGTCGAATGATATCAACCGACCCTTTGTCGCCGATCCCCGGCGCTCCGGGAATGTTGTCGACGGAATCGCCGCGCAAGGCCATCACGTCTATTACCTGCTCCGGTGGCACGCCCAGAATTTCGCGGACCTTTTCCGCGTCGCAGATCAAATTGTCTTTCGGAGGATTGAGCACACACACTTTGTCGTTGACCAGTTGCAGCATGTCCTTGTCGCTGGAGACGACAAACACCGAATGCGATTCCGCCGCCGCTTTTCGCGCGAGCGTGCCAATCACGTCGTCGGCTTCGTAGCCTTCCAAGTGCAGGATCGGGATGCGATAGGCCTCGAGCGCGCGTCGGATGTACGGCACCTGTTGCACCAGATCGGGCGGCATTTCCGCGCGGTTCGCCTTGTAACCGCCATACTCCACTTCCTGGAAGGTCTGCGTCTTGATGTCGAACTTGCGGATCCTGGTGATGGCTTCCGCTTGCTGGTTGCGGATTGTCGGTGCACCCACATCAAAAACCGCTGCCAGATATTCGGGCTCAAAATCATAGCGCAGCTTGCGCAGCATGTTGACGAACACATAGGTTGCAGCGGTCGGAACCCCCGTCTTAGTCGACATGGGCCGCTGCCTGGCCATGGCATGATAGGCGCGAAAAATGAAAGACATGGTATCGAGCAGAAAGATGCGGCCTTTGTCCGAAGCAGACAAAGCCGGCGGCTTCGACGGGATTGAACTGTCCGGGCCTGACGGGCTCCCTTGCGCTGGCATGGCTTCAGCGGAGGCCTTCGAAACGGATTTTGGTTTGGCAGGCAACGCGCTCAGTTTATCAGGGCACCAAACCAGTCGCCTGAGGTGGGACCGGTCGGGGCGGCTTGCCAACCAGCAAGGGCAGATACTCCAAATGAGCCAGTGCCAACGGCTTGCTTCCCGCGTATGATATGAGGTTTTCGGTTTCTGGCCCGTAAGGATTACATGCTTCCTTTTAAGCTGGTTTATAGCGATGACTACTTTCTGCCCATCGGCACGCATGTTTTTCCGGCCGAAAAATACAAGCGCGTTCATGACCGGCTTCTCAAGTCCGGTATTGCCGAGCCTTCGGATTTTGTTGCGCCCCGTCCAGCGGCCGACCAGGACATTTTGCTTGTGCACACTCCGCGATATGTCGAAAAGCTGAAAACGGGCACGCTCAGCGCGCGCGAGGAATTGGAGATGGAAATTCCGTTCTCACCGGAACTGGTGCGCGCCTTCTGGCTCGCGGCGGGAGGGTCGATGCTCGCGGCTGACTACGCGCTCAACGACGGCATCGCGATCAGCATTGGCGGCGGATTCCACCACGCTTTCCCCGACCACGGCGAAGGCTTCTGCATGATTAACGATGTGGCGGTTGCGATTCGCCGCATGCAGCGCGACGAAAAAATCCGCACTGCCATGACGCTGGATTGCGACGTGCACCAGGGGAACGGAACGGCAGTGATATTTGCTCCCGCAGCGGGCCCCGGCAGCCCCATGAGCAGAACGCGCAGTATGAATACAGACGTGTTCACGATTTCCTTACACCAGGAAAACAACTACCCGGCGTTCAAGCCCCCTTCATCGCTTGACCTGAATCTGCCCGACGGACTCGGGGACGCCGATTATCTTGCGTGCCTGGGAAATGCCTTCAGTTTGGGATTGGGCAAGTTCCAGCCGGAACTCCTGAGTTACGTTGCCGGAGCCGACCCTTATTGCGAGGATCAGCTCGGCGGATTGTCGCTGACAATTGAGGGATTGAAGCGAAGAGACGAACTGGTATTCCAAATCGCCAAGGCTGAGCATATTCCCGTGATGGTGACCTTCGCCGGCGGCTACGCGCAGGATCTCGAAGACACCATTACGATTCACTGCAACACGATCGTAGCTGCGAAGGAAGTATTTGCGGCGAAATAGTTCGGTGATTCGCCTGGAGATCGGCTCGCGCGATCAGCGTTCAGTGGCTCGGTGTGCCAAACGCCAATTGTCCACTTCCCGCTCGGCCTCGCTGGTCTCCTGTTCATTCATTGACTTTCGTAAATCGCTCAGCGCTGGTGAGCTCTCCTTGATCGAACCCTGCGCCAGCATCAGCCATTTGTAAGCCGCAATCCGGTTGGTGCGGGATTCGTTGCTCTTGGCGAGCAACAATCCATAGCGATATTGCGCCTTGGCCATGCCGCGGTCTGCCGCCATTTGATAATAGTGCGCCGCAAGGTCCTGGTCCGCAGGAGCTCCCTTCCCTTCCTCGCACATTATGGCGAGATCATATTGCCCTTCGATTTGGCCTTTGACCGCGGCCGCAGTGAGCAGACGACGCGCCTCCTCGAAGTCTACGGGCACTCCGTGGCCCAGGGCATAACTCACGCCAAGCCCGAGTTCGCCATCCGGTTCTCCTTGCTCGGCGGATTTCCGGTACCACTTCACCGCCTGTTCATAATCCACCTTGCCCAGCAGACCCTTGGTGAAAATTGTTCCCAGAGTCGCCTGCGCAATCGCACTACCCAGATTAGCCGCCTTCTCGTAGTACTGCACGGCTCTCCCCACATCGGCTGTCCTCGTTGAAGTTGGGGGTCGAAGCGAAATCTCGGCCAGATCCAGAATCGCCGGCACCAGGTTCTGATCCGCGGCCAGCGAGAGCCAACGCACCGCTTCTTTATAATCCAGGGGCACGCCTTCGCCGCGCTCATACATCAGAGCGAGATTGTACTGGGCCGATGCATCGCCTTCCTCGGCAGCGCGACGAAACCAGGTCACGGCCTGCGCGGTGTCTCTCCCAACGCCTTTTCCGTTCGCGTACATGAGCGCAATATTCGTGGCCGCGTCCGGCGATCCTTGTTGTGCCGCCTTCTTGTACCAGTTCAACGCATCGGATGGTGCAGGCCTTTCCATGCCGATGCCGGCTTCCGAGAAAATGCCCAGCGCCTCATCGGCTGCCATGGACCCGCGATCCGCAGCGTTGTGCAGCAGGCGAACTGCTTCCGCGTCATCTTGCTTCAGCAGAACGCCGGCGTGATAGGCGAGCGCGAGCATGGTTTGCGCACCAGGATCACCGGCTGCCGCTTTTTCCTCCAGCGCCTGCAGATCGCCCACAGTCAGCGCCTTGGCCTTCACCATGAGACTGTAGGCGCCTGGCTCACTGGCAGCGCGTCCGCGAATGTCGGGTTCGGGCTGCTTCTGCGGCGGCGGTGTTAGGGTCACGGGACTCTTTTCGGGTATTGGAGTTTGAGTCTCCGAGGAGCGAACATCAGCGGGCGACGACGTCTGTGTCTTCGGGAAGGGAATGTCGATCACGACGATTCCATTTTCCGCAGGCTTCAACTTGAAGTCGAGAGGCGATTTTAGCTGCACCACGACTCGCGCTACCGGCGGATGAATACTGAACAGCGAGAGGCGCAATTCCTTCACCGGGCCACGGTTGACCGGAATATGCCGATTGCCACCTTTCAAGTCGCACCCCGGAAAATCGAAAACCAGCCGCTCAGGATTTGAAACCCGGCTCGCTTCCGGACTGACGGCAGCATTGACAGCGATTTTGATGGTGAGGCCGTCCGGTCGCGGACTGACGTCCACGCGCTCGATACTTGCCTTGGCGGGGGCAGAAACGACAACAGCAGGTTGCAGCCCTTGCGCTTGCAGGGCGGGGCTTGTCCCCAAACAAAGGCAAATTAAAGCGTATGAAATAGCCGCCGGGAGCCGCGCGATCACGGAATTCCTTTAACCCAGAGAAGTCAGCTGCATTGTACCGCCGAACAAACCGAGATTGGCGCGCCGAAAGACAATGATTGATCGGAGTTTTGGCGCCACTGGCTGATAAAATAAAGGTTTCTACTTATGTTTGAAAATCTTCAGGAAAAATTACAACGCGCGTTTAAGAGCTTGCGCGGGCAGGCTATTCTCACCGAAGAGAACATTTCCGACGCGCTGAAACAAATTCGTCTGGCGCTGCTCGAGGCCGACGTCAACTTCAAGGTCGTCAAGGACCTCATCGACCGCATCCAGGCCAAGGCCGTCGGCCAGGAAGTGATGACCGCGCTCTCGCCCGGCGAGCAGGTCATCAAGATCGTGCGCGACGAACTGGTCGAAACGCTTGGCAAAGACACTGCCAAGCTGAAGTTCGCCTCGCAGCCACCGACCGTCGTCCTGATGGCCGGCCTGCAAGGTTCCGGCAAAACCACAACCTCGGGCAAACTCGCTAACTGGCTCAAGAACGGCGGACACCGTCCGCTGCTGGTTTCAGTGGACGTCTATCGGCCGGCAGCACGGGAGCAACTCAAGGTGGTTGCAGCCGCGATCAAGGCAAATCTTTACGATGGCGAGGTCAGGGAAGCCAACACGGCAACCGTTGAGCGGCTTGCCAAAGAGGCGCGGAGGGAGGCCATCAACTCCGGATGCGACGTGCTCATCGTTGATACTGCCGGCCGTCTGCACATCGACGATCAACTCATGGAGGAGATGCAGTCGCTGAAGCGACTGCTCAATCCGCAGGAGATTCTGTTCGTCGCCGATTCGATGACCGGCCAGGACGCGGTCAACTCGGCCGACGAGTTTCACAAGAAGCTCACGCTCACGGGCGTCGTTCTCACCAAGATGGATGGCGACGCCCGCGGTGGCGCGGCGATTTCAATTCGTCAGGTCACTGGCCAGCCGATCAAGTTCATCGGCATTGGTGAAAAATACGACGCGCTCGAGCCGTTTCATCCCGACCGGATCGTCTCACGCATCCTCGGGATGGGCGACATCCTCTCGCTGATCGAAAAAGCCGAGTCGCAGATCGACAAAAAGAGGGCGACAGAACTGGCGACTAAAGCGCTCTCCGGCGATGGCTTCTCGCTCGAAGACTTTCGCGAGCAACTGCGGTCGGTCCGCAAGATGGGATCGATGCAGAGCCTGATCGGGATGCTGCCGTCGATTGGCGCGTTTCAGGGTCTGCAAAAAGCGGCCGACAAAGTGGACGAAAAGCAGATCAATCGGGTCGAGGCTATCATCAACTCGATGACCTCCTACGAGCGGAATCATCACGAAGCGATCAACGGCAGCCGCCGCAAACGCATCGCGCGCGGCTCGGGGACCACTGTGCAGGAAGTAAACAACCTGCTTCGGCAGTATGCTCAGATGAAGAAGATGTTCAAGCAGATGGGCAAGCCGAGCTTCGCACGGCGACTGGCGGGGATGAAGCTGCCAGGGATGTAGACGGTCGCTGGTCGTTCGTCGTCGGTCGTTCGGTGGTTCCATGATGATCACGGCTCTAGAGATCGTGCGAACGACTATCGACGAACGACCAACGACGGGCTATCCATGAAATGGCGTTCCCTACAGGAGTCCGGCTCCTACAGCGACGCGCGTCCGCTGCGGCAAATTTTTGCTGAGCGTAAAGAGACCATCGCCAAATATGTTCCACCCGATGTGCAAGCCGTTCATCAGCGTGCGATCGACGGGTTGCGGGCTCAGGCGCTTTCGGGAAAGGCGCTTGCGGTCGGCGCGAAAGCTCTGGCATTCAATCTCTCCGATCACGAGGGCAAACACGTTTCGTCCGCCAATCTATTGAGCAGTGGCCGGCTCGTCGTTTGCGTCATTCGCGGGCGCTGGTGTCCTTTCTGCGTCGGCCAGATGGAAGCGATGAATTACATCGTGCCCCAGATCAAGGCGGCCGGCGCGGCGCTGGTTGCCATTTCACCGCAAATCGAAAAGCAGGCCTTCTTCATGCACGATCAGCACGGGCTCAGCTTCCCGCTGCTGGTGGATGCGCACAACGACGTGGCGCGGCAATTTGGATTGGTCTATCGCGTCCCAGAGGAGCAGCAAGGACTCTACCGCGCGACCTTTGTGAATCTGCCGTTCACGAATGGCGACGAGAGCTGGGAGTTGCCGATTCCTGCCACCTTCGTAATCGATCGCGATGGGACAGTTCTGTTCGCGGCCGCGAACGAGGATTATACCGGCCGGCCAGAGCCTCTGGAGATTTTGAGCGTTCTCGAACGAGTCGGCTAGATAGCGCTTCGAGGGCACCGGGAGGGAATCCCGGCGCCCTCTGGGTTGAGTTCATTTCAAGGCTGGCGTCCGCAGCACTTCTTCATCTATTTCAGAGAAGCCATGTCGATGACGAAGCGATACTTCACGTCGCTTTTTAACAGACGTTCGTAGGCTTCGTCGATCTGCTGAATGCGAATCATCTCGATGTCGCAAGCGATGCCGTGTTCGGCACAGAAATCCAGCATCTCCTGCGTCTCTCGGATGCCCCCGATGATCGAGCCGGCGAGGCGGCGGCGGCGGAAGAGCAGGCTCCCGACTGGGACTGGCAGCGGCGTTGGCGATGCGCCGACCATGGTGAGCGTTCCATCGAGCTTGACGAGATCGAGATAGGCACCGACGTTGTGTTCCGCTGAGACGGTATCGAGGATGAAGTCGAAGCTGCCGGCGTGCTTCTGCATTTCAGCTTCATTCTTGGACACGACGACTTCATGGGCGCCGAGCCGTACTGCGTCGTTTGTTTTGTTCGGCGATGTGGTGAACAGTACAACGTGCGCGCCAAAAGCGTTGGCGAATTTGACGCCCATGTGGCCAAGTCCGCCGAGACCGACGATGCCAACCTTTTGCCCTTTGTGCACATTCCAATGCCTAAGGGGAGAGTAGGTGGTGATGCCCGCGCAGAGCAACGGCGCGGCTGCTGCGAGGTTCAGCTTATCGGATACGCGGAGCGCGAAAGCCTCATCGACAACAATGGTATCGGAATAACCGCCGTAGGTGACGCCTCCGAGGTGCTTGTCTTCCGAGTTATAGGTGAATGTGGCCATGCTGTCGCAAAACTGTTCGTTGCCGGCGCGGCAGTTGGGGCAGGTACGGTCGGAGTCGACCATGCAGCCAACGGCAGCGATGTCTCCTTCTTTGAATCTCTTGACGGAGTTGCCGGCCTTCACGACGCGACCGACAATTTCGTGACCCGGCACGCAGGGGTAGACGGTCGGCATCATGTTTTCCCATTCATTGCGGGCCTGATGAAGATCGGAATGGCAGACACCGCAGTATAGGATCTCGATCTGGATGTCCTGGGGGCGCGGCGCGCGGCGCTGAATTGAAGTTTGGGCGAGGGGCGAAGTCGCACTCTTGGCTGCGAAGGCTTTTGCCGTGAACGTCTTTCCAGTTGCAGACTTTTGCTCAGGAGGAGTTAGGGTTGAAGTCGTATGGCTCATGATGGAATCTTCCTTTCTTTATCGATCTTAGATTGTCGACCGCCTTCAGTGGATTCGCAAACGGACGCATTCGCGAGTCAGGCCGATGTTTCATAGAACGATTGCTTGTCAGTCCGCAGGGCCCATTGCGTAAACCGCTAAGCTCCGGCATAATAATGGTTTGTCTCAACCCTGCCGGACTCTTCCGGACCAAAGGAAACGAAGTCAGTGTTAATGATCCGTCTGGCGCGCTTTGGTGCGCGCAAACAACCGTACTACCGGGTAGTGGTGATCGAAAAGGAGCGGGCGCGCAATGGGCGTCCGGTGGAAGTGGTGGGCACGTACAATCCGCGGACCTCGCCGGCCACGTTCGACTTGAAACGGGAGCGCATTACGTACTGGGTTTCGAAGGGCGCAAAGTGCTCCGAACGCGTGGGCAAACTGTTGGCCATGCCGGCGCCGGCCGCGGCAGCGCCGGTGGCGTAAGCCTCTTTTCGCTGACCACACAAAGCAGATTCCTCCCTTTCGGCTGCGCTCAGGGTCGAAATGACCACCTCTGGAGATCGGAATGACTGAACAGTCCGCCAACGCGCGCGCCTTGATTGAGCACATCGCCAAGGCGCTCGTCGATGCGAAGGATGCGGTTTTCATCGACGAGTATGAAGACGGCGACGAGACCGTCATCGAACTCGAAGTGGCGGAAGAAGACCTGGGCAAGGTGATTGGGCGGTCTGGCCGCATTGCGCGGGCCCTGCGTACGGTGCTGAACGCGGCGGGCGCGAAGAACGACAAACGCTACGCGCTGGAGATTCTCGAATAGCGGCGACAGAAGCGAGCGGCGAGTGGATCAGCCTGGCGTTGGTGATCAAGACGCAGGGGCGCCGCGGAGAAGTCGCCGTTGAACTGCATACGAACGTTCCGGACCGCTTCCGGCAAGGCATGCGGTTGTGGGCGCTGGTTAAGAATGGCGAGCGCCGCGAGTTGACGATTGAAGATTTGTGGCCTCACAAGAGTTTCCTGATCCTGAAGTTTGCGGGCGTGGAAACGATTTCAGATGCGGAGATGCTGAAGGGTGCGGAACTTCAGGTTCCACGAGGTGAACGGGCCGAACTGGAGCCGGGCTCGACGTATTTAAGCGATCTGGCCGGCTGTACGGTGTTCGACGGCGAACGCGAGATCGGCAAGATCGTTGACGTTGCGTTTGGCGCCGGCGAAGCACCTCTGCTGGTGGTGAACGGCGGGGCTAAGCTGCCGTATGAGATACCGTTCGCGGAAGCGTACCTCGAAAAGGTCGACGTCGAACGAAAGCAAGTGCGAATGCGGCTGCCAGATGGGCTGCTGGATGTGAACGCGCCGATAACGAGGGAAAAGAAGGAACGAGGTAGTTAGTTCGTCGCTGGTCGTTGGCAGTATTAGGTAGTCAAGAGATTTGGCTGACGATGATGGGCTAACGACGGGTTCCGCAAATGAAGATCGACATTCTTACGATCTTTCCCGACTTCTTTCGCGGACCGCTGGATTATGGAATCATCCGCCGGGCGCGCGAAGCGGGGCTGGTGGAAATAAACATTCACGATCTGCGGAACTTTACGAAAGACAAGCACCGCACCGTGGATGACCGCCCGTTTGGCGGCGGCGAAGGCATGGTCCTGAAGCCGGAACCGATCTTTGAGTGCGTCGAGTCGCTGCGCGAAATTGCACCGCGCGGACAACGCGCCAGCGGAGCAGTGAAGCAATCGGTGATTTTGCTCTCGGCACAGGGGAAGCGGTTGGATCAGTCGTTGGCGTCGGAGCTTTCGGTCGTCGATCGCATGGTCCTAATCTGCGGGCGGTATGAAGGCGTAGACGAACGCATCAGCGAGCACTTGGCGGACCGCGAAATTTCGGTCGGCGACTATGTGTTGAGCGGCGGCGAACTGGGCGCTGCGGTGATTGCGGATACGGTCACGCGGCTGATTCCCGGTGCTGTGGGCAACGAGGCTTCGACTCGGCAGGAGTCGTTTACTTCGCGAGCGGCGTCCGCGGGCGAGGGCGCCCGCGCCACACTTGACCCGCCTTGTTCGACTTGTGTTTCTGGCGGATTGCTGGATTATCCGCATTACACGCGGCCGGCGGAGTTCCGCGAGATGGGGGTTCCAGAGGTGCTGGTGAATGGGAACCATGATGAGATTCGCCGGTGGCGCCGCAAGACGGCGCTCGCGAAAACGCTGCGCAATCGTCCGGACCTATTGGAACGAGTGGCGCTGAGCAAAGAAGATCAGGAATTGCTGGCCCGGATCAAGCGCGAAAGTTAAGAAGCAAACGAATTCAAGAAAGAGTCAGGAAGGAACCGTTATGCGCAATGCAATCATCGAGAAACTACTGGCGAAAACACGTCGCACTGACCTGCCAAAGTTCGGCCCAGGCGACACGATTCGAGTACAAGTGAAGATCCGCGAAGGCGAAAAAGAACGGCTGCAGGCGTTCGAGGGCGTAGTGATCGCGCGCAGCCGGGGTGCGCAACCGAGTTTTACGGTTCGCAAGATCAGTTTCGGCCAGGGCGTTGAGAGAATCTTCCCGCTCGATTCGAAGGTCATCGACAAGATTGACGTGATGCGGTCGGGCAAAGTGCGCCGCGCCAAGCTCTACTATTTACGCGCGCTGAAGGGCAAGGCCGCACGGTTGAAGGAAGTCGAGCAGTGACTGCGGTTAGGTTTCTGTGCTGCCGGAGTCCGCGCGGACGCCGGCAGCTGTACTCGCCTGTTGAGTTGTCTATCGCTGAACATCCCTTCCCGTTGCGCGTCATGACTGAGGCAACGAATCTCCCCTTGTCTCTCTGGCCGTAGTCGGCGAAGATGCTGACAGCGACCTGTGCCGAAGTCAAAATCCAAATCAAACGGCTGTTCAAGCGATAAGAAAGGCTTGCAGATTTCTGCGTCTGCTGCAAAGATGCGGCTCCTGAAAAGGCTGCGCTGCACGCTCCGCTTTGAAAAGCTGGCTCGGGCGAACGGAGCAAAGGTGGTTGCGGGCGTGGATGAAGTCGGGCGCGGATCTTTGTTTGGCCCGGTGGTCGCCGCGGCCGTGATTCTTGACCCGGCGTACCGGATTCGCGGACTGCGGGATTCGAAGCTGTTGCCCGCCGAGCGCCGCGAAGAGCTGGCCGTTCGCATTCGCGAGCATTCCATCGCGTGGGCAATTGCCGCTGTCGATTCGGCGCGCATTGATCAGATCAACATCTACCAGGCGTCTCGGCTCGCGATGCTGCATGCGGTTCAGCAGCTTGTTTGCGCCCCAGACTATTTGCTGGCGGACGCTGTGAAGTTGGATTGCGAGTTGCCGCAGCGGGCGATCATCCACGGGGATGCGCTTTCTGCCTCGATCGCGGCGGCGTCCATTATTGCGAAGGTTGAGCGGGATCGGGTGATCGCGGCATGGGACCCAGTATTTCCCAACTACGGGTTGGCGTCGAATAAGGGGTACAGCACGCCGCACCATCTGGCGGCGCTCCGTGAGCATGGACCATCGCCGCTGCACAGGTTGTCGTTTGCGCCGGTGTGGGATGCGCCCGTGCCGCAGGAAGTGTTGATCTTTATGCGCGAGGAGGGCGAGGATTCCGCTCTGCCTTTAGCCCGCGCTCGAGCATGATTGGACTTCTCAGGTAAAGCTCCCCTCGACTTCGCTCGGGGCAGGCTCTTCGACTACGCGGCTGCTGCGCTTCTTGCATCCGTTCTGCCCTGGAAGACAGGCGGTTGGGGTTCTCTTTTCGCGACCGCAGTCAAATTGTCGAGCAACAAGTTGCGAAGAGCAGCCCGGGCGATCTTTAGCTGCCTTAGCTCATCCTGCTATCATCCCGACGTGGCCGCGCGCGGAAAATTCATCACGTTCGAAGGTCTCGATGGCAGCGGCAAGAGCACGCAAATCGAGAAACTGGCACGGGCGCTGCGCTCGCACGGCGTTCCGGTGGCGGTGACTCGGGAGCCGGGCGGCACACTGACCGGCGAGAGGATCCGAGAGGTACTGCTACATTCGACGACTTCCGGGCTCTCTCCGCTTGCGGAAATGGCGCTGATGTTTGCTTCGCGGGCACAGCACATACACGAGGTCATACTGCCTGCCCTAGCGGACGGGCGCGTTGTGCTCTGCGACCGGTTCACCGATTCAACGGAGGCGTATCAGGGCGCGGGGCGCAAACTGGGAACGAAGCCGGTGCTCGCGCTCCACGAAATTTTGTGCGGCGGCCTGCAACCAGAGCTGACGATTCTGCTCGACAATGAAGTTGCGTTCAGCGTCGAGCGGGCCCGGCGGCGCAATCGGAAACACAAAAACGTGCGTCCTGACAAAGATGAAAATCGTTTCGAGCAGGAGAGCCGCACGTTTTTCGGCCGCGTGCGCCATGCGTACCTGGCGATAGCCACGCGCGAGCCGCAGCGAGTGCACGTCATCAATGCGCGGGGCACGCCGCAGGAGACGCATGCGCTGATCCGGGAATTGGTGAGAAAGAAGTTGAAGATCTAAGAAGAAGGCTCCGAGCCACGAGCTTCGAGCTTGAAACCTTGCTGGATTGATTATTGCGCGGCTTCGAAGCCGTTCTTATGCCCTTTTCTGATTTCATCGGCAATGCGGAAATCGTGCGCAGGCTGCGGGAAATGCTGGGGCGTGGCCACTTTCCGCACGCGGCGATTCTCGCGGGCGCGCGCGGATCGGGCAAGTACACGCTGGCTCTGATGCTGGCGCGCGCCATGAACTGTTTGGAGCAGCCAATGATGTTGGCGACAGCGATGGAAGGTGCCGCGACCGAGCGAGCAACGGCCGACAGCGAAATAATGAGCAAACTACCCGATTTTTGCGGCCATTGCTCGAGTTGCACGCGAATCGCGTTAGCCGGCGATCTGGATGCGCGTTTTGCCGAAGCGGTCGAAGCGCGAGACAATCTGCGCGAGACGGATAAGAAAGACACACGGATCTTCGTGCAAACGCATCCCGATATTCTTGTCATCCCGCCCGACCCGCCGCAGATGATGATCAAGGTGGATCAGGTGCGTCACGTCATCCACCGCATTTACTACCGCCCAGCCGAGGCGCGGGAAAGCGTATACATCTTCACCAGTTCAGCTTTCATGAAAGAGGCGGCTAACTCTTTGCTCAAAGTGTTGGAGGAGCCCCCCGAGTTTGCGACGATTTTTCTGCTGACCGAAAATCCCGGCGAGTTGCTGCCTACAATTCGGTCGCGCGCAATGACATTCACGTTGGGCGCGCTTGGCGTGACCGAAATGGAAAGCCAGCTCGCCAAGCTGCGGCCCAACTGGAACCCGCGGCAGCGCGCCCTAGTCGCGCGACTAAGCGAAGGAGCCATGGGCCGCGCCCTTTCGTTCGATCTGGAAGGCTACATCGCGGCCCGCGCGCATGCGCTGGTAATGCTGAAGTCGGCCCTGGGAGCAGCCGACCACACTGAGTTATTCAAAATCACCGAGGGCTATCGCCCAGGCGCTGCAGGCCGCGAAAATATCGAAAGCCTGCTGCGGACCCTCTATCTGCTACTTGAGGATGTCATGTTCCTGCAATCTGGGACTGGGCAACTGGTGCGCAATACGGATATTCAGGCGGAACTGAAGAAGATGGCGGAATCTGCGGATTTTGCCTGGGTACAGCGCGCGGCGCAAGGTCTGGGCGAGGTGGAACGCGGCCTGCGGCGCAACCTGCTTCGGTCGCTCTCGCTTGACGCCTTCGCTACGGCTCTCGAACCAAGCGCCTGACAGGGCGGGACTTACAAAAGTGAGTAGTTGTGACGCAGAACAAGTTGTGACGCAGAACATTGTCAGACGACCGCCCGTGTGGTACCGTACACAATAAGTTTTCCCTCGGAAACCCACAATCACAGACTCAAGTGTTGTGGAACTACTGTGCCGCCTCCGTGCGCCAAGGTGGTGAGATATGAAAGAAACCCTAGACCCGGTACCAGCCGAGCAGACTGCCGACCAAGAAGGCTTTGCGAATCGCAAGCTGATCCGTCCGTCGCTCAACCGCAACGACCATGGACACAATAATCATGGCCATAACCACGCTGCTCCTAACCACGGGCCGTCGGAACGCCGAGATCGGGACCGCTCTGCTCCGGGCAAGAAATCTGCCCCTTCCGAGCAGACCAACGCCGAAAATTTCTATTACCAGAAGCAGATGCAGACCAAGACCCCCATGGTCATCGTGCTCCGGGATGGCGAGGAAGTTCACGGCTATATCGAGTGGTACGACAAGGCCTGCATTAAGCTGAACCGCACGGGCGCGCCGAACCTGATGATCTATAAGCCGGCGATCAAGTACATGTTCAAAGAAGGGGAAGTCCGGCGTTAGGCCTGGAACCTATTCGGAGACTGCAGGTTGCCCGTAAGGAACGGCCTTCATTAGCACATCGTCCCATCCCGCGACCGCTTCGGGGCGGCACTCTAATCACTACCCAACCGCTCGCCGAGTTTTATTTTTCCTGGTGATTTCGTATTTAGCCGGCACGGTGGTCGGCGGCATTGACCTGGGCTGGTACGTCTTGCATCCGTCGAGCCCTCCTATTCATCCCTATGAGGAACGCAATGCGCGAGCGTATGCGCAAGAGCGTTCCATTGAATTTCGCGATGCGGAGCTGACAGCTCCGGACGGCGCCGTTTTGCGGGCGTGGTATATGCGGCCGCAGGAAGCGAACGGCGACGCCGTCATTCTTCTGCACGGCGTGGTTGACAATCGGCTTGGAGTGTACCCCTATGGCAAGTGGCTAGTGGAGCATCACTATACGGTCCTAATGCCCGACGCGCGGCACCACGGCGCTAGCGGAGGATTGACGACGTATGGGGTCCGAGAGGTTGACGACATTCGTCGCTGGTTGGATTGGATGGAAGAGAAAGAACCGACGCAGTGCGTGTTCGGGCTCGGCGAATCCATGGGAGGAATGGAATTGCTGGAATCCCTACCGAGCGAGCCTCGCTTCTGCGCGGTGATTGCCGAGTCGCCATCTGCGAGCTTCCGGGAGGAGGCGTATTACCGCTTCGGAAGGCCGTTTCACGCCGGGCCCTGGCTTGGCAGGACTTTTTTCCGTCCAACATTGGACTCGGGGATTCTCTATGCTCGCCTGCGATATGGCGTGAACCTGGATACCGTTGTTCCGGAACAGGCAGTCGTCGGAATGAAAACTCCGATACTGCTGATCCACGGGCTGAACGACCGCAATGTTCCGCACTATCACTCCGATTTGATCCAGGCAAAGAATCCGTCGTGGATCACCGTGTGGAAGGTTCCGGGAGCTGGTCATTGCGCAGCTGGCAAAGTTGCGCCGCAGGAATTCGAACAGAGAGTGCTGCGGTGGTTTGGCGATCATCCAAAGAGGTAGGATCCGAGGACCCGCTTAGAAATTAAGGCGGGATCGCGGGCGCTACGGCCGAGAGGCCCAACGCCCGCGAACCTCACAACTTCGGCAGCACAATTCCTTTCTGCGCCTGGTATTTTCCCTTGCGGTCCTTGTAGCTGGTTTCGCAGACTTCGTCGGACTGGAAGAAGAGAATCTGGCAGAGGCCTTCATTGGCGTAGATCTTTGCCGGCAGTGGCGTGGTGTTGGAAATCTCGAGCGTGACGAAGCCTTCCCACTCCGGCTCGAACGGCGTCACATTGACGATGATGCCGCAGCGCGCGTAGGTGGACTTGCCTACGCAAACCGTCAGCACATCGCGGGGAATCTTGAAGTATTCGACCGAACGGGCCAGGGCAAAAGAATTGGGCGGGATGATGGCGACATCGGCGGTGATGGTCACGAACGAACGCTCGTCGAAATG
>Ga0182014_10003435_pt1 | contig 18995 bp, 15 predicted proteins | sample 612S2DmetaG_FD_120489 | JGI IMG/M metagenome (GOLD analysis project Ga0182014, IMG submission 120489) | Permafrost microbial communities from Stordalen Mire, Sweden - 612S2D metaG | ecosystem: Environmental > Terrestrial > Soil > Wetlands > Permafrost | place: Sweden: Stordalen | collected... | reverse complement strand
TGGCTCCAGTCGCCCTACGGGCTCCTTCCGCCAAGGCCAGCACGGAATAACAAATCACATGCCTTCAAGGTGGGGCCAGATCAAGCCATCGAAAGGGGCCAAGTCAAGTTGACGAAACCAATAAGATTCACCTCCAGGTCCGTGCTATTCTAGCGATAGAAAAAGCATCTTCATTTCAAGGAGTCGATCCTGAGGTCAAGTCAGGATGGCCGAAATCTGCGGCACCCTTGTTGTCATGACTCAGGGATTCCCGCCATTCCTGTTGCGCCGGGCGAGAGCATCCGTTTCTTCTTCCCGGGGAGAGGTAGCAGGGGATTACAAAAATAGAGTGAGCCGGTGGACGTCCCTTCCCCCAACCCGCCGGTACCCTAAGACCGGTGATACCGGGAGGAACATGAACATTACAGTTGCCGAACCAATAAATGCCAGTCACGCGCTCCCAAGTGATGCTGTGGTCGTCCGTCGGCCGCATTTTCAATTGAGGGAGGATTCGCTTTTTTTTCTGATCTCGAAGCGGCCGTTCGCAGTCTTGAACCTCGCCGAACAAAGATTGTGGAACGCGTTGGAGAATGAGGCCTCTGTCGGGGCCCTCAGGGCATCGCTGGAGGATTCGGTGGATGAAGGCATACGCCGCCTCATCGCCCTTGAGGTGGCCGAGGTTGTGCCGCCAGCGCCACCTGGGAAGCGACGGCGCGTAGTGGTCATTGAACCGCACATGGACGATGCGGCTTTAAGTGTTGGCGGACTGATGTTACAGCGGCGTGCCGAATGCGAATTCCTCATCGTGACAATGGCTACCCGGAGCGTAGCAACCTCCTACAGGGATCTGGACCGTGAGTTCTTCGATATTGAAACCGTATCGGATATTCGCAAAGCTGAATCCGGGATCGTGGCGCGGTTGCTATATGGACGCCATATTGCCCTTGGGCTGGCCGATGCGACGTTGCGCTACCACCCTCAGAATTGGACGCTCGACTGGTTCCGTCGACATAAACCGGCTGTTTATATGGCATTGAAGCATGCTCCTGGACCAGACGAGTTGGAGCAGTGGACTTCCACCTTGGCAAAGGCAATTCGTGATTTACAGCCGGACGAAATCTGGATGCCTTTGGGTGTCGGCGTACACACGGACCATCAGTTGGCCCGTCATGCCTGCCTCAACCTGCTCGGGGCCGATCCCAAGCTTGTCGAACGGTGCGTCTGCCGATTTTTCCAGGACGTGCCCTACGCAGCAGACTACCCGGCGCACACCCCCGCCTTGGTAAAGGCACTCGCAGATGCCGGCGCGAGGCTCGAGGAAGAACGCGTCGACATCACAGCCGAAATGCCGGAGAAGATGCATCTTCTCTCTATCTATGCATCCCAATGGAAGACAGAGGTCATCCAGCGGAGGGTCGAGAACTGCGCAAAGGCCCTTGGCACCCTGCCCGATAGCTATCGCGAGTTGTGGTATCGAGTGGCGTCCGCACCCAGCGAAAAGTTGGAAATGTTGGCCGGCTCCGCGGTGAAAGAGTCCGTTCTCCGCGTTGCACGAGACCTTGAGCCCTGGTTACGCCGCAACAGGTCTGCTCCGGTGATCGGCCTGCTGCTGACAGTTCCGGTGGGTCGCTGGGCAGAGGACATGCGGTTTTTGCTCGACTACTTTCCCGGCGCGCGGTTCGAGGCGCACATGCAGGCCAAATTCGCGGCGGAGGCCGAAATGTTCACGTCGGACAGGGTCCTGATCCATGTTGGCGGCAATCGCTGGCGGTGGGTATTTGGCGACGCGCTGAAGACAATCATTACTAGGCGAATGCCCTTGGTGCTCGTTTCCGGACGGCAGATGGAGAAAAACGGCCGATGGTTAGCTCGCCTAGGGCTGCTTTCAGACCCGTTGGTTGCGCCAACCATGTCCGATTTCATCGTTGCCCTTCAAAACTTGGCCAAGAACGATAAGCGGTTTCTCTGACGACGGCATTTCATATTTGCCCCGGCGGCGAACCGTCTCTCCGGTTTCGAATCCAAACTTGGCCCAACTCCAATCATATTTCAGCTTTAACTGGCTCCAACAGTTCCTCTGGCTGCCTTCTTGAAACCTCCTTCAATCTCATGATTGGCGCTTCGAACCCATAAAAAGATAAGCTAGCAATCATCAGGGTTCCGACGGCCGCGACTGCCGCCAATGCCAAACAATGAGAATTATGCCCTAGACTGGGAAAGGCGCGGTTCACGAACCATTCAAATAGAGACAGGAGCAGCATGTGATACACGTATATCCCATAGCTTATCTTACCTAGCCAACGGAGCCATCGCATACTGAAGAAAGAGGCAACAGGTCCCGGCTGCAGGCTAAGTGCGATCAACGAGGAAAACATGACTCCATTGATTGCAAGCCCCAGGGTAGTCATTGGGAACGTCCGGAGATCGGTGCTTCGCGTCCAAACGACTACCGCAACCATTGCCAGCAGCGAGGCCGGGAAAACAAAGCGTGCTCTCTTGAACACCATTGCACGCGCGCCCGCGTCACGCACAGCGAGCGCCAGGTACGCTCCCATCGTCAGCTCACCCGCCCGGCCTACCAAAAAGTCCAACGCCCAGGCATCTCTTAGGCCGATGATGTAAACGAAAATCCGGTAACCCAGCGATAAAGCCCATATTAGAAGGCACATGCGCCTCGCCGAAATGTTGCGTTCAAATTGCCAGACCAGCAGGAATGGCCAGACGAGATAAAACTGCTCTTCGACAGCCAGACTCCAGAAGTGACCTAAGGCACCGTAGCTTGGAAACGCCATCATGATGGGAAAAAGAGGAGGCATGTTCTGCAGGTAGATTGCGAACGGCCATATGGATAGGAGTGGCCACTTATGTCCGCTAAACCAGATTGTGCAAGCGAAGATGAGTAACAGCGCAAAGTAGTACAAAGGAAAGATCCTCAGCGAACGCCGCCAATAAAACCTCTGTCACCAGCCTTGCTTGCCAAACGAATCCCAAAGAATTCCACTGATCAAGAAGCCGGACAGTACGAAGAATAGCGATACCGCTGCCCAACCGAATTGCATCAATTCCGCCGCCAAGCGAACAAAAGCATGGGAGGATGACTTGCCGCCGCCGTAGTGACAGATGAAAATGCTCACCGCAGCAAACCCTCGAACGCCGTCTAACGCCGGTAGGTGTCTAACGCTCCGCTGTGCACTCATATACCCTTTCCTGACTGATCGACCACGAGCAGGACGTGCGTCAAATTTATCTGGGACGCATTCGCCTCGGTGAGAGGTCCAGGCGCTAAAGCAACAATTTCTTAGGGCACCTCATTTTCGTTCACTGCTCCAGCCCTCGATGCACTGAAATCTCGGGCGCCATCGTTTCGTCGACGATGCTATCCACTTGTTCGCGAAAAGTCTTTCCCTTTTTGTCCGCTTCGGAACGGAATGTGGCTAAGCCGCGACGTTCAAACTCGTCGAATGTTCTGAGGAATCTCGCTGGAACACCTCCGACAACGCAATTGTCCGGTATGGATCGGTTGACGACACTGCCGGCTGCGACAATCACCCGATTACCTATCCGCACTCCCGGGAGAATGATGGCGTTCGCACCAATAAATACATCGTTTCCGACGAAAATCCGGGCACAGCGATATCGCCTGCCCTTTTCGTCACGAAGCAGCCAGGATGAACCGTCATGCGTGACGAAATTGACCCCAGCGGTGACGGTAACACGATCCCCGATGGAAACCAGCCACGGTTCACCTCCAAAAGAACGCGTGTAGATCCTCGATCCCTCGCCCACCTTCACACCGAGCGTGCGCAATGCAACTGAGTTGCCTTTGATCGTTGCTATAACATTCAACTTCATTGCCGAGAGCAAATATCTAATGCCCGAGAACATTTGCTCACCTCACTCTCGGATCGTTTTCTTTACGAAACTCTCAAGCTGCTCGGAACGCGTTTTTTCGGCGAGGAACGTAAAACGGCGATGAAATGAATGTCACAGCCATGGAAGCCGCAATCGCAAACCAGTTGGAGAGAACACTCATGACAGTATGCCTCTGGCGCAGCTGCAAACAACAACTCTTGTATGCTGATTGCGATCATTATACAATAAAACCCATATTCATCGGCTTTTAGGCGAGACGCAACACTCAAAGTAGCCTCGTTCTTATGCGCAGGCACGCATCCGAATCTGCGATCTGGTACAAGGCGTCGGTGTGCGGGTGAAGAGTGTCGGTGGGCTAATGTTGTCTCTGCCGCATTCTCCTGAGTACTTCATGGAGGTTGCATTGTGGGCTTAGGCCTCGTACATTACATTCCACTCCTCGCCTACCTGGGATTTCCGATCATGTGCCTGGTTTCCCTTGCCGGAAGACCCCGCTGGGCGCTTTACTATTTGATCCCGTTCTTGCCATATCGCACCATGCGGGACCACTTTGTCGAGTATCCCCTTGGCGCAAACGTGCTGACCATCTTGATTCTGGCCGTGATTGCCGGGGCGCTCATCCATGGGAAGCGTTTGCCATCGTCAAAACTCTACCTGATATGGCTTGTCTTTGGTGTCTATCTGTATTGCTCGATGTGGTTGGGCACCGCGAACGGAATTACACCGGCTCCGCTTTGGACCTCCGATAGGAACTTTCTAGTCTGGAAAGACTACATGCTTGTTCCGTTGGTCTTTCTCGCCGCTGCTTTAGTGGCCGAAGATCGCAAATCCATCAAGGTGATCATCATCGTCACGGCGATTGCACTGGTGTTCATTGACCGGAGTTGCATCCTCGAGAGCATGCAGAGGTCATGGGCAAACTTCGACGAGAGCAAGCGCAATCTTGGCCCATTGGCGTACGGTCCCAATCTGTCGGCAGCTTACCTGGTTCAATTCGCCATGTTTATCTGGGGGGTCTTGCAGTTCACAAAAAGGAAGGCGTACAAAATCGTTGGTCTGGGGGTAATTGCGGCGTCATTTTTTGCTCTCTTGTATACATTTTCTCGGGGAGGTTATCTTGCGGCGCTCGTCGCCATTCTACTGCTCGGTATATTGAAAGACCGGAAGCTGTTGCTGATTCTAGGGATTTTCCTTTTGACCTGGCAAATGGTGGTGCCGAGTGCCGTTCGCCAGCGCATCGAGATGACAAAGAGTTCCACGGGAGAACTGGACAAATCCGCGCAGGAGCGTGTGGACCTATGGAACGAGTCATGGGATTCGTTCGTTCAAAGTCCAATCGTTGGAAAGGGATACGCCACATTTCAATATGGCCAGCACACCGACGATCTGAAGGACACCCACAACCTATATGTCAAATACTTGGTTGAAACCGGTATTATCGGACTCGTCATGGTTATGATTCTATTGCAGCAGATGTTCTCCTTGGGGTACCGGCTCTTCCGAGGAGGCAGCGACCCTCTTTACCGCGGCCTCGGGTTGGGGCTAATCCTCGCGACTACTTGTGCCGTTGTCACCAATTTCTTTGGGGACAGGTGGAACTTCATCGAAATCTCTGGCCCCATGTGGGTGCTGCTCGGAGCCGGGGCTCGGGCAATGCATCTCAAGGGGCTGGATACGCTGACAGAAGTCGCTCCAGTTCAGACAGATCCTCTTGAACATGTTGCAAAATCGGTTCAGACCTCGTTGACTACGTAAGGAGTGCCCTGTTACAAAAGTAACGTTTGAACGCGGAATTCTCCGTGGGCACTCCCAATACTGCACGAAATTCCCATACCCCATAAGGGGAGAATCGCATCCTAAAGTTGCAGAAGAAAACCCTATAACTCTAGCCGGTTTGGTCGATACATCTAGTAACCTCATAATAGTTACCAAAGATCGAGCAGGCTGATTACCGTGTGGCAGATGTAAGGCGGGAGTTACTGCGCAATTCCAGGCTTGAATTCGGTCAATCACTTTTGGTCACGATAGAGGAAGGAGCATACTGATGCTACATGGAAAGTCGTGCCTAGATGCGCCACAAGGTCTCAATGCAGATCTTTTTTTTCCTGCTACTTGGCTTTGGGAGCGCCTTCGCGGGCTAGATGCCATTGTCATTTTGATGTTGATCGTGGTTGGAAGTACGGCATGGTCGCAATCTCCCACGCAATTTGGCAGACTTTTAACAAAAACCACAGACTATACCACGAACGCCTCGGTATGGACGGCTCCACCTGTGCCTGCACCTGGCGCCTGCTACTTTGATCCGACATGGAACGTGAATCAATGCCGTATCCCGGCAGTTACGGATTGTCCTATTAACTCCGCATACAATCCAAATGGAAGTTGCTCGGTCACGAACCAAAAGATGCTGGTCGATTACGCGAAGGTTGATCCCTGGAGCGTGGACGACGCTTACTACATCGCTGATGGGTTAGGTTGGCTCCACCTTTATTCGCGATCTTCGGCTGGCGCCTATAAGTACTTACGGCGATTGAAGACGTATCAGAGCAAGTACGGAAGCGCGAGGGACTACGGCACGGGCGACAACAGTACTATTTCGCTCATGGGAGATAATTCTAACTGGTTGTGGGCCAACAACCCTGCTGCACCGCACTTGATCTACTACACCGGAACAGGCGCCACTAACGCACATCGCTATCTATTAAAAGCCTACAACGCCGATACCGACACAATTTCGATCGTGCACGATTTTACTCCGACAATCAAGCTCGTGAATTCATGGGGAGACTGTTCCTACACGGCGACCACAGTAGACATGCAGCGCGAAGGCAATCAATCGGACGATGATCGCTATTGGGCTTTTGGAGTCACCAATGGAAGTGCAAATGGCTGGTGCGCAGTCCTAGTCTATGACAAGACTTCAGATACGGTGATATCGCTCAAGACTCTGGGAGCGAATGGCCTTTGCGGAGCATCGGCATGCAAGGCCGTTGCAACCTTTGGGTATCCGAACTGGGTTGGAATGAGTCCGAGTGGAAAATATGTCATTTTCAATTGGCAAACAGGCGCCAACGATGCTACGTGGACACGTGGACACGGCACGGAGGTTTATGACACGAACCTCAATTGGCTCGGAGTAGCTTCGTCTGGCAATGGTCATGGAGACGTGGGCTACGATGTGAACGGTGTAGAAATATATGTGGATCGAGCGACTACCGCTGCCGCCACGTATTCCTATTACGAACTGGAGAGCTGCAATCTCTCGATGGTTTCGAAGACGAAGAGTGGTTCCACAAGTGCTGGAAGTTGCCAGCATTACCAGTCTCTTCCGTGCACATGGTACAAGGCTGGCGATCCGACAAACTGTCCCGCAGGGTCGTCGCATTCAACTTGGTCTACTTTTTTCATCTCTATGCGGGGATCGCACGGAGCAGCGCAGGGGTGGATGTTGTTTTCATCCCAGGTTGTTGGAGGACCGGGCCTTACGCTTCCAACCGGCAACGGAGGCTTCGGCGCGCTGGAAAATGTGGCGTATCAGATGAACTGGTCGGCTGGAAGCCCATTCAATAATAGTGCTAAGGTTCCCGTAGCGCCGTTCGTGCGCTTAGGCAGAAATCGCGCGATTTACAACAATAACTACGACGCACAGGCCAACGCAGCGCCGAATCACAACTTTACTAAATTTGCGTGGACTTCTACGTGGGACTCGGTTCCACCGACTAGTCCCACGTATGGCGCAACCTTATATTCCTTTTACACCGAACTGACGAGTGCGCTACCATCGACTGCCAACGGCATGACGGCGAGTAGCACGGTCTCAGGAGGCATCACGGGAAGCGGCGCTTTGACCGCGACATCCGGGGACATGCCGGTGACTCAGAATAACGGAGCGTGGGCCTGGATCGGCGGGAGCAGCACGGCAACCGGCAGTTCAAAATCGCTGGCTGGAGCCTACACCACCAACGGTACGCTTTCGGCCGGAAATATCCCTGGTGGCCGAGGGTCGTTTGCCAGCTGGACTGACAACACAGGCAATCTCTGGCTCTTCGGCGGAGGAGGGTTCGATTCGGCCGGGGTAAATGGCTACCTCAACGATCTTTGGGAGTTTTCTCCTTCGGCCCGGCAATGGGCATGGATGGGTGGCAGCAGCACTCTGCCTGCTGTCAATGAAGGCCGGCCGGGAGTGTACGGCAAACTTGGTACGCCTGCTACCGACGTCGCTCCCGGAGGCCGCGAAGCGTCTGTCAGTTGGACCGATAAGGCGGGTAATCTCTGGCTGTTTGGAGGTATCGGTTACGATTCGGCTGGTGCGAATGCCAGTCTCAACGATCTTTGGAAGTTTGATCCCTCAACCCGGGAGTGGGCGTGGATGAATGGTGACAGTTCTGTCCTTGCCGCGACCAAAGGCCGGAACGGAGTATACGGCCGATTGGGTGTCCCCGATGCAGGCAACACTCCAGGAGGCCGTTGGGGGGCAAGTAGCTGGACCGACAAAAGCGGATTTCTGTGGCTGTTTGGAGGCCTAGGCCACGACTCCACAGGATCCCTGGGGCCGCTTAGCGACCTTTGGGAACTGGATCCCTACACCGACAAATGGGCCTGGATGGGAGGCAGCAGCACAGTTGGTAGCGGCAGCGGTCAGGCAGGCGCCTCTGGTTCTTTAGGGAGTCCCTCCACGACCCATGTTCCATCAGGCCGAAGTCAAGCGGTCAGCTGGGTCGACAGCATGGGCAACTTCTGGCTTTTCGGCGGGGTAGGCTACGATTCCACCGGCACTTTGGGCTCTCTGAATGATCTTTGGGAGTTCAACCCCGCCACCCGCGAGTGGGCTTGGGTGGGCGGCAGCACCACAGTTGTTTGCAGTGGCTGCGGTAGGCCCGGAGTTTATGGAACACTGGGCGAGGCCGATCAGGCAAACAACCCCGGAGGTCGTAGCCAGGCGTTTGGCTGGACCGACGGCAACGGCAACCTTTGGCTCTTCGGAGGAAGTGGCTACGATTCCATAGGCACACATGGAACTCTCAATGACCTGTGGGAGTTTACTCCTTCGGCCCTGAAGTGGGCATGGATGGGCGGCAGCAACACCTTGCCTGGGGCGGAGCAGGGGGCGCCCGGAGTATACGGACCGAAGGGTGTTCTGTCTACAGGAGATGCTCCCGAAGGCAGATGGGGAGCAGGCGGCTCGACCGGTAGCAATGGCGAACTCTGGCTCTTTGGAGGAGAAGGGAATGTTTCATCCGGAGCCTACACCAATCTCAATGACCTTTGGGTATATCAGCCCCCTTCAGGCAAGTGAGCTGCACCGTTTTTCTCAGCTGTCAGCGCCGGTGCGAAATTCCCATAACGCCGGTTGAAATGCTGAAACGCTGCCTTAGAGCGTGGGAGAAACACTGTCAACGTTGCGCAGTTTTTGTTTCGGCCTACCCTTGAAATGCTATGATTTTTGCACTACTTAAATCGACAGAGCAGCGGTAGAACTATTGTTCGCGCCACTAGTTCTGTCGATTATCTTTCGGGTTGGTACGAAGCAGCGAACCACGCAATCACAGGACCTTCTCACGCTTTCCGCTCTTTGGAATAATCGTCAACCTGAATGACCTACTACACTAACTGGCTATGTATGTGGTCCGAGAGGGTCAAATGTGCCACTCGATGTGCTTTGCGGGATTGCACATTCGGTAACTGAGGTTCTGAAAATCAGGCATTTGGGCAGAAGTAAGCAGGAGATCCGATGTCAGACACGACCCCGCGGTCCTGGACTGAGCCAATAACCAAGAGCAGAACCGTCCCTTATGTCGCTCCCTTCGTGACTTACGCAGTGGTTATGGAAATGGAGCGTATTCTGAGAGTTCCGCTCTCAATCGGATATCCGTTGCGCATCTTGTCGGCAACTTGTGTTATCTGGCTCGTATCGCGACCGGTCTTACCGCGAACCACAATGCAGATTCTTGGGAGCGTATCCCTTGGGGCTGCGGTTTTTCTGATCTGGATTAGCCCTGATGTCCTATTTGGATACCGCCATTCCTGGTTGTTCGAGAACCCAATTACTGGCGTGGCCTTAAGTTCAGCGCCGGAGTCACTCAAAACAAACACGGTTTTCACGTCTTGCCGTTTCTTCGGGTGCGCTGTAGTTGTGCCAATCATCGAAGAGTTGTTCTGGCGGGGATGGCTGATGCGTTGGCTCATCAAACAGAAGTTTGAATTGGTTCCGCTGGGCACATATGCGCCGAGGGCATTTTGGATTGTTGCGGTTTTTTTCGCTTCGGAGCACGGGCCCTACTGGGAAGTAGGTCTGGTTGCTGGCATTGCCTATAACTGGTGGATGATTCGCACCAAGAGCCTGGCCGATTGCATGGTCGCACACTCGGTCACAAATGCTCTACTCTCGATTTACGTTCTTGTCGGAGATCATTGGGAGTACTGGTATTGAACCTTCTTGAGCACTGTCGAAGGCAAGCTGCTGCCGATTCCTTGCGAAGGCAGCCGACACGATGGGGCATTGGTCGCTGCCTCGAAGCGTGGATACTATAGAACCTCTCCTTTCAGGTGGAGTACTGATTGATATCGATGCAATGATCGCTGCGAACAGATGGATGAGCTCAGGCTAAGCCTGCGAAGTGATTCGTGATGGTGAATGCGAGGAGCGTGCCTGCAAGGGATCGATCCCAACGGCAGTTGCCTGTGTGCCGTGGTTACACGGCCTGTGCATGTCGGGAGGAGTTGAACGCACCTAGCGACCATGACTGAGGCAACACGGTAAACTGAATCATCGCAATACCTCGAGCTCTTCTATGTCGACCAAGGCTGATCATCGTCTGTCGTCTCTGTCCGGACTGGGCATCATTCTTGTCGTTTTCGGTCACTCCGAACCTTACACGGGAGTTCTTCTGCTTCAAAAAGAGAGCGGGACTGGTGCTTTGCTTCTGCATCAGCTAATCGCATGGATCTACACCTTCCACATGCCTCTTTTTTTTGCAATGGCGGGCTACGCATATGTGAGGTTCACTGCAATAAAGCGTCAAGGGATGCTTCAGTTCTTACGGATCAAGACCGAGCGCCTGCTTCTTCCATACGTTGTGCTCTCCACTCTTGCTTATCCGGCGAAGGCCGTACTCTCGATATTCGCGCAACGTCCCATTGAATTCGGAGTTCTTGCATACGGCAAACAGCTCCTGTTTCCCTGGTACAACGTGATCATTGCTTTCTGGTTCCTGCCGACGCTGTTTCTCATGCTGATTCTGTGCAGGCTCATTCTTCATCGCAACTCCGGTTCTTTATGGTATTGGACCGTGATGCTCGCCTCCTGCATTTCATTCTGCATTTTTCCGGCTCAGAAGGGCACTGGGTGGGGTGCGTTGCTAAACTGCTGCGGTGTACTTCACAATTTCGTGTTTGCGTGGACTGGCGTGGTAATTGCTCGATTCCACGGAGAAGAACTCATCAAAAAGTTCGGCTATTGGCTTGCCCCGATTTCAGTGACATTTTTCATCATTGGTCATCGGATCGGAGATGTAAGTCCCGTCACAATGCTGATGAGCATTTCTGGGCTTGTGGCTGCATGGTCTTTCGTCTGCCAGTTCGACAGCAGAGCCCTTGATTACCTCGGGAACTGGAGCTACACGATCTATCTTCTTAGTTGGTTCCCTCAGATCGGTTGTCGCATTTTGGCTGATCAGGTGTTTCATCCTCCGCTCGCGTCGATTGTGATATTCATGTTCGTCTCTGGCGTGACGATCCCCGTGGTAGCTGGGATCTGGCTCCAGCAACATGATTGGCCGGTCATTCAGAAGATCTGTGGAGTGCCTCCCGCAGGTCCGAAGAGGCCTGAATCAGTCTCACAGCCGCAGTAACTACGACACGTCTTATGTCCTGAAAATTGTGGCCTTACTATAAGCGCGTGGTCCAAGACGTAAGCGTCCCGAGCTCCCCTGTTGACCAGGCCGAGAAGTCGTCTCAAGAAGTGCCCACTACGGTAAGCGTTCCCTGGAAAGCATGATTCGGTCAGACTGCCCAGACATCGCCCGATCCTCTCCTCCTCGTTTCATTCCGGAATGATCACTGACACACGGTAGGAGCCAGTAGCTAACGCGCTGACGGATGCTTTGTCCTGTTGTTGTGGAATGTCAGGCCGACACCTTGCAACATGTGCTTGTTTAGGACTTCTTCCTAATTGGCCCTATCAACTTTCCGCTTTGGGGGATTCCCCATTTTCAAAGAATGAATGACTCTCGCTCATTTGGTCTTTCCTTTTGGTACACCGGAAAGGTCAACCGTCGATTACGTGAGCTTTGCCAATGCTGCTATCTCCTCTTCATATACCCGAAGATAATCAGCCGTCATCCGTCCCGCTGAGAACTCATTCTCAACCAATTGCCTCGCAGCGGAGCCAAGCCGCTCCCTCTGCGCGGGGTCCAGAAGCAGGTCAACGATCGCTGCCGCCAGCGCCTCAGGATTCTCCGGAGCCACCAGGACTCCGGTACGGCCATGCTGGATCACGGATGGAACCTCCCCCACAGCCGTTGCAACGATCGGCAGGCGGCTGGCCATTCCTTCGAGGATCGCGATCGGAAGCCCTTCTTGGCGCGACGCGGATACCATCACGTCCAAAGAGGCGTAAACAGAGGGCATGTTGTCACGTCGGCCAAGCATGCGCACGCTGTCGCCAATTCCAAGTTTGTGGATCAGCGTGTCCAACTCGGAAAGATCCGGCCCATCTCCGGCCACAACGAACTTCGCATGCGGAAATTGCAACAAGACGCGGTCCGCAGCACGGAGAAAGACATCGATGCCCTTTTCTCTGGAAAGACGGCCTACCAGGCCAATTACCTGGAACGCGCTCCAGCCCAACTCCTCTTTCACAGCCGCCGATGCACGATCGAAACGGCGCAGATCGATTCCGTTCTGGATAATACCTATTTTCTCCGGCTTGACGCCCGATGTGACAAGCCTCTCCCGAACCTCTTCAGAAACGGCCACCACCCGTGCAAAGCGGCGGAGAATAAATCGGTCCACAACCCCGTACACGAATGCCTTCCGGTCATTGTCCAGCCAATTGTGGCAGGTCGATACCAACGGAATCCCTGAGGCGCGGAAAGCCAGATAGACGTAAGCATCTGCTTTGTATCCGTGAGCGTGAACAACATCTGCACCCGTTCTCGATACCAGATCTTGAATGCGAGCAACCGCTGCCCGATCGAACTGCCCCTTGCAGGGAATCAAATGCGACTCAATGCCCTCATTTTCAGCGCTTTCATGAAGTTGTAGATTTGGATTTGAGAAGTTCGAGAAAACTCCCAATATGCTTGAATGAGGCCCGCCACTTAGCGTACGGGCCATGTTCAGGATCACCGCCTCCGCGCCGTACATCCCGCCGCTACTGATGACTTGCAGTATCTTCATCTCGATAGGCCATTTCTGCCTCGTTTTCCGGTTCCTTTCGTGTCAAACCGGTCCACAGCTTGTCATAGATCCAATCTCCAAGGATTACCCTCGCTGCTGTCTTCATTTGGTATTGACGCTGCAACTTCAAGAGCTCCTTGCTCCGAGGCCGAGGTAACCTCTCGAGCCAACTCAACGACTAATGAGAAGAGATATTAATACGGCCAACGGTGAATTCCAGCGGCTTGGTCTCGACTCGTGGGACGAAAGTGTAGACATTCGTGTATACGGCATTCCGGCATGCCTTCAGGACTCGCCTGTCAGATCTTCCGCCCTGCAGAGACATGATCGTAATCGGTATTCCAAGCTTGTCTCCGAGCATATCTCTTGATCCACGAAGTTCGAAATCCAACTCCTTCGTAGAGCAGTGCGGGAGCAAGGCTTGCGACCACCCATGGGCGCCAATCGTGTGACCTGCATCGCTTAGGCACCGCACCTCCTTCCACCCCATGTGACCGGCCTTCTTCCCCGTCCATCCGGTCGTGATGAAGAATCGTGCACGAAGTCCCCGCGAGTTCAGAATCGGCAACGCAAATTCAAAATCTGAAGAGTGTCAGTCACCGAAGGTGAATTCCGCTGAGACCCTGTTCTCCTGATTTCTCCGGACTTCCGCGATCAGGTCAGCGTGCGTCTCAAATGCCGTTGTTTCAATGGCATACGAATACTTGTCCTCGAGTGGGCGGAGGTCGTGGTAGAAAAAATGGAGGCACGGTAGCGTCTGGCACCAGTTGATGACGGAAATTGATTCACCGAGCACAGCTCAATCTCCATTTTCAGCGCTACACTCGATTGTTCAAGCCTAACACCGCAGTGCATTTCACGATGCGGAGATTCCAAAGGATGGCGAGCGCCTTCGGAAGCTTGGTCGAGGAATTCCCTGAAATGTTCGGCCCTTTTGGTGCATTCGGGCCCGTCGCAGACGTGGCGGACAAAGACGCGGTTATACAAGCCGCAGACCGGCGACTTTCTGTCGCCACGCAATCTACCGAATTTTAGTCGGTAGGTATTGAGTCGGTAGTTATTGAACTCGGACAAATACGCGGGTCCCTTGGCAGACGAAGGCCTATAGTGTGTAAAATCTTAAAAGGTCAATTTCAAATCAAAAGGGTGTTCCCCCGGGCTCTGCCGGGGAGGAAGTCAAACTTTGAGAATTCCGGGGTTATTCCCCGGCTGTCGTTTTGGTTTTGCCGATGCCTTTTGTAGAACGAGCCTCATGCAGTTGCTTTTGCTTTTACCGGTTGCGATCAGGCCCCTTTAGGGTCCAGCAACCGAAAGCCTCCGGCTCTCTCGGAGGATCTTTACCCTAGCGGACGTTATTCGCCACGGGCGCGCATGGATTTGACAACAACCGCTCACGGAGTTGTTGCGAAGCGGAAACACGACGAGATTGACTGCCATGTTCAATTCCGATTCGTGTGTCGTTGGAAAAGTGAGTTCCATTCGTTCGGAGTTCGATCGTGCAATACAGGAGCGAAACATGAAGCTACTCTTCTGGTTCTGCTCCGCTTTGTTAGCTTACGCATACTTTGGCTATGTCCTTTGGCTTTGGCTCATCTCCCGCGTTCGCAAACGGCCGGTCTTCAGGCAGCAAATAACACCAAGCGTCTCCATTGTCATCGCAGCCCGCAATGAAGAAGCGAATCTGCCTGCCAAACTCGAAAATCTACGTCTTCTGAGCTATCCCTTGGACCGGCTTCAGATCATCATTGTGTCGGATGGCTCCACAGACCGAACTGCGAGCATTCTACGTGAGAATATACCGCATGTAGTCCCGGTTATTCTCAACGAGTCGAACGGCAAAGCAATTGCGCTTAACGAAGGCGCAAAGCACGCAACAGGCGAAGTCCTCGTGTTTTTTGACGCACGCCAATCTGTCGAACCGAACGCGATCATGGAACTGGTCTCATGCTTCGCCGATCCAGATGTTGGTGCCGTGAGTGGGGAGCTGTTGCTGGACACCGCTTTCGAGCAGTCCTCAGGAAGTGCTCTTGGAACTTACTGGATAATCGAAAAGGCCGTGCGAAAGCTCGAGTCTGCATCTGGCTCCGTTATCGGAGTAACGGGGGCCATCTACGCAATTCGGCGGGAGTTGTATACAGAGATTCCTGGCGGGACGATCCTTGACGACGTTTTTGTCCCTATGCAGGTAGCGCGCATGAAGAAGCGCGTCGTTTTTCAGCCCTCAGCAATAGCTCGCGATCGGTTGTTCGGTCAAAAAGGAAAGGAATTCTCGCGTAAAGTTCGTACCTTAACAGGGAACTACCAACTGGTCGGGCTGGCGCCCTGGCTTCTTACACCGGCAAATCCTCTCTTATTCCGATTCGTTAGTCATAAACTTCTAAGGCTTTTGTCGCCGCTCCTATTGGCCCTGATACTTGTGGCCTCTTTTGTATGCAAAGGTATGTTTTACATGGCCGTATTCTGGCTACAAATCTTATTCTACATTTTGGCCGCATTCGGGACCTTGAGCCCATCGACGAAGAAGTTCAAGCCAGTCAATATTGCCGAGACATTCGTCATGCTCAATGCAGCTGCTGCGCTTGCCTTATATAATTCTCTTAGAGGGAGAAACAGGGTGTGGCATTAGAAAGCTTCTTCCATTGTACCGTCGCAATTTTATTGCTTATGCGTTGACAGACACCTGGTGGTGTCCGCCACACAGATGGTCATTTATTGAGGGTGGCCCGGGCGCGGGTGACTTTTGCCGGCCGGAATGGCATTCTTGGAGCGGCGCACTAACGATTCGGCCGGTTATGGGTGTGCAGATGATTAGGGTCGTTGCTTCACCGGCGGAGCCGCCAGAAAAAGGGAATTCGGCCCTTGGCAGCATGCCTCACGTCCTGCTAGTAGTCGATCAGTTGCCGAAAGCGCTTGGTGGGGGGGAGCGAATCGCTCTGAAACTTGCGGCGCTTCTACCGTCCTATGGATACAGGGCTTTTATCCTTACTTTCTTCGCCCACCCAGAGAGCGGTGCCGTGAAGACTCCGCCCTGTCCTATTTACCTGCTTCCCTTGCGGCGCACCTACGATCTGGCGGCGGTTCGAGGTGCCTTCGAATTAAGGCAATTCCTGAAGGATCAGAGAATCCAGATTGTCCATACGTTCTTTGAGAGCTCCGATCTCTGGGCGGGATTTGTCACTAAGACGATGTCAAGGGCAAAACTCGTCTGGGCCCGGAGAGATATGGGAATTCTGAGGACCCGGAAGCATGAAATTGCCTATAGGCTGATGGCTGGATTGCCCGATGCGGTCTTCGCCGTTTCGGAACAGGTTCGGCGGCATGCGATCGAGGTGGATCGAATCGACCCGCGCCGCGTCTGGACGATCTACAACGGCCTGAATATCGAGGATTGGAATAGAGCGCCCAGGCCCACGAAAGCTCCAGGGGAGTTCCTGGTCGCGACTGTGGGCAATATTCGGCGGGTGAAAGGGCACGATGTGTTGATCCGGGCTGCCGCGTCCGTCGTGCGGCAGTTCCCCAAGGTCTCGTTTTGCATCGCCGGCGATGTGCTGGAGCCGGCGTACTTCAGTGAACTGCAGACCCTGATTCAGGATTTGGACTTATCCCGTCATGTTCGTTTCGATGGCGGAATAGGGAATCTGAGGGAATACCTTGCCGGCGCGGACATTTTCGTTCTTCCCTCGCGCAGTGAAGGCTTCTCCAATGCCATTGTTGAAGCAATGGCAGCATCACTTCCGGTTGTCGCAACCGACGTGGGAGGTAATGCGGAGGCAGTGAAACATGGAATCAGTGGATTCCTTGTTGCTGCGGAGAATCCTGGCGCTCTTTCCGCAGCCATTCTTAGACTACTCACTGATTCGTCGCAGGCAAGAGCGATGGGCCTAGCGGGAAGGAAGATGGCAGCGGAGAGATTTACAATCGAGACCATGATGAGCCTGATCGCGGGCGCTTACCAGAACCTTCTCAGCGCAGGGTGAGGCGCACGTTCGCACCCCGAGAAGGACACGTCGGCTCATCCTAGCTTTAACCGGAATTCCTGTGGCTAAACACAAAGTCATAAGTAATATATAAAAGGGTGATACATTCTTGATGCCATTCGGTGTTAGCGATCATCTGGGCCTTGGGGGTTACCCAAATCCGGCCATAGAGGGTCAGCTCAAAACCGGCCATAGAGAATGGCCTGAGACATGAACTACAACCTGGGAATTTAGCCTCAACCTGGGAATTTAGCCTCAGAAGGCTCAATTAGGGCTGTGAACCAAAAACTGTTTCGAAAACCTAGGGTGAGAACGCGGAGTCAGTAACATCCGACCCCTGCTCCGGGTCCCGCGGCGGAAACAAAGCCGCCGGACCCGGATTGCCCGGTTTCAGAAAGACAGTTTAAGGGCCAGTTGTATGAGGCGAGGATTGTTCACCGTGGAGTTGACGGCGCCGAATCCTGGAGCGTTAAAATCGTTGACCGGCATGCCGTACTGCGTGTGGTTGAAGAGGTTGAAGAACTCGGCGCGGAAGTTCAACCCCATCTCCCGGTGCAGAGCAAATTGTTTAATCACCGAGAAGTCGGAGTTGACGAAATCTGGTCCGACGACGGGGACACGCGCGGCGTTGCCGAGTTTGCCGGGAACGATTACCGCGCCGCTGCTGTCCAACACCTGGGCCTGAGGCGCAGGGAAGCATTTGGAGTTGATCCACTGGTGTTTGCCGTGGTCGGCGGCGTAAGGGTTGCAGCCGGAAAGCTGATCGGGCCGGTTGAAGTTGAAGCCATCGCCGCCGGAATTGAAGGTCGTGCCGGATGCGTTGTTGCTGTCGATCAGCGGAACGGGAAATCCAGAAGAGATCCTCTCGATCAGCGTGGCCTGCCAGCCGCCGAGAATCGTGTTGGTCAAATCGTTCCAGTTGCTCCCGAACATCCTGCCCTTGCCGATAGGCAGGTCGTAGATGACGCTGCCGGTGAAGCTCTGGTCGAGATTGATCTGCGACAGGGCCCAGTCGAGATTTTGCCAGTTGGGCAGCGGGAAATACGGCGCGCTCAACTCTGAACCCAGGCCGTCGGACAGACCGTTGTCGTAGGTGCGGGAGTAGGTGTAAGCGGCCAGCGCGTAGAGGCCGTACTTTGGCGTCTTGGTCTCTGCTTTGAGCTGCATCGAGTTGTAGTGCGTCTTGCCCACATCGCCGTAGAGCAGGAGGCTGTTGAAGTTTTGGTCGTCGTTGTAAAAGGTAAAGGAGCTGGTATACGAGTACGGAGCGCCGCCGGGCAGGCACCCGATGGTGTAGCCGGCGACCGCGCCGCAGGCGGAAGGGCTGTTGACGTTGAGGCCATTGCCGATTACCAGTACATGGCCGGCGACCGAGCCGGCGTAGCCGGCGGTGAGCAGAACATTTCCCGGCAACTGACGTTCGACGTTCGCGTTATATTGGTGAACCCTGCCTGGCTGGAAGTTGGTCGGCTGGTAGGCGTACGTGCCGGTGAAGCCGGTAATATCTTGGGGCGTAGGAAGGAGGGGAAAGCCTCCGGTGGTAGTCGTGACACCGTAAACCGGTCCCCCAAGCGCGGAGGCGCAATATGAAGCCGCGGAGATGCAGCTAAAGCTACCGATGAATTGATCGGACTCGCCGAGGTTGGGCGGATTTTGCCAGAGACCCTGCGCGCCCTGGTTCCAGGACGAATCGTGATAGATGCCAAAGCCGAGGCGCAGAACGGTCTTGTCGCTGCCGGCAACTTTCCAGGTGAGGCCGACGCGCGG
>Ga0182014_10003431_pt1 | contig 19006 bp, 24 predicted proteins | sample 612S2DmetaG_FD_120489 | JGI IMG/M metagenome (GOLD analysis project Ga0182014, IMG submission 120489) | Permafrost microbial communities from Stordalen Mire, Sweden - 612S2D metaG | ecosystem: Environmental > Terrestrial > Soil > Wetlands > Permafrost | place: Sweden: Stordalen | collected... | reverse complement strand
GTTCGCCGGCATGATGGTGGGGGTGTGGGAGGGCCGGGGGAGATGCCAGCTTGCGCTAGCATGACGGTTGGGGCGGGGGGGGGTGTGACGGTGGGGATGTGGATGGGGTGATGGTGGGGAGAAGGAAGGCGTGGATGCCCCGCTTTCGCGGGGCATGACGGTGGGGGATGGGGGTGGGTTGGGGTTAGGCGGGTTTGCGGAGGCGGGCGGAGAAGAGTTTGCGGAGTTTGGTGATTTTTGGGGTGATGACGGCGTTGCAGTAGCCGGAATAGGGGTTGCGGGCGAAGTATTGGTCGTGCTCGGGCTCGGCGCGGTAGAATTTGGGGGCGGGGGAGAGTTCGGTGACGATTTTTTGGCCCCAGGCGCCGGAGGATTCGAATTCGGCGATGATTTTTTCGGCTGACAGTTTTTGGGCGGGGGATTCGTAGAAGATGACGGAGCGGTACTGGGTGCCGATGTCCGCGCCCTGGCGGTTGAGGGTGGTGGGGTCGTGGATGGTGAAGAAGACTCGGAGGAGGTCCTCGTAGGGGAGGATTGCGGGGCGATAAGTGACTTGCACGACTTCGGCGTGGCCGGTGGTGCCGGTGCAGATTTGGCGGTAGCTAGGGTTTTCGAGGTGGCCGCCGGCGTAACCAGATTGGACGGCGGTGACGCCGGAGAGCTCGGTGAAGGCGGCTTCGGTGCACCAGAAGCAGCCGCCGCCCAGGATTGCAGTCTCGGTCATTTAACACCTCCCAAAGCACAGAGTTGCGCCCAGTGCTCGGCGCTCACCGGGGCGACGGAGAGACGGGAGAGACGGACCAGGGCGAGGTCCTTAAACCTGGGGTCGGATTTGATGGTTGCAAGGGAGACCGGGTGGGGGAGCGGTTTGACGGCCTGCATGTCGACGCAGACCCAGCCGCCGCTCTCGGCCGTGGGGTCGGGGTAGGCCTCGGTGGCGACTTTGACGATGCCGACGATCTCCTTGCCCACGTTGGAGTGGTAGAAAAAGGCCAGGTCGCCCTTTTTCATGGCTTTCAGGTTGAGCTTGGCGCTGTGGTTGCGCACGCCGGTCCAGGGTTCCACGCGGTTTTGGACCTGCTGGTCCCAGGAGAAGGCGTCGGGTTCGGATTTTACCAGCCAATAGTTTGTCATGGGGGGAGATTATACGGAATCCGTGCGGCTTCAAATCCGGGCGGCAGTAGCCTATTAGGTAGGCATGAGTGAAAATACTTTGACGGCCGGCCGCATGAGCAAGACCGGGGCCTGGTTGCATTATTTCGCCAATCCGGGGCGGTTTTTGCGGTTTGTGCGCCCTGCCCTGCCCTGGGCGGCGGCGGTTTCCATGGCGCTGACGGTGGCGGGCTTAGTGTGGGGCTATGTGTTTGCGCCGGCGGACTGGGAGCAAGGGGACGCGGCGCGGATTATGTACGTGCATGTGCCGGCGGCTTGGGTGGCGATGTCCGGCTATGCCATGCTGGCGGGGGTTTCGTTTTTTTCGGTGGTGTGGCGGCATCCGCTGGCGGATCTGGCTGCGGAGGAGATTGGGCCCGTGGGGGCCGGGTTTACGTTTGTGTGCCTGGTGTCGGGCTCGCTTTGGGGCAAGCCGATGTGGGGGGCGTATTGGGTTTGGGATGCGCGGCTGACCTCGGTGCTGGTGCTGTTCTTTTTGTACCTGGGGCATATCGCGCTGATACGGGCGTTTGATAACCCGGCGCATGGGTACCGGGCGGCGGCGATTTTGGCGCTGGTGGGGGCGATTAATCTGCCGATTATCGTGTTCTCGGTGCAGTGGTGGAATACGCTGCATCAGGGCAATACGATTTCGGTTTCCGGCGGGGCGAAGATTTATATCACCATGCTGTATCCGCTGCTGGTGGCGACGCTGGGGTTTTATTTGAGCTTTTTGACGCTGGTGTGCGCGCGGATGTGTGCCGCGATTATGGAGCGGCGGACGCGGACGCTGCTGGTGGCGGCGGCGGAGCGCGGGGCATGAAGTACGCGGGGTTTATCGACGGCAGCTACGGCGTGACGGTGGTGTTTTTGCTGGGCATTGGGTGGCTGACGTTTGCGCGCTACCGGCGGGCGGCGAAGCGGCTGCGCGCCGTGGAGACACGCTGATGCGGGCTCCTAAGAAGCGGCGGTTGTATCTGGTGCTGGCGGTGGGGGTGTGTTTGAGCGCTGCAGTGGGGCTGTCGCTGGCGGCGTTTTCCTCGACGCTGACGTTTTTTTTGTCGCCGCGGGAAGTGGTGGCGAAGGGGCCGGCGGTGGGGTTGAGTTTTAGGCTGGGTGGGGTTGTGCAGGTGGGGACGGTGGCGACCGTGATTACGGCGGGGATTCCGGTGACGAGTTTCCGGGTGACGGATGGGCAGGCCTCGGTGCCCGTGGTGTTTAGCGGTGTGCTGCCGGATTTGTTCCGCGAGGGACAGGGCGTGGTGGCGATTGGCGCGATGAACGCGGATGGGCAGTTTGCGGCCGATGAGGTGCTGGCGAAGCATGGGTCATCGTACATGCCGAAGGATGTTGAAGAGTCGCTGAAGGATGCGGGCAAGTGGAACCCGGCGTATGGGCCGCCGCCGGATGCGAGTACGTGGAATACCATGCAGGTGAAGGGGAGCGGCTCGTGATACCGGAACTTGGGCATTTTGCGTTGGCGTTGGCGGTGGCTTTGGCGTTTGCGCAGGGGGTGATTGGGATTTTTGCGCCGGGGTTGCGCGATGCACGGGCGATGCGGGCGGCGCCGGCGTTGGCGTTGAGTCATTTTTTGGCGATTGGGGCGGCGTTCCTGGCGTTGATTTATGCGGGCGTGGTTTCTGATTTTACCGTGGAGAATGTGGCGGATTTTTCGTCGTCGATCGTGCCGCTGATGTACCGGATTTCGGGCACTTGGGGGAACCATGATGGGTCCATGGTGTTGTGGTGCTTTATATTGTCGCTGTGCGGGGCGACGGTGGCGGCGTTTGGGAGTGGGTTGCCGGCTTCGTTGCGGGCGCGGGTGCTGGGTGTGCTGGGGTTGGTTTCGGGCGGGTTTTTGTTGTTTACGCTGACGGTGTCTGATCCGTTTACCAGGCTGTGGCCGCCGCCGCTGGATGGGGCGGGGGTGAATCCGATTTTGCAGGACCCTGGTTTGGCGTTTCATCCGCCGGTTTTGTACACGGGGTATGTTGGGTTTTCGGTGGCGTTTGCGTTTGCGATCGCGGCGCTGATCGAGGGGCGGATTGATGCGGCTTGGGGGCGCTGGGTAAGGCCTTGGGCGCTGCTCTCGTGGTGCTTTTTGACGGCGGGAATCACGCTGGGAAGCTGGTGGAGTTATTATACGCTGGGCTGGGGCGGGTATTGGTTTTGGGACCCGGTGGAGAATGCGGCGCTGCTGCCGTGGCTGACGGGGACGGCGTTGTTGCATTGCGCGATTGTGGTGGAGAAGCGCGAGGCGTTGAAGGCGTGGACGGTGCTGTTGGCGATTGCGACGTTCTCGTTAAGTTTGTCCGGGACATTTTTGGTGCGGTCGGGGATTTTGAACTCGGTGCATTCGTTTGCCGCGGCGCCGGACCAGGGGTTGTTTATTCTGGCGTTGCTGGGGATCACGATTGGCGGGTCGCTGCTGTTGTTTGCGATTAGGGCACCGGTGCTGGCGGCGACGGGGATTTATGCGCCGTTGAGCCGTGAGAGCGCGCTGGTGTTGAATAATATATTTTTGTGCTCGATTGCGGCGGTGGTGTTTACCGGGACGCTGTATCCGCCGTTTGTGAATTTGCTGTTTGGGGTTCAGCTTTCCATTGGGGCGCCGTTTTTTAACCAGGTGGTGCTGCCGCTGACGGGGCCAATTATTCTGGCGATGGGCGTGGGGCCGCTGCTGGCGTGGAAGCGGGCGGCGTTGCTGCCGGTGTTGCAGCAGTTGTGGCTGGCGGCTGGCGTGGCGCTGGTGGTGTTTCTGGTGGTGGCGGCGGACCGGCATGTGATCGCGGCGATGGGGCTGGCGGGCGGCGTTTGGGTTGTGCTTGCGGCACTCACGGATATTGCGGGGCGGGTGCGGTTGTTCAGGGTATCGGCGGCTGGTTCGGTGGCGCGGTTGTTTGCGTTGCCGCGGGCGGCGATTGGCGCGACGCTGGGGCATATTGGGTTTGGCGTGATGGTGCTGGGCATTGCCGGCATGACGCTGGCGACGCAGAAAGTGATTGTGCTGACACCGGGGCAGTCGACCGAATTGGGCGGGTATACCTGGACGCTGAATGATATTCATGATGCGCCAGGGCCGAATTTTTCGCAGCGGGTGGCGGATGTTTCGTTGAGCGAAAATGGAGCGGTATTTTTGACGCTGCATCCGGCGCGGCGGTATTTTGCGGCGCAGAAGGTGGTGACGAATACGGCGGCGATTAAGACCAATGGGTTCCAGGATATTTACGCGGTGTTTGCCAGCGAACCGGCGGGCACGGGCGGGGCGGAGTTGCGGTTGAACCGGCATCCGCTGGCGCCTGAGATATGGCTGGGCGGGCTGATTATGGCGTTGGGGGGTGGGATTTCGCTCTCTGACAGAAGGCTGCGCGTTGGGGCGCCTTCCCGGAAAAAGCCGGCTGGGGCGGTGGCGTGATGTCGCCTTTGCGTAGACGGTTGATGTTTGGGATTCCGCTGGCTGTGGTGGTGGTTGGCGGTGCGGGGTTTTATACGATTTTAAGGCGGATGCAGGAGAATGCTTATGATCCGCATGCGCTGCCCTCGCCGTTGATTGGTAAGAAGCTGCCGGTGTTTGCGTTGCCGGGGGCCGATGGTGGACAGGGGTTTGCCAATACGGATTTGTTGAGCCTGCCCAAGCCGGTGCTGGTGAACTGGTTTGCCTCCTGGTGCGTGCCGTGTTTGCAGGAGGCGCCGATGCTGGCGAAACTTGCCAAGGCAGGGCTGGAGATTTGGGGGATTGCTTACCAGGACCAGCCGGGGGATTTGGCGAATTTTATTGCGGCGAACGGGAACCCTTATACGCGGCTGGCGGCGGATGCGTCCGGGCTGACGGCGATAAACTGGGGGGTTTATGGCGTGCCGGAGACGTATCTGGTGGACAGGACCGGGGTGGTGCGCTGGCGTTATGCGGGAGCGCTGACTGATGACGTGGTAAGCGGGACGTTGCAGCCATTGTTGCAGCAATACGCATGAGAAAACTGGTATTTGTGCTGGCGTTGGTGCCCGTGCTGGCGTACGCGCAGGAGGTGACGCGCGATGGCGTGACGCTAAGCCAAGCGCAGGAGACGCGGGCGGAGGATATTGGCAGCCAGTTGCGCTGCCTGGTGTGCCAGAATGAAAGCATCGAGGGGTCATCAGCCGCTTTGGCGAAGCAGTTGCGGGTGATTATCCGCCAGCAGGTGGTGGCGGGGGATTCCAGCAAGAGCATTCTGGATTACATGGTGCAGCGCTATGGGATTTTCGTGCTGCTGAAGCCGCCGTTCATGCCGCTGACATGGGCGTTGTATGCGTCGCCGTTTGTGGCGCTGCTGCTTGGGGTTTTTGGGTTTTGGATGGCACGGCGCGGGAAGGTGGCGGCCCCTGCCCCGCTCTCTGACGCCGATGCCAAACGGCTGGATGAATTGTTGAAATGATATTTTTATGGATGCTGGGCCTGGCGGTGGTGTTGATGCTGCCGTTGCTGGTGGTGTTTGCGGGGCCACGGGGTTTGCAGGGGCGGCGCGAGGTGGCACTGGCGTTGCACAAGGCACAGTTGGATGAACTGGCGCGGGATTCGGCCGAGGGGCGGATTGGGCCGGCGGAATATAGTGCCGCGAAGCTGGAGGTGGAGCGGCGGTTGCTGGCCGCCGATGGGTTTGTGGAGCCGGTGTGGAATGGCAATGCGAAACTGCTGCTGATTGCGACCGTGCTGGCCGTACCTGTGGCGGGGTTTGCACTGTATCTGCCGGGCAGCACGCCGAACATACCATCGGAGCCGCACGCGCAGTGGCAGGCCAAGCAGGAGGCGGCGCAGGCGCAGTTGACGGTATTTATAGGCGAGTTACGGACCAGACTGGCCACCGAGGATCCGAACTCAGCGGATGCCAGCCAGGGCGAGGCGTATCTGGGTGAGGCGCTGGCTGAGCAGGCCGGGGAAATTACACCCGAGGCGCTGGGGTATTTTAAGCAATCACTGGCCAATGCGCCGCAAAGTGCCTCCTGGCGGCCGTTGGATGAGCAGCGGATTGCCGAGGCGGCGCAGGCGGCTGCCCAATAATTAACGTGCGTGTCACTTGTGAAACCATTACATAACTCCCATGTTACAATGATGAGAAACGAAGAAAAAACTCCCACGACCAAGCCGGAAGACAAGAAAACCGAGCCAAAGCTGGTGCCCGAGATTGGCGGACAGAAGGGGCCGGAGCCAACGCGCTATGGCGATTGGGAGAAGAACGGACGTTGTACGGACTTTTGAAATTTAAGGATTTTTAATATGAGATATGTTCTTGGTGTGTTCATTGTGGCTGTCGTGGTGTTTTTTGCCGTACCCGTTTTTATGGGTGGCAATGCGAATATCTGCCAGGGGCTGGAACAGTATAACGTGCGCACGTCGGCGGCCAATATCGCCGGTGGAACTACCGGGCCCGTTTATGGCGTGATTAACGGTGTTGGCCAATCGGTTGCGACCGGGCAGGCGACCACCACGACTGAGGCAAATGAGCACCCGAATACGCCGACCCCGATTAGCTGTGCCATTTCGTTCTGGAAGACGCTATAACGGGGCGAGTGCCGGATAAGTTGCATGGTGTTAAGGCATACTATACGCAAGTTGCACTTATCCGCCTTGAACTTGCCACTCCCATGGGGAGATATGCCGTTGTTGCGATTTGATAGAGTTTTGATGCCGATGCGGCGGATTGTGTTGGCTGCGGCACTTGCGGCGTGTGGCCTCGGGCCTGCAGGCGCGGCGCAGGTGGCGGGTGTTACCTTGGCCGACACGACGACCGTGGGGACAACGCGGCTGGTGCTTAACGGGATTGGGTTGCGGACGTACTCGATGTTAAGCATCCATATTTACGTCGCGGGTCTGTATTTGCAGCAGCCAAGTCACAATGGGGATGCTATCCTTGCCTCCCCCGGGATTAAGCTGGTGCAGATGCATTTTGTGCATGATGTGGGCGCGGATTCCATGCGCGGGACGTGGCGCAAGGGGCTGACGCGAAATTGTGTGGCGCCTTGCGTGCTTTCGCAAACGTTGCTGACGCAGTTTTTGACGGCGTTGCGGCCGGTGAAGGCGGGAGAGAATGTGACGCTGGTGTTCCGGCCGCAGGGCGCGGATGCTTATTACGATGGAAAACCCGTGGGGCACATTGCGGATGTGCAGTTTGCCAAACTGATGCTGGCGGTTTTTATTGGGCAGAACGCGGCCGTGCCGGCATTGAAGCAGGAACTGCTAGGGAATTAGCGGGATGATGGGGGCGGTTAATCGCCCTGTGCCGGCCGCGGTTGTTTAACCGGGGGGAAGCGGAATGGACGTCGTTACGTCAACCGAGGTTGTCCGGTTCTGGCGCAATGCGGGGCCTGAGCGCTGGTTCGGCAAGGACGAAATTTTTGACCTGGGGATCAGGGGGCGGTTTCTGGCAGTGCACGAGGCGGCGGCGCGCGGTGAACTGGCGGGGTGGGAGGAAAGTGCCGAAAGCGCACTGGCGCTGGTGATTTTGCTCGACCAGTTTCCACGCAATATGTTTCGCGGCAGTGCGCATGCCTTTGCGACCGACGGCGTGGCGCGGGGCGTGGCTGGGCGGGCGATTGCGCGCGGGTTTGATGCGGCGACCGAGGTGTTGATGCGGCCGTTTTTTTATCTGCCGTTCATGCATTCCGAGGCGTTAGCGGACCAGGAGCGTGCGGTGCAGCTTTATACGGCGCTGGGTGATGCGGAGTTGTTGAAATATACGGTGATGCACCGGGATATTATTGCGCGGTTTGGGCGCTTTCCGCATCGGAATGGGGCGATGGGACGGGAGACGACGGCCGAGGAGCGGGCGTTTTTGGAGGCGGGTGGGTTTGCGGGGTGATGGAAGCGGGCCACGCTGCGCTCACCCCTCCTACCGGGGCTGAAGCCAAAATGGCGGATTACGCGACGCTCATCCGCCCTACGCGGCTTGCTCCAAATTGGCCAGTTTTACCAAATTTCCTAGTACGTCTCGGGCGATGGCGACGCGGGCGGAGACGTCCATGTCGCGGGCTACGACGAGTTTTTGGTCGGGGCGGATTTTTAGGGTGGCGCCGCGCGAGGTGATCCAGGCGATGAGGCCGGGGGGGTTGGCGAAGTCGTTTTTGCGGAAGGCGATGACCATGCCTTTGGGGCCGGCGTCCAGCTTTTCCACGCCGGCGGCGCGGCAGGCGCGTTTGAGGGCGACGGTTTCGAGCAGGTTCTCGACTTCGGCGGGGAGTTTGCCGAAGCGGTCGACGAGTTCGGCGGCGAGTGCCTCGCTTTCGGCATCCGAGGTGAGCGCGCCGATGCGGCGGTACAGGCCGAGGCGAACCGGGAGATCGGAGACGTAGGTTTCCGGGATGAGGACGGGCAGGCCGAGGTTGATGTTGGGGGTCCAGTCGCGGTCTTCGGCTTTTTTGCCACGGCCTTCGGCGCGGATGGCGTTGACGGCGTCCTCCAGCATTTGCTGGTAGAGTTCGATGCCGACTTCGCGGATGTGGCCGGATTGTTCGTCGCCCAGGAGGTTGCCGGCGCCGCGCAGGTCAAGGTCGTGTGAGGCGAGGGTGAAGCCGGCGCCGAGCTGGTCGAGGGTTTGCATGACCTCCAGGCGTTTTTGCGCGGCGGCGGAGAGGCGGTGGTGGACCGGCCAGGTGAGGTAGGCGTAGCCGCGCTGCTTGCCGCGACCGACGCGGCCGCGAAGCTGGTACAAACTGGCGAGACCAAACATGTCTGCGCGGTAGATGATGAGGGTGTTGACGGCAGGCATGTCCAGCCCGGATTCCACGATGTTGGTGGCGAGCAGGATGTCGTATTTGCCCTCGCCGAATTCGGTCATCACGCGCTCCAGCTCGGTGGGGGCGAGGCGGCCGTTCGCGACAATGGTTTTGATGTCGGGGACGATTTCGCGCAGGCGGGCGGCCATGGGGTCGAGGTCCTCGATGCGCGGGACGACGCAGAAGATTTGGCCGCCGCGGAATTTTTCGCGGGCGATGGCTTCTTTGATGATGAGGCTGTCGAACGGCATGATGAAGGTGCGGACGGCGAGACGGTCAACCGGCGGGGTGGTGATGAGGGAGAGGTCGCGCACGCCCGTTAGCGCCAGTTGCAGGGTGCGCGGGATGGGGGTGGCGGTGAGGGTGAGGACGTGGACGTCGGCTTTGAGCTGCTTCAGGCGCTCTTTGTGGGCGACGCCAAAATGTTGTTCTTCATCGACGATGAGCAGGCCGAGGTCCGCGAAGGCCACGGATTTAGCCATGAGCGCGTGCGTGCCGATGACGATGCTGATGCTGCCATCGGCCAGACCGGCGCGGACGGCGCTGGCCTCCTTGGGCGTGACCATGCGCGAGAGCTGCGCAACTTTGACGGGCAAGCCTTCAAAGCGCGTGGAGAAGACGCGAAAGTGCTGGCGGGCGAGCAAAGTGGTGGGGACGACGACGGCGACCTGGGTGCCGGACATGGCGGCGACGAAGGCGGCGCGCAGGGCGACCTCGGTTTTGCCGAAGCCGACGTCGCCGCAGATCAGGCGGTCCATGGGGCGGCCGGCGGCGAAATCTTCCAGAACGTCGGAGATGGCTTTGGCCTGGTCCTCGGTCTCGGTGTAGGGGAAGCGGGCGCAGAATTCGGCGAAGGCGCCTTCATCGGCGGTGAGCATGGGGGCGTCGCGCATCTGGCGCTCGGCGGCGAGGCGGATGAGGCCGGCGGCCATGTCCTGGATGCGGTTTTTGGCTTTGGCCTTGCGGGCCTGCCAGGAGGCGCCGCCGAGTTTGTCCAGCGAGACGCCGTCGGTTTCCTGGCCGAAGCGGGACAGCAGGTCGATGTTTTCGACGGGGAGGAAGAGTTTGTCGCCGCCGTCATAGAGGATGCGCAGGCAGTCATGCGCGGCGCCGTTGACGGTGACGGCCTCTAAGCCGTCATAGCGGCCGATGCCGTGGTCCTGGTGGACGACGAGGTCGCCGGCGGCGATTTCCGTGGCGTCGGCGATGAACTGGTCGGCGCGTTTGCGGCGTTTCGGCGGGCGGGCGATGCGCTGCCCGAGGAGGTCCTGCTCGGCGACCAGGGCCATGCGGTCCATGAGGAAGCCGCGCTCGATGGCAAGCACCGCCAGGGCGATGGTGCCTTTGGGCAGGGCGCGGGCTTCATCGGCGCTGGCGACGGGGCGGATGTCCTGGATGCCGTGTTCGCGCAGCATGAGGGCGAGGCGCTCGCGGGAGCCGGCACTCCATGCGGCGAGGATGATTGTGCGGCCGGTGGCTGCCCATTTGGTGCGCAGTTCGGCAAAGCCGTCGAACGCAGCCATGGGCTGGCCGGCGAGGATGGGGCCGGGGCGGCCGCCGATGTCGACACCTTGGGCGCCGTCCGGCTTGCCGAAGGGGGAGAATTCGAAGCAGGGGGCGCTGGCAAGTTGGGCGTCGAAGGCTTGGCGGTCCAGATACAGCATGCCCGGCGGGATGGGACGGTAGGGTTGCTCGCCGGTGCGGGCGGGGCCGCGACGCTCGGCGTAGTGGTCGGCGATGAGCTCTAAGCGGGCTTCCAGCGCGTTCTCGGCCTGATAGTCGAGGCTGATGGAGGCGTTGGGGAGGTAGTCGAAAATGGTCTCCATGCTCTCGGCGAAGAGTGGCGCGTAGTGCTCGATGCCGGGGTGGCGGTGGCCCGCGGTGACGGAGTGGTAGAGCGGGTCTTCGACGGCTTTGGGGCCGAACAGCTCGCGCCAGTTGGTACGGAAGCGGGCGATGGAGGCGGCGTCGAACGCGACTTCGGAGGCGGGGTGGAAGTCCAGCACTTGGACCGCCTCGCCGCTGCGCTGGGTTTCTGGGTCGAAGCGGCGGATGCTCTCGATGGTGTCGCCAAACAGGTCGAGGCGGACGGGGAGTGCTTCGCCGGCTGGGAAGACGTCAATGATGCCGCCGCGCAGCGAGAATTCGCCGGCTTCCATGACCGTGCCGGTGCGGTTGTAGCCGTCGGCGTCGAGGAAGGCGGCGAGGTCGTCCGGGGCGATGGTGTCACCGACCGAGAGGCGCATGCCGGCGCCGGCGAGGGCGGAACGGGGCGTGACCTTTTGCAGGGCGGCGTTGACGGTGGTGAGGACGATGCGCTTTTTGCCGGGTTCGGCTTGCAGGCGGCTCAGGGCGGCGATGCGCTCGGCGATGACGGCGCCGTTGGGGGAGACGCGGTCGTACGGCAGACAATCCCAGGCCGGGAAGGCGATGACTTCTACCTCCGGGCCGAAAAAAGCGATGGCCTCGGCGAGGACGGCGAGGCGCGTGTCGTCGCGGGCGATGTGCAGGACGGGGCCGGTGTGCTCCGCCCAGCGGCGGACGAGGACCAGGGCGTCAACGCCCTCCGGTGCGCCGTGGACGGGGACCATCAGAACCGCGCTAGTGCCGCGGCGCGGACGCGTTGGAGCATGGGGCTGTCGGCATGGGGGGGGATCGGTAGGCGGCCGGTGAGCCAGTCGGCTAGTTCGGCGTCGGGGAATTCCATGACGGCTTCGATTTCGTCGAGTTCGGTCTCGGACATGGTGGCGATTCGGGCGGTTACGAAGTCGCCTATGAGGAGATCATTCTCATAAGTGCCCCGGTGCTGGGCGCGGTAGATCAACCGGCGGCGGCGGTTGTCCAAGGGTTGTGGGGGCGGATTTTCAAAGTCAGTCATATTGGGTTGCGGTATAGGCGCGGTTTGGCCAAGAGTCAGCATGTGACCCTTGAGATTCTTGAGCCCCTGCGCGCGCCGATATCGTCCCTGCCGGGGCTGGGGCCGAAGCTGTCGGCTTTGCTGGCGCGGCTGGTGGGGGGTGAGACGGTGCGGGATGTGCTGTTTCATCTGCCGGTGGATTTTTTGGACCGGCGGGCGGCGCCGAAGATACGCGACGCCAAGCCGGGGATGATTGCAACGTTGCGGATTGAGGTGATCCGCCATGAGGTGCCGGCGAAGAAGACGCAGCCGCACCGGGTGGTGATTGGCGATGAGACCGGGTTTGCCGAGGTGGTGCTGTTTCATGCGGCGCGGCTGGTGCAGTTTCCGATTGGGGCGAAGCTCGTGGTTTCCGGCAAGTTGGAGGAGTTTGGCGGGCGGCTGGTGATGGCGCATCCGGATTATGTGGTGTCGCAACTGCAGGAGCGGGATTTCCCGTGGATTGAGCCGGTGTGGCCGCTCAGCGCTGGGGTGGTGCCACGGGTGATGCGGCGGGCGGCGCTGGGGGGACTGGCGCGGCTGCCTGAGCTGCCGGAGTGGCAGGATGCAAGTGTGCTGCGCAAGCGCAAGTGGCCGGGGTTTGGCGAGGCGCTGCGGGCGTTGCACGCGCCGGTGGAGGTGCCCGATGACCGGCCGGGTGAACGGCTGGCGTATGACGAGCTGCTGGCGCGGCATTTGGCGTTTGCGATGGTGCGGGCGCGGCGGCGCAAGCGGCCGGGGCGGGTGCTGACGGGCGATGGCCGGTTGCGGGCGGAGGCGCTGAAACGGTTTGGCCATGCGCTGACTTCGGGGCAGTTGCAGGCGCTGGGGGAGATTGATGCGGATTTGGCCGCGCCGCACCAGATGTTGCGGCTGCTGCAGGGCGATGTGGGGGCGGGTAAGACTCTGGTGGCGTTGCTGGCGATGTTGCGCGCGGTGGAGGCGGGTGCGCAGGCGGCATTGCTGGCGCCGACGGAGATTCTGGCCAAGCAGCATTATGCGAATTTTCAGAAATTATGCCCGGTGCCGGTGGCGTTGCTGACGGGCAATGTGAAGGGGGCCGAGCGGCGGCGGATTATGGCGGCGATGGCTGATGGTACGTTGCCGATTGTGATTGGTACGCATGCGATATTTCAGAAAGAGGTGGAGTTTAGGGATCTGGCGCTGGCGGTGATTGATGAGCAGCACAGGTTTGGTGTGGACCAGCGGCTGGCGTTGAGTGCGAAGGGGGCGGCGACGGATTTGCTGGTGATGACGGCGACGCCGATTCCGCGCACGCTATTGCTGACGCATTGGGCGGAGATGGAGGTGAGCCGGATTACCGACAAGCCCGCCGGGCGGCAGAGAATTACCACGACACTGCACAAGCTGACCGATCTGGCGAAGGTGCTGGACGCGATTGCGCGGGCGATTGCGGCCGGAGGGCGGGTGTATTGGGTGTGCCCGCTGGTGGTGGAGTCCGAGGTTTTGGACCTTACCGCGACGGAAGTGCGGTTTGCGCAGTTGCGGGAGCGGTTTGGTGATACGGTGACGCTGGCGCATGGCCAGCAGGATGCAGCGGTGCGCGATAAGGCGTTGTTCGACTTTGCAGCCGGGCATTGCAAGATATTGGTTGCGACCACGGTCATTGAGGTCGGCATGGATGTGCGTGAGGCGAATATTATGGTGATTGAGCATGCCGAGCGGTTTGGCCTGGCGCAGTTGCACCAGTTGCGCGGGCGGGTTGGCCGGGGGATTGCGAAAAGCTACTGCCTGCTGCTGCATGATAATAAAATTGGCGTGACGGCGCGCAAACGGCTGGCGTTGCTGCGCGATACCGAGGATGGGTTCGTGATTGCCGATGAGGATTTCAGGCTGCGCGGCTCTGGGGATTATCTGGGGACTCGGCAGTCCGGGTTGCCGGGGTACCGGCTGGCAGATGCGGAGAAGCATGAAGGTTTATTGCCGATGGCGCGGCAGGATGCGGTGCTGCTGTTGCAGCGCGACCCGAAGCTGGAGAGCGAGCGCGGGCGGGCGGTGCGGGTGCTGTTGAATTTGTTTGATCAGCGCGATGCTATTTTGACGGTGCGGGCGGGATGAGCGGGGAGAGGCGGGTTATTCACGCAACTGCTGCTGAACCGCCGATGTGAATTTGGGCGCGGCGGGGCTGGTGAGGCTGGAGAACCAGGTTTCCAGGCCGCCGTTTTTGTTGATCAGATATTTGAAGAAGTTCCAGCGCGGTTTGGCGAGGAAACCGCCCTGCCCCGCCGCCCATTGGAAGAAGGGATGGGCGTCCGGGCCTTTGACGTGGACTTTGGCCATCATGGGGAAATCGACACCGTAGTTGAGTTCGCAGAAGCTGGCGATTTGCTCGTGGGTGCCGGGTTCCTGGCCGCCGAAGTCGTTGCAGGGGACGCCGATGACGACGAGGCCCTTGGCTTTGTTGGCCTGCCAGAGGGCTTCCAGCGCTTTGTATTGCGGGGTAAAACCGCATTTGGAGGCGGTGTTGACGATGAGCAATGGCCGCCCGGCGAGGTCTTTTAAGGGGTAAGGTTTGCCCTGGAGGGTCTCGAAGGAAAAATCATAGGCGCTGGCCATTTGCGGCTCCCGAAATTACACTCTGCTGATGAACACTGAATTGATAAGCGCTGAATTGATAAACACTGAAGCACTGAACAACGCCAACGGCAACGCCCTGCCCTGTTTGCCGCTGCCTGACTTCATCGGATGAGACGCTACCCTGAACATCCGCGCGTTGGCATTGGGGTTGTGCTGTTGCGGGGCGAGGACGTGCTGCTGATACGGCGCGGGCGGCCGCCGGCGGTGGGGGCGTGGTCTCTGCCCGGTGGAGGGTTGGAGTTGGGGGAGCGCGCGGAGGATTGCGCGCGGCGGGAATTGTTGGAGGAGACGGGGCTGGAGTCCGGGGCGCTACGGCTGATCGGGCATGTGGATGCAATTCATTACGATGATGAACAGCGGATTGAGTATCACTACACCATTCTGGATTTTGGCGCGCTTTATGTGGGCGGCGAGGCGGTGGCCGGGGATGATGTGACGGAGGTCGCCTGGGTGCGGGAGGATGAATTTAATGCGTACGGGCTGTGGGATGAGGCGCGGCGGATGATTGCGCAGGCGCGGGTCGTGCTGGGGTAGTGGTTGGCCGCGGCGGCGTGGTAGCGCGCACCGCGCCGCAGCCCAAGCCGGGAGCACAACCGGACGCTGGCCATTTGCGGCGGGTGAACTTACAACTTGCGCATGACCAATGAAACGCCCGTGCAAAAGCTCGTAGATGTCATGGCAGCGCTCCGGCACCCGGTTTCCGGCTGCCCGTGGGACAAGGAGCAGGATTTTTCGACCATTGCGCCTTATACCATCGAGGAGGCCTATGAGGTGCGGGCGGCGATAGAATCCGGCGACCCTGGGCAGTTGCAGGATGAGCTGGGGGATCTGCTGTTCCAGGTGGTGTACCACGCGCAACTGGCCAGCGAGCGCGGCTGGTTCAGCTTTGACGATGTGGCGGCGGGGATTGCGAACAAGATGATCCGGCGGCACCCGCACGTGTTTGGCGAGGCGGAAGCACGCGATGCCGGGGCGCAGACGGCCGCTTGGGAGGCTCAGAAGGCGCAGGAGCGGTTGGAGAAGGCGGAGACCGGCGTGTTGGGCGGGGTGGCGGCCGCCCTGCCCGCTTTGGCGCGGGCACATAAGTTTTGCGCGCGGGCGGCGCGGGTGGGGTTTGACTGGCCGAACCCGGATGCGGTGCTGGACAAGCTGGAGGAGGAGGTGCGCGAGTTGCGGGCCGAACTGCCCGAGGCCACGCCGGCGCGGATGGAGGATGAGCTGGGGGATATGCTGTTTGTGATGGCGAACCTGGCGCGCAAACTGGGACTGAACGCGGAGGCGTGCCTGACAGGGGCGAATGCAAAATTTGCCCGGCGGTTTGGCTTTGTGGAAAATGCCCTGGCGCGGGAGGGAAAGACGCCAGGTATGTCAGACTTGGCGGAGATGGATGCGCTGTGGATTAAAGCCAAGGAGGCCGGGCTGTGAAGACATTGATGGACGGTTATGCGCGGTTCCGCAAAGGGTATTGGCGCCGGCATAAGGCGCTGTTTTCGGAGCTGGCGCGCGATGGGCAGTCTCCGCCGGCGATGGTGATTGCCTGCGCGGATTCGCGGGTGGCGCCGGAGGTGATTTTTGACTGCGCGCCGGGCGAGATATTCGTGGTGCGTAACGTGAGCGCGCTGGTGCCGCCTTATGCACCTGATACGGGCAACCACGGTACGTCCGCGGCGCTGGAATTTGCCGTGACGGCGCTGAAAGTGCGCAGCATTGTGGTGATGGGGCATAGCCAGTGCGGCGGTATCCGCACGCTGATGAAGGGGCCGGGCGGCGACCAAGGGGATTTTATCGAATCCTGGATGGCGATTGCGCATAAGGCGCGCCAGCGGGTGTGCGATTCACCCGAGGCCGAAGGGGCGGATTTCGATACGCTTTGTTATGCGTGCGAGCATGAGTCGATCCGTGATTCACTGACGAACTTGATGACGTTTCCCTGGATTTCGGCACGCGTGGCGGAAGGTAGCCTGACGCTGGCGGGGATGCATTTTAACGTGTTGTCCGGCACGTTGGAGACGGTCGTTTAAGTTATTCCCTATAAGACTTGTAGATATTTAATGCCTATGCGATGATAACCATGAAGCAATAAACATTCAGGAGCATACACATGGCCGTTAACTCGAAGCACCCCGAAACCTTGGCGCTGCATGCCGGTTGGCGCGCTGATGCCACCACCGGGTCGGTCGCGGTGCCGATTCACCAGACGACTTCGTACCAGTTTAAATCTCCCGAACATGCGGCGAATTTGTTTGCGCTGAAGGAATTCGGGAATATTTACACCCGCATTATGAACCCGACGACGGACGTGCTGGAGCAGCGGTTGGCGGCGTTGGAGGGGGGCGTGGCGGCGCTGGCGGTGGCGTCGGGCCAGGCGGCTTCGGCGTATTCGATCCAGAATTTGGCGCGGGCTGGGGATAATGTGGTGTCCTCCACCGATTTGTATGGCGGGACGTGGAATTTGTTCGCCAATACGTTGAAGGACCAGGGGATTGAGGTGCGCTTTGTGGACCCGGCGGACCCGGAAGCGTTTGCGCGGGCGACGGATGACCGCACCCGGGCGTATTATGCCGAGACGCTGCCGAACCCGAAGCTGCGGGTGTTCCCGATTGCGGAAGTTGCCGCGATTGGGCGGCGGTATGGGATTCCGTTGATTGTGGACAACACCGCGGCGCCGTTGCTGACGCGCCCGTTCGACCATGGCGCGGCGATTGTGGTGTATTCGACGACCAAATACATCGGCGGGCATGGCACCAGCATTGGCGGCGTGATTATTGACGGCGGGAATTTTGACTGGTCGGCCTACCCGGTGCGGCAGCCGCTGCTGAATACGCCGGACCCGAGCTACCATGGCGCGGTGTGGGCGGAGGCGGTGAAGCCGTTGGGGCCGATTGCGTATATTATCCGCGCGCGGGTGGTGCTGTTGCGCGATTTGGGCGCGGCGCTGTCGCCGTTCAATGCGTTCCAGATTATCCAGGGCATTGAGACGCTGCCGTTGCGGATTGCGCGGCATTCGGAAAATGCGCTGGCAGTGGTGAAGTTTTTGAGCGAGCGGGCGGATGTAGTGAAAGTGATTCATCCAAGCCTCGCCACGGGGATTGATAAAGAGCGGGCGGATAAGTATCTGGCCGGTGGGCTTGGAGGGCTGGTTGGGTTTGAGCTGCCGGGCGGGCGCGAGGCGGGCGCGAAGTTTATTTCGGCGCTGCAGATGTTTTATCATGTGGCGAATATTGGGGATGCTCGGAGTTTGGCGATTCATCCGGCGAGTACGACGCATAGCCAGCTTTCCGCCGAGGACCAGGTAGCGACGGGGGTTTCCGAGGGGTATGTGCGGCTCTCGGTCGGGCTGGAGCATATTGAGGATATTCTGGCCGATCTGGCGCAGGCGCTCGACGCGGCGAAGTAACACGCGGATTCCGGCCTGGGTTGCATCCCCGGCCCAGGCTGGAATAGTGTTTTGACAAGACTGTCAAAACATAATGAGTGGGAGCGTGGCATGGGACGTGTAGCGGGCAAGGTTGCGATTGTGACTGGCGGGAGCCGCGGGCTGGGTGCCGCGATGGCGCGGGATCTGGCGGCGGAGGGGGCGCATGTGGTGCTGACCGCTGGGCGCTCGACGGAAGCTGGTGAAAAACTGGCGGCGGAGATTGGCGGCACGGCGTGTTTTATGCAGCAGGATGTGGGCAAGGCCGAGGATTGGGCGCGGGTGGTGGCAGAGACCGAGCGGCGGTTTGGGCCGGTTACGGTGCTGGTGAATAATGCGGGGATCGTGATTCCGGCGACAACCTTGACGCAGACCGAGGCGCAGTACCGGGAGATTTTTGAGGTTAACCAGCTTGGGCCGTTTTTGGGCATGCAGGCGGTTATTCCCTCGATGCGGCGGGCCGGGGGTGGGTCGATTATCAATATCGCCTCGGTGGCCGGGTTGCGCGCGAGCGTGTCCTCGATTGCGTATGGCGGGACCAATACGCGCTGCGCGGCATGACGAAGACGGCGGCGGTGGAGTTTGCGCCGGAGGGGATCCGGGTGAATGTGGTGTTTCCGGGGTTTTATGAGACCGAGATGATGCTGAATGCCTCGCCGGAGATGCGGGCGCGGTTGATCGGCTCGGTGCCGATGGGGCGGATTGGCGAGCCGGAGGAGCTGTCCTCGATTGTAGTGTTTCTGGCGTCCGATGAGTCGCGGTATACGACGGGGGCGGAGATTGCGGCGGACGGGGGGCTGACTTCGAAGTAGGGGGTTTAAGGGGATGGCGCCGGGGGACAAGGATTTGGAGTTGCCGGCGCCCTCGCCTGCCCGGCCGGTAACGGTGCTGGAGGCGTGGGTGCGGGAGAATGAGGCGGCGGTGGAAGAGTGGAATGAGTATGTGGAGCGGTGCGGGGTGCCGCTGGGGGCGTTTCGGTTGTTTTGATGGGCAACGCGAGGAAGGCAATTCGTTTAGTGCCGTTTTTACCCACCTAGTGGATAGAATCCAACACTTGGTGCCCTCGTTTTACGGCGGCTAAAATTTTTCTGGGTTTTTTTGTCCACTGGAACGGTCGCGGGTCTTGGTTGGTCTCGCCCAGAAATCGCTCGATTGCGTCTTTGAGTTCTTCGACGGAGTGAAACACGCCGCGTGCAAGC
>Ga0182014_10003428_pt1 | contig 19015 bp, 27 predicted proteins | sample 612S2DmetaG_FD_120489 | JGI IMG/M metagenome (GOLD analysis project Ga0182014, IMG submission 120489) | Permafrost microbial communities from Stordalen Mire, Sweden - 612S2D metaG | ecosystem: Environmental > Terrestrial > Soil > Wetlands > Permafrost | place: Sweden: Stordalen | collected... | reverse complement strand
TATGATTCTTCCAACCCGAAAAGACGCGGCGGCGATCCGGCAGATGGCCAGCAAGCTCCAGCAATCGCGGGGCGCTGGCGTCCACAATTCGCCGGGGGCGATGGTGACGGGCAATTCCCCGAAACGCGAACGGCTGAATGATCCGATGCCGTTTTCCAGGATTCTATTCGGCACCCCAACGACGGCCTACTCCAGCGGCTCGACGATCACGCTCCAGCCATGCGATTCCAACGGCGTGTCCACCGGGGCAGCCACGGTGACGGTACAGGCCGGCTGGACGCTGCCCACAGTGATCGGGACGGCCCTGACTATCCCCACCACGGCAATCATCCCCTTCCAGGCCGCCCAGCCCGTCGGATCGGCCGCGCCGCTCTACTACGTCATCGGACAGCCCGGCTGCCAGATCGTCACGGACACCCAGATTTCGGGAGGCTACCTCCAGAAGAAAATCCGATACACGTTCGGCACGTTCGCGTCCGCGGAATCCGACTGGCAGAACACGCAGACGATCTTGAGTGGCCTGACGACCACCACGCAGGTGGTCGCTACCAGTGTGGACTACAGCTTGAGCACGCAAACCTTGTCCTACCACTACCACACACTGACGGTCCTGGGCAACGCCGACGGCGGCGATACCGACGTCGACACCGCCGTTGACTGCACCACGGGTACCTGACGATGGTCGATAGACATCTCGCTTACGACGGGACAACGGGACACCTGGTGTACAGTCCAGCGAGTGGGCATCTGGCGTATAATTGTTCGCCGCTTGGCGGTGCCTGCGGACTGCCCCGGATATTGCACGTCGTGGTGAGCATGAGCCCCTCGCCGTTTTGCTCGCCCATGTGCCACGGCGTCGGCGGAGCGATGGACCTGACCATGACCGGATCGGGGCCGATTTACACTTGGGACGGAACGGTTGGAGGCATTGTCGTCACGATCACCTGCAACACGGACAGCGACACGACCACGCTGGGCGTCGGCAACAGCTACTGCATCGGAAGCAACCCCGGCGCGGTTCTGGGGGTTAATACAGTGTCCTATGGCTGCCCCGGCCATCCATTCGCGGGCACATTCACGGTGACGCTATCGTGACGCTATTTACAGCCACCCTCGACTGCCGATGCCGCAAGCATTGCCACGCCTGCCGGACCTACCCGGAGTGGCGGGCGTCCGTCGGAGCCCCGGACATGTGCCCGTTCGGAGAGAACCCGCCGCCGATGGACGCGGGCATTGCGGAGAAATGCGAACTGTGTATGATGGATTGTGATATGAAAAGAGTAGCGCCGTGTACGCGACGAAAGATGTTGAAGGCCGGCACGTTCATGTGCTCGAGGGAAAAATGAAACATCTTCGGTTCTACAATTTGAGCCATATCGGGGACGCGCTGGCAGACTCGATCCTCCTGAACGCACTGGCCCCGCGCCCGATCCAGTATATGACCCATCCGCGAAACCTGCCGCATATCCGGGAGTGGTTCGCGCCAAACGTCGAACTGACGAACTACATGCCGCCGGGCGCGGAGGAAATATGGATCGCCCAAACCCTGCACGGCTGCACGCGGGGATTGGAGAAATACTTCCCCGGCGCCAGGCCGCACGCAAAACCGCACGAGTACAACCAGGTGTACTTCGATCACTTCCGGGCGATTTGCGAGCGCCACGGCCTGCCCTTCCCCTTCAGGACGAAGGACGACATCTGCCACGTCCAGCCGGAACTCTACCAGGACGGCGAGAAGTGGGACTGGCTCGTAATCAACTCGGAGTGTTTCAGCGGCCAGGTGGTGTGGGACGAGGCGAGGCTTGCCGAAATCTGCCGGTCGCTTCCGGGGCGGGTCATAACCACGCACCCGGTGCCGGGCCTTCCCTGCACACGGCAGATCGCGCCCACGCTGTTCAATATCGGGCAACTCGCCGGCCGCTGCCGGTTCATCGCGGGGATCAATACCGGGCCACTCTGGGCCTGTCTGACGAAGCGGGCGGTGGAGAATTGCGAGCGGCTGATCGTGGTGGATAAAGAGCACGGATTTTTCTACGGCGGAACGAGCGTGTGGTGTCGTGATATTGATGAATTCAGTGTGGCCCTCGGAAATATCCAGCGGCGATTTTGATCTTCCAGGCCAACTTTCGCAGGGCCTTCTGCGTTCGCTCGTCCGACCAGTGGAAATATCGGGCGATTTTAGCCCTGTTGATCCTGCCGGATGGTAGGGTAAAATCCTCGCGACGTGCGGCGCAGAGTAGGTGATTGATGTCCCCTCGGCTGTGGGTTAGGGTTCGTGAAATGAGGTCTTTCCGCTCGATTTCTTCCCTGAAATCTGTCGGTTTTGTTTTCATGCCCGCCAAGTTTATCACACAGTATATGTGATCTTCAACCCTACATTGGAATGAGGAGTAATTTTCTATGGCCGACAAACGAGATGACAGCGGCAATGAATATGTGGTCGAGACGAACTCGGCGGCTTTAAAGACGGACCTGGACCGTTTACAGCCGATAGCGACGGCGAATGACGCCGCCGATTCGGTTTCGATCAGCAGCACGGCGACCGGCATTCAGATCGTCGCCGCGAATTCGGCGAGGCGTGCGTTGATCGTGACGAATCTTTCGTCGACGCGAACACTGTGGTTGGCGGCGTCGGCTGCTGGCGCGGGTGTGGTGGCGGGCAAGGGCGTTCCGCTTGCCCCGGCTCCGGCGACGGGCCAGCCGTACTCGGTCGATGCTTCTTTTGGCGGCATGTACACTGGCGCGGTGTCGGGCATCATGGACGGCGCGGACGCGACTTCCGGCAACGTGGCATTTTTGGAAATCTGATGAGCGCAATCACACAACCAATAATCGGCGGGCTGCTGACGGACCTGGAGTTTTGACATGACACAATGGTACATGACGGCGGCGGGTGCTACGACGAATGACGGGACGTCATTCGCCAAGGCGTTTGCTCTGTCGAATTTCGCGACATTCTGCACGGCGAACGTGGTCGCGGGCGATACGATCCACGTGGACGCGGAGACTCTCGCCCAGTCCGCGTCCATCACTGTTCCGGCTGGCGTGACATTGACGGGTGACAGTGAGACAACCACAGTGTTCAGCGGGGCGTTTTCCGGCGCGATGGTTAAGGTCGCGGTCAGCACGGCCACGGCCATGACGGTGCTGGAAAATCTGACGGTCAAGACCAGCTACGAAAGTGGGAGTTTGTTGACGAACGTTGGCACGCCGTCGTTGAGTTACCCGACCTACGTCAACAACGCGGTGTTCGACGTCACCGCGTCGAGTGAAAGCATTCCGCTCAACACCGCACCCGTTCGTGGGGTTGACGTTACCCGTGATAGTGCAGTTGGTGGCAACTCCAAGTTTGACGGGTTCGTGTTCAACAATGTAACGTGGATCAATGGATTTAACATCCTCGACATGGGTAACACGCAGTTGGGGTGCAGCTTCGTCAACAACACTTTTTCGTTGCCGGCCACCACAGTATCCGGTGGCAGCTACGCTCGTGCAATCATCACCGGCAGCCTTGGTTCGCCGACGATTTATGTCACCAACTGCACTATCACGGGTAACGTCAACCCCACGAACGGGTGCAGTGTTGAGGCATTGGTCTGCCAAACGGCGAGTGGGTCAACTGGAAATCCGCTGATCGTCGTCAATGGCCTGAACATGACGTTGACCGACTCGACAACGCCGGGCACGCCGTGTTATGCGTTCTGCTGCGGCCAGCTGACTTACGCGACCTACACGCCGGTCATACGGCTGGAGGGCGTCATCAACCTGGACTTGAGCGGGCTGACCTCGGTGTCGCCGGGTATTGGGTATCCAGTGGTTTCCGCCACAAACTATAGCGGCCCCGGCGTGCTGGACCTGTACACCTGCACGATGTACCTTCAGGGCCAGTTGGACGGCACGACTGCGATTTTGGCCAACACGTCGGCGACAATCGTTGCCGGCCCCAAGGGCGCAACGCTGATGAATTTTGGCGTGCAGCCCTGGCAAACCGGCTCCTCAATGCTGTACGCCTACGGTGTGGTTAATGGCGGGGCGAACACGAACATCACATTCATCCCCGCCGTGGCGTCGATATCACCGTCCAGCGGACCGGTGACTGGCGGGACCACGGTGACGATCTCGCTGACGGGGAGCACGACCGGGTCGATTACCGGGGTGAACTTCGGGGCGAGCGCGGCGACGGGCGTGCATCAGGGGCTGACAGTGACTGGCACGCTGACCCCGGATGCAACGGGCGAGTACATCTACACGTCGCCCACGGTGTACACTCGCAAGGATGGGGCGTACCAGATTGCATATGATGCCGTTGGGGACGCATGGGACATTATCGTGACAGGGATGCTCATCGGGTACGGCTATCTGTGGACTTCTCAAACTATGCTGGGCAGCTATGCGGCAGGCGACCAAGGCGGCGGCGTTGGAACCGCGACCGTTTCCCTGTCTCAAACAATCACGGCGGTTTCACCGGCGCGAAGCCCTGGCATGGTGGACGTGACAGTGACGACATCCGGCGGTGTGAGCCAGGCCGTGGCCGCTGACGAGTATACCTACACGCATTTTGGACCGCCCGTGGAAACGCGGACTCCGAACGTGCCGAACGTGCAGAACGTGCCGAACGTGCCGACGATTTAACCCCCGCATGTGCGGGCGCGAGAAAAGAATTATGGCGATAAGCGACGAAATGAGAGCGGTAATAACGCTGACGGCAAATGAAGCCGCCAAGGCGACGGTTAAGGAGCACGTCGATACCTGCCCAAACAACAAGATTGTCGAGCAGTTATCTCTTGAGGTGTGGGGACAGCCGGGCATCGAGGGGACGGGCCTGAAGGACAAGGTGAATGGCGCGATAAAGTTTGGCCGGTTGGTGAAGTGGCTCGCGGCGGCGGGCGGCATCGGCGGCATCTGGGCGTCAATCAAGGAATTTGGAGTTTCGATATCACAAAAATAACCGCCCGTATGGTAGTTCGCGACGTTGATTCGTGACAATCGGCCCCCAAGGAATAGCCCGCCCCGCCCCCACACGCCACGATCAGGTGCGGTAAGGACCGGCGGGGCGGGTTGACCGGAGATCGCCGATCCTGGGGCTTCCTGGCGCGTCCGGCTATCGTAGTGCCAGAATCAGGCAGACCACCAATAGAAAAGGCCCGCCAGCGTCCTTGCCAGCGGGCCGCTCCGGGCGTTGAATCAGGAAGTCACGGCCTTCAAGTCTGCCTGGAGCATCGCCAAGTCGAAACCGCCGGGGGTCTGGCCGGTGGAGTTCAGGAAGTCGGTGGACAGGACGGCGTAGGCTTCGTCAACGTAGGCCAGCCAGAACGCCCAGGTCATACGCTTCGTCGCGCCCCACGTCACCACGGTCAGGCCGTCAGCATCGTAGCCGACCACGTTGACGCAGTGGCCGCCCCACGAACCCGCTTCTGAGTCGGGGCCAGTCGCCACGTCCCACACGTCCTGGTTCTGGGCCGACAGCGGCAGGGCCACGCCGATGTACAACCCGCCGAAGATGTTGATCGCCGCCTTGACGTGCAGGACGTTAGCGGGGTCCACCGTGGCGTACGCGCCGATGATATGACCCGCGATGCCCGTCTGCCGCCAGTAGTTCAGCACGTCCAGTTCGACACAGCCGTTGTCGTTCGCGCCGGTGGCGGGGTCGAACGCCGCGCCCTCCTGGCCCGTGATCGTAACGTAGCCCTCCTGGACGCCGGCGGGGTCGGGCACGGCGACCGCGCCCGCGTTGGCCGTCCACGCGATGACCATGTGGGCGGTCCCGGCGATGGTGCAGTCGCCCTCCGTATCGTTGAAGTAGACGCCCCAGGGCACGGTGACGGCAGAGGACCAGTCAACGGCATCGCGGAATGGCGGAAGTTCCAGCATGTACGATTCGATTCGGAGGGTTCGGACATCATGCCGTGGCGCGAGTTTTCCGAGTTTGCGTTCCATTGTCTTACTCCTTGCCGGCCGGGGGCCGGTTAGTATCATCTTTTCTTGTGGAACTTCGGGGTAATGCTGCCGAACCAAATCAGCGCATTGTTTAAGTGTTTTAGTCCTTGCGGCGGTGTAGACGTAGTCGGCGGCGGCGGCGGCGTCGGCGGCGGCGTCGGCGGCGTCGGCGGCGTAGGCGGCGGCGTCGGCGGCGGCGTCGGCGGCGTCGGCGGCGTAGGCGGCGGCGTCGGCGGCGGCGTAGGCGTAGGCGGCGGCGGCGGCGTAGGCGGCGGCGGCGGCGGCGGCGGCGGCGTAGGCGGCGGCGGCGGCGGCGGCGGCGCCTCTTACCATTTTCAGCGTAACGCCGACATCACCAAGCGCCCAAGCCTCGGCTGTCTCAATGGCCTTTGACGGTCGTAAGTCGCCTTTTGTGACGTTCAGCAACGCCAACCGGGCGCAGGTGCAGGCGGCTAGAACCAGTTTTTTTCGTTTATCCGATCCTGGTTCGCCCGCCAATTTTCCCGCCAGCCACAACATCCAGTCGCCACGTTCGCAGGCGTTCCAAGCGTCTTGTAATGTAGGATAGTTATTCGCCCATTCTTGGGCTTTTTTGCAGGCATTTAGTTTGACGAGCAGGTCGTGGCTCATGTGTTTCCTCTTCCGGCCGGGGCCGGGGTTAAAAGTTCGCAGGCGATCCCGCACTCTGGACAAATCGGGCCTTCGTGCCGGCCTCGTTTTGGGTCTAACTCATCTAAGTAAGTGCCGTTGATGCACGACCCGCCAATGCGCCGTTCCATCGCGGCGCGGGAAGCGAATACTTGCGGAAAAACGACACGAATCATATTCCAGTAGCCCATGCCGCCTTTGACGCAACCGATACAGTTGTTGTTATGAAAGCCCAAATCGTACATCATGGGCCTGCGAATACCGGCCTTGGCGAGAATGCCGTGAGCATGGGCCTTGGTCAGCCCAGCCTCGATAAGAGGAAACCGATGTTGCTGATACGGCATTGTTTCGCATAGGCGGTCGGCTCGGTCTTTCTCATCAACGTCCAATCCCCAAAAGTAAGTCATAGTTTGCATTGAGTATTGAGCTTCCCAGTCTTGCCGCACACGCCGCTTGAGCCAACGGGTGCAAATTGCACCCGTTGGGCCGTTCACGAAAGCACTACCGCCCGCCTCTACAGCGGCCTCTACCGTTTTGTACTGTGATTGCAAGATGGTGATTGGTCTACCAAACCACTTCTTCTCGCAATCGTGCAAAAATCGAAGTGTGTCCTCGTGCTGGTCGTCAATGTGGGTGTAAATAATCTCGGCCAGTTCTGGTAGAACCAACTTAGCGGCAACAGCCGATGATACGCCAGCCGAGAACCACATGACGTTCAAGCCCATGCTGTCACGCCTTCCCCTTCGCCGCCATAAGCTTCGTCTGTGATGCCGTGGTCTTGAGCGCCGCGATGAAGGCCAGCAGCCCGGCCATCGTCGCCGACAACCAGACCGGCTCATGCCAGCCCTGCCCCTGCGCGGATGCGATTGCGATCTGCGCCGCGCCGAGCAGCGGCAGCCCGTAGGTGTCGATGAAGGAGAGAACGTTCGTAATCATGGGGTTCCTTTCGCGGGTTGGCTCGTCGGCTGGCTGGCCGGTGCTGTCGCCGAGAACACATGGCCGTTCACGGTGATGTTGGCCGTGGCGGTGATCGGGGCTTGCACGGTCAGCGGCCCCGCCTCAACCTTCTCCACAATGATCGTAACGTGGATACTGTCAGGCCCGAAGATAGGTTGCGTCGTGGCGCTCGGCCCGATCTGATTCGGGCCGCAGGAGGGCACCAGAAGCGCCCCAGCCAGTAGGATCGCCTCCGCGATCTCAAGGGCCAGCTTGGCCCCCGTGAAGTGTAGTCGGGATTTCGAGGACGTGAGGTTCATGGGTCACTGTTTGGCGTAATGCGCCCGGATCACCTGGAGGCGGGTCCGCAGATCGTACAGCTTGGCCAGGATCGCGGCCTGGTCGGCCGGGCCACTGTATTTGCGGGCGTTCTTGTCGCCAAAAACGGGCAGAATCTCCGGGATCATCTGGATAATCTCCCCGATGATCTGGATCGCGGCGGCGGCGTCGGCCTGGATCTGCGCTGTGGAGGGCATGGCCCTGGCGTCGGCGATGGCCGTCTGGCAGTTGGTCAACAGCGTCGTCGCATTCGCGGCGGCAACGGTCGCATCAGCGGTATTCGCCTGCGCGTACGTCACAAGCGTTTCGGTGGTGTAGGTCGCTGCGCTCGTCGCCGTCGCCGTCACGTCGGCCAGGGGCGCACCGCACCCGGACAGGGCGGCGACTACGACCAGTAACAGGGCGGGGCCGAGGACTCTGACGAGGAGGTGGATGGACAACTTCATGTGGTTCCTTTCAAGTAAGTTTTGAGGTCTTTGACACTTTGACGCACTCGGTTCAGGATGTCAATAAAATTCTATCTTGCCGATCCATCGCCGCCAACCACCACAGGCCGATCTCGATTGCGTCAGCAATGTCGCCGCCGGAATCTTGCGATGGGTCGTAAGATGGGAACTGAAAAGCGGTGACTGTTTGGCGTTCCTTCTTGGGCTTACCTCGTGTCCATTGCTGATTGCCTACCACGGCCACATTGCAGCGAGGCTTGTCCACCGGCAGATTACCAGCGTAGGTGAGACACGTTCCGTAAATGACACCCATCGCCCAGCCGCACAGAGGCAGGGCCGTCGCGTAATCCTTGCGGGTGTACTGCCGCTCGATCATGCCCTCGACCACAATAGCTTCCGGATATTGCTCCAACAGCAGGTCCAGCAGTTGCCGCCGAATGGACCGCACACGCCCTAAAGCGGATTCGCCACGCTTGTCGGGAGTGATGCGGCCCATTTCGGCGAGTACGCGATCATTGAATATCGCGTACCCGCAAATCGTCGATGACGGGTCTAGAGAGAGCAACTTCATTTTGACGCGCCCTTGTCCACTTCGCCCTTCTTCGTTGTCTCGGCCGCCGCCAGCAGCGGTTCGCTGGCCTTGTGCATCGCGTCTAAGACCGCCTGGTTGTTGCCGATCACGGCCTCCTCGCCGTACTCAGCGAGTTCCTCGGGGAACGTGGAGATGGGGTGGCGCCCGATGCGCCACAGCGGGCGGTTCTTCGTGTCGTACTTCTGTTCGCCCTTAGCGTTCTTGGCCGGATGGACGTGGCAGAGTTCGTGGAAGATCAACTGTTCCTTCTTCTTGTCGGAGTAGTGCTGCCACGCCTTCTCCGCGATGCGGATGTTGATGTCCAGGCTAACGCCCTTGGGCGCGTGTTCCTCGACCAGGTTGCGGTCGATCTCGCTGGCCTTGCACACCGTCGCGCCGGTGGCGATCCCGTCCGCATCCACCTTCCAGTCCTTCTGCCACCACAGTTTGATGCTGCACATGTGAATCGGCCGGAACGTGGACTTCTCCAGAAGTTTGTCGAGGATCACCCACGGCTCGGTGGGTTTCTTGGTGTCCCGGCTGATGCGCGGGATGGGGTACACCTTGATCGGACTACGCTTCGGTTCTACCGGACCTGAACTCTTCTTTCTGCGGGCCATTGTTTGCTCCTTATGTTGTGGCCGTTAAGAAACCTGCAAGACAGCTGGCGGGAGTCGAACCCGCGACCGCCGGGAGGAGCCCAGACTCTACCGTTGAGCTACAGCTATCCGCTCGCGCGAACTTCCGCACCGCCGCGCGGTGCGACGGGCAGCATACGATCAGAAGGGTATGTCCTCGCCAGTTGGCGGCGGCGGGGCGTCGAACACCTTGGGCGGCTCCGCTGCCGGGGCCGGTGCCGCCGCCTGCTGCGCGGCGGGTTTCGCCGGCGTCGGCATCGAACGCGGGGCCGGCGTCTTCTTCTGCCGCCGGGCCGTAAACGTCCGAATCTCGTCGACGGTCAGGGGATCGCCGGTACTGCCGCCACTGCCGGGAAGTTCCCACTTCTCTTTCCATTTGCCGCTGCCCTTGGGGAACTCCTCGTTTCTCATCACCAGCCACGCACCGGCCTCGGTGAACGCCGGGTGCATCCAATCGAAGTTGAAGCCCAGGGCTTCAAGTTTCTGTTCGCTGCCGGGCCAAGCCTCGTCAGACAGATAAACGTAGGTGGTGGCATCAACAGGCGTAATCGCCACCGAACCTTCAGGCTTGGTAGCATCGGCTTGGTGAGTGATGCTGAATTTGATGACCAGTTGCGGAGTGCCCTTGTTGCTATGGCCATTCACCGCACCCAGGATCGTTCCATAATAGTTGCCGTTGTTCATCACCGCACTTCCTTTCCTTGGTTGATTTTGTTCCAAATCGCCGCCCAGCTTTGAGCCGGATCGTTGGGGATGTCGAACGACTCCCCGATTCCGTACCGATTCTTCGCATCAAAGGCGTCCCGCCTCTGCGCGTACATCACTCGTTGCGTCCCCCCCACGCCCTTACCCTTGCGGCCTTGCGTTTTACTGTCGGGCATCTTGCCGCCCTCGACGAGCGTGAAGAAGTTGCCGAAGAAAACGGCGTCGGCCCACTTCGCCGTTGCCCCCCAGGTCTTGTCGTGAACGTCGGACACCCATCGGTCGTAGTCCGCGCCCATCGGGTTCTTGAACGTCTTGACCTTGCAATGGCTGGCGAAGATGATCGCCATGCCTCGGCGGGCGCGAAGCTGGTCCAGCCTGGCCAGGAGTTGCAGCCAGTCGTTGACCGAAACATCGTAGCCCTTCTGATACGATCCGAATCCACGCTCGCCCCAGTCGCCGCCGAAGTCACGATTGCAGACATGTGTATGACACTGGCGCTCGAACCCGCCCATCGCATCGAGGCACAGGGTCTTGTGGCCGGTGTCCTCGGCGATAAAGCGGTCCACCACGGCCAGGGCGTCGGTCCATGACGGAATGAGTACGCGGTCCACCTGGGGGACGAGGCCGGCCGCCAGGAGCGTCAGGTAGCCCGTCTCGCCCCCAGCCATTAGGATGGCGGGCTTGTCGGCGTAGGCTTCAATGGTGGTCTTGCCGAAGCCCTCGACGGCGTTGATGATGAGGCGGGGTGGCTGCATCGTCGTTGCGCCGCTTTCCAGCCACGGCGTGTTCGCTGCCGCTGTCGGCGGGGCCGCTGCGCCGCTTGGCGGCGATGTCGGCGGGTGAGTGGGAGGAGGTTTCGGAGGCATTGCAATTCTCTTTTCTGCCGGGAAAGTCAACGCTGCCCGGCTCGGCGGTATGGTCGATTACGCATCGACCGTTTGTTTTTCGAGAAAGTTTGTTCGTGCAAATTTCAAGTCAATTCGGCCGCAACAGAATTTTGTAATTCTGGATGCACAAACTCCAACTTCTTGTATCCTTCAGGAACGATTCCCGAAGCCGTGTCGTAGGAACCAGTACATAAATCCCAGAACTCACACCGATATGGGCGAAGGCATGAGGCCGTATTCCTTGGCCACCTGCCGTACCGTTGGCAGTCACGAAGAAGACCTTGTATAGACCATAATTCCCACCTAAATTCATCAAGATCGGCCTGCAATCGTGGTATCTCCATTCTTGCAAAATACCACGAAGGATTTTCCTTCATGTCCGCCGCGATGCGAGCGCCGTACATGGCGACGGTTTCGCGGATTGCGAACGATCCAGCCTTCGCGCCGGGCACGATTTCGCACGGTTCGCCGTCGATCAGCACGGGGCCGTCGGTGCATACGAAGTGTTTTCCGAAATAGTCGCCCGATGCTAAGAACGTCTTGCTGTCGCCCTGCGTGAGCAGCCGGGGCCGGATCAGCGGCTTCCGCGTCACGTCGTACAGGATACCCTTGACATCGTAACCCAACGCGATTGCGGCCAGCGTGTATAGGCTGATCTGCTGGTCGATGCGAAGCCGCTTCCAGAAGTCGGAATCGGGCGACAGGTCCTCGCCAGCCGTCTTGAGTTCGCCCACCATCAGCCGACCGTCGGCCAGCTTGACGATGCTGTCGATCTTGCCGCCCAGTCGCCACAGCGGAGTCACGCCGCCGGTTTCCGGGTTCGTCAGCGGCAGGTCGAACGGTGTCTCGACGGCGACGGTTTCGAGAGGCTCGGTCCCCCATCGGGCGACGTAGCCCAGGATGAGTTGCTTGACGATCTCGCCCTCGATGCGGTAGTCGTACTGATCTTCCGGCGAGACGCACCATGCTGGGAAGTGGCCGTACTCGGCGGTGGCCGAGTTGACGGCCCAATCGACATCGACGCCGTTGCCGATCTCCTCGCGGGCGTGATGGAACGCCTTGCCGGTTCGCAGGGGGGCCGTGTCCTTGTCTTTGCGGATGCCGAACTCGTAAGAATACCAGTGTCGGCGAAGGCAGGTCTTTGCGCACGCCTGCCGCGAGTGGGTCAGGATGTTGCGGCCGTCGGTGGTCATTGGCTCTCCAAATTCAGTTCTTCAATCTCGGCTTGAGCTTTTGCGAGATCGGATTGCTCAATGGCGTCCAGTTCCTTGAGAAGTTCGGCCTTTCGGTTTACTCTCTGCTGCTTCACTTGCATCTCTGCCATCTCCGCAATGGCGGCGGCGGCGGCATGGGCGGGGGTGAGGCCGTGCTTGCCAGCGACAGGGCCGGGAAGCTCGTTGGTGGGATGCTGGATGCACGCAAAGGTTTCAATCGTCTCATGCTTATCATGGCCGTAATATGTCCAGCACACTTCTATTGAGACTGTGGCCATGGGGTACGCCTTACGCAGCGTGTCGAACGCCGCGTCCATCTGCTGCTTCAAATCGTCAGGGAGTTCCATCTTACTTTCCTTTCTCGTTGTCGCCCAGGGCGGGCGGGTTAGTTGCCGTTCTCGATTCCGTCCCACCGCTCGTCGTCAAAAAAGCTGCTCGCCCGGCCCGGTTCGTACGTTGAACCCATGGGGGTAGTAGCCGGTTTTGGTGCTGTCCGGGCGATCAGCCGTTCGACTTCGCGGCACTTCTCAATAATGTCAAGGCACAGTTGTTCGATGGTCATGGTTCTTCGCTTTCAACGATTGCTAATTTGAAGGGGACCAAATTGCCGCACAGGCCTTCATTGAAGGCTGCAACCATTCGCTTGAGGCCAATACGCACGTCGGCATGATCGTTTTTGAGCCACGAAGCATTTGTGCCAGCCCAAAGCACAGCCATTGCCTTTTTGACTATTTGCGCGTCTTCCGAGTCTTCGAAGGCTGTTGCCACACCAATAAGGGCCGGCCCGATGCTAAAACCCCAATTGTTCGTAAGTGCCGCAATCGCGTGTCCAATCACTTGCCCCACCTCGACACTACCATCCCTATCGTCGTCCGTGTAGAAGGGTCTCGATATCGACACGGAATCGTCTCCCCACGTCATGCTCACAGTCAACAAAGGCGGTTTTTGTTTGTCCATGCTTGTCTCCAATACTCTGCACTGGTGCAGAGTTAATCAGGCGGCCCACGCCCGGACTTGTCCGAATTGCCGTCCGTGTCTCCGTCGCCGGGCGAAGGGCCGCGAAAAATATTCCGGCGACGCAGCCTGTGAGGACCGCGCCGCCGGGCCTGCCGCAACCACGCGAGAGGCTTGCAAACGGATGTCGGATTGTGGTTGCGGTCGTCATATCTAATAGAATAGTACCACACTGAAACGCGGTTGCGATAAAAATATTTGCGGAATTGAAAAATTTTACTGATAGGTAGAATGACGGCATGTACAGTGTCATTATGAATCGACAACAACAGCACCAGCGGGCCGCGAATATCGCGGCATTCCTTCGCTCTGGTGGCAAGGCCATCAGCGCCGCCCGGAAGTGGAATGTCTCTGAAGCCACAGTGAGAAACGCCGCGCGAGCGCACGGCGTGAAGCTGGTGCGGCGGTCGGAAGTCGTCGCCGAACAGAACCCGCCGCCCGGCGCGGAGAGAAAGGAAACGATATGAGCGACGAGAAATGCCCGAAGCCTGAGAGTTTGTGTGATGCCGTAATTCTTGATCTCCGTCGCCAGCTTGCCGCCGCCCACAAAGCCCTACGCGACATCGCAGCCACGGCGGGACACCCCGACGCCGCCGAAGCCTGCCGACTGATTATCGGGATTGTGAAAACGATTCTGGAGGCGGGGAAATGAAAGACTCCACCGGCAAAATATCAACCGCCGTTATCCGCCCCGGCCTGCACAGAATCGTCGGGGCTACCTGCGGGTGCGGCGGCGAACTGCGCGTGGAGGACTTTGGGCATCAAGGTTGGGAAATGTTCTGCACGAAGTGCCTGCTCTGCGCCGCCAACGGAGAGGACTGCCTGACGCTGCGGGAAACGATTGAGTACACCGGACACTTCAGCAACGCGGACGCCGCAAAATAATTCCCTTGCCCGCTCGCTCGACACGGATGTAATCTGTCAGCACTCATGGACGGTAGATATGAAATTCTGCGACCTCGGTAACATCGGCTTGGTGGTGACGGCAATTCTGCGCGCCCGCGCACAATCATCGTCCATGAGTGACACCAGGCCGATTTTACCGGGGCCGGGAAAAGAGGACAAATGAACATAGGGACAAAAAGCTTTTTGTTTGGCGCACATCAATTTTTACTTCACCCGATCTTCGTAGCATGGGCATGGTGTAAAATTTACGGTTTTCCATTCGATATCCGGCTGTGGTTTGGGTTTTTTCTTCACGACATCGGGTACATCGGCAAGCCGAACATGGATGGTCCTGAAGGCGAGACGCACCCAGAGTTAGCCGCCAAAATCATGTCGCGTCTGTTTGGCCAGACGTGGGGTAACTTCTGCCGGTATCATTCACGGTTCGCAGCTAAGCGAGACGGCGCTAAATTTAGCCGCCTTTGTGTGGCCGACAAACTGGCAATTAGTTTAACCCCGGCGTGGCTGTACCTGCCAATGGTCAACGCCACTGGCGAGATCGCAGAATACATGGCGATGGGAAAGCAGGCCGAATCCAACAGCAAGGGCGTCAATAAATACGAGTCGATGAAATTGAGCAGCGACAACCAGCGTCAATGGTATTCAGGGGTGCAAGAATATCTGCGCCGGTGGGCAGATGTCCACCGCGACGAACGGCCTGACACATGGACCCCCACGACGCACAACTCAAACAGACAACCGATCAACGATGCTGGCGTGTGGAAATGAAAAACGTACAACGCCGAGATGATGCTTTGAAGAACCGCTTAGACCCCAATACGCCGGGCGCGTTGGACCTTCTGGACCTGTGCGGCATAGGCGATAGATACCGCGAAATTTACCACGGCCCGGAGTGTGAGCGCATGCCGCCGTGGGAGAAGCACGCACACGCATGGCGAAAAACATTGACGGAGAAACCATGAGCCTACACCCCACCATCGTCGGACCCGCGCAGGCAATGTTAGCCAGCGGATTGTGTGTGTTGCCCGCCCGCCGGCAGATGAAGCGACCCGCAGTGCCCGCCTGGAGCGAATACCAGAAACGACGACCCACCGCCGACGACTTCGCGGCGATGGCTTCCCGGCCTGACGCCGACGCGATATGCCTCGTCTGCGGGGCCGTGTCCGGCAACCTTGAACTGCTCGACTTCGATTGCCAAGGCGAAGCCTACGACGCCTGGGCCGCCCTGGTGGAAGCGGAACTGCCCGGCCTCGTCGCCGGCCTGCTCATAGAAAAGTCACAGAGCGGCGGCAAGCACGTCGTCTATCTCTCCGAAGCCATTGTCGGCGGCAACACGAAGATCGCCGCCAAGGTGCTCGCGTGTAGTTCCGAGGGCGACGTGGCATACAAGGGCAAGTCCTACCGCGTCCGTCGCAATGTCGCAAAACTGGAAGCGTACCCGGACCTGATCGAAACACGCGGCGAAGGCGGGATCTTCCTCTGCTGGCCTTCGCCCATGTACGAAATCATCCAAGGGACGTTCTCCTGCATCCCCCTTGCCACCGCGCACCAACGCGAAGTCATGCACCGATGCGCCAAGGCGCTCAACGAGAAACCCGCAACTGTAGACGACGTGGAATCGACGAAAGAAGCGAAAGCCTGCCCGCCGCCCCCAAGCGGCGAACTCAGGCCCGGCGACGATTACCAGCTTCGCGGCAACCTCCAGGAATCGCTACTCCGTTGCGGGTGGGTGCTGGCGGCCAAGACGGGCGAGAATGAACTGTGGCGAAGGCCCGGCAAAACGGAGTCATGGTCCGCGACGTTCAACGGCGAAGTGTTTTTCTGCCATTCCAGCAACGCCGATCCGTTCGCGGTATCAACGGGGTACTCAAAATTCCAAGCCTACGCGATTCTCGAACACAACGGCGATTATTCCGCCGCGGCAAGAACTCTGTCCGAGTTGGGCTACGGGACGAAGCGAGAGCCGATACCGACCGCGCCGCCACCCGATGTTGCCGCCGCTGCCAGGCCCGCCGGCGAGAAGAAAGAGAAGAAGCCGAAGAAAGAGAAAGCGCCGCCGAAATTGAAAGACGGACAGAAGGCGCTCGACGTGAACCACCCCGACCTTATCGCGGACGCCTGCGCCCAGGGGAGTTTCCTCCAAGGGGCCACGCCGATCCTTCGCCGGTTCAACGAGGAATGGCTGTTGTGGAACGGCACTCGGTACGAGCCGCGGACTGACGACGATATGAAAGTCAAGTTCTGGCACTTCCTCAAAAAACACGTCATGCTCAAGGGCGAGACCGTGGTACACCCCACCCGGTTCAGCGTAGACGAGACGTTCGCGGCCATGGCGCGGCGATGCAACACGCCCGCGACAACCGAGACGCCCACTATGTTCATCGGACCCGACGCCCGCCCGGTCTCGTCACCGCAGTCGGTTATCGCGTTCTCCAACGGCTTGTACGACATCGAAACAGGCAAGCTGTACGACCACACCCCCGCCTGGTTCAGCGCCAACGCGCTCGAATACCCATACGACCCCGCCGCCACCTGCCCGCAATGGGATAGCTTCGTCGGCGAAGTGTCCCAGACGGAGTTAGACTGGATCGACGCCCTGCAAATGTGGTTCGGGTACAACTTGATCGCCGACACGTCGCAACAGAAGCTCATGCTCTTTGTCGGCCCGCCCAGGTCCGGCAAGGGGACCGTCTGCCGGGCCATGCAATGCGTTTTGGGGAAGCACAACTATTGCAACCCCTCGCTTACCCTGATGGGCGAGCATTTCGGCATGGCCCCCCTGGTGGGGAAGTTGGCCGCGATTGTTCCGGACGCCCACATGGGCAGGCGAGCCGATTCGGTGCGCATCATGGAGGCGCTCAAGGGCATCGTCGGCGAAGACCATCAGACCGTAGAACCCAAGCACAAGGACGCCTTCACGATCAAGATCAACACGCGGTTCACGATCTCGGTGAATGAGTTGGTCCAGTTCCCCGACGCATCGGGTTCAATGGCCTCGCGTACCATCGTGTTGCCGTTCCGAGTCGGACACGTCGGCCATGAGGACATTACCCTGTCGTCCCGCATCGCATCCGAAGCATCGGGCATTGCAAACTGGGCGATTGAGGGCCTGCACAAACTCCGCAGTGTCGGCAAGCTGCTCCAGCCGCAAGCGGGTATGCAAATCCTGAACGACTTCGACCGGCTATCGTCCCCGATTCGCGGGTTCCTGGAGGACTACTGCACCACCGGCCCGACCAACGCCGCCGTGCCTTGCGATATGATGCGCGCGATGTGGCGCATCTGGTGCGAAGAGACCGGGAACGAGCCGGGCAGCGACAACAAATTCGGCGAACGCCTGTACGCCGCCCGCCCGGAAGTGAAGCGCGTGCAACGCGGGCCGCGCGGCGATACGACGCGGCGATACGAGGGCATCGACCTGAACGAACAGGGAAAGAAGGTTTACTATGAACGAGAATACGCAGGCAAGCTGCCGGGGACCGGAGAGAGGCAATGACCCGTTGGCGAACCATCGTGTCCGTCGATTCCGACAAGTGCGCGAAGGACTCGCGGGACTGCGGGCCTGACTTTGTGGCCGCAATCGCCCGTGTGAAGCCCCCGCCCCCGCCCCCGCCCGATAAAGTCCTCCTGACCGACACGGAGGCCCGCGTCCTGGACCACATCGGAGCCTACCTCAAAGACGCCCGCCCGACACGCGGCAAGCGGGCGAAGCTCAACCCGCCGCCGAGGACGGATAAATGAAGCCCATCGCCGCGATCCTGCTGCTGGCCTCAACGTCCATCGCCGCCACCGTCACCTGCTACAACGATCATCGTCACCGCATGGCCGACGGCCACCGGGTACACCTCGGCGCCGTCGCCGGGCCTCGGTGGGTGAAACTCGGTACGCGAGTGCTGATCGGCGGCAGGCGGTACACGGTTTGCGACCGCACGGCGCGCAGGCTAAACGGCAGGTGGGATATCTGGATGCCTCTTTCTCGCCGGGCCTGCATGAAGATCGGTAAGCGAAACCTCTCCGTCAGGGTAATAAAACGGCCTACCCGTAGGTAGGCCGAGGGGGAGATCGTCGATCCCAGGGGCTGTGGCGCGGTCACTGACGCTTCAAAACCAGCGCCAAGCGGGCTTGGGCGCATAATTGCCGCTGCCGGGCTATCAGGCAGGCCGGGAAGCCCAGCCGTCGATAATCCTCCAGCCACTTCTCCCGCCTCTTTAGTATCCATCGCAGCTTCCGCTCGCTGTGCGCGTCGGCCAGTTCCGAGGGCGAAGTCTCTATAGGGAGTACGTCGTTCATACTGCCGCTTCCTCTCTCCGCACGTTCGCGCGGTGGATCATGCACCCGCCGTCCGGGCGCAGGTTATACTTTACATCGGCATATCGCCGCCCGTTCTTGAATCGCAGCGGCACGAGGACCGGGTATCGCTCCCGGTCCTCCCAGTCAGCGGCGGCGGGCAGGGTTAGGTATCCTTGGGGCATTATTTCGTTTCCTTGGGGTTGTGCTTTGCATGGATTTCGGCCAAGCGAGCAAACATCTGAACATACGCCTCGTACTGGTCCACCTGTTCCGGCGTGTAATTGTAGTGTTCGGCGGTGCTCCGTACATTTTCGACCCACCAGGCTAGCGGTTTGGTTATGCAACCTGATTGCAGTGTTTGTCCGGCGTTATCGGTCTGGCAAAAGAAAAACTGTTCCCCCGTGATATAAGTTGGCGTCTTGCCGACTTTGGCCCCATCGCCGACTGTGGCCCGAGCGCCGACTGTGGCCGTCGCTGCGATTAC
>Ga0182014_10003425_pt1 | contig 19028 bp, 9 predicted proteins | sample 612S2DmetaG_FD_120489 | JGI IMG/M metagenome (GOLD analysis project Ga0182014, IMG submission 120489) | Permafrost microbial communities from Stordalen Mire, Sweden - 612S2D metaG | ecosystem: Environmental > Terrestrial > Soil > Wetlands > Permafrost | place: Sweden: Stordalen | collected... | reverse complement strand
TGGTCACGCCGGCTTCGCTGAAAACCGAGTGGGAGGAGCAGGTACAGCAATTTACCGAACTGCCTTATCAGCTTGTGTTCGGCTCGCGGATGAAACGGCTCCAGGCGTACGACGCGGCCAGGCGTAGTGGGGCAGGCGTCCCGCCTGCCGACGCCCGGGTGGCAGGCGAGATGCCCGCCCTACTTCCATTCTTCACCATCGTCAATTATGAACAGATGCTCGCCGACGCTCTGGAGGTCAACCAGAGGCTCAGGCCGGACATCGTCGTGCTGGACGAAGCCCAACGCATCAAGAACTGGAGCACCAAAACCACCCAGGCCATCAAACGGCTGCGCAGCCGTTATGCGTTCATCCTCACCGGCACCCCCATCGAGAACCGCATCGACGAGCTGTATTCCCTAATGGACTTCCTCAACCCGTCGCTGCTGGGTCCGCTCTTCCGGTTCAACCGCGAATACTACGACCTGGACGACCGCGGCCGCCCGGCCGGCTACCGCAATCTCGACAAGCTCCACGAGCGCATCAAGCTCCACATGCTCCGCCGCCGCAAAGCGGACGTGGAGACCGAATTGCCCGAGCGCTCCGACCGCAACTTCTTCGTCCCGCTCAGCGCGGAGCAACAGGGAGAATACGACGGCCACGAGGGCATCGTCGCCCGGCTCGCCGCCATCGCCAAACGCCGCCCCCTCACCCAGCAGGAGCAGGACAAGCTGCTGCGCCATCTGAACATGATGCGCATGGTCTGCGACACCGACTACATCCTCAATCCCGAGCATCGCGCCTGCCCGAAGCTCGCTGAGCTGGAGAAGCTCCTGGAGGAGTGCCGCGATAACCCCGACGTGAAGGTGATTGTCTTCTCCGAGTGGCAGCGGATGCTTGAGCTTGCGCGCGAGTCGTGCGGCCGGCTTAAGCTCGGGTTCGCCTGGCACACCGGCACGGTCCCCCAAAAGCGCCGCCGCGCCGAGATCAACGCCTTCAAGTCCGACCCGCTCTGCCGCGTCTTTCTCAGCACCGATTCGGGCGCCGCAGGGCTGAATCTTCAGAATGCCAGCGTCGTCATCAACTGCGACCTGCCCTGGAATCCCGCCAAGCTGGAACAACGCATCGCCCGCGCCTGGCGCAAGCACCAGACGCGCCCGGTCACGGTCATCAATCTCGTCTCGGAGAAGACCATCGAGCACCGCATGCTGGGCACGCTCTCGAACAAGCAAGCCCTGGCCGACGGCGTGCTCGACCGCATCGGTAACCTCACGGCAATCAAGCTCCAAACCGGCCGGCAGGCCTTCCTGGCCAAGCTGCAGCAACTCGTTACCCAGCCCGCCGACAGCCCGAAGCCCGAGGCGCGCGAGGCGAAGCCACCGCTGCCGGCCGATCGCCCGCGCGGATTCGCCGCTGCGGCCCAGAAACGCATCAACGGCGCCCTGCTCCGCTGTGAAGAGCGCTACCCGAATGACGCTCCGCATTCGGTCCTGTACGTCGTGGTCGAGCGCGATGCCGCCCAATACCGCGAGCAACTCAACGCCCTGCACGCAGAATACTTCGGCCCGGGCCAGTGGGACCCGCTGGCTCCTGTGCGCCTGGAGGTGATCGACCGCGCCACCGACGAGGCCCTGCAACGGCTCATTGACGCCGGCCTGCTGGCGAGGACCACCCGCGCCACCCGCCCTCTCTGGCCCGCCGACGCCGCCGAATCCGCGCCGCCGCCGCTCTCCGCTGCTGAACTGGAGAAGCTCTCCGCCCACCGCCAGCGCGCCGCGCGCAAGCTCAAGATGGCCCGCGTCCTCTGCGACGCCGGGTTAAGCGAGGAAGCCCGCGCCGCCCTGCTCGAAGCCGTGCCGCCGCTGGGCTGCGCTCTAGCCCTCCAGCACCGGTTCCCCGAACCGGCCTCGCTTGACGATGCCCTACTGCCTCCGCTTTCGCCCTGTTGGAAGGAGGCCCTGCCGCTCCTCCGTGCGTTCACCACCGACGCGGCCCGTGACTGCCAGGCGCTTCTGGAAGCGCTGGCCCCGTTTGCGGAGGAGCCGCAAGCCGCCGTCGCGGGAACATGAACCGCCGGGAATTGGAACAGGCGGCCATCAGCGCGACGGATCGCGGGGTAACGCCGCGCCTCACTTTCTTGCTAGACATGAAGGTTGAATACGCTATTACCTTTCCCCGTCGAAGCTGGCGGCACGCCTGATGCGTGACGCATTACGAAGAATCTTGAACATGCAAAATAATACTTCAGCCATACTGCCCAAACCGAATTCCTTCACTCGCCGTCAATTTCTGCGCCGCACCGCCCTGGCTGCGGGCGTCGCCTCCCTCTCCTTCCCCTATGTGGGGCAGGTGCTGGGGGCCAACGACCGCATCAACGTCGCCTGTATCGGCGTCGGCGGCAAAGGGGACAGCGACAGCAGCGACGCCGCGAGCTGCGGCGGCAATATCGTGGCCATTTGTGACGTGGACGACGGGACCCGCGCCTCGAAAGCCAAGCAGTTTGCAGCGAAGTTCCCGCAACTGAAGCAGTACAAGGATTACCGCAAGATGCTGGAGGAAATAGGCAAGGACATCGACGCGGTGACCGTTTCTACGCCGGACCATAACCATGGCGTGGCGTCCCTCCGGGCGATGAAGATGGGCAAGCATTGCTTTACCCAGAAGCCGCTGGTCCAGACCGTTTACGAGGCGCGCATGATGCGCGAGGTCGCCAAACAGAAGAAGCTCGCGACTCAGATGGGCAACCAGGGCAGCGCCGAAAGCGGCCTGCGCCGCGCGGTCGAGGTCGTCCAGGCCGGCGTCATCGGCAAGCCGCTCGAAATCCATGTGTGGACCAATCGCCCGATCTGGCCGCAGGGGCTTGACCGGCCGGAAGGCTCGGATCCGGTTCCTCCCAGCATGGACTGGGATGTGTGGCTCGGCCCGGCCCGCAATCGGCCTTTCAAGAAGGACGTCTATGCGCCGTTCAAGTGGCGCGGCTGGTATGACTTCGGCACTGGCGCGCTGGGCGACATGGCGTGCCACACCGTCAATATGCCTTTCCGGGCGTGCAACCTCGGCTTTCCTAATGTCGTCGAGTGCGAGACCGCCTCGAAGCTGTACCCAGAGACGTTCCCCAAGACTGCGCGCATCCGCTATGAATTCCCGAAACGTGGAGATCTGCCGCCCCTCAAGTTCTGGTGGTACGACGGCAACCCCGATGATCCCGAAAAGGCGCTCCGTCCGCAGGGCGAGGCAGTCCGCGAAATCATCACCACCTACGAAAAGCTGCCAGGCAGCGGTGCGCTCATCATTGGGGAGAAGGGCAAACTGTTCTCGCCCGACGACTACGGCGGGCAGTTCTTCTTGGCGATGCAGGGCAAAACGGAGTATGTGGCTGGTGATCAAGAGCCGGCCGCCAAGGCCGTGCGGCAGTCTATTCCGCGCTCGCCGGGCCACATGCAGGAATGGTTCCGCATGATGAAGGAAGGCGTGCCCGCGTATTCCAACTTCGACATCGCGGCCTATCTGACTGAGATAATCCTGCTCGGCTGCGTTGCCTTGCGCGTGGGCGTGAGCAAACGCATGGAGTGGGACGGCCCGAAAATGAAGTCGCCCAACCTCCCGCAGGCAGCACAGTTCGTCAAACGCAACAACCGGCCCGGCTGGGAGGCTTGATCAGCCTCCGGGCGGTTCGCTGGCGGCATCAGAGCCCGCTGTCTTGAGCCGCGACCATTCAAGGCCAGGCTCAGTGCAAAGGCACTGAGCCTGGCCGGTTTTACAACCAGACCAGGCATGGTCATTGTCCGGTGAGCAGCCACGATCGAGCTTCACCTCCTTTGCGTCCCTCCCTTTGAGTGCCATACTCCGACTTGCTCGTAGGCTGTGAGGGAGTTCGGGAGGGCGAGCGTCCTCGCGAGGCCAAGCATCTCTTGGGAGCCTCGGGAATCAGGGCTCGCGAGGACGCTCGCCCTCCCTGGTTTGGGTTTCGAGGCCGCCTCTCCAATGCGTCCATCTTCTTAGCGCAGCCATTTGAGGGACGCCAACTCGCAAGAGGCGGCGAGCATCTTACCTTGGAGCATTTCCTGACCGCCCCCGTCTAACAGGGTATGAAAAGATGGACTATTGTGGCGGGTGGACTCGGTTTGCTTTGGATGATTACGCCGGCGTTCGCGGCCGGCCTGATTATTGTCGAGGACGTGCCCGGTTGGCAGACACCAATGACGCCGCGCTTCCCCCCACCGCACTCGCCGCGGCCCTTTCCCCCGCCCCGCCCGTACTGCTTCGCCCCGCTGGAGGTGAAGTACGTCAAAGTCAATACGCGCATCACCGACCAGGTGGCCGTCACGGCAGTGGACCAGGAATTCCACAATCCCAATGCGGCGAGACTCGAAGGCACATTCGTCTTCCCCGTCCCCAAGGGCGCGCACATCAACAAGTTCATGATGGAGATCGACGGCAAGCAGGTCGAAGCCGAACTGCTGCCGCCCGAGAAGGCGCGGCGGATTTACGAGGACATCGTCCGCAAGCTCAAAGACCCGGCGCTGCTCGAATACGCCGGGCGGGACTTGTTCAAGGTCCGCATCTTTCCGATCGAGCCAAACAGCAACAAGCGCATCACCCTTTCCTATACGGAATTGCTCAAGTCGGACAATGGCCTCGTCAGTTACACGCTGCCGCTCAACACAGAGAAGTTCTCCGCCAAGCCCATCCGGAACGTCAGCGTAAAGGTGGACCTGGAGACCAAGCACCCGCTCAAGTCCATCTACTCGCCCAGCCACTCGGTCGAAGTGAAGCGGCGCGGCGCGACCAGGGCCACCGCCGGGTATGAGGCGACCGATGTGCAGCCGGATACGGACTTCGCGCTTTATTTCGCGCCGGAGCAGGACGAGATAGGCGTCAACCTGCTCACCCACCGTCAGGGCGATGAAGACGGCTATTTTCTCCTGCTGGCTTCGCCGGGAGTGGACGTAAAGGAAAAGCAGGTTGTGACGAAAGACGTCGCCTTCGTGCTGGACACCTCCGGCTCCATGGCCGGCAAGAAGCTGGAGCAAGCCAAGAAGGCGCTGCAATTCTGCGTCGAGAATCTCAACGACGGCGACCGCTTCGAGATCATGCGTTTCTCGACCGAGGTCGAGCCGCTCTTCGATAAGCTCGTCAAGGCAACCGAAGCGAACCGCGCGCGGGCGAATGACTTCATCCGCGAGCTTAAGCCCATCGGCGGTACGGCGATTGACGAGGCGCTGCGCAAGGCACTGGCGTTGCGGCCACGCCAGGACGACCGCCCGTTCGTGGTGATCTTCCTCACCGACGGGCGCCCCACCATCGGCACTACCGACGAGGACCAGATCGTTGAGAATGTGAAGAAAGAGAATGAAGGCCGCACCCGCGTCTTTTGCTTCGGGATTGGCACGGATGTGAACACGCATCTGCTCGACCGAATCACTGAGGACACCCGTGCCGTGAGCCAGTACGTCCTGCCCGAGGAAGACCTGGAGGTGAAGGTCTCGAACTTCTTCTCGAAGATCAAAGAGCCAGTGTTGGCGAATCCGACGCTAAGGTTTACGGGCAGCATCCGCGCGACGAAGCTCTACCCCTCGCCGCTTCCCGACCTTTTCCGGGGCGAGCAACTGGTATTGCTGGGACGCTATTCCGGCAAAGGCGATGCCGCTGTCATCATCGAAGGCACCGTGAACGGGGCAGCCAGGAAGTTCACCTATGAAGTTAGCTTCCCGGAGGACGCTTCTGAAAGCGATTTCATCCCTCGCCTCTGGGCGACGCGGCGGGTCGGCTACCTGTTGGATGAAATCAGGCTGCACGGCGAGAACGGCGAGCTGCGCGACGAGGTGAGCGAACTGGCGCGCAAGTATAGCATTGTGACGCCGTACACCGCTTATCTGATTCTAGAGGACGAAACGCGACGCAATGTCCCCATGGCAGTGCGCTCCTTGCAGAACTTCAACGGCGACCGCGACGCGCGCCAGGAGGCAGAACAAGCCTGGAGCAATTTCAAAGCGGAGCGCGGCGGCGAGAAAGCCGTGGCGAGTGCCCGGTACGGCATGGCACTTAGATCAGCGGATGCGGCGGCGCCCGCGGGGTCGGGCGGCGCTCTCGAATCACGGCGGGCGCTTGGGCTTTCTACCTTGCCAGACCGCGCCCCGGCAGCATCACCGGCCGATCTGAGCAAGGAGCGCCTCATTGGGTATTCACAGCAGACGCAGTTCGTCGCCGGCAAGAGCTTCTTCCAGAACGGCCAGCAATGGATCGACTCCACCGTTCAGAAGCAATCCAACGCCAAGCGCGTGCGCATCCAGTTCGGCTCGGCGGAATACTTCGACCTGGTGGCGCAGAAGCCGGAGGTTTCGCCGTGGCTGGCGCTGGGGCAGAAGGTTCAGTTCGTCCTGGGCGACACCGTGTATGACATCTACGAGTGAGCGGAGGCGGCGCGGATGCCGCCCAGCGATCTCCAGTGGTGCGGGATAGGGGATGGAGCGTGAGGCGCGAGGGCAGCTAGTGTAACTGGCGAGGATGGCGCGCATTCCTCTATTGGTCCTCTATTGGTTCTCGATTGGTCCTCGATTGGTCCTCTACTGACCGTGTTGTTTTTGCCTACGGTGGATGACGCCGGCGCGGGGAGTGCAGGGAGCCTGGCGCCACCCTATTCGCATCGGGTGGTCGAATAATTAGACGACTTCCCGCCCGATGCGGTTTCACTTAATGGCGTTGTTCGCGCACGCAACCCGCGATGGGGTTGCGTCCGCCCGTGTCCAGGGCAGTGAACTGCTGTCGCTTAGGCTTGTCTTCGAGGCCGGGATCACGTGATCCTGCCGGCATGACACTGAATCGCAGAACGTTCCTCAAACAGGCGGGCGTCGGCGCGGCGGGGCTGGGGCTGCTCTCAGTCATACCCGCCTGCAGCACGACCCATGAGATGGCCAGCCATGGCAAGCTCCCGCGCAGCACGCCAGAAGCCGAAGGCATATCGTCAGCGGCTATCCTGGCATTCCTCGGGGCCGTCCGGCAAAGCAAACATGAGTTGCACAGCTTCATGCTCGTCCGGCATGGGAAGGTTGCGGCCGAGGGGTGGTGGTCGCCTTACAGGGCGGAGTATAATCACACGCTGTATTCCCTGAGCAAGAGCTTCACCTCGACGGCGGTGGGATTCGCAGTAGCGGAGGGCAAGCTCCATGTGGATGACCGGGTGGTATCATTCTTCCCGAACGACAAGCCTGATGACGTGAGCGAGCATCTGGCCGCTTTGCGGGTGAAGGATCTGCTGACGATGTCAGTCGGCAATGGGACCGAGCCGACACGGCCAATGGTGGAACAAGAGAACTGGGTGAAAGCCTTTCTGGGCTGGCCGATCACCAATCCGCCGGGGACCCAGTTCATGTATAACAGCGCTGCCACGTATATGCTTTCGGCTATTGTGCAGCAGGTCACAGGACAGAAGGTTCTTGATTACCTCCAGCCCCGCCTGTTCGGACCTTTGGGCATCCAGGGCCCAACCTGGGAGGTGTGTCCGAGGGGCATCAATGTGGGGGGCTGGGGCTTGAGCGTCCAAACCGAGAGCCTGGCGAAGTTCGGACAAATGTATTTGCAGAAAGGGGTCTGGCAAGGCCGGCAGATACTCCCCGCCCAATGGGTGGAAGAGGCAACCACCTTTAAGATCCAACAACCCGCGCCCACCAAGCCGAGTCGTCCGAATGACCAGAACGACTGGCTGCAAGGCTACTGCTACCAGTTCTGGCGCTGCCGGCACAACGCCTTTCGCGGCGACGGCGCCTTCGGGCAGTATATGATCGTGATGCCGGATCAGGATGCCGTGGTGGCGATCACCGCCGAGACCAGCGACATGCAAGGCGAGTTGGACCTGGTCTGGCAGCACCTGCTGCCCGCGATGAAGCAACAGCCTCTCGCCCGCGACCCGCAGTCACAAGCGGAATTGCGGCAGACACTCTCTTCGCTGGTTCTAACACCGCCGACCGGGCAGTCCACTTCGCCCTTGGCAGACCACATCTCTGGGAAAACCTTCAAGCTCGGAAGCAACGACCTGGGCCTGCAAGGCGCATCGTTCGTATTCGGGAAAGACGGCTGCCGCATCACATTTAAACAGAGCGAGCAGGAATATCCTATCGCCTGCGGCGCGGGACAATGGCAGCGCGGCGAGACCGCATTGCCCGGCACTCCGCCGCGACTCATTTCAGGCGGCGCGCCCAGGAGCGGGACGAAATCGAAGCTCGCGGCCAGCGGCGCGTGGACAGACCAAAACACCTTCCAGATGGTGCTCCGCTACTACGAGACTCCGCATCACGACACCGTGACGTGCCGCTTCGACGAGGAGAAAGTGCAGATCACCTTCATGAACAGCATGGCCCAGATGAGTCCGACGCCCCAGGACAAGCGCCCCGTGCTGCAAGGGCGAATGGTGAGTTGAGGGCGAGAAGAAGGGCCCTCTCTCTTTAGACCGCCGCTAATCAGGATACACAAACTCGACCGGTGTCTTCACATCGGGATGGAGGCTCTGCTTCACCGGGCAGGCCTTGGCGGCGGCCTCCAATTTGGCGCGGTCGGCAGCGGACAACTTTGCGCCGCGCGGAAAGACCAGCCGCGTCTTCAGCGAACCGATGCGACGCACCGGATCGGCGGTCATCTCCTTCAACACCTGAACCTGGAGGCCGTCGATGTTGAGGTTGTTGCGCTGTGCCACTAACCCCATAATCGTCACCATGCAGGTGCCCATCGCCGTGGCGACCAGGTCCGTGGGCGAAAAGGCTGCCCCCTTGCCGCCGTTATCCACCGGGGCGTCGGTGGTCAAGGTCTGCCTGGAGGGTCCATGGATTGCGGCGCAGTGAAGTCCGCCCTCGTATGCGATGTTGATTTCTACAGCCATAAAAAGATGAACGATCAGATTTGCGACGCACTATAGGATAGTAGCTCCCTTCGTCAATGCCTGCATTTAGCCTTTCGCGCGGGCTATGCCCAAAACCCGGTTGTGAAGGAACAGTGGGACCGCCCAAAAACTGCGTTGGGAGAGCTGAGTCTGTAGAAAACCACCCCGGAAGACACCTCCCTCCAATAGGAACTACAAGGCACCCCAGGAATTGGCCGTTTGCCAGACCGTCCTGCGGGCCGCACCGGAGTCTCACCGTAGCTTCGCCGTAGTACCCTCGTTAGCTAACGAGGGTACTACGGCGAGGCTACGGGGAGGCGATGGTATGAGCGGGCTGTAGGGGACGCCACTCCAACTATGCCGCCAAAAGAGGCGAAGAACCCGAAATTGCACCACAAGTGCTGTAAACGCAGCGAGTTGTATGGACAACATGGGGACTACACCGGGACTCCTCCAGGGCGCCTCCAGGACGACACCATTCGCACAAGAGAACGTAGATGCGGCATATGCCGATGCAAGCAGCGGAAGTGCTTCAACTACAAAGGGTTGCGTGGCGCGCCCTGGCGCTCGCTTTAGAGGATGGAAGCCGCCACGTATCGACCACGGTTTATCGACCAGCCTACTTCCCGGGCTCGGGCTCGGCCTGCCGGGAGAGAGAGAATTCCAAGACGGCGTAGCCGTCGATCTGGAAGTGCTCGACTACGATCTCCACCGTCTTGTCGGCCGGGAGCATCAGCTTAGCCGTGTCAGATGTGGGCCCATGCCAGGCCCAGTTCTCGATGACCGGCTTCCCATCGACGCTCACGCGGACACCATCGTCACTGAGCGTGCCTAAGTCCCATGTCCCTTTCCCCAGGGGCAGGCGCGCCCGGGCGATCATGCCGAAGTGGTCCCGGCCGAACTTTGCGGCAGTGACTTCTTCCGAGATGCCCAGGTCACTGGGCCCGCGCATCCCGTATCGCAACGAAAGCTCGTCGAGTTGCGCGGCGACCGCTGTGGGGCCTTCGGCTAGCTTGCGGTAACCTGCGAGGTTTGTGCGCGGGTCAGTATTCGTGGGCCACTTGAAGAAGGTCGCCTGCCAAGTGGTGGCGAGCAGGGTCCCTTTCATCTCAGCTAACGGCTTTCCCGCGGCCTGCACCTTGAGCACGTAAGGCCGCACGCCTGGTTCCACGGCGCTGACCGTGACCTGGGATTCGTCAGCCTTCCCGGGCACGGGCGCCACCACGGCACGGACCTGGTCGCCCACGGATTCCACCTTGACATCCGTCAAGGGCACTTTCAGTACCTCGAACTGCGCCATGCCACCGGCGGACTTGACGAGCCGCGCCAGTGGGGCCACATGGTCCCAGGGACCCCACTCGGTCATGATGATGTTCTGGCGGCCACGCAGTTCCGGCCGAGTGCCCACCGGGTGGTTCTCGCCGAACACCTGGTGCTCGGGCACCACGAGCGGAGCGAGGGCGCGCTGGTCGTCGCGTATCACCTGGTAATTGGTCTCGCCAATCATCTCCTTTCCCACGCCAATCAGCTTGTTGCTTCCAAGCGTCACCTGTCCTGGACCGCGGAAATGGAACGCGACGGTGTCACCATCGAAGGTGTTGCCGGCAATCACGGAGCCGGTCGAGGCATAGCCGTTGGCCTTCGCCCAATTCTTCTTCTCGAACTCGGGGTTGGGTCCGCCCCAGAGGTGAACCCCGCACTTGTTCGTCACGAACGAATTGTGAAGGATGAGGTTGTCCCCACCGTGATCGATATTCACGCCGCCCCGTTCGAGCCCGTAGCCCATTTCGCCGTTGCCTTCGAAGTCGTTGCCGGCGATGAGCGTCTCGCGTGAGTAGCCCGCCCAGACACCACAGATGGCGTTACCCACGATCCGATTCTCCAGATACTTGTTGCCGAAGGAGAACGTATTCTCAATCCCATGCGCCGGGGCATAGGAGAAATCATTCCCGATCAGCAGGTTGTCGGTGTTGCCACGACGCTTGTACCAATCGACCGGGTGCTCGCCGATCTCGTTTATGGCCTCACGGCCGGCGAAGCCGAAGAAGCCGTCGCCACCGTGCGTCACCGAGTTCTCAGCGAAGACATTCTCATTGTTCTGCTCGAATGCGAAGATACCCGCGGAATCCTGCCCGCGGTTGTACACCCCATGACTGTATCCGCGCACGCAAAAGTCAACCGCATTGCGGCTGATGACGTTGCGCTCACACCGCCACAAAGCGATTCCCCAGCCTGAGTTGAATGAGAAATCATTGTCATAGATTCTCGAAGCCGTGACGCGGTCCAGGCACAGCGCATTCTGGCCATGCCAGACACGCGAGTTGCGCACAGTCACCCCGTCGGACTTCTCGATATAAAGGGCCGCGGCGTAGTTCTTGAGCCATTCGTGCTGGTCGTTATCGTGGCCGAAAAGCCAATCGCCGCCATCCTCCGCCACGGGCGTGGACTTCAGGTAAGCCCGCCGGTTGTCTGAAGCGTCGAGGTTGTCAAGCACGAGGCCGTCGGCTTTCGTCGCCCAGAGACCGCACCAGAACCCGCTGATCCGCGCCCCGCGAATTGTCACGCCGGCATGCCTGTTCAGGCGGATGCCGTATCCTTTATACTCGTCGGGCCGCGTGTCCGCCGGCGCCCCGCGGAGGACAGAGCCCTCTGCGAATTCGATCTCGATGTTTGGTGCGCCGATGATTAGCACTCCCTGATCGTTGGTGTCCCGAAGGACCAAGCCCGGCGGGATTACGACCCGGCAGGACTGGGTGATGATCGTATTGGGGGCCGTCACTTCGATGGTGGGAATGTCCGCACCCGCAGTGCCCAAGCCCAGCATCCTGAACTCATGGCCGCTGCTCTGCGGGTTGTTCTCCGGCCGCAATTCAATCCTGACCTTGTGCTTGCCCGGGCCGAGATCTCGCGCCAGCAGAGCTGTTTGGCGATAGCCACCCCAGGTTTGGTCAAACCAGGCTTCGCGCAGCACGGGCGGCCGGTCGTCCACCCGCACAATCGCCTGGCCCATTGGGCCGCGAAGGTGCCAGTCCATGAGAAAGATGGCTCGGCCCGCAACTTCGAACTCTATGGCGCTCCCCGGCTGGTCGGCTTTCCAGTACTTGTCCCCAGCTTGGCTGAGGTCGCAGTTCCAGCCCTGGTTGCTCAACGGTTTGAGCGCATCCGCTTCGAGCAGAGTCACGTGCTCGAACATATCGCTGATCAGCGGCTGGGGCACGGTCTTGATTTGCGGCAGACGGTCATCGGCAGGGAGGTCTGCGAGTACGCGCTCGAGCAGGTTCGTGATGAAACGGGCGCAGTAATCATGGCCGCGGTCATTTGGATGCACGACGTCCGACTCCACGTCATTCCACTTCATCCGCCCTTCCTTGATCTCCGGCCACAGCGCGTCGCGAAAGCTGACCATCGGCAGATCGTAATGCCGCCCCACCTTGCCGTGCCACTCCTGGGCATTGCCGCCGTCCTGATGCATCGTAAAGAGGAACAAGACCGCAGGTTGGCTAGTCTCCTTCAGAATCTGCCGGATCAATCCTTCCAGCGTCTCCGCTGCGGCCTGGGTGTTCGGGTCGTTAACGGCGTATTCCACCACGACGAAGTCGGGATGATGTGATAGCAAATCGCGCTTGACCCGTAAGGCGCCGTAGTCCGAGCCAGTCGCCCCGATCCCGGCGTTGACGAACCGGATGCTGGCCTTGGGGAATGTCTGTCGCCACCAGGCCGCTACGCGCTCGCCGTAGCGCTTCTCCGCTTGGCTTGCCCCCGCCCCTTGCGTAATCGAACCGCCAATCACGCCGACCGTGACCGCTTCCCCGCGCCGCGCTTTGGCCAACGCGTGCTGAAGCCGTGCCAGATCGCCTGTGCTGACCAGGGAGCGGGAAAACACGCCGCTCTCGCCGGGTTCGGTTCCAGGAGCCGCTTCGGCTCGGGCATCAGTCCTGATGAACTGGCCAACAAAGATGAAAAGCAACACCGGCAAGGCAAGCCGTTGAATCGCCGCGGAGAGTGAGATCATGCGTCCACCAGCCAAGCAGGGACTGCGCAGCGAATCAAATCGAAACCCGGCCAAAACGCCGGGGTGCATCAAGCTCCCCGGACCGCGAGCCGTCCCGGCTCGCGGTCCGATTCAGAGCTTAATGCAGCCCTGGCCCAAACGGCCCGGCTGGGGAATAATGCTCCAGTGCGCAGGCTGGATCTCGGTACTTGCTAATCGAATCTTCTAACAAAATCCCTGCCCAGGTGTCGTAGTATCGGAAGTGGTTGCTGCCGCGGCTTTTAGCAGGATGAAACCCCGCCATTGCCGCCCGCAACTGTAACCTTTGCCTGGTGTTTCCTTAAGTAACAGGTAGAAAGGCTGCCCGGGGATGTTTGACCAGGTGCAGCCAGTCGCAAGCAAATGTGAATATGGCAACGCTTTATAGACTCGGTGAGAACGGCTTCAGGGCTGAGCGGTGGGATATTGACGATGAGCCAATCGTAGTGGGCCGCAGTGGACAGGCCAAAGTCAGCCTTAGGGACGAGGGCCTCTCACGCCGGCATTTCCTCATTTCGCGAGATGGCGAGGACTACTTCATCAAGGACTTGAACTCACGCAACGGCACATGGGTGGAGGGACGCCGCGTCTTCGCGGAGAAACTGCATCATAACGACTGCATCCGCGCCGGAAACCATCTGTTCCTGTTCGCCGCGCCCCTCGTCTCGTCTGCCACGGCGAGCAAAGGGCCGCACGGCACAGTGATCATTCCCGCCGCTCCGCGGACGGAACGCCGCCCATCCGCATCTAGCGTCTGGCAGCAGGACGATGGCAGTACCAATCTCGAGGCGGCGGCCTGAACCGTCGGCTCGATCCAGGCGTCACGGCGAGGCTGATTATCCCTGGGAGCAAGTCCTAATGCGCTGCCAGCCAGTTGTCGCCGACGCCCATCTCTACCGCCAAGGGCACGTCAAGCGGGATGGCGCTCTTTATGTTTTCCTCCACAAGGAATGGTCCTCAGGTCTGTTTTGGCTTGAGGCTGCCCGATAATGCCGCTTGTAATTCGGGCGCCACGCCAAGCTGCCCAGCCCAGTGGCGCAAGTAGCCCTCGTCCAATTTACCCCTCTGCACCTCCATAACGCCGGCCACGTCCCCAAGCTGGCGGTCGGAAGGAGTGATGCGATTCCAGTAAAGCTTGTGCAAAATGACATCCTCTGCCGTGGCCAGCCAGAGAGGTTCGCCGAACCACACATCCTTCAGGCGGCGGCCAAACATTTCCCGCTCGAATGCAACGGGCCGCAGCAGCCAGAAATCGGCCTTAAGAGCCGAAGGCACATGAATAATGTTGAATTGATGCGGTGGCTGATAGGCGCCTCGCACCGAGGCTTCGTCCAGATAGTAATCCGGATGGGCGAAAGCCTTCACGAGAACTGGGATCTGCGACGGTGGCAACTGGATGACGAAGTCCAGGTCGTGCGTGGTGCGCGGAATGCCCCAGGCGTTGCTGGCCATGGAGCCGGTGAGCATGTACTGCACGCCGGTCGCGTTGAGGCGGCGAAGGCAATCCAGAAGCAGTTCCTGCTCGGTCACAAGGTTCGGGCCAACTCCAGTCGGCGGCGCAGCAGGTCCTCAACCTCGGCTGGATCAGCTTTCGGATGCTGCCGTCGGATTCCCAGGCGCGCCATCTCGCATGCCAATTCATGAAGACGCAGTGCGGTCCCCACTCGCTCCTCGCGCGTCATGACACGGTAGCGATCGATCTGAATTGCCAGTGCGGCTTGTGGAGTCACTGCAGGTCAACTTAACGCCCGCGTGCTTCGCGCTCAAGGCGTAATCGGAGAGCGGCAAATGGTGGCCAGTGATTGGTGTTTGGACGCGGTGTGCTGCCAGTCACCGGTAACCGATCACGGAGCACTTATCACTAATCACGATTCACGCTCAATGCGCTGCCAGCCAGTTGTCGCCGACGCCCATCTCTACCGCCAAGGGCACGTCCAGCGGAATGGCGGTCTTCATCTTCTCCTCGACCATTAACAGGACCTCTGGCTGCTCCGGTTGGTAGAGTTCAAACACGAGTTCGTCGTGGACCTGGAGCAGCATCCGGGTCTTGAGGTTTCCGCGGACCAGCTCGCGGTGGATGCTGATCATCGCGAGCTTGATCATATCGGCGGCGGTGCCCTGGATGGGGGCGTTGATCGCGTTGCGCTCGGCGGCGCCGCGGATGGTGTTGTTGGCCGAGCGAATGTCCCGGATGTAACGGCGGCGGCCAGTGACAGTCTCCACGAACCCATGCTCCCGCGCAAACTCGATGGTTTCGTCTATATACCGGCGGATACCAGGGAACTGCCGGAAATACTGGTCAATGATGTCGGCCGCTTCCTTGCGTGGAATGCCGAGCCGCTGCGACAAACCGAAGGCCGAGATCCCGTAAATGATGCCGAAGTTCACCATCTTCGCCTTGCGCCGCATCTCCGGTGTGACCAGGTCGGGGAAGACGCCAAAGACGCGGGCCGCTGTCGCCGTGTGGACGTCCACGCCGGCTTTGAAGGCTTCCAGCATGGCCTTCTCGCGGCTGAGCGCGGCGATGATGCGCAGCTCGATCTGTGAGTAATCCGCCGACAGGAGCCGATACTCGCCGTCGCGGGGCACGAACGCCTTGCGGATTTCCTGACCGCGCTCGGTGCGGATGGGGATGTTCTGCAGATTGGGATTCTGCGAGTTCAGCCGCCCGGTGGTGGTCATCACCTGGTTATAGGTGGTGTGGATGCGGCCAGTCTTCGGCCAGATCGCCTCGGGCAGGGCGTCGGCGTAGGTGGATTTCAGCTTCGAGGCGGTGCGGTACTCCAGCAGGCGTTGCACGATTTCGTGGTCAGTAGCGAGCGCAGCCAGCGTTTGCTCGTCCGTCGAATACTGGCCAGTCTTGGTCTTCTTCGGCGCATCACCGATCTTCAGGATGTCGAATAGGATCTGGCCCAACTGCCGGGGCGAATTCAGGTTGAATGTAGTCCCTGCCAGCCGGTAAACCGCTTTCTCGGACTCGTTCATTTCCTTCGAGAGCTGTGTGGCGAACTCGGCCAGCGCGCCGGCGTCCACCCTGATGCCCTCGAATTCCATGTCCACGAGAACGGGAATCAGCGGCGACTCAACTTCATAGAACACTCGCTCCTGCCCCTTCTCTTTGAGCAGCGGTTCGAGCGCAGCACGGAGTTGCCAGGTCACGTCGGCATCCTCGGCGGAGCACTCGGCAACTTTGGCTACCGGCACATCGGCCATATTGAGCTGGCCCGACTTGTTGTCACCAATCAGTTTGCTGATCGGCACCGGCGTGTAGCCCAAATATACCTCGGACAGGTAGTCCATGCCGTGCCGCATCTCAGGCTCGATCAGGCTGTGGGCTACCATCGTATCGAAGAGCTTCCCCCCTACTGAAACACCCTGCCACTTGAGCACGCTCAGATCGAACTTGAGGTTGTGCCCGACCTTTTCGATGCGGTCTGATTCGAGCAGGGGACGGAACTCGTCCAGGATGGGGGAAATGCGGAATGCGGAATGCGGAATGCGGAATTCCGGGGAGCCGTCGTCTGGTGGCAGTGGGACGTAGTAGCCTGTGTGCGGCGCGAACGAGAAAGCCAGCCCAACCAGCCGCGCCTGCTTGGGGTCGAGGCTGGTGGTTTCGGTGTCAAAGCAAAAGCACTTCAGCTTCTGCAAGGTTTGAATGAGCGCTGCCCGCTCCGCAGGCGAGGAGACCAAATGATACTCGTGCGGCACGTCAGCAATGGTCTTTAGATTCGGAGATGCTGTAACCGGCGCGGGCTTGGTTTCCGCCACCTCTCCCGCTGTCTCCGATACCAGCACCAACTGCTCGACCGCCTGATCGCCCGGCGCTGCCGCAGATAGTTTCTGCATTCTGCCTTCTTCCTTCTGCATTCCCCCTCCACGCCCGGCTTTGAAGTCCTCCCCAAACAGGCGCCGGCCAATGGAGTTGAACTCGAACTCCACCAGCAGCGCCTTAAGCTTCTCCTCGTTGGGCGGCTGCACCTTCAACGCCTCCAGATCAACCGCACAAGGCGCGTCGCAAATGATGGTGGCCAGCCGCTTGGAAAGCAACGCCTGCTCCCGGTTGGTTTCCAGGGTTTGCTTCACCCGGCCGGTCAATTCGCCCGCGTGGGCCAGCAGGTTCTCCAGTGTGTCATACTGGGCGATGAGCTTCATGGCTGTCTTCTCGCCGATGCCGGGCACGCCGGGGATGTTGTCCGACGCGTCGCCCATCAGCGCCAGCACATCGACCACCTGTTCGGGCCGTTGCACGCCCCAGCGGCTCTGAATCTCCGGCAAGCCGATGATCTCAACGCCCTCGCCACTGCGCGAGGGCTTGTAGATGAAGGTGTTCGCGGTGATGAGCTGGCCGAAGTCCTTGTCGGATGTGACCATGTAAGAGGTGAAGCCTTCCTTACCGGCGCTTCGCACCAGCGTACCGATAATGTCGTCGGCCTCGTAGCCATCGCAAATGAGCACGGGGACATTGAGCGCCGCGGCCATTTGGCGAACATGGGGCAGGGCGGCGCTGAGCTCTTCGGGCATTTCCTCCCGGTGCGCCTTGTAGTCGGGGAATTCTACATGTCGCTGGGTCGGCGCCTGGGTGTCGAAGGCGACGGCGAGATGGGTCGGCTGCTGGTTCTTCTGAATGTCGAGGAGCATCTGGGTAAAGCCATAGAGCGCGGAGGTATTCACGCCTTTGGACGTGAGAATCGGGCGGGTAATAAAGGCGAAGTGCGCCCGATAGACGAGCGCCATCCCATCCAGCAGGAAGAGCTTCTTCACCTGGCCCTCATATGGCCTTTGCTGGTTTCGTCCGCCATAGGCGACATGCCGCCGTGGAGGAGCTTGCGGGCATGGCCGATGACGTAATCCCATTGGAAGGCCGGGCCGGGATCAACCTTGTCGGTCTGGATGTGGAAATGGCCAAGCACGCCTTGATAACTCTTGAGTTCGGCGGCCGGCAGCTTCTGGCGGATGAGCCGGCCGGCGGCATCTTTCGGGTAATCACACTTCATTTGCGGGAACGCCTTGCAGAGTGTTGCCGTGAGCTTGATCAGGGCCTGATACTGCTGCGGCGTGAAGTCGTATTGCACCAATTCCTGGCCCTGGATCATGCCGATGACAGGCTCTGGACGCGTTGGATGGCCGACGAAGTCTTTGGTGCGAATGCCGCCATCGCCATACACGGCCGGAATGGTGATGCGCGTCTGGCCGTTCGGCTCTTTGGCATACCATTCGGCAAAGGGATTCTTCCCGCCAGCCGGATACGCGCCCATGTTGGCGATTTCGATGCCGACGGAGCGACTGTTCGCGGAGGTGGCGTGCCACGCGCGCTCTTTAAGGTCAAGGGTCTGGTAGATCGTGCCATCCAGGTCGAGCATGAAATGCACGCTGAGGTCGCGCATGTCTTGCAGCACCTTGAAGCACTGCCGGCTCGTGCCGCACACGTCGAAGTGGATGACGAACTGATCCACCACCCGCTGCAAGAGCGGCAAGTCCCACCCGCCGCCGCGCACCTGCTCGACCTCGTTGGTGCTGAGGCCGCTGCTGCGCATATTGTAGCGATTGGGCGAACCGAGGCCGCGGACTTCCGCCTGCGAGGTTTCCCAATCGGCCTTGTCGAGAGGGCTGAAGCGCCGTTCCACGCGGTAGGCGTCGTAGCCGCCCGGATCCATCCACAGCACCACGCGCGTGCCGGTGTGGACGAATTGGCCGGCGGCGACGATCTCGTCCCCGGTCCGGGGCGCGAAGGTGCCAGGCCGTGGGGCGGTCTTGCAGCCGGCAAACAGGGCCACCGCGGAGAGCACGCTGAGAATCTGGATTGGGCGAGGCGTGTGGGAGGGACGTTTTAAAGGATTTCGCATTGCAGTCCCCTTGATGTTTGCCCTCTGAGTGACGGCCAGTCAAGCCCAAGCGGGGGCTTGAAGTATTTCCGGGTGGCGTCACCGTTATCAAGTCGCTTGAGTCCATGACAGCAATTCAGGTTAACGCAGTCCTTGGCGTAAACCGCGGAAACTCACCCCAAGAAGTTGAATGCTAACAGCAAACTCCAACAGCCACGCTCTGCACAGGAGCCGGAAGAAACCGCCACGGTCAAGCCATCCACGGGCCACCCGCAAGCCACTTGCTAGCCATCTGCTGGGCAGGTGCATGGGATATGCTATCGTA
>Ga0182014_10003420_pt1 | contig 19031 bp, 14 predicted proteins | sample 612S2DmetaG_FD_120489 | JGI IMG/M metagenome (GOLD analysis project Ga0182014, IMG submission 120489) | Permafrost microbial communities from Stordalen Mire, Sweden - 612S2D metaG | ecosystem: Environmental > Terrestrial > Soil > Wetlands > Permafrost | place: Sweden: Stordalen | collected... | reverse complement strand
GCCGCTGGTGCCCCTGGACGGCGCACTCATGGAGCAGGTGCTGATGAACCTGCTGGCCAATGCCCACCGGCATGCCCCGCACAGCCCCGTGGAACTGCGGGCCTGGGAGGAACCCGGGGCCGTACAGATCGAGATCGCCGACCGGGGGCCCGGCATCCCCGCCGAGTACCACCAACGGGTGTTCGACAAGTTCTTCCGGCTGCCCAAGGACCTCAAGGACGGCGGGGTCGGTCTGGGGCTGGCCATCTGCGGCACCATCGTCAAGATCCACGGCGGCGCCATCTGGGTGGAGGACCGCCCGGGGGGCGGGGCCCGGTTCCGGATCACCCTCCCCCTGGATGGCCATCCGCCCGCGCCGCTGGAAACCGATCAGACTTCCTCAACCATGGGAACCCTGCCATGAGCCAGCCCCTGATCCTGATCATCGAGGATGAAGCCTCCCTTCGCCGCTTCCTCGTCCCCACCCTGGCGAACAACGACTACCAGGTTCTCACCGCGGCCACCGGCGCGGACGGCCTGGCCATGGCCAGGAGCCACAACCCGGACATCATCCTGCTGGACCTGGGCCTGCCGGACCTGGAGGGCGGCAAGGTGCTCCAGAGCTTGCGCCAGTGGAGCCGCAAGCCGATCCTGATCATCTCCGCCCGGAACCAGGAGAAGGACAAGGTCATGGCCTTGGACCTGGGCGCGGACGACTACCTCACCAAGCCCTTCGGCGCCGAGGAACTGCTGGCCCGGATCCGGGTCGCCCTGCGCCACGCCACCCAGACGGTGCTGGACACGCCTGTGCTGCAGTGCGGATCCCTGAGGCTGGACCTGGAGCGGCGGGAGGTCACCATGGACGGCGTGCCGGTGCGGCTGACCCCCCTGGAATACCGCCTGCTGGAGGCCCTGGCCCAGCGGGCCGGCAAGGTGGCCACCCACGCCCAGCTGCTCAACGAGGTGTGGGGCCCGGTGGGCGCCGGCCAGACCCACTACCTGCGCATCTACATGGGCACCCTGCGGCGCAAGATCGAGCCCGACGCCACCCGGCCAAGGTACCTCCTCACCGAGCCCAGCATCGGCTACCGCCTGAACGTCGACTGATGAAAAAACCCCTTCCCTTATTGCAGAACTATTCCCTTCTCAAGCAGAAGGCCGTGCAGACGGTGTTCGACAGCTTCAACCACCTCGCCGAAGGCTGCCTGATCGTGGACCGGGAGGCGCGGGTGGTCATGATCAACGACCGCTACGCGGCCCGGCTGGGGGTCGATCCGGCCAAGGTCATCGGCCAGGAGATCGAGTCCTTCATCCCCAACAGCCTCATGCGCCAGGTGGTGGTGACCGGGAAGCCCATCCTGCTGGAGATCTTCGAGACCCATGGCCAGGTCTTCCTGGTCATCCGCATGCCGGTGCGGGATGACGACGGCGAGGTGGTGGGGGCGATGGCCTTCGCCCTGTACAGCGATCTGGAAGCCCTGAAGCCGCTGTTCGACCGCTTCTCCCAGCTGCGCACGGAACTGGCCTCGGTGCACAAGAAGCTGGCCGAGGCCCGGCGTTCCAAGTACACCTTCTCTTCCTTCATCGGCAACAGCCCCGCCACCATGGAGGCCAAGCGCCTGGCCCGGCGCGCCGCCCACATGGGCGCGCCGGTGCTGCTGCACGGGGAGACAGGCACCGGCAAGGAGCTCCTGGCCCACGCCATCCACGCCGGGGGGGCCCGGGCCGAGCGCCCCTTCGTGACCGTGAACGTGGCGGCCATTCCCGAGAACCTGCTGGAGGCGGAATTCTTCGGCGTTGCGCCGGGGGCCTACACCGGGGCAGAGCGGAAACCGCGGCCGGGGAAGTTCGAGCTGGCCGACGGCGGGACCCTGTTCCTGGACGAGATCGGCGACATGCCCCTGGCCCTGCAGTCGAAGCTGCTGCGGGTGCTGCAGGACCAGGAGTTCGAGCCCCTGGGTTCCAACCGGGTGATCCGGGTGGACGTGCGCATCCTGGCGGCCACCAGCCGCGATCTGGCGGCCATGGCGGCGGACGGGCGCTTCCGCAGGGACCTGTTCTACCGGCTGAACGTGCTGACCATTCCCCTCCCGCCCCTGCGGGAGCGGCTGGACGACCTGCCCATGCTGTGTGAGCACCTGCTGGAAAAGACCGGCTCCAAGACCGGCAGCCCGGGCCGGGAGCTGAGCCCCGGGGCCATGGAGCTCCTGCGGCGCCATGCCTGGCCCGGGAACGTGCGGGAGCTGCAGAACGTGCTGGAGCGGGCCATGATGAACACCGACGCGCACACCCTGCAGGTGGCCGATTTCAAGGAGCTGGAGGTGCTGCCCCGCGGGGCCGAGGCGGACATCCTCCCGCAGGGGTGCACCTTCGCGGAGGCCGTGGCGGAAGCCGAGCGCCGCATCCTGGAATCCGCCCTGAAAGCCTGCAACGGCAATGTGGTCGAAGCGGCCCGCCGCCTGGGCATCGGGCGGGCCACCTTCTATCGGAAGACACGGCCCGGGATTCCCAGAATCGGGAAATGATCCCAATCCCTGGACGAGGCCAGAAAGGGCATCCAGGACCATCCCGGCATCCGAAAAAAACGGTGAAAACCTCAATTGAAGGCAGGGCGGATCTCAATCCCGGGACTGGCAAACGGTGGCAGGATCCAGCTAAATTCTGACTTCATGAATGCATACCATCATTTCCTCCATGGTATCCGTTTTGCTGTGTACAGAAATAAGGTGGAAAACCATGAATTATTTAAATTATCTGGGTCTGGCTTCCGCCGCGACCGCGAGGATCTTCCAGTTCATCCTGCCGCTGCCATGGGTTTCGGGTCTGGCGCTGCTGGTGGCCATCCTCACATTCGCCCTGAACCTTCTGCTGCCCGCCAGCCTGGGCAAGGAAATACGGGTGATCGCGGAGAATTTCGCCCCGTCCCAGGTCCATGCCGCCAACCTCGACCGCCAGCTGGTACTCCGTTCTCCGTTCCTGGCCAAGGTCCGGGACAACCTCAACGGGTTCGTGTCCGGACTGCAGTCGGGCCTGGGCCGGGTGCGCTGCGCGAACATCAGGATCGCCGGGGGAGTCGCCCGGATCGCCAAGCAGATGAAGGAGATCGTCACCATTTCGGAGGCCCAGCGCGAGCAGACCGCCAGCATCGTCTCGGCCAGCAGCGCCGTCGCCCAGGCGGTGGCCCTGGTCAACCAGAGCGCCGGCGGCATCACCGAAGCCGCCGGGCGCAATGCGCTGGAAGCCGAAGCCGCCTATTCGGAACTGGTCCAGGCCACCCAATCCTCCCTGGAGAACGTCCAGGCGGTGGAGAAGGTCGCCCGCACCATCGAGGTCCTGCAACGGGTGACGGAGCAGGTATTGAACACCGCGGGCCTGATCCACGACATCTCCGAGCAGACCAACATGCTGGCCCTGAACGCGGCCATCGAAGCGGCCCATGCCGGCGAGGTGGGCGCCGGGTTCGCGGTGGTGGCGGACGAGGTCCGCAAACTCGCCGGCACCGCCAGGGACGCGTCCAACCAGATCAGCAGCGGCATGAAGAGCATGGGCGGCATGGTTGAGGAAACCCTCGCGGGGGTTGGCTCCACCCTGGACCATTCCCGCGCCGCCTCCGCCATTTCCCAGCGCAGCAGCGCGCGGTTCCAGCGGATGACCTCCGACCTCAAGGGCATTGCCGAGTCCATCGCCCACATCGAGACCCAGATCAGCGAAATCACTGGCCAGGCAAGCCTGATCAGCGATCAGGCCGCCCAGATCGAACTGGGCAGCCGGAACCTGGCCGACGCGGTCCACCAATCCGCTGAGGTCGCCGTGATGAGCGGTCAGGAAACCGAGGGGGTCATCGGCATCCTTGGCCAGTACTGGGTCGGCAACACGAAATTCGACCAGGTCTATTCCCAGGTCCGTGGTTTCAAGGCTGATTTCGAAAGCCGTCTGGAGCGGATGGCGGCCCAGGCCGACCTGTGGGACCAGAACTACATCCCGGTGCCCAGCACCAACCCGCAGCAGTACGACGTCTCCTATCAGAAGGGCTACGCCCAGGAATTCACGGCGGTCTATGACCAGTGGGCGGCCTCCATTCCGCTCACAGCCTATGCCATCGTCGGCAACATGGACGGCTACGCCGCCGCTCACCACAGCAAGGTCTCGCGCCCTCCCACCGGAAACTACGAGGTCGACCTCCTCGCCAGCCGGGTCCGCCGCAAGTACACCGATGCCGGCGCCATGCGCTCCAACGCGAGCTCCGCGCCGTTCCTGTTCCAGACCTACATCCGCGACACCGGAGAGGTGCTGAACGACATGTCGATGCCTGTCCTCCTCCAGGGCAGGCGCTGGGGGACCCTGCGCATCGGCTTTTCCCCGACCTCGGTCCTTGACTGACCAACGGTTCTCATTACCGGGAATTGCCTCAACTATGAGACATGGACGGAAAGGGCATTCCCCGCCATCTCGGCACCAGAAATAAACGATGTTGAAACCTTTCAGGGATAACCGTTGATTCTCAACATTGGGACTGGGGTTCGGGACCATGCTTATTTAACTTATTGTTAAATTGTGACTTAACTGATTTTTTCGAGTTGGCACCCTTGTTGCGGATGGAAGGAAATCGCCTTTCTTGAGGAGTTGCCATGTCCCTCGCTGAATCCCCCAGCGCCGTTCCAGCTCTGTCCCTCCGCCGGAGCAAAGTCACCAGCCTGACCGAAGCGCTGGCCTGTGTGCGGGACGGGGACACAGTGGCCACCTGCGGTTTCGCCGGCACCGCCTTCCCCGAGAACCTCGCCGTCGGCCTGGAGAACCGCTTTGTCGAGACCGGCGGGCCCCGGAACCTGACCTTCCTCTACGCCGCGGGGCAGGGGGACGGCAAGGATCGCGGCATGAACCACTTCGCCCACGAGGGCATGGTCAAGCGGGTCATCGGCGGCCACTGGGGCATGGCCCCGAAGCTCCAGGCCATGGTTTTCGCCGAACAGATCGAGGCCTACAACCTGCCCCAGGGCATCATCTCCCACCTCTACCGGGACATCGCCGCCGGCAAGCCCGGGACCATCTCCCGGGTGGGCCTGGGCACCTTCGTGGACCCGGCGTTCGGAGGCGGGAAACTCAATAAGCGCACCACCGAGGAACTGGTGGAGCACCTCGCCATCCATGGGAAGGACTACCTCTTCTACAACGCCTTTCCGATCACCATCGGCCTCATCCGCGGCACCACCGCGGACCCGGACGGCAACATCACCATGGAGCGGGAGGCCCTGATCCTGGAGGCCCAGGCCATCGCCATGGCCGCGCACAACAGCGGTGGCAAGGTGATCGTCCAGGTGGAGCGGATCGCCGAGCGGGGCACGCTGGACCCGCGCCAGGTCATTGTTCCCGGGATCCTGGTGGACTACGTGGTGGTATCGGAACGCCCCGAATACCAGATGCAGACCTACGTGGCCCAGTACAACCCGGCCTTCAGCTGCGAGATCCGCATTCCCCTGGACTCCATCGAGCCCATGGTGCTGGACGAGCGCAAGGTCATCGCCCGCCGCGCCTGCCTGGAGCTGAAACCGAACTGCAACGTGAACCTCGGCTTCGGCATGCCTGACGGCGTTTCCGCGGTGGTGGTGGAGGAGGGCGCTTCCGAGCTCATGGTCCTGTCCACGGAGCCCGGGGCCATCGGCGGCGTTCCCGCCGGGGGCCTGAGCTTCGGCTGCGGCTCCAACCTCGCCGCGCTGATCAGCCAGCCCTCCCAGTTCGACTTCTACGACGGCGGCGGCCTGGACATCACCATCCTGGGCCTGGCCCAGGCGGACCGCCAGGGCAACCTGAACGTCAGCAAGTTCGGTCCCCGCCTCCCGGGGGCCGGCGGCTTCATCAACATCTCCCAGTGCACCAAGACCGTGGTCTACATGGGCACCTTCACGGCCGGCGGCCTCGAGCTCGAGGTGGCCGACGGCTGCCTCCGGATCGTCAAGGAAGGCAAGGTCCACAAGTTCGTCCAGGAGGTGGAGCACCGGACCTTCAGCGGCCCGGTGGCCTTCAGCCAGGGCCAGCGCGTGCTCTATATCACTGAGCGCTGCGTGTTCCGTCTCGTCAAGGATGGCCTGGAACTCATCGAGATCGCCCCGGGGGTGGACCTGGACCGGGACATCCTCGCCCACATGGACTTCGCTCCAGCCATCGCCCCGAATCTGAAGTTGATGAGCCCCGCCCTTTTCCGTCCTGAACCCATGGGCCTGCTGGAGCTGCTGCCCAAAGCCTGAGTCCCCCGTCCAATCCCTGTTTCCCCCCTTCTTTCACCAAAGGAGCGACCGTGACTGTACTCGTCGTCATTTTATCCCTGGCCTTCCTGATGTTCGTGGCCTACCGGGGCTACAGCGTCATCCTCTTCGCCCCGGTGGCGGCCATGGCCGCTGTGGTCTGCACCGCCCCATCCTTGCTGTTCCCCGTGTACTCGGGGGTTTTCATGATGAAGATGGTGGAGTTCATCCGCCTCTATTTCCCGGTGTTCCTGTTGGGAGCGGTCTTCGGCAAGGTGATCGAGCTTTCGGGGTTCTCCAAGTCCATCGTCGCCAGCGTGATGAAGGCCCTGGGGCCCGAACGCTCCATGCTTTCCATCGTGATCGTCTCGGCGATCCTCACCTACGGTGGCGTTTCGCTGTTCGTGGTGATTTTCGCCGTGTACCCCTTCGCGGCTGAGATGTTCAAGATTGCCGGCATCCCCAAGCCCCTGGTTCCCGCCACCATCGTCCTGGGCGGCGCCACCTTCACCATGGACGCCCTCCCAGGCACCCCGCAGATCCAGAACATCATCCCCACCGCTTTCTTCAAGACCAACACCTTCGCGGCCCCGTGGCTGGGCATCATCGGCGCGATCTACGTCTGCGCCATCGGCATGTGGTATCTGGAGAGCTGCCGCAAGCGGGCCAAGGCCAGGGGAGAGACCTACGGCGACAACCCGATCAACGAGCCTGCGCCCTATGCTGGCGAAAAGCTGCCCAGTCCCTGGGTGGCCATCATCCCCCTGGTGGTCGTGTTCGTGCTCAACCGGGTCTTCACGACCCTGCTGCCGCGCTTCTACGGCGCCACCAACACCTTCACCCTGGCCGGCATGAAAGCTCCGGTGGTGACGCAGGTGGCCGGTGTCGTGGGCATCTGGGCCGTGGAAGCCGCCCTGGTCCTGGGCATCCTCGTGACCTTCGCCCTGGCCTACAAGGCCGTGTCCTCGACCTTCATGGAAGGCTCCAAGGCGGCCATCGGCGGCGCGCTGCTGGCCGGCCTGAACACCGCCACGGAATACGGCTACGGCTCCGTCATCGCCTGCCTTCCGGGCTTCTATGTGGTTGCCGATGGGCTGAAGCACATTCCCAATACGCTGGTCAACGAAGCCATCACCACCACCACCCTGGCGGGTATCACCGGCTCCGCCTCCGGCGGCATGGGCATCGCCCTGGCGACCATGGCCGACACCTTCATCAAGGCGGCCCAGGCCACGGGCGTCCCCATGGAGGTGCTCCATCGGGTTGCCGCCATGGCTTCCGGCGGCATGGACAGCCTGCCCCACAACGGGGCCGTGATCACCTTCCTCGCGGTGTGCGGCCTCACCCACCGCAACGCCTACAAGCACATCTTCGCCATCACCCTCATCAAGACGTCCGCGGTGTTTGTGGTCATCGCGGTCTATTACCTGTTCCACATCGTATAGCCGCCCTCCACTTCCCGGCGAAGGTGCCCAAACCCTCTCCATCACCGAAAGGAACGAACATGAAAAACAAGCTCCTCCTCATCGCCGCCGCGTCGGCCTTCGCTTCGACCCTTCCCGTGCGGGGCGCCGATTTCGAGGTCGGACCCGGCACTACCTTGTCGGTCTCAGGCCTGTTCACCGTGGGGGTGAAAGACAGCCTGGTGTCCAATATCACCCCCAATGACACGAGAGCGCACAATTCGGAACTCCGGGTGGACGACAACACGTCCCGGGTCATCTTCTTCGGCAGCACCAACATCGTGTGGCCCGGTTGGAAGGCGCTCTTCTACATTGAAAACCGGTTCACGGCCAACGCCGAGCCCATCGACCCGCTCATGCCGGGCCTGCCGCCGGGCATGACCCAGTACACCGCGGGCAACATGACCGGCTGGGCCAATGGCCCAACCTACGCGGGCATCTCCGGGCCGTTTGGACGATTGATCCTCGGCAAGAGCACTTTCTACTATTTGGACGGACTCGACTATGGCTATATCGGCGGCGCGCTCGGTGCCGGTGAATCCTACCGGGCCTGGGATGCCCAGGCCCTGGGCGTGTTCAACATGCTGTCCCAGGTCGGCACGTCCATCATGGCCGGCGGCCACGCCGTCGCCGGCCTGCCCCTCGCCACCCTGCAGATCGACCGCACCCAGAACGCCATCGAGTACGACTCGCCCAGGATCGCCGGTTTCGATTTCACCATCGGCTATTCCAAGAACCCATACAACTCGCCCAACAACTCGGAGCCGGCCCAGTTCGGCCGGGCCTATGAGGACGGGGGCTGCTGGTGGGAGCGCCTGCGCTACAACAACGGTGGCTTCATGGCCTCGGCCAGCAAACTGGACGTGGTGGTCCAGGGGGGCAACAACACCGCGCTCCAGGCGGTCTACCTGAACAACATCCTTCCGGGGTTCATCCAGGGGCCGCTGGACACCCACGCCTATCGCCTGACCGCCGGCTACAAACTGCCCATGGGCCTGAAGTTCGGGGTGGTTTACGACGACACCTCCGTGGACAACGGGGTCATCGGGACGAGGCTGAAGGCCGAGCGCCATATCGTGGAGGTGCCGGTCAGCTACAACTGGGGCAAGAGCGCGGCCTATGTGACCTACAACAAGGCCAGCAGCACATCGAACCTCCCGGACAGCGGCGCGACCATGTGGACCGTCGGCTATGATTACGAATTGGCCAAGAAGACGTTTGCGGGTATCTTCTATACCACCCTGAACAATGCTTCCAATGGCAACTATCAGCCCTTCCTTAGCACCACGGTACTGGGCGGCACGGGACCCTCCACGGGGGAGAACTTCCGCCAGATTTCCCTCGATATCAACTTCTGGTTCTAAACCCTGGCAGACTCCAGGGGCTTGAAAGAGGTTCGCCGGGGGGAGAAGGCTTGCCGGACGCCCCCCGGCGAACCATGGGCACCATGGGAAGGAGCGGCAGGTATGGGTCCAAAGACCAGCAGCCACAAGTCGGTCCGGCCCGCCGGCGGGCCGCGTTCCGCCTACGCCGGCCTCGTGGAAAAGCAGGTGTTCGAACTGGGGACGCCCTATGTCACGGTCGGCGGCGGAACGATCAAACAGGTCCGGGTGGGTTACGAGACCATCGGCCACCTCAACGCGGCTGGCGACAACGCCATCCTGGTCCCCCACTACTTCAGCGGCACTTCGCATTTCGCCGGGCGCTACCGGCCCAGTGATGCGCTGCCGGGGTACTGGGACCTCATCGTGGGTCCCGGCAAGCCCCTGGACACGGACCGGTACTTCCTGATCGGAGTCGATTCCCTGGCCAATGTCAATGCCCTGGACGGCACCACGGTGACCACCGGTCCCGCCTCCATTGACCCGGACACGGGCCGACCCTATGGCATGCGCTTCCCCCAGGTGCAGATCCGGGATTCCGTGAACGTGCAGAAGGCCCTGCTGGACCGCCTGGGCGTCAAGCGACTGCACGCCGTGATGGGGGCGTCCATGGGCAGCATGCAGGGCTACGAATGGGCCGCGGTCCATCCGGACCTGGTGGACCGCCTCGTCGCCGTCGTCCCCTGCGCCTCCGTGGACGCCTACACCCTGGCCCGGACCCGCGACCTTTGCGCCGTCATCATGCTCGATCCCAAATGGGCCCGTGGCGATTATGCCCGGACCGCCCGGCCCCTGAAAGGCCTGGCCCTGGCCCTGCGCATCCTCACCTTGCTTTCCTTGGCGCCGCCGGGGTGCGATATCTACGGGCGCCAGTGGGCGGACCCGGCGAAGGACCCTGCCTCGCACATGGCCCACACCTACGCCATCAATACCTATATCGACTCCCTCGCCGAGGCCAGTGCCCAGACCATCGACGCCAACAGCCTGATCTACACGGCCCGGGCCAACGAGTTGTTCACGGTTGGCGGGGCGCCAACGCTGGAAGAAGGGCTCAAGGCGATCAAGGCCAAGGTCCTGCTGATTCCGGCGAAGAACGACCGGCTGTTCCCGCCGGAGCAGACCCGCAAGGTGCGGGACCTCCTGCGCGCCCAGGGCAATGAGGTCGAGTATTTCGAACTGGACGGGCCATTCGGGCATCTGGATGGCGCCACCAGCATCACCCAGGCCGGTGCAGTCGTGGCCAGGTTCCTGGGAAGCTGACTTCCTCGGAGGAGTGCCACCTTGAGACGCACAACGTATCCCATTTGTATGCTGATGACCCTGGTGGCCATTGCTCTGGCGCCATGTTGCCGTAAGGTGGATTGCAGCAAAGGCGGTACGCCTTCACCGGCGATCCGCAACACCGCGTACGGCCAAGTCATCGGTGCGGATGACGCCACGAATTCCGGAACGTATTACTGGAAGGGCGTGCCCTTCGCAAAAGCCCCGGTGGGCGCGTTGCGCTGGCATGCTCCGGTCGAACCGGATGCCTGGACCGGGCCGCTGACGACCAGGGCCTTCGGCGAGGCCAGCGTCCAGTACGGCCGGATCTACGGCCCGGGGCTGCACAACACCTACGATGCCACCATTGCCACCACCCTGAACCAGGCGGTGGGCAGCGAAGACTGCCTCTCCTTGAACATATGGCGTCCGGCCTCCCTGGCGGTGAATCTTCCGGTCATCTACTTCATCTATGGCGGGAGCAACGTCTCCGGCTACACCGCAGATCCGATCTATGACGGCGCTGCCCTGGCCAGGTCGGCCAAGGCGGTGGTCGTCACCGCCAACTATCGCGTCGGTGTCCTCGGATGGCTCAACCTCCCTCAACTCAAGAGCGGCACCGATCCACAGGGAGATTCCGGAAATTACGGCACCCTGGACCAGATCCTGACCCTCAAGTTCATCAACAGGAATATCGCCAACTTCGGCGGGGATCCGGGCAACGTGACCGTGATGGGGCAGTCCGCCGGGGCGGTGGACGCCTATTCACTGCTGACCTCGCCGCAGGTTGTGGGCGCCATCCCCCAGCTCTTCCACAAGGCGATCCTGATGAGCGGCGGGTTGGCCCTTCCCACCGACCTTCCGCCGGGATGCGTCCCCACGCTGAAGCCTGCTTCCTACTCCCAGAGCCAGGCCAGCGAGTTGCTTTACGGCCTGCTGATTGCCGACGGCTTCGCAACCGACGACAAGACCGCCGCCAATTACGTGGCGACTCGAACCAGCGCCCAGATCGCTACCTACATGCGGTCCAAGACGCCGGGCGAACTCTTCAAGCAGGTCCTCACCAAACTCACCCCGGCAGGACTGGGTTCCACCTACCACATCCCCGACGGCGTGATCGTCGCGGAAAGCCCCCTTGCCGCGATCAAGGCTGGAAATTACTTGAAGGTCCCGCTCATCGTCAGCAACACCCGAGATGAAACCAGGATGTTCACCCCATTTCTGGCGCTTTCGCCTGCGCTGGGCGGCGTGCCCGGGCTGATCGTCGACGACGCCACCCGCTTCCGAATGATGATGAATTTCGATGGGGATGCCGCGCCGACCTTGACGGAAAAGGAACTGATCAACCCGGCCTACCTGCCTGCGGAGACGAAGGTCACCGGGTACTATGCGCGTCTGGCGAAACTGAACGATATCTTCTTCATCGCGAACCGTGATGCGATGCTCAAGGCTTTGGCGGCTCAACAATCCAATATCTGGTACTACCAGTTCAACTGGGACCAGGAGCCGGCACCCTGGAATGTCGTCTACGGCGCGGCCCATCTCATGGACCTGCCCTTCGTGTTCGGCAATTTCGGCCCTTCGGCATTCTCCAACACCATCAACAGTACGGCCAACAAGGGTGGGCGGCTCGCCTTGTCAGAAGCGATGATGGGCGCGATCGGTGCTTTTGCCAGGAATGGAGACCCGAACCATGCAGCGCTTGGGCTGACCTGGCCGGTATGGCCCAAAAAGCTGGTTTTCGATGCGACCCTGACCGACAAGAAAATCTCAGTCCAGTAGAACCGGAGGCTCCACTTGAAACCTGTCCTCTCCGCCACCTTGGCCTTGATGATGATTCCGGGCCTGCTGCAGGCCGCCGACACACGCCGCATGTGGCAGATCTCGGCGTTCACCTGGATCAAGCGCAGCCCCGCCGAGAAGGGCGCCGGCGCCAACGGCCATCCGCTCCAGGTGGACCCGGCGGCCCTGGCCAAGGCCATGGAGAGCATCCATTTCGTGTCCGGATCCGCGGAGGAGCCGCTTTTTGAGCGGACCGAAGCCGAAAAGCTGGCCAAGGCCATGGCGGAAGCCCTTTCCCTGGCCGGACCCGGCGAGGACCTGGAACTGCTGAGCACCTCCAAACGAGGCGCGAGCCTCCTGGGCACTTCCCTGGCGGTGACGGCCAGGGTCTTCGCGGTGGACGGGAAACTCAACCTCATCGTCCACGATTCCCGGAATGAGTTCATGTTCCAGTACAACCTCGATTACATGATGCCCAGGTTCGAGTATGGTTCCCGGACCGCGGCCGGCCCCGTGGTCCTGAAGGACCCGGGGGCCGAACTCCGCCGGGCGGACTGGATCGCCTTGCCGGTGGAAGCCTTGAGACCGGCGGCCAATCCCCAGTCGCCGATCGCCGGGCCTTCTGGTGAGGCCGGAACGGTATCGGGCGGCTCGGCCGGCCCGGTCCAGGCCACCGGCATCCACGCCCCATCGGCCGTGATCACCACGGCCAGTGACTACACTGTCCAGGCCGACGAAAGGTGTGTGGTGTTCACAACGATCGACCGGACCATCACCCTGCCTGATCCTGGCGGGCCGAACACCGGCAGGGTCTTGACCATTCTTTCGCCCGACCCGACGGGTGCCAGGCCCAACCTGCTCCTCCAGTGCCCTTCAGGGGCGAAACTGAAATCCGCGCTGGACAGTTTCGCATCAGCCAACGACCGCTGCTTCTTCGATTCCTCTACGGCCGGCAAATGGCGCGTTGGCCCCATCTCCTGCACCAGCGACGGCGTGTTCTGGTACTGCCAATAGGTCTATATCCCTGCTGGAGCCACCTTGCGCACAGCCATCTATCCCGGCTCCTTCGATCCCGTCACCCTGGGCCATTGGGACTTGATCCTGCGGGCGGAAAAGCTGGTGGACCGCCTCATCGTGGCGGTCCTCCACAACCCCGGCAAGACCAGCGCCTTCGATCTGGCCGAGCGGGTGGACTTCCTGAGAGAACTCACCTGGACCCGGGCCAAGGTTGAAGTGACCTCGTTTCATGGTTTGCTGGTGAATTACGCCCAGAAGATGGATGCTCAGTTCATCATTCGGGGCGTCCGGGCGTTCTCGGATTTCGAATCCGAGTTCCAGATGGCCCTGATGAACCGCAAACTCTCCGCGGACCTGGAAACGATGTTTCTCATGCCCAAGGAGGAATTCAGCATGGTGAGCAGCCGCCTGGTCCGGGAGGTGGGGGGCATGGGCGGGGACATCTCGGGGCTGGTGCCGGAGATCCTGGTGGAAAGGATCTCGGCGCGGCTGAGGGATCCGCTGGAGTGCCTTTCCTCTCGTCTGGGCATTGGCTGATTCTCAAAATTGGGACTCGTCTCAATTTTAGGATCAGGCAAAAAGAGCCATGCCCATGAACCTTGTTGATCCTAAATAAACGACGTGAAGACCCTTCCACTGGGAAACCTGGTTCCCGGAACTGAGACCCGGCCCTTGGGCCCGTTTAGGCTAAGTTATCTTAAATCAATAATTTGACATCATCCTCAAACTGGCATTCCTGTTGCTCGTTCCACAGGCATCACTGCATCCAGCGCCAAGCCTTTGGACGGTAAAGAAGGGGAACCCCGATGAGCAAAGTCGTCACCCTGAACCAGGCCATGGAAAAGCTCCATGACGGCATGACCATCGCCATCGGCGGTTTCGCCGGGGTGGGCGGGCCGCTCAAGTGCCTCCGGAAGATCGCCGAATCCGGGGTGAAGGATCTGACCTTGATCTGCGTGGCCAACTGCCATCCCTTCACGGTGGCGGAATTCGATGTCTATCCGCTGTTCGCCAACCGGCAGGTCAAGAAATTCATCACCTGCCACAACGGCACCAACCCCGTGGCCATGGAACAATCCCGCAAGGGCGAGCTGGAGGTGGAGTTCTTCCCCATGGGCACCTGGATTGAAAAGCTGCGTGCCGGCGGGGCGGGGCTGGGCGGGGTGCTGACCCCCACCGGAGTGGGCACCCTGGTGGAGCAGGGCAAGCGGAAAATCACGGTCGATGGCAAGGAATACCTGCTGGAAGTGGCCTTGCGCGCGGAACTGGCCTTCATCAAGGGTTTCCGGGCCGACCCCCTGGGCAACATCGAGTACCGGGGCGTGGCCACCAACACCAATCCGACGATCGCCGCCGCCGCGGACTATACCGTCGCGGAGGTCAACGAGATCGTCGCCATCGGCGATATCGAGCCCATCAGGGTCGGAACGCCCTGCATCCTCGTGGATGCGGTGGTCCAGGGCTACACCCTGGCGGAGCAGGAAGCGGTGTTCCAGGACCTGTGGACGCGCGGCGGGATTCTCAAGTAACGCTTTCCCCACGGAAAAGGGCGGTGACGCTATGGATGCAAGGGAAATGATTTCGCGCCGGGCGGCGCTGGAACTGCAGGATGGCGAGGTGGTCAACCTCGGATTCGGGATGCCGATGGCGGTGGTCAATTTCATCCCCAAGGAGCGGAACGTCGTGCTGCAGTCGGAAAACGGCTGCTTCCTGTTCGGTCCCACCCCACGTCTGGGCCAGCAGGATTCCGATGTGGCCAACGCCGGCAGCATGCCCATCACCCTCAGGCCCGGCGCTTCGACCTTCGATTTCGCCACCTCCTTCGGCATCATCCGCGGCGGCCATGTGAGCTCCGCCATCCTGGGAGCCCTGGAGGTGGACCAGGAAGGGAGTATCGCCAACTGGTCGATGCCGGGCCGTTCCCCGGGCATGGGCGGCGCCATGGACCTGGTGGCGGGCGCCCGCAAGATCATCGCCATCCTGCTCCACGCCGACAAGTCCGGCGCGTCGAAAGTCATGAAGCAGTGCAGCCTTCCGCTCACCGGCAAGGGTGTCGTGAAGGTGATCATCACCGACAAGGCCGTGTTCCGGGTCACCCCTGGAGGCCTGGTGCTTGAAGAGCTTGTTGCTGACCTGAACGTCGAGGGCCTCAGGTCGATCACCGAGGCCGATTTCACCATCGCCCCGGACCTGTGTGAGTACCGGCTTGCCTAAATTAAAGGAGCAATTGCCCATGAGATTTGAAGGCCAATCCTTCCAGTGTTCCATGCTCGAGGGGGGCGTAGCCGAGCTGCGCCTCGACCTCAAGGGGGAATCCGTCAACAAGTTCGACAATCCCACCCTGGCCGAACTGGCCGAGGTGGTCGGTCTCCTCAAGGCGGATCCCGAGGTCAAGGGCTTGCTGCTCATCAGCGGCAAGGAGGTCGGGTTCGTGGTCGGCGCGGATATCAACATGTTCCTCGGCCTGTTCCGCCAGCCCGAGGAGCAGTTGATCGAGTACCTCATGTCGGTGCACAAGGTGTTCTCCGCCATGGAGGATTTCGATTTCCCCACGGTCACGGCCATCCATGGCTTCGCCGTGGGCGGCGGGATGGAACTGGCGACGTCCACCAGCTACCGGGTCATGGCCACCACGGCCCGGATCGGCTTTCCCGAGACCAAGCTCGGCATCTTCCCGGGCTGGGGCGGCACGGTGCGCCTCCCCCGCCTCATCGGCGCCGACCACGCCATCGAGTGGATCACCGGCGGCGACCACCACAGCGCGGAGGAGTCCCTGAAGCTCGGTGTGGTGGACGCGGTGGTGGCCCCCGAAAAACTCCGTGAAGCGGCCCTGGACCTGCTGGCGCAAGCCATGGCCGGGCGCCGGGACTGGAAGGCCCGGCGGCGGGTGAAGCTCTCGCCCCTCGCGTTGAACCCCGTCGAATCCCGCATGGTGTTCGAATCGTCCAAGGCCTTCGTGGGCGGCAAGTTCGGACCGAACTACCCCGCGCCCCTGGCGGCGGTGGCGTCCATGGAACGGGGCTCCACCCATGGCCGGGACGAGGCGCTGGCCATCGAAGCCGAGGATTTCGCCCGGGTCGCCAAGAGCCCCACCACCTTCGCCCTGGTGACCAACTTCCTGGGCGATCAGTTCGTGGGCAAACTGGCCAAGAAGCTGGCCAAGTCCGGCACCCGGGTCAAGTCGGCCGGGGTCCTGGGCGCGGGGATCATGGGCGGCGGCATCGCCCACCAGTCCGCCGCCAAGGGCACCCCCATCGTCATGAAGGACATCGACGAGAAGGCCCTGGCCCTGGGGCTGGCCGAAGCCTCGAAGCTGCTGGCGAAGGCGGTGGAACGGGGCAAGATGACCCCCATGGGGATGGCCGAGGTGCTCACCCGCATCCGCCCCACCCTCAGCTTCGGCGATTTCCAGGGCATCGACCTGGTGGTGGAAGCCGTGACAGAGAACGAGAAGGTCAAGAAGCTGGTCCTGGCCGAGGTGGAGAGCCACCTGAGGGCGGACGCCATCCTGGCCAGCAACACCTCGACCATCTCCATCACCCGCCTGGGCGAGGGCCTGAGCCGGCCCGAGAACTTCTGCGGCATGCATTTCTTCAACCCCGTGAACCGCATGCCCCTGGTGGAAGTGATCCGGGGCCGGCGCTCCAGCGACCTCGCCGTGGCCACCACCGTCGGCTACGCCCTGGCCATGGGCAAGACCCCCATCGTCGTCAACGATTGCCCGGGCTTCCTGGTCAACCGGGTGCTGATCCCCTTCTTCCTGGCCTTCGACAGCCTGGTCAACGACGGGGTGGACTTCAAGCGGATCGACAAGGTCATGGAGACCTTCGGCTGGCCCATGGGCCCGGCCTACCTGCTGGACGTGGTGGGAACGGATACGGCCTACCACGCCATCCAGGTCATGGCCCAGGGTTTCCCGGACCGCATGGCCGCCGCGGACAAATCGGCCGTCGACGTCATGTACGAGCTCAAGCGCTTCGGCCAGAAGAACGGCAAGGGGTTCTACGCCTACGTCACCGACAAGAAGGGTTTCCCGAAGAAGGAAGTGGACCCCGAAGTCGCGGCCATCCTCAAGCCCCTAGTGCGGCAGGACACCAGCGCGACGATATCCGACCAGGACATCATCGACCGGATGATGCTCCCCATGATCATCGAATGCTCCCGCTGCCTGGAGGACCAGATCGTCACCACTGCCGTGGAGGTGGACATGGGCCTGCTCTACGGCCTGGGCTTCCCCACCTTCCGGGGCGGCGCCCTCTACTACGCCGGCGCGGTGGGTCTGCAGGCGCTTTGCCGGAAGGCGGAAACCTTCAGGTCTCTTGGAAAACTGTACGAACCCACCGCCCAGATGCTTTCCCTGGCGCAAGCCGGCCGCACCTTCTACGAGGAGAAATAGCCCATGCAAGAAGTCGTCGTCATCGATGCGGTCCGCTCCCCCATGGGCCGGTCCAAGGATGGAATGTTCCGCAATGTCCGGGCCGAGACCCTTTCGGCGGCCATGATCAACGCGCTGCTCCAGCGGAACCCCAAGGTGGACCCCGCCGAAATCGAGGATGTCATCTGGGGCTGCGTGCAGCAGACCTTCGAGCAGGGCTTCAACATCGCCCGCTTCGCCTCGCTCATGACCGCCATCCCCCACACGGCCAGCGCGCAGACCGTCAATCGGCTCTGCGGCTCCTCCATGAGCGCCCTCCACGCCGCCGCCATGGCGATCATGACCGGCAACGGCGAGGTGTTCGTGGTGGGCGGCGTGGAGCACATGGGCCACGTGCCCATGAGCCTCGGATGGGGGCCGGACCCGGCCACCAACAAATCCTTCGCCAAGGCCGCGGGGAACATGGGGCTCACCGCCGAGTTCCTGGCCAAGAGCCACGGCATCGGCCGGGATGCCCAGGACCGGTTCGCCCTGCGCTCCCACCAGAAGGCCACCGAGGCCCGGATCCAGGGGCGGTTCAAGGCCGAGATCGTCCCCATGGAAGGCCATGACGCCCAGGGCTTCTCGAAGGTGTTCGACTACGACGAGGTGATCCGGGAGGATGCGACCCTGGAGGCCCTGGCGGCCCTCAAGCCCGCCTTCGACCCCAGGAGCGGCACGGTCACCGCCGGCAACTCCTCGGCCATCTCGGACGGCGCCTCCGGCCTCCTGGTGATGTCCCTGGACCGAGCCAAGGCTCTGGGGCTCCAGCCCATGGCCCGGGTCAAGGCCATGGCCACCGCCGGGGTGGAACCCTCCATCATGGGCTACGGGCCGGTGCCGGCCGTGCACAAGGCCCTGGCGCGGGCCCGGATGACCCTCCAGGACATCGAGCTGTGGGAGCTCAACGAAGCCTTCGCGGCCCAGTCCCTCCCCGTGCTGAAGGATCTTGAACTCATGGACCAGATGGAACAGAAGGTCAACCGCAACGGCGGCGCCATCGCCCTGGGGCACCCCCTGGGCTGTTCCGGCGCCCGCATCACCACGACCCTCCTGCACCAGATGCAGGCCGGGGACTTCCAGACCGCCGTGGCCACCATGTGCATCGGCGTGGGCCAGGGCATCGCCACCGTCTTCGAAAGGGTCTGATTGAAGAAACCCCTCCCGTTACTGCAGAACTATTCCCTGCTCAAGCAGAAGGCCATGCGGTCGGTGTTCGACAGCTTCGACCAGCTGGCCGAAGGCTGCCTGATCGTGGACCGGGAGGCGCGGGTGGTCATGATCAACGACCGCTACGCGGCCCGCCTGGGGGTCGATCCGGCCAAGGTCATCGGCCAGGAAATCGAGTCCTTCCTCCCCAACAGCCTCATGCGCCAGGTGGTGGTGACCGGGAAGCCCACGCTGCTGGAGATCTTCGAGACCCATGGGCAGGTCTTCCTGGTCATCCGCATGCCGGTGCGGGATGACGACGGCGAGGTGGTGGGGGCGATGGCCT
>Ga0182014_10003419_pt1 | contig 19034 bp, 12 predicted proteins | sample 612S2DmetaG_FD_120489 | JGI IMG/M metagenome (GOLD analysis project Ga0182014, IMG submission 120489) | Permafrost microbial communities from Stordalen Mire, Sweden - 612S2D metaG | ecosystem: Environmental > Terrestrial > Soil > Wetlands > Permafrost | place: Sweden: Stordalen | collected... | reverse complement strand
GAGACGACGTGGGACGAGAAGATCACCGAGAAGCCACTGGCCGCCACCGCGGCCATGACAAGTGCCATGAAGTCGTGGCGGGCGAGCGGGTCGAGCCGTGCAAGCGGCTCGTCCAACACGAGGAGGTCGGGACCGCGCGCGAGCGCCAAGGTCAAAGCGAGCTGGGCCTGCTGGCCGCCGGACAGTTTGCCGACCTTGCGGTCCGGCGGGATCTCCAGTCCGCGCAACCGCTCTTCTGCTTGAGCTTGGTCAAAGCGTGAGTTCAAATTGCGGGTCACCGCCACCATGGACCGGACAGACAGGTACCTGTAAAGCGGTGCATCCTGAGCGACGAAGGCGACACGCTCGAGGGCCTCGAGTGAGCCGGCGCCAAGGTCTCCGAGCACCGTGATGCTCCCGTTCGTCGCGGTGCAGAGCCCGACAGCGCAATGCAGCAACGTCGTCTTGCCGGCCCCATTCGGACCTACGAGGGCGACGATGCGACCAGCGGGTACCGCGAGATTGCAGTCATGAAGGGCCCAGGTCCTGCGATAGCGCTTTGCGAGCCCTGAAGTCTCGACGACGTTCATGCCGCCCCCACCCGCCGTTGCCGTCCGTCGCGGCGGGCGGGACGACTCTCGACGGGGCTGTCACGAAAATCCCGCAGCGCTGCCATGAAGAGCGCAATGGTCCCCTGCTCGTCGAGGCCTGCGTCAGCGGCTTGCTTGAGCCAGCCGGAGGCGAGGCTGCGCCGGAGAGATGTCAGCTGCTCCAGGCCCACCGTCTCGGGAGACGCCGCTATGAAGGTGCCTTGTCCTGGGCGTCCAATGGTCAGCCCCTTCTGCTCGAGATCGCGGTAGGCCTTGAGCACGGTGTTGGGGTTGATCGAGAGCGAGGCGACGACGTCCTTCACCCGTGGCAGCTGGTCTCCGTGAACCAGGTAGCCGAGGCGCAGGGCGTGCTCGACCTGATGGACGAGCTGAAGGTACGTCGGGACGCCAGAGCGCGGCTCGAGGCGGAACACCATCGACGGGACCGGTGCCTCAGACTCACATACCTCTTTATCTATCCTCATAGCTAAAGGGTATCACGCCGTCTCCATCACGTCTACAGCGGCACTGGTCGTGACAGGGGACCCCGATCAACCGTTCAGTGGGTCCGACCGCGGTGCGCTAGCCGGCTTCCGACGACGGTTGGTACGGACCCCGTTCCTCCCCGACAGGCATCTGAAGCGGCTCACACTGGTTCCGGCCGAGACGGACGGCCTGATCGAGGTAAACCGACCAGTTGGGCGACGCGCCGGAACGTTCACGGACGACGTGCGGATCAGGTTCAGGAGACAGGCTGGTCCTGATTCGTAGTCCCGCATTCACAGACGAGTCGGCTTACCAACAGATCTCCCACGATCGCGACGAGCGCACCAGTCGTCGTCGCAACCGCGGAGTAGAGCCAGCGGGGATTGGACACTAGTGCGCTCGCGATCGACACGAACTACGCCGTCGCCGACGACGCGCCGTCGGTCCGTGCACTGGATCGCACCTCGGCGCCATCCGGTTGGGCGATGGGGACCATGAAGGCGATGCCCACGGTTCCGCTTCTCGGCGGTTTTCTTGCGGGACGTAGCTCGTGGTCTCCTCCATTCGGAGATCCGTTTCGCGAGGCAATGCGCGATTGTGGCGACGCCGTACAGCTCGACCTCGGATGTGTGCTCGGCGCGGGCACGTTCGAGTTGCCCCACGAGAAGACGGTCGACGACGTCGTCATGAAGGGCGGGGCGGGACTGCGCTCGTCTCGTTCATGCTGACGTTATTGCATCGCTTGCAAGGACTCGGCAGCGCGCCCGCGATCAAGTTCGATGAGTACGAGCGCTGGATTGCCACGCATCTGCCGAGATAACTCCGCGATATCTGCGGGGAACGACCACCTGTTGGGGAGGTGAGCATGACTCTCGCTGTTACACCCCGGTCGTAGGCTCGTAGGTGCCTGGATGTTCTTGCCAGGAGGTTAGCGATGACCGAGATTGCCCAGCGAGCCCGATTGTTCGTCGGATCATACGCGGGGCTGTTCGGGCTTCTGGCTATTCGGTTCGACACGCGGTGGCTGCGCTTCACTTGCATCGGCCTGACCGTGCTGGGCATTGGCCTCATGGCACATATCGTCTTCTGGGTCGCCGGTCGCACCACGGAAGCGGAGCCGATCCAACTGACTCAAGTCGAGGATGCGGGTGCGGATGTCTCCGGCTATCTCGCCACGTACCTCCTTCCCTTCCTGACCGTCGCAGAGCCGAGTGTGCGAGATGTTGCGGCGTACGCTCTGTTCCTGGTGATTGCTGGCCTCATCTACGTGCGATCCGAAATGACGCAGATCAATCCCACGCTGTACGTCCTCCTTCGTCGCGTTCTCAAGGTGTCGACGAACGCGGGATGGTCGGGATACGTCGTCGCCCGATCGTCCTTGAAACCGGACGACGTGATCGACGTTGTGCCGCTCAACGAGCGAGTGCGGGTAGAAGTGAGGAAGGGAGTGCAGAAAACGTGACGACCTCCATTACAGTCACTGTGCCGGCGGACAACGATCGTCTGACATTGGTGGTAGCGCAGCCTGGTTCCACAAGACTGAGAGGGTTTCGGCTGGCCCTGGACAAGAACGTCGCAGCCGCGTTGCGCGAAGCATGCGGGACGACGGTCAGGGAGATCTCGGTTCGCTCAGAAGTCACATACGCCGCCGATGTCTCGTACGACGTGGCGACACAGTACTTGGCAGTTCCGGCAGCTTTACTCGCGACTCCCGAGCCTCTGCCTGCGGGGACTGATGCGCGTCAACCTGCCGGGCACCGCGACGCGACGACGGTGGAGACCGACCCAGAAGCGCGTGCAATCCTCAACGCAGGATCGTCGTTGGAACTGCTGGGTGCGACTGAACTGCGCAAACGCGCGTTTCGGTTCTATGCCGCGATCGTGGGGAACGATCCGAACAACCGGACCTCGTTTGTGTCGCGTTGGAATCCCTATCGTGCGAGCTTCGCGGGTCGAATACTGACGGTGTACGGGGAACAACTGCATAGAGTGACGCAGCCCCTTCTCGTTTTCGAGCCCACCTTCGACATGATCGTGACGAGCGAAGGAATCGCCGTGCTCGACAAGGACGCGTTCGAGCAGATCTTTCGAGACATTACGACGATGCGGAATCGTGTACCCGTCTGGACAAAGCAGGTGGTCGAATCTCTTCCACTGACGGAGGAGAGCGCCGAGATGATTCGGCAGGCGAGTGGGAAAGCGCGGGTAGCACAGCGACTCCGCGCGCTTTTCGAGGGTGGGACTCTTGCCGGCAGGAAGTTGAGCGTGTCCCAACTGCGCGACGAGATGACGAATCAGGGTCTTGCGGTGGAGCGAATGATCCAAGGCCAGCAGCTTGTACTGACGGAGGACGACGTTCCGACGATTCTCAAGCTCCTAGACGAGGGCTACTGGAAGGGCTGGCTGACCGACGTCGCCTGGGAGGCGGGTTCCAAGTCGAAGCGGCAGTCATGATTCCGTAGGGCCTCGAGGACGCTCGCTGCGCTTTGTTCGCTTTCGCGCGGGTGCTACTCATCTCCCGAGAATCGCTCCCACGCGACCCGGGGTTGCTTCGGCGTCCGTGTCAGCGAGGCAGCGGTTTGGTGGCCGCGAGGATCAAGACGGCTGGCAGGCGCCCATAGTGGTCGAGGTTGGGCCGTTGAACCAGCGACTCGGTAGTAGGTGTCGGCTCGATGACGCGTCGGATCGCGAGGCCGGCATCGATCACTCCGTTGATGATTGTCGAGATCCGTCGGTGGTACTTCACGACACCCTCGACGTACCAGGTCGTGTCCCGTTCGCCTTCCGATGCGTAGTTGTCGACTATGCAGGGATGCGAGCCCAGCTCAGGAGCCGCAGTCACCACCGGGTGCTCCATCGACGCAACGAACCAGCCCCCCGGCCTCAGCCAGGTCGCGAGCCGTTCCAAGAGAGGAGGGAGGTCGGCGACGTAGTGCAGGGCCAAACTGCTGGTGACCAGGTCGACGCTGGAAGCCGGCAAGGTGACCTGCTCGGCAAAAGACTTGAGATAGCGCACCCGGTCGTCGACGGTCCGTTTCTCCGCGAGGGCGAACATCCGGGCGGAGTGGTCGACTCCGAGGACGCTCTTGGCACCTTTGTCGACAAGGACTCTGCAGAGCTGACCGTCTCCGCATCCGAGGTCGACCACTACTGCATCGTCGAGCGGCGGGAGCAGCGCCAAGAAGGCGGGTTGCTTGACAGCCTCGTTGATGCCTGACCTGGCGTCGCGCATCGCCTGATACCCGGCAAAGAACACCTCGTCGTCGTAGATGTTCTGCATCGACACAGACACATTGTGCCAGCCCACAGCCCCATGTCCCACCCCCCGGTGCCCTGTGCTTCCACTGGCTCCTAGTCATTGAGGTGTTGTCCAGATGGACCGGATCCCCGGTTCATCTGGCTATGGATCAAGGCCGGCAAGCTACAGCGCTACGTTCCGGTGCCCCGAACGCTCCGCTACTGGTGCTGGCATGGCCGTTGAACGAGCTTCTCGGTACGGAGCGGGACTCGCCGACGCCGCAGTTGCCATGGCTAGTCGTTTCATTCGCGGGCGTTGTTGACCTGAGTCCGTCGTTCCGGTGACTCCAGCTGCTTCGCTCCGGTAGATCGTCGTCAGCGGAAGAGATCGCCGAGGTCTTGAACCCGTCGAATGGCACGGTCGGAGCCGACTCCGACAAATGCCTCGAGCATTCTGCGGAGGGCGCTGAGACACTCCGGGTCGCCGAGGATCAGCTCACGGCGTTCGGCAACGTATGCGTCGACGAGGCCGAGCACCTCCGCCTCTCCAAGAGACTCCGACGAGTAGCCCGATGCTGTCGTCACAATCGATGCGATCGCGAGGAACGCCCGGCGCGGCTCACGCCGGCTGAGGAACACGAGGGTCTGAACGAGATGATGGGCGATTCCTGCAGTCGGGACATGTCCGAGCTTCTCGATCAGGGGTAGCGCGAGGTCGCAGAATCGCGGCGCTACGACTCGTTCATCCGGCTGCTGCTGTTCCTGCTGCCTCTGGAAGGCGCCGCTTGCGTAGTAGAGCTCCTGCGCGATGGAGTTCGCGATCCACGCAGCCGCCTCGAGGTCATGGCGTGACTCGTCGCCCAGTCGCGTGCCCGACGACAGGAGTTCCTGGGAGGACGAGACCGCTACGAGGATCGCGTCGGTGATTGTCTCGAGAAACGCGAAGAGACGCGTTTGGGACTCGGGTTCCCACCCGTTCGGTGGGTTCATGTAGCGGCGGGTCATCGCTACGGCTCGGCCAAGCGTCGCAGGGTGGAGCAAGGGATGTTGCGCCCAGACTCCAATGAGCTGGGCGGCAAAGCCGGTCGCGCGCGCGAAGGCGAGGTACACCAGGATGCTCACAAGGAGATCGCCGCCCTCGGTCTGGACGCTCTGGGGCGGAACCGTGCGATCCTCCGGCCGTGCCGCGAGCACCGGCCAGCTCGGTGCCTCACGGAGTCCGCCGAGTGCTGAGTCCACCCCTTCCGGGTCGGCGCTGACGCAGCGCGAGAGTCCGTCGAGCAGGGCTGTCGTGACCGAAAGGTTTTCCTCGTGGCGCAGGCGGCGCCCGATCTCCGCAGGAAGCTCATTCGGATCAAAGAGCTGCGTGATGCCCAAGGTCGTGATCATTCGGATGGTCTCGTCGCCGCTGTCCAGCTGCGGCCGTAGGAGCTCGCGGATGCGCTGACCATCCGGATGCTCACGCCACTGAGGACGCTTGAGAAGCGTGCTGAGCCCGTTTACCGCATCGTTTCTCGGTGTCGATCCCCACGCCATCACGGCTCCCGGTCCTCCGTCGTGACATCGGGAGGCAGAGCCATCGCCAAGAGTCCGAAGACGGTGTTCCCGAGTGCGGTGCCGGGAAGCACTGTTTCGTCCGATGCGAGTCGATCGGCTCCGGTCAGGAGGTGGGCAACTGCGGCCTGGATGTCACCGGGGTCCAATGGCCGATCAGGGCTGTCGAGGACGGCCAGGAGTGCCGGCACGGATTCGCGTAGGCGCTCCCGTGCAGCTCGCTGCTCGTCGGTACCCCCAGAGATCGAGCCGCTCAGGTCAGTGCGAAGCTGACTAACGGCGACTTGAAACGGAGTGGCATCCTCCCCGGAGGTGTCCGGCGGTGGGTCGAAATAGGTCCACGGATGGAACGTGTACGGAACTTCCGGGGGTTCGGGGGCACCCCCGTCAGCGTCGAGGTGGTCGAGCCGAGCGCGAGTCTCATCGAGCTGGACTCGCCCTCTATCGAGTTGCCCGAGCAACGTGTCGACGATCGCGCGCGTCCTCTCGTCGGACGGGTCCAACGGGCTCTTGGCCGCGTGAAGCCTCCGTTCCAGTCCCGCGTGTGCCTCGTCGTCGAGCAGCGGTGACACTGCGGAGACGAGGTGCGCCGCGCTTGGATGTGTATTCGGGTGCCCGAGCAGTTCGCCCTGGTCGAAAATAGGCACCAGGCGTCGACCTAGTCCCGCCGGACTCGATGCACCGGCCTCGAGAATCGACTGCCAGACATCCGCGTGGGTCAACTCGCCCACCAGAAGATCAAGGATCGAGTCCGCATCAACGTCCTCGTGCACCGAGGCGAAGTGCTGAACGAGATAGTCGACGAGAGTCCGCACCATTCCGGTGAGCGCGTCGTAACCCGCAGCGAACTGGAGGTTCTCGCTCCACAAGACCTGAGGACGGCTGTCTGCGGCACGCTCCGTTTCTTGTGGTCGCCCGTGCACCTTCAGCACGTCGAGCAGGAGTCGAGTAGCCGCCTTTGGGGCGACGCTCATTAATCCCGGAAAGCACACACCCGTGCCGTAGCGCGCCATCTCGAGGTCCTGCTGCCGCGTGCTCGACAGGGCAAGAATCTGCGACTCGCCAATCGACGTGGTCTCGGCGGGGACTTGATCCACGATCCACGGAGCTAAGGCGAGTCGCCCAGCGAGCGCCGGGTCGACCGCGGCCAGTGCCCGAAGATCCTGCAACTGCCGCGCCAGCACGTTCCCACCCCAATGCTCGGTCGTCGCAGCAGTGATGGTCTGGTCGATGACTGGCCCAGCCGACGCCAGATCAACGACGGCGGCGCGCGTCAGTGACTCGCCCACCCGAAGTCCGAGTCGCTCATGTCCGGCGTCACTCGGGCTCAGGAGCGCGACCCGCATGACGTCCGCAATCCCCTTGGCACGAACGTCCGCGGCAACGGCTCCGGGCACCAGCGGGAAGCATCGGTCGAGGCGGAAGAGGAGCAGCCGCGCGCGATCGGCGAGGAGGAGATCGTCCGTGGCGAGCGCGTCGGACGCCAGCCTCGCGGCGAGCTGCGACAGCGCTGGGGCCGATGCTATCCGGTCACCTTGGGATACGTCGTCGGCTTCGGTGGCTCCGGAAAGGTACGCGATGGCCATTGTCGCGGCGGCCTTCGTTGACGCTTCCGCCGTCAGGTCAGCGAGCTTCAGGAGGTTCTCGTAGTCCGGTCGCTCTCGGAGGACCGCACACGCCGCGGCGATCGCCGCTATCGGATGCCCTTCATTCTGAGGCCTACTCAACCGGCAGGCGACGTCCCAGAACGACGTGTGATGCACGTCCTCGTCATCTTCCCAGAGGTCGGCGAGGCACATGTCGAGACTGGGGCGGACCACGACTGCGAGATCGGGGTCGTCGTTCAACCGCTGCACGAGATAGAGGTGCTGGTCACCCTTGAGGCATGTCTGGGCGACGGCGAAGTCGAAGAGCACCGGGTGAGCGAAGATCACCGGAGTGGTCGTCGCCCGACGTCCTTGCACGTCCTCGCGTAGGACCCCGTCGTGGAGGAGTTCGTCGACCGCCGCATAGACGGCCGGGTCGACGACCGTGGAGGGATCGAGGATTCGGGTACGGCGATTGCCGACCATCGACTCGCACAGGTCGCGAAGCGCGCGGCGCCGGGCCAGATGCGAAGACGTGTCCGCGACTCGCCGACGCCAGTAGAGGTGGAGCAGTTCCTGTCGGGTGCGAACGGCTGCCACTGCGTCGGCGCTCTGGTCGATCAGCTGCGCAGCAAGACGAAGATTGAACGGATTTCGCAGCAGGCTCGCGAGGCGCGGCTCTGCGTCGCGAAGAAGAACTCCGAGCAACGCGCTCTGCTCCGCAACCTGTTCGATCTCTCCGTCCGTCAGGTCGCCGACGAGAGTGTGCCGAACCAAGGGAAAGCCAGCGTCGGCGTGGGCCGGATCGAGCGGCGTTCCAGGGAACATCTCCTGCCAGCGCGGACTGTGGCGGAGATCGAACGATCGGACAGAACTGACGATCCGCCAGCGAGTCCCCTGCAATGAGCGCCCGAGGGCGGGAAGCCAGTCGCTCGCTTCGCTGCCACGCGTCGCGTCAATGCCGTCGATGACCAGCGTCGCTGGCCGGGATCCTCCCCATCCCTGAAGGACGCGATCGATCGTGTGTTGAAGATCGAGCTCGCTGGAGGTCGCCGAAAGCGAGTCGCGGAGTATCTCAGCGCGGAGATAGACGACGTCCTCCCCGTTTGCGATCCGGGCTGAGGCGAGTCCGACGGTGAGGACGCTCTTGCCGGCGCCTGCCGCCCCGATGAGAGCGAATCCGTCTTCGATCGCAGCGAGCTGGTCGGCTACCTCGCGGCGAACCGAAACAGTCGCGTCCGGTGCCGTGATGACGAGGTCTGGGTCGCCCGCCCGGAGGACCGCCGTCGTCACCTCGCGAAGTCGCTGCACGTCGCGAACAAACAGGTGGTCGAGGCCCAACGGGTGCCCACCCGTAGCCAAGGCGTTGCGCCACGCTTGTCGGTCCCCCCAGCGCCGGGTCTCGCGTAACTTCTGTCCGAAATCGACGAGGTCTTTCCAGGCGCCGGCGACTTGCTGGGGATCCTCGAGGAGGCTGCGAAGCCGCTCCTCCGCCGACTGCCGGTCCGGTCTCGTCTCGTCGAGATCGAATCCCACAACGCGAAGGACTGTCGCTAGCTCCCGAATTTGGCGTCGCGTCGGGGCATTGTCGGAATGCGCAAGGAATGCGACTCCGAGATGGTGGCGGAGCGCCTTTAGGACATCGCGCTCGTTCTCGTTGGTCGCGACGTCCTCCAGCGACAGGTCCTCGGAGTACGTTGCGAGTCGTTCGACAACGCGGGCGAGGTCCCGCGTGACGCGTGCCGAGCCTGCTCCATCGGTACAGATGATCAATAGGTCGCGCCCAGCCTCAATAGGTCGACGCGCCTCGCCCGCAGGAATACCCACGAGGAACTGCCGGACGACCTGATCAAACGCGTCGGCGAGTGGAGAATCGTCCTTGTCGCTCAGCTGAAGACGTCGCTTCGACTGCAGCAGGACGAAGCCGTGTCGGTCAGTGATTCCGCCAACGTCGTCGATCTCTTGACCGGTCTGGCTCCCCAGCTCTTCGAGCTGCGCTGCGATGAGTGACCAGCCCGATGGCAGCGGATCGCGCGCGATTAGATACGTTGCGAGGTACGCCAGAATTCGGGCCTCGAGGCCACCGCCGATGGCACCTCCGGCGCCACCGGATGAGCTATGGGCGCCGGTCGGCATCGGACCTCGCATCACCCTTCGCTCTGGGACAAGCGCAAAGCACATTTCAGTTTCGCGCTCGGGCCGTGCGACTTGTCACGACACCTACAGCACGATCTCTGCCACGTTGGCGACAGCCTCGATCTCCCCTGGATCGGGCCTCTAGAAGATCATCACGTCGAGTGGGCTCGTGGTGACGACTACTGCCATGATGACCCAGCTCTCGCGGCGCGAACTGCTCGATCACCAGCTGTTTTCCCGGTTCAGTGCGGCTACGTCGAGCCTTACCTCTCGGGAGGCAGCTGGCGGCTATCTGAGATCTCCTTCCGTCGGAAAGGCCGGGAACCAGTATCCCGGCTCCGGCGGGTCGTCGAGGGCCAGGACCTCCGGGAGGTTGGAGATGGTGACGAAGGGCACCTTCGGCTCTGGAACGAAGGCAGCCGTCTCGACCGCGCGCGTGACCATGAGAGGCGCCACCTCCCAGGGCTCCGGGCCCGGCGGGACGCCGAGAAGATCGAGTGTCGCATCGAGGTGCTCTCGTACGGAATGTTCCGCCTCCAGCAGCTTGTCGACGTAGTTGCCCTTGTCGACGAACCGACGCATCCGATACGCCATCGCAGCTGGCGACCAACCGGGGCTCGGGTCTTTGACCTCGATGACCCACACTCGATGGCGCTCGACGTCGACAGCCAGCAGATCGAGTTCACCGCGCACCGGGAGTCCTAGCGACTGTGCCTCGTGCGGCTCGAGACGAGCACGCGTCGTCAGACCTGTGCCCCTCGCGACCTCCTCGGCCATTGACTCCAGCTCCCGATTGGGCCGCTTTCGGTACTCGAGGAATGCCTTGCGGACCTTCTCGGTTTGCGCGTCAAGCGGCCACGGAAGGCGACCGTCGCGCAGTGAGGCGGCGTAGAACTCCTGGGCAGCGCGTACGCGCCACGGCATCACGAGCACCTTCCCGTCATGCTTGATCAGCGGTTTGCCCACGATCCGAGGGCGATCGCGGCGATCGTCGAAGATTTCTCCGCTTGTCAACGGGATGGCGTCGCGTATGAGCAGCAGGTGGTCGATTGCCGACTCGATCTGCGAGGCCGGAAGGCGCGACCACGCGGCCGCGCTCTTGACGAGATCGGCGCGCTCGACGACGAAGACGCCGTCGTCGTCTCGGTTCCAAGAGACAGTGGTCGCGAAGACCGAGCTGATGGCGTTGAGCCCCGTCCCGGTCGTCTCGAGGAGGAGACGATCCGCGTTCAAAAACGACCCAGGTGCACCGAGTTCGCCGAGCGAGACGTACTCGGCCGGCGTGTGTTCGCCGCGCTCAGCTCGTTCCAACCACTCCGAAGGATCGTCGGGTTCGCCGGTCAGCGAGCGAGTGTTGAGCCACTCCAGACGAACGGCGTACTGATACGCGGGGACATGGAACGCGAGGGCGCGCTTCTGCGGGTCCGCGGGTCCTGAGCTCAGCCGGAACAAGCCATCCGCATTGATCTCGACGGCGAGGTCGTGAAGGCCGGCACGAGCGCCTCCGGCAGCCGTCGACAGCTCCATGATCTCGTCGGCGAGATCGATCGCCTCCGCAACGTCGAAGTCGTCGGGCACGATCGCTCCTTGCGGAGCGAATGCCAAGAGACATTCGAGCAACAGGTCCGCTGGCTTTGTCTGGTGAACTTCCTCCTCCTGGCCGAGCATCCACTCGCGCCACCGATCTGCCCAAGGGGCGCTCAAGGCGCCTTCGAGCTCCGCGTTCAGGCGAAGTCGCTCCGCGTACGTGTCGTTGACAGCGCTACCGACGACGTCGATCGCCGCTGGAGACCAGGCGGCGAGCACTGAGTCCATCGCCGCCGTGGCAGCCGGCAGCAGGACGTCGGTGCAGAGCGCGATGGCTTCGGGGCCCGAGAGGCGTGTCGGCTCGACGCCCTGATCCACCAACTGCTCGGAGATACGGACTCGCGCGCGCGTCCGAGTTGCGTGGGTCCGAGGGATCGGACGGGTTGCGCCGATCTGTCGAGGAAGCAGGGAAGCAGTGAACGCGCGTAGCTGACCGACCGGCGGCGTTGCATTCCATTCGTCGGCGAACGCGACTGGGTCGATCGACGTCACCTGCAGCGCCTCCAGGGCGCGGAGCAACTCCTGGCCGAGTTGTCGGTGCGCCGACTCCGGGTCCTTCAGCAGGAGGTCAAGCCACGGCCGAGTGAGGTGAACGAAGAGGTTGGGCCTCGGTCCGTCGCGGGGGACGACCTCAATCCCGGTGTCGCTCTCGCCCGGCTCGTCGACGATCGAAGACGCGGAGACTCGGACGACCATCGCAAGCGGGCCTCCGTCTGTGCATCGGAAGCCGGAGGTGATCGCTTCCGAGCGCGCCACCGTCAGCCGGATGCCGTCGGCGATCCCGAGACTGAATGTCGGGTCGATGCGTAACACTGAGAGCTCCGGTTCGATGCACGAGATGACGACGAGCGGTGGCTCGAGGACAACGGTGTACTGCGTCTTCTCCTCGGTGAGGATGGCCTCGTCCGAGCGATCGTCGAGGCGCGCGAACTGCCACGTCCACGACGGCCGCAGTCCGGCAGCGTCGAGGATCGCATCGAAGGGTTCCCACGCTGCCGCTCGCCACCAGTGACGATCGTCGGGAACGCCGTCGATCGGCAGCTCGTCCTCGAACCTTCCCGTCGGGTTGAGGGTGCCGTAAGTCATCCAATGGCGCCACACGTCGTCGGTGTCGAACGCCAAGAGCTGCCCGACCCTCGGACGGAGGGCGAGGTCCTCGAGGAACTGCCACAGAAGGAACCCCGTGGGGACGCGAGCGGTGTCGCCCTCCTGAACTTCGCGGATGATGTCCGACAGCTGGTCGACGTGGATGTGGATGACTCCTGCGGTCGGCGAGGGCCGAATCGTGAAGGGCCCTCCGTACACGACGATGCGGTGGATGGCACCGGAATCGTCGAACACGGCGCCGTGCGAGCGAATCTCGTCGACGCCAATTTGGGAGAGGTTCTGCTCCGCGCGCTCGATACTCGCCTCGAGGCTCGCCGTGCTGGTTCCTCCGGCGGAACCGAATACGAACGCCCGACGCCGAGCCGGTACAGCGGACATGGCGGGCATGGTCGTGATGCGAGCCCACGCAGCTTCCGGCGACTCGTCGTCGGGAGGTGCGTCGAGAGGCTTCCCGAGGAGCGCGAAGGCCTGCTCCGCGGCGCGCGTGCTGACGAGGAAGTGCACCGGAAGGTCATCGATCTCCCGGGCCAGGATCACCGAGGCCCGCGAAAGCGCGCCGAACGCGATGGCGGCCGGAACGGGGTACTCCCCACCCCGGCCACGTACGGCCAAGGCGCCGCCGAACACGGCCTGGTCGACGCCAATCGTTGGCTCGAGCTCATCGCTGTCGGTCGTCGCCCAAACCCATGCGAGCGCGGCGCGCTCGGGACTGTGGCAACGATCGAGCCATGGACGACCGGAGGTTTCGGCAGCGAGACCGAAGGCCTCCTCCTCGGGAGAAAGGAAGCACTCGGCCTCCCGAATTCGGGCGAGCTTCTCCTCCAGATCTTCGTCTTCCCCCTGGTCCCGTGGATACGAGTCCTTTGCCCACAGCGGTCGAAGTCGCTTCACGCGGTCATCGACGTAGTGGAGCGTCGCGTCGACGAGATCCAATAGACCGAAGCCCAGTCGTTCGCCCAGCGGTCCGTCGATCGCCATCGCGAGCGAGGCCACGCCGCGCACCGTCGAAAGCGGGTTGATCAGGTCTCCGGGGTGAATCTCGAACCTGTGGCTGCCCGGTGTGAAGTGCACGAGTGCCCGTGGATCTGGGTGCCAAGTGTCCTCGATCTGGTCGAGCACCGGCATCGCATCATGAAGTCGTCGGACGATCACCGTGAGATCGGCGGCGTTCGGGATTCGAGTGCCCGCTGGCGGATGGCGAATCGCCCGTAGCCAGACCAGCGACAGGCTCGTCAGCCGGTGGAGGCAGCCGGGAGAATCGGTCGCGACACCAACCAGGCCAACGAGCTTCTTGCCGTCGTAGGAAGCGATGGCGTCGTCGATCGCTCTCCAGGGGATTGGCGCCAACTGTCCGTCGCCCATAAAGGCTCGGAAGTCGTCAACTGACACGCCACCATCTTTCCGCCGGATCACCTCGCCTGCTCACGTACGGTGTCGGGGTGGCCGTCGTCGATGAGATGTCCGAGCTCCTCAGTCGCCTTGGACTGCTCTGCATCCCGGCGGGCGTCGAGCCGTCAGTTCGGCGGTTCCTGAACTCGCAGGGAAAGTTCGACGAAGCGGTATTCATGCGGGATCTCGACACCGATGAGCCTGTGCGCTGGATCAGCCACGCCCTCGCCACTTACATCTACGAGATCGCTCACGAACTACAGGCTCTTGGGGCGATCCTGCCGGCGAATCTAGGCCCAGGCTCCTTCGAGGTCATCGTCCGAGCAATCGTCGAGCGAGCGGGCCGGATCTCGTGGCTCCTGGAGGAGGGCACCCCGGAGGAGGAAGCACCGACGCTGCCCGAGGAGGGCATGCCTCGAGGCGTTCGGCGCCGCGGCATTCGCATCGGTCTCGAGCTCCTCGTCTGCCAGTACCACTACTGCGCCTCGCTGAAGGCGCTCGAGGTCGAGCAGTTCATCTGCGAAAAGGCGGACGCGCTGCTGCGCGAAGAGAAGCTACAGATTCAGGACTGGTTCGACTGTTCTCGGTCTCCGGCCGACGTGACAAAGTGGGTGATCGAGGGCGAGGCCTACCCGAGCTACCGCGAGCTCGCACAGTGGGCGCTGAAGAAAAACGACGAGGAAGATGCCCAGTCGCTCGGTGTCCTGAAGGGCACTTACTCTGCACTGAGCGGGTGGAGCCATCCGAACTTCCTGGCCGCCGCAGAGCACCTCGCCCCGCGGGGCTTCGGCTACGGGTACTCGCCTGACTACTTGAAGCGCCTCTTCGGCCTCGCCATCTCAGCAACGGACAAGGCGATCAAGGCGTGGCTCGGTTACTACGACCAGGATCACGACGTGACCGTCGAGCGCCTCTGGGAGATTTCGTCGGCGTGGGAGGCGTTGGCCCTCTAGGGCTAATTCGATCTCCGCTGGGGGCGAGCCCGATGGAGTCCGAGCCGACCCCCAGGCGTTTTCCTGTCCGCCGGGCAAGTCACGCACGCCCCAAGGATGTCACTCGCGGCTCAAGCGCAGTCGCCAGTACAGAACGCGCGACCCGAACGTGGTCGCGCCCTACGGGGCCATGAGCGCGGAACGGCTAGGGCGCGCCCCTCCCGAGGCGCCCTGCCGATTCGGCGCTTCTCAAGTCCTCGCGCTGCGGGTGAACAGATCACCCTGCTCTGAACGCGAGCGCCAGATCATGTGGCTCCCAAGTTCCTCTGCAGCCGTGCGGTGGCACGGACCCGCAAGCACCCGCTCTGGATCGAATCTGACATGAACGGTGCGGTTCGGCGAGTACTACGCCGGCCGCTTGCGTGCTCGAATCTCACTCACTTCGCGCGGTCTCCGGTCCCGTGATACGCGCGATGAGGGGAAAGGTGGAAACGATCAGTCCGATCGAGACGATGATTCCGGCGAGAACGACGACGAAATAGAGCAGCCCCGGCCAGCGGAGTGAAACGCTCAGCTGGGAGCGGAGGAACAGCTCGGCGCCGAGGAGGCCGGTCGCCGCGGACAACACCGCCGCGAGAAGCAGCGGCAGCGCCGCCTCGAGTGCCACCACGCGACGCAGGACGCCGAGAGGAACACCGGTAAGCCTCAGCAGACTAAACGGTCGTTTGCGGTCACTCACACCCGCCGTCACGCCCACCGCCAAACTGCACCCGGCGATGATCAGGCTGGCGACGATGATGACGTCGGTGACGTTGACGAGTTCGGCCCTCGACTGCGACGTCGAAGACATCACTTCACCCATTGTCATCGGTGGCTGCTCGAAGCTCTCATAGGGAAGCGCCACCTCGAGTACGGTGCGCGCTTGTTCAATGGCGGCCCTCGAACCGTTCGTCCCGACTGCGAGCTCCTCGATTGGCAGCTGTCCGAGTCGATTGGCGGTGATCGTTGCCGCCGGCCAGGTTTGGTCGGCGAGCGTCGTCTTCTTGGTCAGGCCATTGCCCTGGTCGGCAAAGGGCTCGATCGTTGCCACCGATGCGCCTGGAGCACAGCGGCCAAGCGCCGGCGTTCGCGCCAGCTCCTGACATGAGACGAGTCCAGGCATCTGGTCGGAGGCGTGATCAGTCACCACGAGTGGATCCCAGTGAATCACCAACACCCCGAGCACGCCCCTGATCGATTCGAGCCGAGAAGTAAGGCCAGCGGGCAACGTTGGAATCGAGTTCTGTCCCTCGACGGAGGTGGCGTTCGGGTTCCCGAACGCGTCGGTGAGCGTCCCGACTGCGACCGCGCCACCTGCAGGGGCGCCGCTGTCGGCAACGACCGTGGTCACTATGCCGATTGCCAAGCTGGCGACGAACAGCGCCAGCACGAGACCGCTGATCGAGCGGAATGCCGCCCGGGGATTGTCGGTCAGGCGTCTCCCGGCAAGAAGAACCTCAGTTCGATTCGGCCGCCGCGTCATCGCTCGGGCGCCGGCGTCGGTAAGCCAGGGCCCAGCGACGATGAGGCCGACCATGAGGAGCAGGAAGCTGACAAAGTCGATGTAGAGGAGGGTCTTGCCGTTGGGGTGCGCGACGATCGCCAACACAGCTAGGCAGAGGAGGCCCGCAACAAGCGGGACGAGCCTCACCGGCCGGGGACGAGGCGGGGTGACTCCCCGGCTCACGCCGAGCGGAGAGCTGGCGACGCGCCGCAACGCGACTAGCGCGGAAGCAGCCGCGCCGAGGGGTACGCCGAGGGCGACGATGAGCACGTCGACAGCATCAAGCGAGAGGGCGCCGGGGGCAAAGGGCACGCCGATGATCGCCACGTGCTGGAGGGCTGGGCGCAGCAAGATGAAAAGGACGAAACCGACGATCACGCCGCCCAGAGCAGCCAATGCTGTCTCGATTCCGGAGATGGCGCCGACCTGTCGTGGCGTCGCACCGACGAGGCGCATCGCGGCAAAGCGCTGCTCACGTCGCGCCGCAGCGAGTCGGGTGGCGGTCGCCAAGAAGACGAGCACGGGAACGAGCAGCGCCAAGGCTCCAATGATCAACACGATTAGGAACTGCGCGCCGCTCGAAGCGTTGCTCGTCGCGATGCTCGTCAGTTCGACGGCGCCGGGCAACCGGGAAAGTGAACCGGCGCGGTAGCCGACGACGACGATGAGCGAAGCGGGATTGGGCACGCCAGCATCACCAATGACGCCGGCCTCCCTCCCGGGTAAGCGAGCGCGCAGTTCGGACGCGGGCGTCGTGCGGAGCAGCTGCGCGAGCGCCGGTGAGACATCGTACTCGCCTGGCCCTGGCAGGCGAGTGAGCCCAGGGGGCACCGGCGCACGTCGCCCGACTGCAGCGACGTCAATGCGATTGATCGATTGCCCGGCGAACTCATCGGTCGATGGGAGCCACCACAGCGCGCTCCCGTGGGCCGACGAGATGCTGGAAGAGGTGGCTGGCTGGTTTAGCCACGCGCCTCGGGCGTCCTGAGCGTTGACGGCGTTCATCGCCGCCAGACTTGCGAGCAACAGTGCAACGCCGAGAGCCACGGCAAACGCAGTGATGAAGAGGCGAACGAGGGCTTCGCGGCCACCGAGAGCGAGGCGAAGTCCGAGCCGCATCATCGCGGCACGCCCTCTTGCGAAGCAACCGTGCCGTCGCGCACGACCACCTCACGATCGGCATAGATGGCGACCCGAGGCTCGTGGGTAACGAGGATCACGGTCGTGCCTGCCTCGCGTGCCGACCGAACGAGCAACTCCATCACGATCTCTCCATTCAAGGAGTCGAGCGAGCCCGTGGGCTCGTCGGCGAAAAGGACCGCCGGGTTCGCGACGAGCGCGCGTGCCAGCGCGACACGCTGGGCTTGCCCACCGGACATCTCGCCGGTTCGGTGCCGCTCGAGGCCCTTCAGGTCCAGTCGGTCGAACCATTCCCTGGCCTTCTTCATTGCGTGCTCGTGGTGCATCCCGCCAAGTAGAAGGGGAAGAGCCACATTCTCCTCGGCGCTCAGTTCGGGAACGAGCTGGCCGAACTGGAACACAAAGCCGAAATGGTCGCGTCGCAGTGTGCTGCGTTCCTGCTCGCGCATTGTGTCGATGCGCCTGCCCTCGAAGTAGACCTCGCCCGAGCGCGGCACGAGGATGCCCGCCATGCAGTGCAGCAACGTCGACTTGCCCGAGCCGCTCGGACCCATCACCGCGAGGAGCTCGCCCCGTCGGACAGACAGACTTGCGCCCCGCAGCGCCGGGGTCTCGCCGAAGGACACCACGACCTCGCGTGCCTCGATGACCGGGTCCGAACCGCCCGTCACGACGAGCGGCGCGGGAGCGCTCACGAACGCGCCGCCTCGGACAGGGCGTCGAGCCGGGCCACGGTGAGATCGATCCAGCGCAGGTCCGCTTCAAGGTGGAACACCCCGTAATCGGCGAGGAGGGCGTCGATCATTTCGCCCGATCGTCGTAGCTCTGCGAGCTCGCGCATGCGACTCAGATGGGCGGTGCGCTGCGCGTCGAGGTACTTCGCGGCGGAGCGGCCGAGCATGAGCGCGATCATCACCTTGGCGAACAGCTCAGTTTGCAGGTGCGGCTCGGGCTCTATCGGCTCGGCCAGCCATACCTCGACGTCGCCCCGGCCGATGTCAGTGATCGAGTAGCGGCGGCGCTCGGGGCCGCCGCCGGGCTCGGTCTCGCCGGCGAGCACCTTGCCATCGCGGGCCAGGCGCGCCAGCGTGGCGTACACCTGGCTGAACGCGAGCGGCTTGGTGCGCCCGAAGAAGGCGTCGTAATCGCGCTTCAGGTCATATCCGTGGCTTGGCTCACGGTCGAGCAGCCCGAGGAGAGTCAGAGGAACACTCATAACCGAGAGAATAGACTCGGTGTATTCACTCAGTCAATAGTGACTAGAGTGATGAGCCGACTTCTACCAGAACGTGGATCTACAGCATCAAAATTACAGGGTGGCGCCGCGCCGGGCCCGCTTTCGAACGACGCGGCTTGTTGACGTCACAAACCAACGGAGACCCCGAACATGCGATATTGCGCTTGCCACCGCGGATTACGGTCGTCGGCGCGTCTCATCCAGATCGACGGCTGGTTCGCTGGTTTTGATTGACACCCCCCGGCACCCCGACTCCGCCGGCGTCTGCTGTTAGCCTGCGCGTGAGGCACGTCTGAGACGCTAGGAAGGGGCGAGCGGCAGGTTCGACCTCGGGGCACGTCTAGGACCTGCGCTGACGGCTTGCATCGGCGTCACAGCAAGGGGCGTCCGGGCAGCACACGGTATGCACATTGGGTGCCAGGAGGGCGACGACGCCGGGCGCGGACGTTCGAGCGTTGCGGCACTCACGATCGCGCAAGCTAGGCGAAGAACGCCTGCAGCTCTGCCGCGACGAGGGACGGCTGGCGACTG
>Ga0182014_10003418_pt1 | contig 19040 bp, 17 predicted proteins | sample 612S2DmetaG_FD_120489 | JGI IMG/M metagenome (GOLD analysis project Ga0182014, IMG submission 120489) | Permafrost microbial communities from Stordalen Mire, Sweden - 612S2D metaG | ecosystem: Environmental > Terrestrial > Soil > Wetlands > Permafrost | place: Sweden: Stordalen | collected... | reverse complement strand
GATAAACTATAGGAAAACCTTTTATATATGAAATTATATATTAAGATTAACTTATTTTGAAATTCAAGTTAATATAGTCGACCATAGGGCTAATGATATCAGTGTATGGACTTGATAAATCTAAAATATTTATTTACTTCTATTTTTTTTAAAATAGAAATTAAAGTTTGAGTTTTTGTTATTAAAGAATATTTCCAACGAATTTACAATTTAATAATTTTTTTTCACGGTTGAAATTGTACTGCGTTATATGTATATATAACGAAGCAGAATTACTTTATTATACTTTTGATAATAATACCAGAATTATAAAGAAGAATTTCTCAAAATTAGAGAAATAGTCATTAATCCATCAATTGGGCTATATGTGATTATAAATTTATAAGTATTTTAAAAAATTTTTATATTTGGATTGTAATAAGCATGAAATTGAATGATTTCTTTATTAACAAATTTTATTTAAAAAAAAATTATATATATCAAATTATTAGAGCTTTTAATTGAAAAAAAATATAATGAATTTAATGTTCTTGTCCTGTTATGGTTATGGGAAAATGTAGATTGAAATCGTGGTCAATCGATTCAGATGAAAATTGTATATTTTTACCTTTCGCAGTTACAATTTATATTTTGGAATTAATCAAAAATCATAAATATCTGTTCATCACATTTTGATAAAATTTTTTATTCCATTTTTTTTGTTTTAATTGCTTTTATAGCTTCTTTTACTCTTTTTCTTACATATGGATTCTCATCATTTAAAGCATTTTCCAGTGAGATAAGTGCTTTTGGATCGCTGATTTCTCCTAATGCCTCTGCAGCATTTTCACGAACTACACTATTTTTATCATTTAAAGCTGTAGTAAGTGGTGTAATTGCATTTTCACCAAATTTACTTAATGATAAAGCTATTTTCATTTTCATGGAATCGTTTTCTTTTTCAAGTTGTTTAATTAAAGGGATTATAGCTCGTTCATCACATATTTCCGTTAAAGTATAAACAACCCTCCATCTAGTCTTAGGGTCTTCATCATCTAAAACTTTAATTAAAGGCATTACAGCTGGTCCATCAATTTTTTTAAGTTCTTCTTTAGCATTCCACCAAACACTGTAATTACCATCACTTAATTCTTTTATTAGTTGATTAACAATATTTTCATCTGGATTTTCTTCAGGACTTTTAGCTTCTTCATCCATTATTTCTGGATTATCATCATCTAAGTATTCAATAAGTATTTCAACAACTTTATCTTTCCCAATTTTATGAATAAATTCATCTAACTTGTCAGGTGTTTTTATCAACGTTTCTTCCTGATTATTGAATTCTATTCTATTATGTTTTCGAAGAATTTCATTAGCCCTTATTTTTACATCATCATCTGAATCGTTTAATACGAGATTAAGACTATTAATTGAATTCTCATCACCACGTATCCCGATAATTTCCACTGCTTTCTCTCTCACATGATAATCATCATCTTCTAAAGCATTAATAAAAGGTTCTATGGGGCATTCAACGATCTTTCCAAGAGAATTTAACGTATACTTCCGTACAATCCATTTTCTATGATTAAGGAATTTAATTAGTGGTTTAATTGCATTTGAATCTCCAATTTCTCCTAATGATGCTATTGCATATAATTTAATCTCTAAATTATCATCTAATAACATATAAACTAATTCTTCAATAGATTCTGGATTGGATATTTTACCTAATGCTTCAATAGCTCTCAATCTAATTTCTAAGTTATCCTCATTTAATGCTAATTTGATATAATCTAACGATTTTTTACCTCCGATTTCACCTAATGCTAAAATAACAAGTTCTTTCAGCTCACCATCAACATCATCAAAATTGGAGATAAGAGGTGTAATTGCATTTTTATCACCTATTCGTCCTAAAGTGTTTATGACCATTTCTCTTACTGAATCATCGTCCTCATTTAAGGCTGTTAACAATGTTTCTACAGTTTCATTATCATCAAATTCACTTAATGCTTCAGCAGCTTTATAATTTAAAAAACTGTCATTTTTATTAAAGGATTTAATTAATCCTTTCATTACTTTCCTGTTTTTGAATTGTTCAATATCATTTTCATTTAAACTATAAAATCGCATATATAAACCACCTTTTTTATAATATTAACTCATGATTTGAGATTATTTATTTAATTAGAGTACATTTATCAATTTATTCGATATGTTTATCTCATTTAAGGTCTCAATTGATTTAAATGAAATTATCATCTTAATAACTTTACTCACTAAAATTGATATTAGAATTATTCATTTCCTTACAACATTTAATAAACGATTTTTTAAATTTTTCAACCTTATCTAAACATTCTGAATTGTTGAATTCATCTTTAGAATGTTTTTTTGTTTTAATTGCAGATTTTTCATAATACATCTAATCACCACCATATTATAATATTTTTTTTTATAAAGCGCTTGCAAAAAATAAATTAAGCGCAGTAAACTTTATATTTTTTTTATTTAGTAATCATAAACCTCTTTATAAACTTCTAAAGTTTCATAAGCAGATTTACTCCAATTGAATTGTTTTGATCGTTTTAAACCTTTTTTAATTAGATTCTTCCTCAAATCATCATCAGTTATAATATTGTTAATTGCATCAGCAATTTCCGTAATATCGTACGGATTAATTAATAGACCAGCATCACCCACTACTTCCGGTAATGAACTATTATTGGAAGCTATAACGGGAGTACCACAAGACATAGCCTCTAATGGTGGTAAACCGAAACCAGCATAGAGACAAGGGTATATGAAAAGATCAGCTGAATTATAAAGACCAACTAAATCATTATCCGGAACTTTTCCAGTGAAAATCACTTGATCCTCTAAATTTAGACCCTTTAAAGTCTGGAATATTTCACTAACTTTATCCATTACCATTCCCACAATTACTAATTTATGATTCAAACCATTCCTTCGGGATAGATTATAAGCTTTTAAAAGGCGAGAAATGTTTTTTATTGGATGTAAACCACCCACTGATAGAATAAAACGTTCAGGTAATTTATATTTCTCTCTAACTTTACTGATTTCTATGTAATTTAATGGTTGGAATCTAGCATCATTTCCATTATAAATAACCTTTATTTTATCTTTAGGGACATTCAAATATGTTATCAAATCTTTTTGGGTATGATAAGACACCGTAATTATTTTATCTGCATTATTAATAGTTTTTTTTAGTAATAAACGGTGGAAAATAACGTCCATCTTTTTAAAAAGACTTGGAAATAATAATGGTGTTAAATCATGAACTGTGATAATTTTTCGAAATGATCCTCCGAATGTGAATGCACCTAATTCATAGGGATCATGAATTACGTCTAATGAATATTTTTTTAAATGTAAAGGGAGAGTAAAGTACCTCCAAAGCATATTATTTCCCCAACCGGTTACAAACCGGTTTTTGGGGATTATAATATCCTTATTTTGATTGTAAACATCTATATTTTTTTCTAAATAATGGATAGGATAATATTCATTCTCCTTATCTATCAGATTAAGATTTTTTAGAAGTTGGTGTGTGTAAACACCTATTCCTCCACTGAAGTCATCTATAAAACTACTTACAATTCCTATATCCATTATAAAAACCTTTTCTTTAACTTATCATCATTTTTTATTCAAGTTCATGTGTAAATGGCGGCTCCGCCATTATCATAAATTTTTGATCTATTTTGGAGAATTTGCTGGGTGGATACGTATAGTTCACTCGTTACAACGTTGGCTCCGATCATCTGTTCAACTAAAATCTGATTTTTCTCTACATTCCAGGTTCCCATGAATACGTAAGATTTTTTATTATTAAGGCAATGAATGCAGATCAAATTATTGTAAGAATATGGAATCTGCACTACTGATGGTATCATACTGGCTAGGACACTAGCTCTATACTGATCAGCATAAACTGTATAATTATCATTATAATCATTAACAAGCCAATTACCGGCTGTAACTTCTTCTTGATCAAATTTAGGGAAATCATAAGATGGATTAAGAGCAATAGAAGTGTCTTGACTTGGAATAATTACCTCAGAGATTAAACCAGAATCAAAAAATAGGAATATAACTAAAAAAATGGAAATAAGGTAGAAGTAATGATTTTTACCTAAATTAATTCTAATTAAATTTTTAAACTTATGAATGCTTTTTAAAAGCCCAACAATACAGAATGGAGCTATAATAATTAGAGCTATATGATATAATCTACTAGTATTCATTTGACTTGAGAAAAAGGGTAAAAATAATCCAACTAATAATATAATGAAAGTAGCTATGCTAAGAGCTTTATATTCATCCTTAAATTTCATTCCATCTTTCCCTAAAAGAAGAGTGAGAATTCCAATGGAGATGAAAAACTGGCTAATTAAGTACAGATATTTATGTATATTATTTAGAAGCGAGTTTTGTCCTTGAATTACTAAACTTAATCCTTGACTAGTGTTCGGATCCATGATACTGTAAAGGTTAACAATTATACTTTGACCAATACCCATAATACTTTGAAGGATTGAAGAGTTTGAAGTGTAAAAGTACCACACCAGAATAAAAAGGATAAATAAGGATATAAAGAAGGGATTAATGACAAATCTTTCATGCTTAATTGGATGATATTTTTTTATTTTTTCTACAATTAAAGATTCTAAAGGTTCCTCTGGAATATTAACCCGATTAATTATAGAATTATATCCAGAAACATAATTTGTAATACTGATTATAGTATTTACTTTAAATATTTTAGTTAAATAATTGATGGACGAATTAAAGAAATTTTTATCCATAAGATAAAGAATTACGCCACTTAGAAGCATGATAATCATCATTATGTAAGTTAAACCGTAATGAGATATAACGATGGATAAACCAAATATAACCAATAGAAAAGATTTTTTGGTTTTAGTTAAATTATCACTAATGAGTACCATTAATAATAATACTAAAAATAATTCCGCAATTTGCTGCCTTGCTAGACTTAACATTTCAGTATAAAAAGTGAAAAGTATCATAAAAAAGAATGTTGCATAAAAAGCTATCTTAGGACAGGTTTGTTTAGAATAAACATAATATAACCCTAGAGGCACCATTGAGAACATAATTGGATAAACAATTTTTAAAATCCATACTAAATTCAATTTAATATAACTTGTGAGAATTGGTGCAAGGATTACTACACTTAACATGGAATTGTAATTGGATGATAGACTCACATTCCAAAAAGAGTTCAATGATACTTGATTAGCTAGGAAATACTCTGAATTTATATCCCAACCCCATATATAATTAGAAATTAAAGACATGTGTAATAGAATGGCAATTGAAATACTAAATATTACTAATGGATATAATCTTGTGGAAAAAAACCTTCCTGTACCGATCGTAAAAGCAACTATGCCGATTAATAGAATCATAAACATAGTTAGAATATTTGACTGGTAAACATTCATCATATAAGCCCCTAAAATACTTAATAGCGGTATTAGAATTAAAATTAGCTCAGGAGCTGATGATTGTAAATTATTTAAATTTAATTGGTTTAAAGAATGCTTGTTTTTTGCTATGGATTTATTATTCAGAATCTGCTGTTGGTTTTTGAATTTATCTACCATGTAACATATTATACTGGAACATATGATGAAAAATGTAATTGTTATAATTATTGATTCAGAAGATAATGGTTTGTAAAATCCCATTAATGGATAGAAAGTGTTCATCAAAAATCCTATTAACATAAGAAGGAATACACTCAATCCAACAGTATATAATAAAATTTCTCCATTACTTTTAATATCTAAGTTTAAAAGACGGAGTAATAGAGTGCCAGGGATGAATAAAACTATAAAAAATCCTATTACTTCTGGGAGAATGGGAATGCGTAAACCCATATTATCTAAGATAATTAGTGAAAAGTAAATTATTTGAATAGTTATAATAAGTAAAATTAAATTTTTAATATTCCAATCCTTCATAAATAATGGGTTATTGATGTGCATTTAAGTTTTCAACTCCGCAAATTGATCATAAATACCCATCAATCGTTTTTCCATTATAGTCCAATTATATTTCTTTTTATAAGCATTCCTACCATTATTACCTAACTTCTTTTGTAATGCCTGATTATTCTTTATACTTAAAATAGCTTGTTTTAAAGCGTTATTATTTTCAAAAGGCACTATTAAACCACAATTCTCCTCCTTTACAATATTTGCCATGGGAGTATCATCATTAACTATTATCGGTATTCCTGAAGCCATAGATTCAAAAAGCTTGTTTGGGCTTGCATATTTGTTATTAGGAATACTTGGATCATATAATGCTATAGTTAAATCAGCTTTAAGCATATTTTTAGTTATTTCATTGTATGGAACTCCATTTAAATCCATATCCACATTTTTCATATTATAAATCATAGATAATAATTTATTTTTATACTTATCTTCACTACAAAATCCTTTAATGATTAACTGAACATCATTCATATCTTTTATTGCGGAAATAATCAGATCTGTACCTCTTTCTTCATTAATTTTACCGCCTAAAAATATTTTAAATTCTCTTATATCATCAGTAATTTTATTTTTGATCTTGAATAAACTCTCTTCTGGAGTGTTATTTACAGTTATAATATCATTTTCAAGATTATTATTGATTTGAGTAACTCTAGAATCATCAGCGATTATAATAACATCAGCAAATTTCATTATAAAATTATCTAAGTTCGAAATGAATGGTCTTAAAAATCCATCCATCATATCACCATAAAAATCAAAAATATCATACACTACAAGTTTTCCTTTTAATTTAGCTACTATAATTGAAAAGAAAAATGTATCAAAATTTACAGAATGTAAAACATCCCAATTCATCTTAAATAACCAGAATAAGAGAAATCCCCACCAAAAAGGAAAATAAAACAAAGTTTTAATATTACCAACTGGAACATTCAATTTAAAACGTTTAACTTCAACATCATTATTAATGGGGAATGGCCAACTCCTCTCCCATATAATAAGACTTACATTATATCCATTTTTTTTAAAGCACTCCAATTCTTTTTTCAATCGAGTGTCGGGGTAAGATATTACCATTAAGATTCTATTTTTCCTTCTTTCCATTTGATATTACTCCTTACCCCAATTATCCCGTTTATAAGTGGAATTTTTATTAATAGTGTAATTCGTAGAGAACTCCTGAAAAACATGTTTTCTTTTCTTATAATTTTTAACGAATTCTTCATCTCCTTCATTTTGAAGTTGATTTAGAAGAGAAACATAACTTTTAGTAATCTTTTCCCAGGAATAATCATTTACAACCCGACAATGAACTTCTTCTTTAAGATTATGATAATTTTCAGGATACCTGTAGACTAAATTAAGATTTCTTGTAAGTTCGTTGATATTTTTAAAATACACAGCTGATTTTCCACAGACTTCACGGTTGAACTTGTTATCATGGGCTATTATTATGTTACGGGAAATACTAGCCTCTAAAAGGGAAGGGTTAGTTCCACCAACTGAATGACCGTGAATATAAGCAGTACAATTCTGTCTAAGCATATTCAATAATTCCTGATCATAAATGGACCCTAAGAAAAATACATAGGAATCATGATAATTCCTAACAATAGAGTTAATCTCCTCTTTATATTGTTCACAGGTGAAATCACCCACAATCAAAAGAGGAATACCTAGTTTAGCTTGGATAAATGCCTCAACTATGGTATTAATATTATTTTCAGGCTCTAAGCGAGCCACAACTAAATAATAATTTCCAGGAGTTATTTCAGTAGAAGTAAGTTTTTTAAGATGCTGGGTAAAAGCGTTATTCCATAGTATCCTGTCAGGATTGTTTATCCCATAGGAAATATAGACGGTTTTATCCCTGTATTTATCATGCACATAGTTTTTCATCTCTTCAGAGTCGATGATAACTATATCAGCGAATTTAATTGCTAAATCATGGTTTATTTTAAGAAGCCATTTTTCAATTCGATTGAATTTACTCCTTTTCCACATTACCCCGTCAACGTTTACAAGAAGTTTCGATTTTCTGTTAAGAATTTTGGGAATGAAAAGGAACATACCCACTTCAATACCTAAGAAGTAAATTAGGTTATGTTTCCTGCTTAATTTTATCAGGAAGTAAATATCGGATAGATTTTCATAAAATTTTCTTAAAAAATAATTTTTCGGCGGTTTAATAGGGAAATATTCCAATTTTGCACATTTATAAAAATTTTCCCGTGAGTCTGATGATTCGTATTCACAACTTACAGTAACTTCATATCCTTTTTGAACTAAATTTTCCGTTAATCCTTGAGCAAAGGTTTCAAAACCACCATACTTGGCTGGTATTCCCCTGCAGCCTAAAATAGCTATTTTCAATTTACTATATCTCCTTTTTTTTTAAACCGGTTAGCCAGTAGATTAACATTTTCTTTAATATTTTAGAGCCATCATTCACGGAATTCAATTTTGGAGAATCTGAACGCTTTTTATATAAAATAGGGATTTCTTTAACTCTGAACTTATTTTTGGAAATCTTGGAAAACATCTCCACCTCCAAATCAAAGCCGTCTGAATTTATCCCTTCATTTAAAAATTGTTCAATTACATTCTTTTTGAATGCCCAATAACCCGTGCATACATCAGATACATTCGAGAAAAGTAAACTAGCAAAAAAGCTTAATAAATAATTACCAAATAAGTTAAAAAGACTGATTGAACCTTTTTCTCGTTTCCCTAAGATCCTTGAACCTAAAACTACATCCGCTTTATCTTCCATTAATGGCTTTAAAAGTTTCTTAGCATCCTGAGGATCATATGTATTATCTGCATCTAACATTACAACGAAATTGGATTTGATATGTTCAAAACCTTTTTTTATTGCATGGGCTTTTCCTTGTTTATATTCTTGAAGGACAATGGCACCTCTTTTTTTCGCAATCTCGGCAGTTTTATCATCTGAGTTATTATCTACTACTATAACTTTGGATTCTGGGTATTCACTTACCTGCTCAAGCATTGCTCCTATTGATCTTTCTTCATTATAAGCTGGCAATAGAAAAGTGACATGTTTCATGGAGTAATTATAATCTTCTTTAAAAACTCGATTTACATTCAAACTATTCCTGTTTGTTTGCCTATATCTTTCCAGATCTTTTAAATGATTTAAATCTTGAAATGAAGTGATTTCATCAGTTTTTCCTATATCCACATTATCCCCGCAGAAAAGTATATTCAAATAGGGATAAGTTTCAATACTAAACTCATAACACTGCTTTAATGTGAATATTATCACACAAACTAAATGTTAATGTGAATTTTAAGCGCATATACAAGAATCACATTAGTGCAAATATTCACATACTTATAAGCATCAATGTGAATTTCCGATTTTCTTAAATCATACTATAATAAATTATAGATAATTGATATTATTTATTAATCTAGCTCAAAATCAATATTTACTTATTTAAACATCTAATTTTTTTTTATTCAATAAATTATATTATAAAATCTTCTTTAATCATAATTAAATTTAAAATAAACGTTTTTTTTAAGAATTTTTTTTAAAAAATATTTATATAAATTCATTATACATAAATAATATTACTTTTTTTTAGTAAAAGATATAAATCTATATTCAAAAGTCCAAATTAAAGATTTTTAAACACTTTTTTTATTAATAAAAATTTAATTAATGGATTTTTGACTTATAGATATAAAAAAAAATGAATTACTGTATCAGCATCAATTAATAATACTTTCAAACTTTCTATTAAATAGGTTGTAAAGTTAATGAGTATTTGGGCAGGTATCTAAAGTTTTTTAATCACAATCTTCCTTCTTTGCTTAAATAGGAGATTATCTGAGCAAAATTTGGCTAAAATATTCCCAATCATCATTAACTTTACTAACCCTATTAAATGTGTTAAAGATCTGCTGATGTTAAAATGTTAAAGCGAATAGATGATTCTATGCTTAATATGAAAAAAGTAAAGCGTTAAAGAAAGGATCGATAAAAAAAGGAATCGTACATAAGTTCTTTCTGATTGATGTATAAATGGAATTTGAAAATAGAATTTTGAAATAATAAATTTTCAAGTGCCAGATAATTTATACATTATAAGAAAACGGCTTTATAAGACTATATTGGGACTTTAATGTCAGGGGTGTAAAACAATGAACGATTGTGATGTATGTGGTGATTATTGCTATCCAAAGCAGTATAATTGGGAAGGTAAAATACTATGTCTAGATTGCTTCCTATGGTATGCAAATAGATACATGACGGATGAATCACTACCCGTTGGAGAATAAAAAAAAATATTTAATAAATTTTATTTGATTATATTTCTAATTATGATTTTTCTTTAAATATATTTTTGTTATATTGATAAAATTAGTAATTTAAATACAGGTTCTGATAATAAATTTCTAAATTTATAATTTGATTTAAATTTATTTCTTAAGTCAACTCAGATGTTTAAAATGTTAAAGCAGATTGATGATTATATGCTTAATATAAAAAGAGTAAACTGTTAAATAGAGGATAGATAAAGGAAGAATGGACTGAATAGTTCTGAATTGATGTAAATATTAATAATGAGTTATTATATTGAAAATTCAGAATTTCTATAAATTGACATTAATTTACAATTTGTACATTTAAAAAAAAAATTCAGAGTTGTTATTAAAACATGATTAATAATATAAACGAAATTAAATTTGATAATAACATCCTATTAGAACAACAACTACTGGAAATTTTACTAAATGCAGTTCCATGTGGAGTTATTATTTTGAATAGATTTGATTTATGTAAACTTTTTGTTAACAAGGAATTATTGAAAATCTTCAAGAATATTAAATTAGATAAGTCCGGGAAGAGGTTAAATAAGGTGAAAATAGAGGATATTCACAGTCTTAACTTATATAAAGCCAATGGTGAGAAATTAGCGTATGAATATTTTCCTCCGATAAGATCTTTTAATGGGGAAAACATTAAAGATTTGGAACTTATTACCAAAAATACAAAAAATCATGAAGAAAAAGTAGTTTTAGTTAATTCTTCACCTGTTTATAGTAAATCAGGGGATATCTTGGCTTCATTCACATCAATTTTAGATATAACGAAATATAAGAAAACAGAAAAAGATTTAATAAAATTAATTAAGGGAAAACGAGTAATTTCTCAAGAGTTTAATAATAGACTTTTAACAATATTATATACAACAATTAATCTTTTACAAATTGATGAAGAAATAGACAGAACTAAAAATGAAACCCAAAATAAAATGAATAAGATTATTATTCAATATATCCATGAAAAACTATCAAGTTATGAAAATGTAGAATATGTAGATTTCAGAGATTATTTAGAAATTTTATACTCAAAATTTTATCATATAAATAATAAATTCAATGAATTAGAGTTTGAAGGCTCAGCTCCTATGACTTTAGATATTTTAATGCTCTGTAGCCTTGTTGTAAATGATATAATAGCTTATCGATTAAGTTCAGTGGAACAAGAGAAAATTAGACTTTATATTAAATTTAATTCTCATAAAGGTAAAATAACCATCCAGATAATTGATAATGGACCTAAAATGGTTATTTTGGCTGAATATGAGAATAATACACCTTTAAAATTAACTTATGAATTATTAGAACAGATTAGTGGTTTTATAAAGATTGAGACAAATGAACTTCGGACATGTTTTCATGTTGAAGTTCTTTATCTAGAATTTTAGATTTATTGTAAGCGTATATTAATGAATTTTCACTGGATGTAATATCGTATTCTTCTCCGGTTAATTCTTTAAGTGCTGCACCAGTAATTGCTTTTATTGGGCAGTTTAAGAAAATTGAATCATTTTCACGGGTTATTAAATATGGAATATATGAATCAAATGGATTTTCTTTTTTTATTATGATTTTATTATTATTCATTTCATATCTTATATTTTCAGCATACTTTAAGTTCTTGAAATGATCTACAATGCTTTCTAACATTAACTGTGGATCATCTGAATCAAAATTAATGTTCTCTTTGAACTTATTCCAGAGATAATTACGAGTTTCTATAGGAATATTCTCAAATTTTCTAGTTTGTTGATTAATCCATAGTTCAATGGCTTCTAATATTGCTTTACCGTACCAACCTCTTCTGAATGAGAATTTTAAAGCAGCTTTCTGGCGAAAATCTAGATCTATATTTTTGGGAATAGATATTGTTACTCTATTCATTTTATTTTTAGATAATGTTTTAATAATAGCACGCCCCCCCAATAATTTAAAATTTTTTTTAATATTTTTGTTATGATGTAATGAGTATTTAAATATTATTTACTCATTTTACTCATGTCAATCATAATTTTTAGTCATACTAAATTATATAATGATCGATTTTCATCTAACATTTTATGTGATAAAGTGAATCTATGTTAAAGTACTACCTTTTTGTGAAATAAAATACTAGAATTAAACAATTAATTTATAATTTGAATAAAGGTTTTAAGAATGAATAAAGCAGCGCAAATATCGAAATGTAAACTTATCGACCTTCCTAAAGTCAATAATGTAAAGGGAAATCTGACATTCATTGAGGAGAATGAACATGTACCATTCCCGATTAAAAGAGTGTATTATCTTTACGATGTTCCAGGTGGGGAAAGTAGAGGAGGTCATGCACATAAATCTTTAGAACAGTTTATTATAGCTGCTAATGGAAGTTTTGATGTTATATTAGATGATGGCTATAATAAGGAGAGTTATCATTTGAATAGATCTTATTATGGTCTTTACATACCTAAAATGATTTGGCGTGTACTGGACAATTTTTCTTCAGGATCGGTATGCTTAGTTTTAGCTTCTGAATTCTTTTGCGAAGATGATTACATAAGAAAAAAAAGTATTTTTAGACAACTTAATGAAAATCAAAATACTTTGGCTATAGAATAATATAAAATATGGGATTAATATGACTAAATATTTGATTATAGTAGGTATTGGTGAATTTGCAGAGATTGCATATGAACACTTCACAAAAGACTCACCATATCAAGTGGTAGCTTTCAGTGTAGACAGAGAATATATCAAAAATGATAAGTTCTTGGAATTACCAGTTGTTTCATTTGAAGAATTAGAAAACTTTTATCCACCACATTCACATTATATTTATGTGGCCGTAACCTACACTGAATTAAATCAATTACGGGAACAGCTCTGCAAGGATTCTAAACTAAAAGGTTATAAATTAGCAACTTATATTAGTTCAAATGCCTTTATTTCTCACGATATTAAAATAGGAGAGAATTGTTTTATTTTTGAAAATAATAATATTCAATATTCTGTTAAAATTGGAAATAATATTATAATATGGAGTGGTTGCTATATCGGAGATCATACTGAAGTAAAAGATAATTGTTTCATCGCTTCCCATGCTACAGTGGCTTGTCATTCAGAATTAGGAAAAAACTGTTTTATAGGTCTAAATAGTACAATTATTGATCACATTAAAATATCAGACTATAATATTATAGGTGCGGGTGCAGTGGTGGTGAATAGTACTGAAAAAGGAAAAGTTTACGCGGGAAATCCTGCTAAAACTATTGAAGAAAACAGTTTAGGAGTTTTTTAAATTTAAAATTTCATTTAAAAAATTTAATTTTTTTATAAAAAGATTTAATCCAAAACAAATGATTTAGTTAGTGAATAATAATGATGGAAATAAAAAAATTCATACCAGAAGAAGACAAAGAATTATGGGATAACTTTGTATTACAGTCTAAGAACGGGTTATTTTTGTTTTTAAGAGATTATATGGAGTATCATTCAGATAGATTCGAAGATTATTCATTGATATTTTATTGGAAAAATAAACCAATTGGTTTAATGCCAGCTAACATTAACATTAATGATTTAGCTAGTCATAATGGCTTAACCTTTGGAGGAATCATCACCAACAAAAAAATGAAAATGTCTATAATGTTACAGATATTCGATTCTTTAAAGGAATATCTTAAGCCAAAAGGTATAAATAAATTGTTATACAAGCCTATACCCCATATTTACCATAGATATCCATCTGAAGAGGATTTATATGCTCTATATATAAATAATGCTGGATTAATTAAAAGAGAAGTTTCATCAACCATTATAATTGCTGATAAAATACCGTTTAATAGAAATCGAAAGCGGAACACAAAAATAGCTAAGAAAAACGGTTTGATAATCAAAAGAAGTTACGATTTTGATACTTTTATGAATTTAAAAAAAAAACAGTTGTCAAAAACTCATGGAGTTAATCCAACCCATACTGGTAAAGAAATGGAATACTTAGGAAATAAATTTACGGATAATATAAAACTATTTGCAGCTGAAAGAGATGGAGAAATGATTGATGGGGTTATAATTTATGAAAGTAAGAATGTAGCTCACGCCCAATATCAAGGAGCTACTGATCTGGGCTTAGAATTAAGAGCACCGGATTTAATATTAGAAAAACTAATTAATGAATATTATAGAGAGAAAAAATATTTTGATTTAGGAATATCTACAGAAGATAATGGTAATTATTTAAATGAAGGCTTAATTTCATTTAAAGAGAGATTTGGAGCTAGAGCAGTTATTCATGACGCTTATGAGTTGAATTTATGATTTAGATTTAGTATTAAAAATAATAAAAAATTTGGTTTTACGATGATTCGGTATAATTTACAAAATGAATACTCATCCCACATGGGAGCCTTGTTACAAAAAATTTTGCAATCAGGATTTTATATATTAAGAGATGAAGTTCATAAATTAAAGATTTTTTTTTATTATAATAGGATCTATTCATGTTCTGATGCTCTTTTTAATGAAATTCTGATGAAATTAATTATAATGGGAGATGATTTAAATGCCATTAGTTAGTGTCATGATGACTTCTTATAATCATGAAGGATTTATTCGTGAAGCTATTGAAAGTGTATTATCTCAATCTTTCACAGATTTTGAGTTGATTATTGTAGATGATGCATCAAAGGATGAATCCAGAAAAATTATATCAGAGCTTAATGAACAGGATGAAAGAATTAAATCAGTATTTCATGAGAGTAATAATGGAATCGCTAGGACAATTAATGATGGTATTGAAAATTCTTGTGGAAAATATATAGCATTCATAGCATCAGATGATATGTGGACTGAAGATAAATTATTAAAACAATTGGAGATACTGGAGAGAAATGAAAATTTGATAGTATGGTGTAATGCCGAAATTATTGATAGTGAATCATTTCCAACTGGTAAAACGAGTAGCGAAATCTATAAAAATTCGAATTTAAATGGTCCTGTTTTTGAATATCTGTCCAGTGCATGGCTTTGTGGTTCTAGTATTATGTTTAAAAGGACTAATCTAAATGGGATTAGATTTAATGAAAGTTTGAAATATTTAAACGATACTCAATTTTACATTGATATTGGATTTAAATATGATTATTATTATATGAAAGAACCTTTAGTGAAATATCGTAAACATTCCTATAATACTTCTTCTGGAGATATAGAAAATTGGTATCTTGATTCTTTATTGCTATGTATTTATTTTTTAAATGAATATGCTGATGAAATGTCATATAAATCCCTTAAAAATATTTTCCATAAAACGTGTGTGATTTCGATTATTTTTTGTGTAAAGGTTGATTTATGGAATAAATTGAATCTTGCTTACCCTATTATTATACCTTCAGTTTTTTTGACTATTACTTTTAAAAACTTTTTGAATAAAAGTATAAATAGTCTTAATGCAATGATTAAATCATTTAATTAAATTTAACTAATTAAAGTTCTTAAGTCCTTATAAAATTTAATAAATTAGAAAATTAAATTTATTACTATAGAGATTTTCTTTTAACTTTATTATTTTTATTAATTTTTTATGTTTCTAATATTTTTTTGACATTTTTTCTTAATTTTTTTTCTTTTCGTACTTTTTTGTTATTTTTTTCTTTTTTTTTGATGTTAGCGTTCGCTAGGTTGTATTATTATTGTTTGAGAGTGTTTAGTTGCAGGAGGTTGTAACAGAAACAGGTGAAGATATTTTTAGTATGTGTTCTAAGAGTCTTGGTGACTTTAACATGTCCAGACTTGAAAATATTTTTGATTACAGCATACAGTCGTTCACCTGGTGCTCTTTTACGGGTTATACGTTTGTTTTGCAATTTTTTTCTAATACTTAGCGGATGACTACGTGTCGCGCGATTCATGGTAACGTTAAAACCTTTGCAAGATGCTCCAAAGTATACGCTGTCTCGATAGGTAACTTCTCCAGGTTTACTGAGGTCAATTTGACTATCATGAACTGAGCAGGGGTGGTTTCTATTTCCCTTATTATCATAATCAATATCCATTTTACTGTGTAATTTATACCCGTAATGGGATTTACCACCTTTCTTAGCCCATTCGCCTTCTTTGTTTCGCCTGGTTTTAGCTTCGGGTCCGCGTGGTTCATTAACCCTTTGGTGACCTGGTTCTGCAGTTATGAATGTGGCATTTTGAATAACACCTTCTTTAATCTTCAATCCCTTAGCATCTATCTGTCGTTGTAGTTCTTCCCATATTCTTTCATCTTTACCCGTATCGATTAAACGTTCTCTGAAAGCCCAGACCGTGGAACGGTCTGGAATATTTTCTGGGAAACCTAGAAATTTTCTAAACGATATACGGTCAGTAGCTTGTCTTTCAAGCTCAGGATATGATAAACCATATCACGATTGTAAAACTAACATCTTAAACATGACAACTTCATCATTATTAGGCCTACCACCACGCTCAGTGTGATTATCGTACATTTCCCTAATAGTTGGTCTAAAAAATTCCCAATTAATAAGAGGATCAATCTCAGTCAACTTATCACCAAGCCGTTCCACACGAGCATACTCTTTATTCATGAAATAATCACTAAAAGACTTCATAATACTCCTATCAAACCAATAATATTTAGATATAAGTATTTAACATTTAAACCCTCATTTACTAAGAAAACATAAACCAAAAGTTAAAATCAAAAAAAATCAAAAGGGTTTATAGAAATTCTCTATATTTTATTTTAATTTTTTTCTAATAATTAAAAAATTAAAATATAAAAATTATACATTTTTATTAAATAGATCTTAATAAAATTTGGAACTAATTTTATAAATATATCATAATCATCTTTAGTAAATGTTTTGAAGACCATTATGAGCCCTAAATATAAAATTGTAGCTATTACGATTAATAGAAAAAAATTTATGTGAACCAAAAGCAGTAAAAGGCTCACGATTATTGTAGATAATATTGGTTTTAAGACAATTCTTTTAATTCGAATTTCATATATGAATTGTGAAAGATAATAAAAAGAGATTAAACATCCAAGTATTCCAGTAAGTACGGTTAATATAGCGGCCCCTATATAACTATAAGTGGGTATAAATATTAAATTCAAAGTAATGTTGAATATCATACTAAATAAAGTAATTTTAACCATTATATAAGCTTTTTTTATAGACACAAACATTGTTCCGAACATAGACATTAAAAAAAGGAAGGGAATACTCCATATAAGAATTTGAAGGCATAATATAGATTGGTAATATGAATTTTGATAAAGAATCAAAATTATATGTTGAGCCAGAATAGTAATCGCTGCAGCTATTGGTAAACTAATTATAAACAAATATTTAAAAGACTTTTCATACAAGATTATCAATGACTCTTTTGATGAAACATGAAAGTTAGATAAAACTGGGAAAATTGCTCCAGTATAAAGTGTAGGAATGTACATTAAAGAATCAAGAATCCTATAAGATGCACTATAATACCCCACTGCTGTGCTTCCTTTTAATAATTCTAGAAGTATAGTATCTACTCTAGAAGCTATTACTGAAAAAATTAAAAGAATTGAAAGTGGTAACGCTAAAATTAATGATTTTTTCCAATAGCTAAAATGAAACTCTAAGTTAAAAGAATCATATTTCCAGATGAAAATGGTTAAACTAAAGATTAGCACTGCCAAACTGGCAATGAAGTAAATAAATGCAAACCATGAAACATTAAAACCATGAGATATTCCATAAATAACTCCTAGAAATATTAACATATTATTAATTAGCAAAGTAATAGATTGATATTCCATTTTTTCATATGATTGAAATAATCCATAAAATAATTGAGAAAACCCATTAGCAACCATTGATAAACCGATAATATAAACAATATTTAATGTTTGATGGGAATATCCCAATAAATTTACAAATAATACTAATAAAGAATAAGTTAAAATTGATAAAATAATTTTAATGGGTAAGAAATTTCCTATGAACTTTTTTTCTAATGATTTATCTTTGGATAATTCTCTTGTAAGCAGAGTACTCAATCCTAAATCTCCTAATACTCCGAAAATTAAAATCAAGGCAATTGCAAAGGATAATACTCCAAAACCAACAGGTCCTAAATAACGTGCCATGTATATTGAGTAAAAAAAGCCTAAAATGCAAGCTATAATCTGTGCTGAGAATAGAATTCCAGTGTTCTTTGCGATTCTTTGAACAGTATTCATATATTTATTCTTCCTCTAGGTGAGTCTTTAGCATTTGTAAATCAATATATAAGAATAATCATAATTTTTGAATTAAAAAAAAATATTATAATAAATATTTATTATCTTAAACATATTTTCAAATTTTAACTATTTTTAATTAGATTAAATTCATTTAATAATAATTATATGTCAGGAAATACCTCTAAAATTTAAATTTAATCTAATTTTTATATAAACTATTAAAATAAGACTGTATATTCGCATATAAACACGTAGTCATACATGTGTTTAGCTGATTATAGAGAACATTTAGTAATGATATTAATAAATTATTTATTGTTATATTATGATTCTACAAAATCATTTATTCATAATAATTTATAAAAAAATTTTGTTATAATCTTAAATATTTTAATTGAATGAGAGAGAGAGAG
>Ga0182014_10003417_pt1 | contig 19041 bp, 16 predicted proteins | sample 612S2DmetaG_FD_120489 | JGI IMG/M metagenome (GOLD analysis project Ga0182014, IMG submission 120489) | Permafrost microbial communities from Stordalen Mire, Sweden - 612S2D metaG | ecosystem: Environmental > Terrestrial > Soil > Wetlands > Permafrost | place: Sweden: Stordalen | collected... | reverse complement strand
TCGCCCCGGCTCATATTCTTCGGGTCACAGATGACCCCGCCCTTGGCGCCGCCGAAGGGGATATTCACAACCGCGCATTTCCACGTCATCCAACTGGCCAGCGCGCGCACCTCGTCCAGGCTCACGTCCGGCGAGTAGCGAATACCGCCCTTGCCCGGACCGCGGGCAATCGAGTGCTGTACCCGGAAGCCAGTGAACATATCGATGCTGCCGTTGTCCATGGTTACGGGGAAGTGCACGATGATCTCGCGCGCGGGCGTGCGCAGCAACTTCCACAAACCTTCTTCCAGGTTCAGTTTGCGCGCCGCAAAGTCAAATCGAGCTGCCTGGGCTTCCCAGGGGTTGATTTCCTGCTCAAGGGATATCGATGCCATACATTTCTCCAATTCCGAATGCCTGCCGCGAAGGGAATGGGCCGGGGAATGCGCCCATTCGCAAGTGATAGACATTAAATGGCTTCCTCCGCCTTCACGGAGCACTGGTTGTCCGGCATTCTGGAAAGGGGTCCTCTGCCCGGACGGTTCAGAATGCGGGATATGGCCCGCAAGCGCAAACCACCCAAAGTTTAGGTCCGCGACACAGTCCAGTCAAGCCCGGCAAAGCTACTCCGCGGCCCCCTTGGAAATGTATCTCCATTTTTGATTTCAGTAGGGGCACTCGTTCGTGGAACTTCGCCGGAGACCATGTTGCATCGTCAACTTTGAGCCGGGATAATGCCCGAGAACCAGTTTGTGCGAAATGGAACAGACACATATCCACTCACGTGTTACTTCTGTAACTTAGGTGTCGAACCAGTCGGGGTACTGATGTATTGAATCCATCAGTTCCAGCCTGTTCGCAATGGAGACTCTGAAACACCTGCCCCGTGCAAGAAACAGGTGAAATGAAGATGAGTACCTTCTTGAACCAGAAAGGTCTGACCGGGCAAAAGGAGTCAGAGGCGAAGTACCTAGGGCTTCTGGAGGCAGCTCCGGATGGAATGGTGGTGGTAAATCCGGACGGGGAGATCGTCCTGCTGAACGCCCGGGCGGAAACACAATTCGGGTACCGGCGCGATGAGCTCCTGGGCCAGAAGGTAACGAGCATCATCCCGGAAGGTTTTGCGGAGCGGCTGGTCGCCGACGCTCTTCGCACCACTGCGGAGGCGTTGTCACAGCAGATCGGCACGGGGATTGAACTCCACGGGCGGCGCAAGGATGGAACAGCGTTTCCCATCGAGATCATGCTCAGCCCGTTGGAAAGCGCCGAGGGCATCCTGGTGACGGCAGCAATCCGCGATATTAGCGCGAGAAAGCAACTGGAGCATCAGTTACACCAAAGCCAGAAGATGGAAGCAATCGGCCAATTGACGGGTGGAATCGCTCACGATTTCAACAATCTTCTCGGTGTCATCATCGGCAACCTCGATCTGCTAGACCGCTTGGTCGCCGGCAACGAAGCGGCCGTCAAGCGCGTACAAACCGCACAAAAGGCAGCCATGCGCGGCGCGGACATCACACGGCGCCTGCTCATGTTCTCGAGCAACGAGGAGTTGAAACCGTCAACGGTCTTGCTGGGAGATTCGATTCAAAACATGATCGAATTGGCTGGCCATGCACTGGGCGCGGATATCAAGATCACGACCCACGTTGATGCCTCCGTGCCGCCGCTCTTCGTCGACCCCGAAGGCCTGGAGAGCGCGCTGCTCAACCTGGTTGTCAATGCGCGGGATGCGATGCCCAAGGGCGGCTCCATTCTCATCGACTCGAAGGTGCAGAACCTTGAGGGTAGCCATCCCGCGGTCCATGCAGGCGATTTGAGAGCAGGCCGTTACATTTGCGTGTCGGTAACGGATACCGGGTCCGGCATGTCGCGAGAGACATTGGAGCGAGCGTTTGAGCCATTCTTTACCACCAAGCCACGCAACAAGGGAACAGGGCTGGGCCTTGCCATGGTCTACGGCTTCGCGAAGAAGTCGGGCGGCGCCGTCCACGCCTACAGTGAACTCGGCCATGGGACCACGGTTTCGCTTTATCTGCCCCAGGTAGCCGACCTTTCGCGGCCTCTTCCAGCCGGTGCGCCGAAGACTCTGAACGCCAAGCTGGGCGGCACGGTGCTGGTGGTGGATGACGAAGTGGACCTGCTTGATGTAGCACTCACCTATCTGGCCGAGATGGGCTTTAGGAGCTATGAGGCGATCGATGGTGCCAGCGCGCTGGAGGCAATCGCGCAACACAGCGAGATTGACCTGATGGTGACGGATATCGTCATGCCGGGTGGAATGAACGGAGTGGACCTTGTGCAAAGGGCACGTGTTCTCCGCCCCGACCTCAAGATCGTCTATTCTTCCGGGTTTCCGGCGGAGGCGCTGGCTGAGAGAAGCATGCAGCTGGTTGACGGTCCCATGCTGCACAAGCCTTATCAGCGCGCCGATTTCGCCGCAATCATTCATCGCGTCATGGAGGGCAACGATGCCACGCCAGCAAAATGAGAACTTTCTTTATCCCGTCTGTGTTGACAAACGGATTGGCCGGCAGCAAGCGGAGGGGCAATGAAAGCTATCCAGAGAATCCTGGTCATCGACGATGAAATCGACGTGTGCGAATTTGTTTCCGCCGCGGCGCAGGGCCTGGGATTCGAATGTACCGCGACGACCGATGCAAAGACCTTTCTGGATGCGCTCAGCCCCAAGACGACGCTCATCCTGCTTGATCTGATGATGCCGGAGATGGATGGTATTGAGCTGTTGAGACATCTCGGCGAGCGGAAGTGCAAGGCCGGCATTGTTCTGATGAGCGGCTCTGGCAAGCAGATTATGGAGTCAGCGGCACACTTGGCGCAGGTCCTTGGTCTTTCCATCGTGAGCCATCTCCACAAGCCTTTCCGATTGACGGAACTGGAGGAGGTACTGCAAAAATATGCAGCGTCCGAAGCGGCGCCCATTGTGAAAAAGGCCCCCCGGATTGTCATTCAGAAAGAGGAACTGCGGGCCGCAATCGACCGCGATGAGTTCGTTCTTCACTATCAGCCGCAGATCGATATTGCGACCGGCCGCGTGATCGGAGTTGAGGCACTGGTCCGGTGGAAGCACCCTGAGCGAGGGCTGATCTTCCCCGACAACTTCATTGGCCGCATGGAGGAGCTTGGGCTCATCGACGAGCTTGGCTGGATCGTCGTCAACCGCGGATTGAGCGAAGTGGGACAGTTTGCAAGCGGCGACGGGAAGGTTCCCATGCTGTCGTTGAACGAGTCGGTGTACGCTCTGCATGATCTGAAGTTCCCGGATATTCTTGTATCGATCGCCGAGAAACATGGTATATCGCCCGCGAATGTCACGATTGAAGTTACGGAGAGCCGCTTGATCGAGGAGATGTCAAGAACATTGGATGTCTTGACCAGGCTGCGGATGAAACAGGTGAAGCTGTCGATCGACGATTTTGGCACCGGCTATGCCATGATGCAGCAACTCAAACAAATACCGGCCACAGAACTGAAGATCGACAAATCATTTATCGAGGATATGCAGAATAGCGAACAAGATCGCATCATGATTCAGAAGACTATTGAAATGGGTCACGAACTCGGTATGCACGTGGTCGCGGAAGGAGTGGAGAGCAAGGAACAACTGGAACTTCTCCGCTTGGACGGTTGCGACGTTGCGCAAGGATACCTCTTCAGCCGGGCGCTTCCGCCCGAAGAGCTGGTAAGCTGGCTCAAAACGTATCGCGCCGGCCTATAGCATTTTCGGAATTGCAGCAGACCGAAAGCACGCCGCCACAGAGCGCCGAAGATTGACAGGAACATGATTCACTGCTGCGGCCAAACCACCCCACCAGTTACACTAAGGCTGTGAAATCTTCTTTCCAGCCTGTTCTGCCCAGCCGCAAGGAGTTCCTGGCGCTCGCCAAAGAGCACACGCTTGTTCCCGTCTGTCGCACGCTCGTAGCCGACCTGGAAACGCCGGTCTCGGCATTTCTGCGCGCGGCCTGGCCGCAGCGGGAGTGCGTTCTGCTGGAGTCAGTGGAAAACGGCGAGCAGGTGGGCCGCTATACCTTCATCGGCCTCCAGCCGTTCAAGCGGATCGTGGCGCGGGGACGCGAGATTACCATCACCGAGGGCAAAAAAGTTGTCCAGATCGAGGACGACATCTTCTCTGTGCTGCGGCGGGCGCTCTCTGGCCACAAGCCGGCGCGCCTGAAGGGATTGCCGCCGTTTACCGCCGGGGCGGTGGGATTTTTCTCCTACGATGCGGTACGCCAGATTGAGCGGCTGCCCGAGCTGGCCAAAGACGAGCTGGGCGTTCCCGATGCCTGTCTGCTCTTCTTCGACGAGGTGCTGGCCTTCGATCACGTGCGCAAGGAGATCTGGCTGGTGGTGACGGCCGACGTCACGCGCGGCAACCCCACCGACGCGTACGACAAGGCTGTGGTCCGCCTCGATCGGCTTGAGAAACGGCTAGCCCTGCCGCTGCCCAGGCTGGCCGAGCACAAAGGCAAGGACAAGCTGAAGGTGCAGCATCGGACGGCAAAAAAGGATTTCCTGGCCTCCGTCAACCGCATCAAGGAATACATTGTCGCCGGCGACATCTTCCAGGCCGTCCTCTCGCAGCGCTTCGATGTGGAGCCGGAGGTGGACAGTTTCCAGATCTATCGCGCGCTGCGCACGGTCAACCCCAGCCCCTACTTGTTCTTCCTGCGCGTTACGCCGGAGGGGCCGCTGGGCGAGCTGCCGGAGAAATCGAAGAACTCGTCCAAAAAGTCAAAACCACCCACGGTGGTGGAGTTGGCTGGATCGTCGCCGGAGCTTCTGGTGCGCGTGCATCAGGGCAAGGTCGAGTACCGGCCCATTGCCGGAACGCGCCCGCGCGGGACCACGGAGGCCGAAGACGCGGCACTGGCCGAGGAGATGATCCACGACGAGAAGGAGCGCTCCGAGCACGTCATGCTCGTGGACCTGGGCCGCAACGACGTGGGCCGGGTGAGCGAGTTTGGCAGCGTGAAGGTGGACCGGCTGATGTTCGTCGAGCGCTACTCGCACGTGATGCACATCGTCAGCAGCATTGAGGGCCGGCTCCGGCCTGAGCTGACCGCCGTCGATGCCCTGCGCGCCTGCTTCCCTGCCGGAACGCTCAGCGGCGCGCCCAAGGTGCGAGCCATGGAAATCCTTGAGGAGTTGGAGCCAGCGCGGCGCGGAACTTACGGCGGCGCGGTGCTCTATGCGGATTTTTCAGGCAATCTGGATTCGTGCATCGCCATTCGCTCCATGGTGGCCGTCGGCGGCAAGGGCTACGTGCAGGCCGGCGCGGGAATTGTGGCCGACTCCGTGCCCGAGCTAGAGCACGCCGAGTCAATCAACAAGGCCAAGGCGGTCATCCGTGCCATCGAGCGGGCGCGAGAGATGTAGGTCAGCGAACAGCCGACAGTTGACAGCAAACAGTTGTGCTGCGCACGTGCCGCAACCCTTATTCCGCGCCGAAGATGCGGCGGAAGAACTTCCCGATGCTGCCGAAGAAGCCAGGCTTTTTCTTTGCCGTGGGTGGATTTGCGGCGGCTGCCGGGGCAGCTTCGGCTGCGGGCTGGGCGGCGTGGTCGGCGCTCTTGTAAACCAGCGGTTCAAGCGCCTGCGGAGGGGCGGACGTCAGCGACACCGCATTCGGCGCGGGCTTGGGCAGCGGCGCAAGGCCCGCGCTCTGCGCCACCGGAAACTCATTCGTGCCCGGATGCAGCGGCGGCGGGCAGCCGCAAGGCTCTTTCTCGTTGTCTACCACTTCGCGCAGGCTGCCGTGCTCAAACATCACCCGCTGGCCAGGCTGCACGCGATAATCACCGCCATCGAAGACGCTGGTAACCAGCACATACGGAGCGTTCTGGCCCGCGTTGTCCACGCAGGTATCGCCGTGCTGACCGAGGCGGATCTTGACCTCGGCCGCGCCGGGACCGCCGATGAGAATCCGAAAATCCGGCGTCAGCAGAATGTCGGAGTTACGGCCGGTGGCGAAGCTGGCCTCGACGGCGCCGTGATCCAGCGCCATCATCAGGCCGGGTGTCTCGCCGGCGGGAACGCTGGAGTCGGCGGCCAGCTTCACCGTGGTGGAGGCGCAGACGCGCAACACGCCGCGATGAGGCAACACAACCTCGGTCGTCTGGCTGCCGGAGGTGACGGTACCGCTGGCAACGATGACCGCCTTGCCCGACGAAACTTCGAGGGCGCCAGTGACCTTGGCCGCAGCGTCGGGGTTCTTGCTATCGAGCGGGATAATGGCGATGGGAGCGGCTGCCTGGGGAGCGGGGATAGCCTGGGCGCACAAAACCGGCGCCAGAGCGAGCGCCGCCAGCCAAAGAAATCCGGTCGGAGTTACGCAGCAGATCAGGCAGTTGCGGCGCATCGCTCTCTTCATCGCGGCTACATCTCCAGGAAGTTGCGGATCATCTGGTGACCGCTCTCAGTCAGGATGCTCTCGGGGTGGAACTGCACGCCCTCAACGGGCAACGCGCGATGACGCAGGCCCATGATGACTGAGCCGCCGTCTTCCTGCGTGCGGGCAGTGACCATGAGTTCAGCAGGAAGCGATTCCTCGGCCACGACCAGCGAGTGGTAGCGGGTGCATGTGAGTGGCGAGGTAAGTCCGGCGAAGATGCCCTTGCCGTCGTGGGTAACCGGGCTGGTTTTGCCGTGCATCAGATGCCGCGCGCGGACAACATGGCCTCCGAAAGCCTCGCCGATGGCCTGGAGCCCCAGGCAAACACCGAAGATGGGTACTTTGCCGGCCATGTGGCGGATGAGCGGAACCAGAATGCCGGCCTCGCTCGGCGTGCAAGGGCCGGGCGAGAGCAGAATGCGCTCTGGATGGAGCGCCTCCACCTGCTCGACCGTCAGTTCATCGTTGCGATGGACCTCGACCTTGGCGCCCAGCTCTCCCAGGTATTGGACAAGGTTGTAGGTAAACGAATCGTAGTTGTCGAGGACAAAGACCATGGTGAAGTCCAGTGTATCGCGCTGCGGCGATAGGCTGGGGCTTGCTCACCGGTTGCGCGCGATGCGCTAATCTGCAAAACTGGCCATGGTTCTCTACAATGGTTCTTCATTTTCTGGTTCAGGGTCGCGTGCAGGGGGTTGGCTTCCGCTGGTTTGTGCAGCGGGAAGCCGGCCAACTTGATCTGCGCGGCTGGGTATGCAACACCGAGGAGGGCGAAGTGGAGGTGGTAGCCTCCGGCTCGGCTGAAGATCTGGCCAGGCTGAGGGCCAGTCTGCGCTGCGGACCGCGCGGCAGCCGCGTGGATCGCCTCGTCGAGCACACCCTGGACGAGAGCGAGGCCAAGGAACTGAGTTCGTTCCGGATTGACGGAGCGTGGTAAAGGAACAGCAGACAGGTGACAGTCGACGGCGGACAACTGCAAGCTGTGAGCTCTCCGCTGTAAGCTGTATTTGTAGGGAAGATGAACCGCATTTGCAGGTTCCCTTCCCGCAAAAAATTCATTCAAGCCTCATTCAGAAAGGGACTTGCTTCATGCCGGAAGAAATCAAGGCCATCGATATGGAAGCCCTGAAAGCGCTGGTACGCACAGTGCCTGATTTTCCCAAGCCCGGAATTCTGTTCTATGACATCACCACGCTGCTCAAGAACAAGACTGGCTTTGCGCAACTGATCGACGCGCTCGCCGGCCACTATATCGAGCGCAAGGTCGACCTGGTGCTAGGTATCGAGGCGCGGGGATTCATCTTCGGGCCTGCCCTGGCCTACCGCCTCAATGCCGGTTTTGTGCCGGTGCGCAAGCCGGGCAAGTTGCCGGCCCCGGTGGCGCGTGTGACCTACGACCTGGAGTACGGCTCCGACGCCCTGGAAATTCACCGGGACGCGATTCAGCCCGGCCAGCGCGTAGTGCTCGTCGATGACCTGCTGGCTACCGGAGGCACAATGGAAGCCACGGTGAAGCTGGTGAAGCAGTTGGGCGGCGAGATCGTCGGGCTGGCCTTTGCTGTCGAGCTGGACTTCCTGAAGGGCCGCGATCGCTTTGAAGGCCTCGACGTCTTCAGCCTGTTGCACTACAACGAGTAGGGATTGACGGACCAAGATGCTGTAGAAAGCAACTCACAGCAGTAAAAAGGCGCGGCTGAACTGAAGCCGCGCCCTTTTATTGCAAAACTTGTCCATCTCTCTGACGGATACCACTAGGATGCTCCGTCCGGCACCTCTTCCGGCGCGCTGGTCTCCGCCGCCCCTCCCTCGATCTCATCAATGAACATCTGGGCGTCGGCGAAGCGGTACCCCACGTAGACATCGGTGAGCAGATAGAGTGGCTTCGAGGGATCATCTTCAATCTTCTTGCGCAACTGGCGGACGAAGGTGCGCAGGTACTCAACTTCTTCGCGGCAGTCGGTGCCCCACACGGCGGTGAGCAGCTTGGCGTAGGTCACCACGCGGCCGGCGCGGCTCATCAGGCAGTGGAGTATCTCGAACTCCTTGCGGGTAAGATGCACCGGTCTGCCCCGCTTGGTGACAGTGCGCTTCACCGGCTCCAGACGCAGCTCGCCGATCTCGATAGGCGCATCTTCAGCCCGAGCCGGAGCCTGAACGCGGCGAACCGCAGTGCGGATGCGAGCTATCAGTTCGCGCGTGCTGAAGGGCTTGGTGACATAATCGTCGGCGCCCAGCTCCAGCGCTTCGACTTTCTCTTCCTCCGCATCGCGCACGGTCAGCATGAGGATGGGTAGCCGGGGCGCAAAGGCGCGTATGCGGCGCAGGGTTTCGATGCCGCCAATGCCGGGCATATTCACGTCGAGCAGGACAACGTCGAAGCCGCCGGCCCGCAGCATCTGCAGAGCCTCTTCGCCGCGCGAGACGTCAACCACCTGGAAGCCGAGTTCAACCAGCGGAGGCCGCAGCGCCCTGCGGATGGCCGACTCGTCATCCACCAAAAGAATACGAATGGCAGTCTGCATCATCAGGAAACCCTCTTCCGCGCCACGGCCGGAATGGCCGCAAAAAACGTGGTCCCCTCCACCTCATCGCTAGTGACCCAGACAGAACCGCCGTGGATGGCGGCGACGCGCTTGGCGACCGAAAGGCCGATCCCCGTGCCCGCGGCGCGATTGGAGCGGGTAGCGGAACGATAATAGCGGTCGAAGATCCGCTCCCGGTCATTGAGCGGAATCACCGAGCCGTAGCTGCGCACTGAGAAGACGATCTCCGCGCGCGTTTTCTCCGCACGAATGGCGATCGTGGTGCCCAGGATCGAGTACTTGCAGGCGTTATCGATGTACTGCGTAAGCAGCATGACAATCAACTGCCGGTCGCAATGCAAAACCAGGCCCTCGTCGGGGAGATCGATGGCCACTTTCCTGCCGGCCAGCCGCTCGCCGAAGCTGGCCACAACCTCTTCAATCAGCGACGCCACACCGACCGGAGTGGCACGAATGGTGACCTCGCCGGCATCCAGACGCGCCGTGGTCAGCAAGCGCGTGGTCAGATTGCCAAGCAAACCTGCCTGCTCGTCGATGAGAGCGGCCAGTTCCGCCTGCGCCGCCGACAAGTGGCCCATCTCGCTCAGCCCCGTCGAGGCCGCGCGGATAGCCGTCAGCGGCGTCTTGTAAGCGTGCGCCAAACTATCCAGCACGGTCGAGCGCAACTGCTCGGTGCGACGTTCGGTCTCGATGCGGCTCTCGTTGGCGAAGGCCCGATAGCGGTCGAAGACAAGGGCAATCAGCGAGGCGATAGCGTTATTGGTGAGCGGGCTGGTGTCGCCACGCACCACCAGGCTTCCGATGGGCGCCGAGCCGAGCCGGATCACGCGACGACCAAGCCCGGTTTCCTCGTCGTCCTCCGAGCTTCCGAAGTAGTAGACGTTCTGCGCCAGCTCCCGCGGGTCCACTTCCCAATATCCGGCGGAATACACCTGGTGCAACTCCGCGTCGAAGATCGCTACAGCCTCCAGCGCGAAGACCTCATGGATCAACTCGGCCAATTGCGGCCCCGGTTCGAGCTGAGGATTCATCTCCAGCGTACGCCGTGTGAACTCGTAAAGGTCGCACACCTGCCCATTCCAGCGCACGGCTTCCCGGGCATGGCGGCGGGCGAGCGCCCAGAGCAGGCCGGCCACCAACGCAACCAACACGAAGGCGAGCAGCAAAACCGCGTTGGCCGGTACCAAACCGGCAGGGAGGTAGCTCATCAACAAGCGATCACCCACCACTTCATCAATAGAAAGTCTTTCGCCAAACCAGCCTTGGATGCGGTGAAACTTGAGAGGATTTTAGCAGGTTTTCCATTTTTCCCGGTGCGGAGGAGGCATTGTCGTCGCTGTCAGGCCGGTTTCTACTCTCCAGATCATTGGCTCATCTCTCCGGCGCGGACACAGAAAATTCAACCCGCTCTTGAGAAATTCCTTTCACCTTCCTGACAAGTTCTTTACGGTTCGTTTGCGTTACTGTTCTTAGCGCATAATCAACGCGATTTTATGTGAGGAGCAGTGCAATGGATAAGAACCTGAATCGTCTGCTGCAAACAATGGCCGGAGCCGTCCTGACAATTTCCCTCTCGGCAGGCGCGCAGACACCAGTTCCCCCTGTTCCGGCAGCGGCTCCAGCTGCCACTGCTGCGCACACCTCCGATGCGGCGCCGCTCACCAACGAGGAGATTCTCAAAGAGCTTGCGGCGATGAATGCGCGGATCGCGCAGTTGGAGGCCGAACTGAAGGCGCGCACCGAAGCAAACGCGGAACGGGACGCGAGCGCGCTGCGCACTGCGGCGGTAGCGGCAGCGAGCGGCAAAGGCGATTCAACAACGCCGGCCGCACAGGCACAGACCGCTGCGGCTGCCCCTGCTGCTCCCGTTCCGGTCCCTCCGGAGATCGCGGCGGAGATTACGACCAAGCCGGCGCCCTTCCCCGGCGACTGGACCTGGCTCAACGGCAACGGGCGCGTGGTTGACACGCCGATGGCCACCAAGTACTTCACGCCTGAGATCCGCTTCGACGCCAACTACATACTGGATTACAACCACCCCAAGGACGACTCGATGGGCGGCTCAACGGAGATGTTCCGCTCCGATGAATGGCAACTGGAGCAGGTCAGCGTGGGTGGCGATTTCCGCATTCAAAATACGCGCGGACGCATCTTGACCATGGGCGGCCTGTTTTCGACGACCACCCCGCGCAACGACGCCAGCGTCAACCGCGGCCAGTGGAATCTGTCCAACGCCTATAAATATTTTTCCGAAGCCTGGGGCGGTTATCACTGGGACGTGAGTCACGGATTGAACGTGGACGCCGGCATCTTCGTCTCTTACATCGGCTTGTTCAGTTACTACAACGCAGACAATTGGGCCTATCAGCCTTCGTTTGTCTCCTCCAACACGCCGTGGTTCTTCAACGGCCTGCGCATTCAGTGGTTCCCCACCGCGAAGTTGAAGATCGAGCCATGGATCATCAACGGCTGGCAATCCTATGCGCGCTACAACGGCAAGCCGGGGGTGGGCGGCCAGATTCTCTATCGTCCCAAGCCGTGGTTGGACCTGGTTTGGAACGATTACGGAGTGGGTGAAGACGACGCCGGCTACCCAGGGCGTTCGCGCGTCCACGCCGACTACAGCGTGCAGGTGAAGTACTACGACAAGCCCAAGGCTTTCTTTGATAAAGCCGCCTTCACCCTCACCGGCGACCTGGGCTGCGAATACGGCGGCGGACCCTCCAGCGGTTCCTACAGCCCAACGGGCGCTTCGCCGATGCAGGGGACGAGTTCCACTTACACCGGCGGCGTCAATTGTCACAACAGCAGGAACGGCAAGCCCAAGCAGGAATTTTCTGGCTGGATGGCCTACACGCGCTTCTGGTTCAAGAAGGACCTGTATGCCGTAACCCTGGGCGGCGGCCAGATGAATAACCCCGGCCGTTATCTGGTCCTGCTGCCGCCTATCAACGGCGCAACGGCCTCCACCGGCACGCCGTACTTCACTGAGAACGCCGGCGACCGCTATCAGGCTCACGACGGCACCGTCACCTTCGACTACATGCCCAGCCAGTACGTCACCTTCCGCGCGGAGGAAAGCTATAGGTACGCCGACGTTCCTTACTGGTCAGGCCGGGGCGGCATCACACCTCCCGGCGGTAACAACGGCAACCCGGCGGACTATCAATGCGCCACCGGCGGAGACTCTGGCGTGGGTTACACACCCACTGCCGCGGGTACCCTGGTGGGGTATACGACTGGGCAGGCACAGGCAATCGCGAACTGCATCGGGCTCGTCCAGAACAACGGAGGCAGCGGTGTCAATGCTCTCTGGTGGCCCGACCTGCGCACCAACCAGACTTCGACCACGCTGTCGATCATGGTTCGTTTCTGAAATCTCTTAACCATTTGTGGGCGTCCCGTCTTTCGCGCTGTTCGCGAAAAATGGGACGTCTGCGTGCATTTCAGCGCGTCTTCGGCCGCAACGCGTCCTTTGGAATTTTATGCGCCTTGCCCTGTTTTCTTCATGCGTCCCTTATGTGTTTCGCTGGAAACTTAGACATAAGGGGGAGTTACAAGTGAAACGCAATCTGCTTGCTGCTTGTGTCCTGTCATTCGCGCTGGCGAACGCCGGTAGCGCACAGGCGATGACCGCCCCCCAGGAGCAGGTCGCGCTTTGCGCTCGGACTTATCTGAAGCAATTGGTGCGCGAGGCACATACGCCAGAGCAATACAACGCTCTTGCCGACTGCTACGAAAAGCTACAGAAGGATTACCTCCAACAGGCCTCGGAAGAAAAGCAGGAATGGGAGCGCAGGAGCCAGAATGTAATGGCTTCGGCTGCCAGGTATCCTAGGCCCGTAGACTCGGCGCGTAATCTCTATGAATACGACCTGTCAATGGCCTCCCAGGCAGGAAAATTATCGCTCAAGTATAGCCAACTGGCAGTCCGGAAATCCCCCGCCAAAACCCTACAACCCCTTCTCGCCTCAATTACACATTAGTTGTAAATCGAAGATTCCGGAGGGAGCCAGGGCTTCACCGGCTGCGGAAAACTCGAGTCAGAGGGCGGCGGTGGTTCAACCCGCACATAAGAATCCGCGCAGCCGTCATTCCCAAGTTCTTCCGGGCTCTGTCCTGGCGGCTCAGTGCAGCTTCGTGCCTCCTTTTCCACCGGCGGCGCAGAAATCTTCATGGGTTCCTTATGCGCCCAACCCTACGCTAGAACTGTACGTTCCAAACTGAATCTGCATCCAGAAAAGGAGACCCATGCCCACCGATTACCGCAATTTCCTCGCTCTCTCTTATGAGGAGCTGGAAGAAAAGAACCTGGAAGCCAAGGCCGAGCGTGCGAATCGCGTTGCGGCGGCCGAGATTCGCGACAGGCGCCTGAAGTACCTGACCGACGAGAAGCGAATCAAAGCTGTCACGGTGCTGTTCAGTGACCTTGAAGGCCGCCTGCACCTGCTCGACTACGACAAGAAGTTTCTGCTTGGGGCTTACGAGAACCTCACCTTCGATGGTTCGTCGATCCGCGGATTCACGGCGCAGAAGGAGAGCGATCTGCGACTGACCCTCGACTGGAGCGCCTTCTACTGGGTCCCGGCCGACGTCTTCGGCACCGGCAAGGTACTGGTATTCGGCACGGTGCGAGACAAGGATGGCGGCGCCTATAGCGCCGACCTGCGGGGCGTACTCCAAAACTATTCAGACTCGTTGTTCAGCGAGAAGGACTACACGCTCAACGCGGCCACTGAGATTGAGGGCTTCCTGTTCGCCGGCAAGGACGCCGAGCGCACCTACCACGAGACCGGCAAATTCGAGTTCACCTCAACTGGCGGCTACTATCATTCACTACCGCTCGACCCTCTGCGCCAGTTCATCGATACCTCGGCCGAGGTGCAGCGCGCCATGGGCTTCCAGAACGAGAAGGACCACCCCGAAGTCGCGCCCAGCCAGTTCGAAATTAACTACGGCTACGCCGAGGCGGTGGCCGCGGCGGATCAGATCCAGCTCTACAAGCTGCTGACTCGGCAGGTCGCCAACAACATGGGCTTCACGGCATGTTTTCTGCCCAAGCCGGTGGTGGGCGTCAACGGCAGCGGCATGCACACCAACGTCTCGGTTTCCAAGGGCAAGACCAACCTTTTCTGGGACGAAAAGGGCAAAGAGCAACTTTCCAGTTTTGGCTGGAGCTTTCTGGACCGTATCCTGACCCGCGCGCTGGATCTTTGCCTGGTTTTTAACTCCAGCGTGAACGCCTATCGGCGCCTGGACCCGCACTTCGAGGCCCCAAACCAGATTCGCGCATCGGCCGTTGACCGTGGCGCAATGGTCCGGGTGCCCCTCGGCAACCAACGCTCCATGCGCACCGAAGTACGCGCCGTGGCGCCGGACGCCAATCCTTACCTGACGATGTACTCCATCTTCAAGACTGGCCTCGACGGGGATATCTCCGGCGCGGAGAACCTGCGCGCCGGTGGCCGCTACCTGCCGGACAACATCCAGACGGCGATCGAGGATTTCAAGGACTCGGCTTGGATCGCGAAGATTCTGGGCGGAGACGTGCAGAGCCGCTATGCCGAATTGAAGCAGGCCGTAGCTGATCGCAGTCCGCGTGAGCTTGGAACCTTCGTCAAAGGCTCCGAGGTGCAATTCCACCACGAGCTCTACAACCAGTTGATGTGGAACTTGTTCTAAAGCGAGCGGCATGAAGAGAAAAAAGCGGCGCTGCCTACGAACGGCGGCGCCGCTTTTTTGCTGTCCTGCAATTGCAGGCATGAACAAAGATTGTTGCTCGCGGAAAGCCACAATCCTGTGGGTGGACTTGAAGTTCCTAGAACTTCCCCATCCTGATCCGCACCACTTCCGGCTTCTCATGGAAGCATAGGCCGTAGTCGGTTTCGTCTCCGTTCCACAGACGCAGCGGCTTCCAGACGCCATTCTCATACGTGCCCTGCTCGGCAGTGACGATTTGGCTGCGCACCCACGGCTGCTTGCCTGGCAGATGAAAACTGACGCTTGCGTCCACACCCGTCACCAGGAACTCATCCGGTCCCAGTTGCGCCACCAGCGCGGCTCCGTGAGCATCCTTTGTGCCGGGGGCGCGAGCCTCGTCGGATTGCGGAAAACCGTAGGCCACTGAAGCCTGCCAGTCGCCAAAGTCGATCTCCTGCGCGGTCTTCCCCGGCTCTTCGACAACGGTCTTGAGACGGCCCTCAAACTCCAGGCGGGCAATCTCCCGGCTCATCGGCTCGATCAGGGCGAAGTTGTTGGCGTGCGCCTTCCATGGCTGGTCGCCCAGAATGTTCCAGCCCGACTGGTCCACACCGAAGGGCGAGAAGCCGATGGCCCCGTCCCCCAGCGCATAGAAGAAGAACTTCCCAAAGCTGTCGCTACGGCCCGTCTCCGGAATCCACAATGGATTGTCCGGGCGGTGATAGGCTTTCATTGTCTCCAGGTAGAACTTCAAATCGCCGTTGTAGATATCCGGGCCGATCATGTCAATCGAAGGAGCCAGCGCCCGCCACAGGCCAACCACCTTCTGCACCGCGCCGCCGCTGGGATAGCGGATGCCCGCCATCTGCCGCTGCTCCGGCGACGTCAGCGAATGGGAGAGCCACGCGTTGATGTAGTACGGAATCGAGAACTCCCGCTTGCCCGCGGCGGCAATCTCGTTGATGTACTTCGCTTGGTGGTAGACCTGGAATATTTCATCGGCCTCCACGCCGAAGACCTGGCTCCAGGTTCCAGGCTGTTTATGCGCCGCGCCCAACAGATCTGCCGGAACTTGGCCGGCAAACTCCCGGTTTGACTCGGGCGAGTTGTCTCGCGCACTGCCCATGGTGCCCGACTCGTTTTCCACCTGGATCAGGATCACCGTATGCTGCTCGTTGTCGATCTGCTTCAGGTGGCGCATCAAGACGACGAATGCGGACTTGTCCGCCTCCAGCGTGTTGCGCGACATCGGCGAAAGCACGTCGATTGGCTCGCCGTCGGGCCGGATGATGCGCGGAAAACGCCTTGTGTCAGTCTTCACCCAAGCCGGCGCATAGTGCATACCGCCGTTCTTCCATGTCCCGAACCACAGCAGCACCACATGCAGCTTGTGAGCGCGCGCGCCTTCCACAATCGCATCTACATTCGTGTAGTCGAAGTGACCCTGCTGCGGCTCAAACTGCTCCCAATAGACCGGCGCCTCAATGGTGTTGGCGTGCAGTGCGGCCATCGACTCCCAGACCTGGGGCAATTCACTGGGCCAGGCGCTGGAATTGTGAATCTGGCCTCCCAAAATCAGAAATGGACGCCCCTCGACCAGCAGCGCCTAACGGCCATCCTTCTGTACAAGCTGAGGCGCTTCCACGCCGAGGGCCTGCGGAAGCGCGGTGAAGGCGAGAAGGGCTGTTGTGGCAAAACCGGAAAAGCGGAACAACGCTGAAAAGCGCATGGACAGATCACTCCGAAGGCAATGAAACTGTAAACATTTACATACGCGAACCTGGATAGGGTTCAGACGCACCCGCAATGCGTCTGAAACCCAGCCTTTGAACAGCTATAGCAAAACCAGAGTTGCTGTGCCCTGAGGCAATGTCCTCAAGTGGCTTTTTTCTCAAGAAAAAGCCACCTCGCAATCTCTCAAACAGGGCATATTAACGCAGGTTTTGCTCTACTTGGGCGCGCCGATGCGAACCAGCAGAACGCCGTGGCCGGCCAGTTCGAGGGGCTGGCCTTCAGTGAGTGTGATGGGCTTGCCGGTCCATAAGTCCTTACCGGTTTGCGGGCCGTGCAGTCCGAGTTTAGCCAGGCTCAGATGGAACGGGTGAGTGGAATAACGCCTACCGCCCGCGTTGACGACGGCGATGGCCATCGCTCCGCCGGCCAGATGGCGTGTCCACACATCCACTTCGCCCTCGCTGTAAACGCGGCTTCCCTGCTTGCCCAAGCTGTCTTGATCGATGGCGATCACGTCACGGTTGGTGAGGATAGCCTTGATCTCCGGCTTCATGTTGGGCAGATCGTTACCGGCCAGAAGAGGCGCGGCGAGGATGGCCCATAGAGAGAAGTGGGAGCGGTTCTCATCCAGCGTGAGTCTGCCATTGCCCACTTCGAGCATATCGGGATCGTTCCAGTGCCCGGGGCCAGCGTATTTTTCCAGACCGGCCTGCTGGCTGACGATGGCGTAGATGCGGTCCCAGTCGGGCTCAATGTCGCCGGTTGTGCGCCATAGGTTGCCGCCGACCTGCGGCGCCCACTCCCAAGGCGCATCCCATCCGTATTGGCAAAGCGAGAAGGCGATGGGCCGTCCAGTCGCCTTCAGAGCCTTGTCCATCTTGGCGTAGGAGGCCACCATCAGCCGCATCTGCTCGGCCCTGTCGTGGGGGGCCTGCTTCTCCATCACGTCCTGGATGAAGCCGCACAGGTCGTACTTGAGGTAGTCAATTCCCCACTGCGCATAGAGCTGAGCGTCCTGGGCTTCGTGGTCCAGCGAGCCCGCGTATCCGGCACAGGTATGGGAGCCGGGCGAAGAGTAGATGCCGAGTTTCAGGCCCTTGGAGTGGACGTAGTCAGCCAGCGCCTTCATGTCGGGAAACTTCGCGTTGGTGTGGAGCACGCCGTTCGCGTCGCGCTCTCCCTCCCACGTGTCGTCGATGTTGACGTAGGTGTATCCGGCGTCTTTCATGCCGGTAGCCACAAGCTGGTCAGCGGCGTCGCGAACGCCCTTGTCATCGACTTTATCGGCAAAGTAGTTCCAACTGTTCCAACCCATGGGCGGCGTCTGCGCCGCTCCCTGGTATGCGGCCAGCGGAGCCTTCGGCAACGCCCGCGCGGCGGTTGGTTTCTGCGCCGCGGCGGTTAAAGATGTCAGAGCAAGAACGGCGGGTACAAGCAAAGCAACGATGCGCATGTCAGCCTCTTGGAAAATGTTTTCTAGAAGAATTGTATGCCGCAAACATCAGATTCAGTAACGAACTTTCCTGTTTGCGGCAGGGATGAAAGAAGACCGGCAGAAAACTCCACCTATGCCTCGACCGTGCGCGTAGGCTTGTATCCCGACAGGCCGTAGTAGGCCACGTAGAGGTAGCAGATGATCGGCAGAATGAAGGCGTGCTGATAGCCAATCGCGACTGCCAGCGCACCAAAGAGCGGCGGAATCACCGCTCCGCCCACGTTGCCGATGGTGATCACGCCCGAACCCTTGCTGGTCAGCGGTCCCAGCTCGGCGATGCCCAAAGCGAAGATGGTCGGATACATGATGGAGTTCGCCAAGCCGCAAAGGATTAGGCTCCAGACGGCGACCGTGCCCGAGGTATTCATCGCCAGCACCATCAGCGCCACGCCGAAGACTCCCAACCCCGCCAGCAGCCGGTTTGCCCGGATCGCCTTCATCGCCACCGTGCCCGCAAAGCGGCCGATCATGATGGCGAACATATAGAACGAGGCCAGCAACGCGGCGGTATCCTTGTTGCCGATTCCCTGCTCCTTGAAAAACTTGATGGCGTTGGCCGCCAGCGCGATCTCTACGCCCACATAAAAGAAGATGCCCACCATGCTCAGTACAGTGTGCTTGTAGCTCCAAATATTGCGGCCCGCCGTTGAGCCTCCAACCTCGGCCGTCCGCCCCGATGTGATTGCGGGCAGGTTCATGAACATGACCGCGAAGCCCAGAATCAGCAGCGCAATGGCGATCGCGATATACGGACCCATCACGGTGTGCGCAATGGCTGTCTGGCTGGCGTTCTTGGTGTCATTCGTGAGAATGAAGTAGCCCACCACCAGAGGCGCCAGAGCGGAACCAAGCGAGTTGAAGGCCTGCGCCAGCGTCAGTCGAGCCGGGGCGCTGTGTTCCGGTCCCAGAATCGAGACGTAGGGATTGGCCGAAGTCTGCAACACGCAAACGCCCGTGGCCAGCACAAAGCTGGCGGTCAGAAAGAACGGAAAGCTGACCATCGCCGCCGCCGGGATGAACAGCAGCGCTCCGATCACCATGATGAACAGCGAGGTCACCATGGTGCGCTTGTAGTCCATCTTATCAATCAGCTTGCCGCTGGGAACTGAAAAAAACAGGTAAGCAAGCTACCAGGAGGTCGTCACAAAGTTGGACCACATATGGTTCAGATT
>Ga0182014_10003416_pt1 | contig 19043 bp, 17 predicted proteins | sample 612S2DmetaG_FD_120489 | JGI IMG/M metagenome (GOLD analysis project Ga0182014, IMG submission 120489) | Permafrost microbial communities from Stordalen Mire, Sweden - 612S2D metaG | ecosystem: Environmental > Terrestrial > Soil > Wetlands > Permafrost | place: Sweden: Stordalen | collected... | reverse complement strand
TCGAGGCCCTCAAAAAACGCTACGCCCATCTCAAGATGAACGACCCCAAGCGGGCCGAGATGAACACCGAGATGATGGCCCTCTATAAGACCGAGGGCGTCAACATGTATGGCGGCTGCCTGCCCCTGCTCATCCAGATGCCGCTGTTCTTCGCTTACTATCGCGTCCTGCTCAACGCCGTCGAGCTGCGCCAGGCCCACTGGTTCTGGCTCACCGACCTGTCTTCGCCCGACCCCCTCCACATCCTCCCCATCCTCATCATCGCCAGCATGTTCCTGGTCCAGTTCCTCACCCCTTCGCCCGGAATGGACCCCAACCAGCGCCGCATGATGGCCATCCTCATGCCGGTCGTCTTCGGCTTCTCCATGTGGCACTTCGCCTCCGGCCTGGCCCTCTACTGGGGCACCGGAAACCTCATCAACCTGGCCATCCAGATGGCCATCAACCAGTCCCACATCGGCAAGGAAATGCACGCCATCGCCGCCAAGCGCGCCCTGAAAAAATCCGGCATCAACCCCAAGACCCTCCAGGGACGCCGCTAAACCGCTCCTTCCGCCACCCCCGCCCCGCCCAGGCCTTCCTGGGCGGGGTTTTTCCTTTCCCCCAAACTGATCCCTGTTCACTGTCCACTGTTCACTGTCCACTGTTCACTGTTCACTGTCCCCCGCCTTGCTCGCTGCATCCCGCCCCCATGGTGTATCGTCCAATTCGTATGCCACACTCGACGAATAGCGTCCCCCATCCGGCGCCCGAGGCCGAAGAACTCTACCGCCGCTGGATCTCGTTTCTCGATGAGGAGTTCACCCGCCACCAGGCCCCCGAACGCCGCGCCGAGGTCGTCCGCGACCAGCTTTACCAGCTCTACCTGGGCCGACCCCACGGCGGAAAGCTCAACCTCACCCTCACCTCCGAGCTGCCCGGCAACATCCTCTCCCTCTCCCTGGACCCGGACAACGTGACCCTCGAGGCCGAGCACTTCCCCGACGCCGACCCCGAGCAGTTCGCCCGCCGCAAGCCCCTGCTCTGGTTCTGGCAGATGTTCGACCGCTCCCCCATCGGCACCAATCACTGGCTGGGCATCCGTTTCCGCTGCATGTTGGGCCGCCACATCTTCGCCCGCATGGGCGCGGGCGTCAAAATCTACCACGGCGTCGATCTCACCTACGGCTACAACCTCATCATCGAGGAAGGCGTCACCATCCGCCAGCGCGCCCTCTTGAACGACCGCGGCGGCATCACCATCGGAAAGGGCGCCGTCATCGGCTCATTCGCCCGCGTCTACTCCCACACCCATGAGTCCGACAACTTCGACCACGTCACGCTGGTGCCCACCATCATCGGCGCTGGCGCCCGCATCGGCAGCCACGCCATCGTGCTCGCCGGCCAAAACGTCCCCGCCGGCCAAGTCTTCGGCAGCTTCCCCTCCGGACGCGTCTAGTACTACAGCTGCAGATCGACTTTGGCGGAGGGAGCAGGGGCCTTTAGGCCCGGGCATGCTCCCCATCCCGAGAAATTGAACGAAATACAACTGCAGTACTAACGATGTTCTGCACAAGGCCGCCCTGTAACAAGACACGACTTCACAGGCTGCGGAAAAACCATGTCTTGTAACAGGGCCCGACTTCAGTCGGGCCGCAAGCGCCGCAAAATCAGCGCGGGCTTTAGCTCCTGCAAATCTGGACTTATCGCGATTGCACGCGCGCAGGGGTTCGCTGAAGCGCAGAGATCCCTCATCTTGACGCAGCGGCGATAGAGCAAGCCGCGCCGCTTCAAGAGGGAATCACTTTGGACTTTGAGTAGTCTTCCCTCAGCCCTATTCGCCCAGCACCCGCAACCGCGCCGGCATGTGGTCCGCGGCCAACTCATGCCCGCACCGCGTGCAGTACTGGTCGGTCGAGCGCACCGTGCGGAAGCAGTTGCCGCAACTGGCCGTCAACTGGTAGGCGCACTGCGGGCAGAAATGAAAATCGCTCTGCACATGCGTCGAGCAGGCCGGGCAGCGCGAAACCACCGGCTGCCGCAGCAGGAAGTAGAGCACCGCGCCGATCCCCGCCGGCATCACAAAGCAGATCACAATCCAGAACCGCCAGCTCATCGCCCGCCGCGGCGCGTCCCGGCTCACGTAGCCCACCATCAAAAAGTAGAGCGACGCCAACACTCCCCAGGAAAGATTGAAGTAGATGCGGAAGCCAATGGGCGGTACATGGTGCTGCTGGTCCGGCAGCACCAGCCAGAAATAGTACTCGACCAGCACAAATGCCGCCGCGGCCACCACGATCGACCACACCGGAATCAGGTGCTCATCTTCTTTCACAGCGATATATTGAGGATCGGGCATAGGCAATCCCACTCTCAGAGGGACTTTCAGGAGGCTCAGCACAGCTTAGCTCCATTCACATGGACGAGAAAGGGAATTCGGAAGTTGCGGGAATTGCGGACCAATTGACTCTCGATCGCCGGCCTTCCGCATTCTGAAAGAAGCCCAAGCCGCTCAGGACCGGTAGCGCACCCAGCCGGCCACCAGCGCCGCCGCCACCAGCGCCGGGCAAAGGAAACAAAGCCACAGCGCCAACTGGCACGAAAGCCCGCTCAGATGCTCCCCGGCGATCAGGTTGTCCATCGCCCACCAGATCATCGGGCCCAGCAGCAGTACCCCCAGCAGAATCGACGCCAGCGCGATCGCCCGCACCCGCCGCCGCCCCGCCTTCTGCTCCTGCATCACTCCCTGCGAGGCCATCACCACCCGCCGGGTGCGATACGCCACCGCGCACTCCCGATTCGCCTGCCGCCCGCTCAACGCCGAAATCAGATTGGGGTCAGTTTGCTCTCTTCTGGAATCCGCCGCACCGCAGGTGCTGTCTGCCGCACTGCGGGTGTTTTTGTCCGCCGCACCGCAGGTGCCGCCCGGCCCACCGCAGCCGCTCACACCGTCTCCAGCAGCCGCGGATTGCTCCGCGCCATCTTCGGCTTGATCGCCGCCAAGCCCCGGTAAAGCCTTGATTTAACGGTGGAAAGCGGCGCGCGCGTGACCTTCGAAATCTCTTCGAGCGACAGTTCCTCGTGGAACCTCAGCACCAGCACTTCCCGGTACAGCGTATCCAGCTCCATCAGCGCCCCGGCAATCCGCTCCCGGTCCTCGAGGTTCGAGAAGCGGTCAAACGGAGTCGGCTCGTCGGCGGCGAGCTCGAAGCTCATCGGACGGTCGTCTTCGCTTTTGCCCTCGAACAGCTCGTCCAGGCTGGACATGGTTTTCTTCCGCCGCTGGTCGATCACCAGGTTGCGCGCGATCGTAAACAGCCAAGTGTCAAACCGCGCCTGCCCGTTAAACTGCGCGCCCCGCACCAGAACCCGCATCCAGACCTCCTGGAACAGGTCCTCGGCCATCTCCCGGTTGCTGGTCAAATACAGCAGATAGCGCAGCAGCCGGTGCTGGTAGCGCACAATCAGCTCGTCCAGCAGGCCCGCATCCTGACGCTTCAGGCCCGCCGATACAGCCAGGCTCTCCTGCCGCACCTGTTCGTCAACTGCGGTGGCCAAACCCGATCGGAAAAAAGTGCCAACTGTCGCGGAGTCGCTCATCTACTCCAATTAGACGCCGAACCGCCGCCCCAAGTCGCTGGAAAATGGTTTTACTTCAACAATTTGTTCCCCCGGCCGCACTCCCCCGCCCGGTTTTCCGCGATGCCACCCGCACCGCCTCGGCCACCGCCCTGGCCGCCCGCCGCTCCCTGGCCTCCGGCGTCTCGCAATAAAAAACCATCAGCAATTGCCTCCGCCGCTGCACCGCCGTCATCGCCTCCCACCCCACCCTCGCCAGCGGCTGCCGCTGAAATGCCGCCTCCAGAATCGGCGGGATCTCCGCTTCCCCCTCCAACGCCAGCAGCAGCCGCATGGCCATCTGTTCGGCGCGCTTCCTCCGGCTCTCCGCGCTCTTCGGCTGCGTCACCCAATCGCCCACCTCCTTGCGGCAGGAATAGCTCAGCTCCTCAAACCACTTCGTCAGCCTCCGGTCGCCCTTCAGCGCCCGCGCCAGTTCCGGCGGCGTCACGGCCTCCCGCTCCTCCAGGTCCGGCTCCAGCCGTATCCGCACCTGCGCGCCCACCCGGGCCTTCGCCGCCGCCTGCATCTTCTTGTTCACCAGCAGAAACTGCCCGGCGCCCCGCGGATCGGGAAACAGCGAAGTGCGAAACCCAAACCCCTCAATCTCTCCGCGCACCCGCATCCCCCGCCGCTCCGGCCACGCCTTCGCCGCGTCGAACGGAACCCGCGCAATCACCCACATCAGCCGCGTCCCATCCGGCTCCAGCACCGCCCGGAACGCCTTCGCCCGCGATTTGCTCATCCGCCCTCCGGTGGCCCCAGTATGCATCCGGTCCGGCATTCAAACAAGAGCCAAAATCGGCCCCGCTTCCCCATGCCCGCCCGCCAGGCTCTTCACCCGAAGAGCCGCGGAACGCAGCGCCCATGAGCGCCCCGGCCCGCCGGCGCAGATCCCTGCACCATGGGTCTCAATGGCTCTAAATAATGGGTCGTATCAACCGCTTTCCGTGCTATATTCCCACCGGTATTCCGGCCCACGTCCAGCGGAGTCCAAGTATGACCAAGTCCTTCCTCCTCCCGCTTCTTCTTCTCTCTCTCGCGCCTGCCCATGCCGTAAATCCACCCAAACTCTGCCCGGACTTTGCCCCCGACCTCATCGATAAAGCCAAGTGGGTCTGGATGGACCGCAACTGCAAGTTCCGCACCCGCGCCGACTTGGACCGCATCCTCGCCGCCCACGACGCCTGGTATCGGCAACACCTGGTCTTTATTTGGAACCCCGCAACAGACGCCGCGCACTGGAATGAGGCCATCCGCGATCCTGGCCGCGCCGATCTCTCCGGGGCCGATCTCGGCAATGCCGATCTCACCGAGGCCAATCTCAGATACTCCGACCTGACCGGGGCGTTTCTCGGGAGCGCTTCTCTCGCCGGAGCACACCTCGAACAGGCGAAAATGGCGGGCGCGGTTCTATGGGATGCCAACTTGAGAGGCGCGGATCTCGCGAATGCCGACTTGGCCGGCGCGCACCTCGAAGCTGCCGACCTGACCGGCGCAAATCTATTCGCGGCAGACCTGACCGGCGCGGGGCTGACTACTGCCCACCTTGCCGGCGCAAATCTCTTCCGTGCCGACCTGACCGGCGCGGAGCTTATCGATTCCGATCTCTCCCGTTCAGCGCTGCTCGAAACCAACTTCACCAAGGCCGACTTGACCCACGCCACCCTTTGGTATGCCGACTTCGAACCCAGGATTCTGCCCCCGATCAACAGCATGGCCCGGGCCCAAGGCCTCGAGACACTTCGCTGGTCCGAATCCTTCAATGAACTCAACTACCCGCTTCAGATCGAAGACGCTCAAAGGCCCAACAGCGGCAAGCCCATGCCGCCGCTCCCCTCCCTTCCCCAGCGATGGACCCTCTGGCTTTCCTGGCGCCGGGAGCATCGCGATAGCAAGGCCAATCCGGACAACAAACCGGATCGCTGGAGAAACGACGTCGCATTCCTCTGGAACGACTTCGTCTATGGCCTTCAGCCTCAACCGTCCCCAAAATCTCCGCCCAGGTCAAGCCAGGCGGCAGCCAATGCAAGCGCTAGCTCCCAGGCGGCAGGTTCGCCGGCCAAGCAGCCCGAAGAACGCTCTACGGCGGCGCAGGGAAAGTATCCGCTGCTCGACCTGCGCAATGCCTTGAAGCAAGCCGGCTACTCCGAAGCCGAACTCCAGGTCAATCTCGCCTACCAGCGCCACACCCAATCCACCCTGGCCATGATCCTCTACGACTGGACCTGCGACTATGGCGCCGCTCCCCTTCGTCCCCTGGTCCTCGCCCTGCTGCTGGCGCTTCTCGCCATACCCGTCTATTGGATCGGCTTCCGGCACAGACTCTTCGGAGCCCAGCTCCTGATCGTCGAAAAGCAGGCTGGCGCGGAGGTGGAAGCCCCTCTCGGAACCCCGCTCACCCGCCCTCCCTGGCGCATGACGGCTCCCATCCCAGCTCCCATCCCGGCCGCGACCGCAGATGCCATCCCGGACGCCATCCCGTCCCCATCGCGGCAAACCCGGCTCCGGAAACTCCTGTCCCCTCTGCGCCTGGACCGCCTCTCGCTTCGCTTGCGCCGGCTTGCCGCATCCCTCTGGCCCCGCCTGTGCTGGGAAGCCGGATTCTTCAAGGCCGTCGTCTTTTTCAGCCTGATGAGCATCATCGATCTCGGCTTCGGCGGGTTCGACTTCGGGCGCTGGGTCCGTCTCCTCTTCTTTCGCGAGTACGACCTCAAGGCCCGCGGCTGGTTGCGCACCGTCTCCGGCCTTCAGTCCCTCGCCGGCCTCGGCCTCCTCGCTCTCTCGCTTCTCAGCTTCTTCGGCCACCCCTTCGAATAGCCGCCCCTCCATGGCGCGAATGAATTCCTCTCCGATCACCCCGGATCAGTTGCTGAGCGGCCTCGATCTCGGGCGTCTATAGCGAAACCAGAGTCGACGGTTCTCGAAGCCTCAGCACCCAAGTTGACTTGGACCGCCAGGGAGCGGCAACCCTGCACGAAACTGACCAGGCCACGGGGACTCTGGTTTCGCTCTAACGAGGCAAGAGGTTCGGGTGCCCCAAGTCTCGATTCTGGGATGCCACGCATCCTTTTCTCTGCCGTCTCCTCACCACCCACAAACTTGGGTGCCCCATCCTTCGCCTTTTTCTGGCGAAGGGTGGGAAACTACGAACCCACCCCACGTTCATCCGATACGCCGGCTCCCTCCAACCCCGCCGCCAGCTCCCACTCCGCCCTTTGCCGAACATTTCCTTCACCCGGCGCACAATGGAGATGGGGAGAAAGCGGCGCAGGCCCGAAAAGCCCGCAAAAATCCCGTACCCCCCACCCCCCCTATCGAAAAAACTCCCTTTTTAGGGGTTCTCCCCACCCAGGCGTGGCATATAACCAGTTCATAATCAATATCTTACAAAATCATCTGCCCGCCAGCCTGTTATCCTTATGGTAAACACAAACCCCCGAAAACAGGGCCTTTCGGACCCAAAAATCCCCGATTTCAAGCGTTTTTCAGTCAAAAGCGAGCCTTGGGAAACGAACCCGGTTTCACGGCCGCCAGCAGCCCCGATCCCAACGCTCCCAACCGCTCGCCGCCAATCCGCAAGCCGCCTCAGCCCCGAAAGCCGGCTCTCCTTCGCCCGTCTCCGTCCGTCTTCTACACTGGACCTATGGAAGTTCTCTACGGATTGCATCCGGTTGAAGAGGCGGTCAAGGCCGGACGGCGTCGCTTCGACCACGTTCTGGTCTCCAGCGAGCGCCACGACAAGCGCCTCGAACAGCTCGTGGACCTGTGCCGCGAGGCCGGCGTCCGCGTCCGCCAGGAATCCCGCGAGCAGTTGAGCCTGCTGGCCCAGACTCCGGCTCACCAGGGCGTTGTGGCCCTGGTCCGCGAGCAGGAGTTTCTGGCCATCGAAGACCTTTACGCTCCGGTTGCCGCCGGCGCATCCCGCCTGCTGCTGGCCCTCGATGGCGTCGAGGACCCGCAGAATCTGGGCGCGCTCTTGCGCGTAGCCGACGGAGCCGGCGTGGACGGCGTGGTGCTCACCGAGCGCCGTTCCGCCCCCTTGAGCCCGGTCGCCGTCAAGGCCAGCGCCGGCGCTGCCGAGCACCTGCGGATTGCCCGCGTGGTCAACCTCGTCCGGGCGCTCGAAGACCTCAAGCGCAAGAACCTGTGGATCATCGGCCTCGACGAGCGCGGCCAGTCCGACTACGACCAGTTCGACTTCACCGGCGACTGCGTCCTGGTGCTGGGACGCGAGGGCGCGGGTCTTCACGATCTGGTCCGCCGCACCTGCGACCACCTGCTCCGCATCCCCATGGCCGGCGGCGTCAGCTCGCTCAACGTCTCCACTGCCGGAGCCGTCGTGCTCTATGAAGCCTTCCGCCAGCGCCGCAACGCCGCCCGCCGCGGCGCGCCTGTTATCCCCGCTCATTCCATCGCTGGCCACACCGCAGGTGTCAAACCAAAGAAACAGAAAGGCCTGGGCTCATGAAGCTCGCTATCGCCCGTTTCGCCCTCGCCGCATTTGCCGTTCTCCCCTGCGCCGCGCAGACCACGCCCGCCGCTGGGGACTCTCAGCCCAAAGGCCAGGTCATCTTCTCCCGCTCCATGGACGAGAATGGCCAGGTTTCCACGCACTCCGGCCAGCAAGCCGCTCCGCCCGCGATCCAGATGGCCGCCGCGCCCTCGGCCCAGGACGCCGACCGCCAGGCCGTCACCTTCACCGGCTTCGACATGGACGTGCGCCTGCGCTCGGCGGCCCAGCAGATCGCCGTCCGCGCCCTGGTCACGGTCCGCAACGACGGCAAGACGCCGCTCAGCCGCATCCCGCTCCAGATCTCCTCCTCGCTCAACTGGGAGCGCATCCGTCTCAACGCCCACGACGTGGCGTTCCAGGTAGCCACGCTCAACTCCGACGCCGACCACACCGGCCAGTTGCACGAGGCCGCCGTCCCGCTCCCCCAGCCCCTGGCGCCCGGCCGCAGCCTTCAGCTCGACCTCACCTACTCCGGCTCCATCGCCGCCTCCGCTCAGCGCCTGCTGGCGATCGGCACCCCGGACGACGTGGCCCTCCACTCCGACTGGGACCGCATCAGCGTCCCCTTCACCGGCCTGCGCGGGTTTGGCAATGTGGTCTGGTACCCGGTATCGAGCATCCCCGTCATCCTGGGCGACGGCGCCCGCCTCTTCGACGAAATCGGCGAACACAAGCTGCGCATGGCCGGCGCCGGCTTCCGTCTGCGCCTCACCGTCGAGTTCCCCCACGGCCAGGCCCCCAACGTCGCCCTCATCAACGGCCACCCGGCCCCGCTTGCGGTCACCGAATCCGGCAGCCTCGACCAGACCCAGGAAGTGGCCGGCGTGGCCACCGCCTCCATCGACGGCGCGACCCTCGGCTTCGAGGCCCCCAGCCTGTTTGTCGCCATCCGCACTCCCCATCCGGGCCCCAACCTGACCGCCTGGACCACCCCCGCCGACGATGTCTCCGTCGCGGGATGGACCGCCGCCGCCGCCACGGTCACGCCCTTTCTTCAGGGCTGGCTCGGCCAGCGGCCCCGCTCCCCGCTCACCCTGCTCGACCTGCCCGACCCCGAGGACGCCCCCTTCGAGACCGGCGCAATGCTGGCCACCACCCTCCGCGACGCCAGCCCCGATCAGTTGAACGGCATCCTCGCCCACGCCCTGTCCCACGCCTGGATGCAATCTCCGCGCGCCTGGCTCAGCGAGGGAGTGGCCCACTTCATGGGCACCCTGTGGGTCGAAAAACAGCGCGGCCGAGACCAGGCCATCGGCACTCTGGAGGCCGCCCGCTCCGCCCTCGCACTGGGAGAGCCGGAAACCCCCGGCCAGGGCGCTGGCCAGCCGCTGGCCCAGGCCATCTCGCCCGTCTACTACCGCACCAAGGCCGCCTACGTGCTGTGGATGCTGCGCGACGTAGCCGGCGACCCCACCCTCTCCGCCGCTCTCCGCGCCTACGACCCGGCGCAGGATCTGGTCAAGGACTCCGGCCGCTGCTCCTTTGAGAAACTTCTGGAACAGGCCGGCGTCCGCGCCGATCTCTCCTGGTTTTTCGCCGACTGGGTCGATGCCGACAAGGGCCTGCCCGACATCGCCATCGACGGAGCTTTCCCCACCCCCGCCTCGGCCGGAAACTGGCTGGTCTCCGTCAACCTCTCCAACGCCGGTTACGCCGCCGCCGAAGTCCCGGTCATCGTGCGCTCCGACTCCAGCTCCGTCACCCAGCGGGTGCGCGTCCCCGCCCGCGGCAAGGCTGTGCAGCGCATCCTCATCCAGGGCAAGCCCACCGAGGTCCAGGCCAACGACGGCGCCATTCCCGAAACCCAGGCCAGCGTCCACGTCACCCGCCTGGGCGAGCCCCAGCCCGCCGCGCCGCCTGCCCAACCCTGAGCCCGGCCCCGGCGGTTCCAAATTGGCGCAGTACCAAGGTCATTTCCCTGTGCAGCCTCTCCCTGGCCGCGCAGCCCTGATAGAGTTTATTCATTGAAGCGAACAACTCGGAGGCTTCACGCTCTGGTCAACTACTTTCCGCTTCAGTTTTGCGTCATTACAGCGGTTCCACAATTGCTTTATCCCGGAACCGCCGGCCTCAAGTGGCTTTTTCATGAACCGGGGCCCCCAGCGACGGGTCCGTGTCGATGGGGTGGAAGGCTAAGCCGCCCCTACAGCGGTTCCACAATTGCTGTACCCAGAAGCCACAGCCCTCAAGTGCCTTTTTCATCAAGAAAAAGGCACCCTTCGCAGCCCCACAAAGGGCATGGGAATTGTGGAAACGCTCTAACAGCTCCACAAGCGGCAAGTGAATTGTGGAAACGCTCCAGGATGGCCCGAGATGAATGCGCCCATTGTATTTGTAAGTGGAAGTAAGGGTGGAGTTGGCAAGTCCATCACCACCATGGCGGTACTCGACTACCTCGCGACAGAGAATCGTTACGTCAAGCTGCTGGAGGCCGACACCTCCAACCCCGACGTCTGGCACTCTTATGGACAGTCGGTGGAATGCGAATCCGTGGACCTCGACGAGGTCGATGGCTGGATTCAGCTGGTGAACATCTGCGACGCCGACCCCGGGAAGACCATTGTGATCAATACCCCGGCGAGGAACCTCGAAGCCGTGCGCGTCCATGGACACATTCTGCTGGATTCTCTCGATGAGCTGGCCCGGCCCCTGGTGACCCTGTGGGTCATCAACCGCCAGCGCGACAGCCTGGAGCTGCTCAAGGCGTACCTTGAAGCCATGCCCGCGGGAGTGGTGCATGTGGTGCGCAACGGCTACTTCGGCGACGAGCGCAAGTTCGAGCTCTTCGAGCGCAGCCCGCTCAAGCAGCTCATCCTGGAACATGGTGGCAGAAGCCTTTACCTGTCCGACCTGGCCGACCGGGTCACCGATTCGCTCTACTCCGCCCGCACCACGATCGAGGAAGCCTCGCGCCATTTGAAACTGGGCGATCGTGCCGTGCTGCAAAGCTGGCGCAACGCCGTCGGCGTCATGCTCTCCGATGCGGGCATATAGAGCCCGTGCCGCGGCTACCTGGCATTCCACTTGGATTTCCTCCTTTTCCCGCCCCCCGTGGAGTTTCCCTAGCCCGTGAAGAGCCTTGTCCCGGCTGCCGCAAGAACTCCATTGCGCAAACCCCCGCCGCGGCTGCAATCTTGTACCCATGCCGGAGTTGCCCGACATCAACGCTTACATCGCCGCCATCGAGGCCCGCATCCTCTCTCAGCCTCTGGAGCGCGTGCGTCTGGCCAGTGTCTTCCTGCTGCGAACGGCGGACCCTCCCCTCGCAGCCGTCGAGGGCCGCCAAGTCCGCGCCCTGCGCCGCATCGGCAAGCGCATCGCCATCGGTGTTGAGGGCGACCTGTGGCTGGTGCTCCACCTGATGATCGCGGGCCGCCTCCACTGGCGCCCGCCCCAGGCCAAACTCGCCGGCCGAAACGCCTTGGCCGCATTCGATTTTCCCGTGGGCTCGCTGGTCCTCACCGAGGCCGGCTCCAAGCGCCGCGCCTCCCTCCACGTCGTTCGCGGCCAAGAGGCTCTCCAAGCCCTCGATCCCGGCGGTGTCGAAGTATTCTCCACCACCCTCGACGGCTTCCGCGCCGCGCTCACCGCCGAGAATCGCACCCTCAAGCGCGCCCTCACCGACCCCCGCCTCATCAGCGGCGTCGGCAACGCCTACTCCGACGAGATCCTCCACGCCGCGCACCTCTCGCCCATCGCCCTCACCCACAAACTGAAGCCCGAGGAGTGGGAGCGCCTCTTCGCCGCCACCCGCTCCACTTTGGCGTTATGGGTGGAACGACTGCTGGACGAAGCCCGCCGGGAATTCCCTGAAAGAGTCACCGCCTTTCGCCCCGGAATGGCGGTCCACGGCCGCTTCGACCAGCCCTGCCCGCGCTGCGGAGAGATGATCCAGCGCATCCGCTATGCCGACAACGAAACCGACTACTGCGCCCGCTGCCAGACGGGCGGCAAGGTGCTGGCCGACCGCAGCCTCTCCCGCTTGCTCGGCTCCGACTGGCCGCGCACCCTCGATGAACTCGAAGCACTCAAGCGCCGCTGACTCCCCGCGCCCCCTGCCGCTTCCGAATTCCCCTTGACACACCCTTCCCCCCTGCCGCACAGTCAACTGCGCACCTGCTTTCCGGCCGGCCGGCGCTTCCCAGAGATTTCCCCGCGCTTCCAGTCCATCGAAAGCGGATTCCGTTCTCTTGAGAGGTTCCTCCATGCATCATCTGCACCTCAATCACATGGCCATTCTGGTTGCCGCCTTGATTCAGTTCTTCCTCGGCGCGCTCTGGTACTCGCTGTTCTTCGCCAAGCCCTGGATGGCCCTCACCGGCCACACTCCCGGCGAACGCCCCAAGGGCGCCATCGTCGCCATGTTTTCGTCCTTTATCGGCGGCCTCATCCTCTCCTTGGTGCTGGCGCATGTCGTAGCCTGGTCCGGCGTGGGAACGGTGGGCTGGGGAGCCGTCATCGGCTTCATCTGCTGGCTGGGCTTCATCGCCGCGCCGCTGCTCTCAGAGACCCTGTATGAAAAGCGCCCCTACAGGCTCTTCGCCATCAACAGCGGCTACTGGCTGGTGTCGCTGCTGATCTCGGGCGCCCTGCTCGCCGTCTGGCAATAGGACCTCCGACGCCGCTGGCCGATTTACAATCGACCCATGAGCAAAGCCGTCATCGCAACCGCCTCGGCTCCGGCCGCCATCGGCCCCTACGCGCAGGGCGTGCGTGTGGGGAGCCTCGTCTTCACCGCCGGCCAGATTGCGCTCGACCCCGCCACCCAGCAGATCGTCGCCGGCGGCATCTCCGAACAGACCACCCGCGTCCTTGAAAACCTCAAGGCCATCCTCGAAGCTGCCGGCTCCAGCCTGGCCAAGGTCGTCAAGGCCACCGTTTTTCTGAAGGACTTCAACGATTTCGCCGCCATGAACGCCGTCTACGGCGCCTATCTCGGCCCCCAAGGCGTTCCACCCCCGGCCCGCACCACCGTCGAGGTCTCGCGCCTGCCCAAGGACGTGCTGGTGGAGATTGAACTCGTAGCCGAGGTCTGAGCACGGCCCGGACTGCCAGCCGGTCCCGGCTTTCCCCCGAGCGGCCCCGTGCCTCCAACGACAGGTTTTCGGCGTTGGGGTGGTCAAAGGTGAGAGAGCACGAGCCCCGTACCCGGTCGCCGCACCCACTCCCCCAGGAGGTCCCCATGACCGACAAAACCGAGAATCCAGAGAAGATTGTCCGCAGCGACGCCGAGTGGCGCACCCTGCTCTCCCAGGAGCAGTACCAGGTCCTGCGCCAGAAAGGCACCGAGCGGCCCTTCACCGGCGCTCTCACCCAGAACCACGAAACCGGCGACTACCACTGCGCCGGCTGCGGGGCGCTCCTGTTCCTCAGCGGAGCCAAGTTCGACTCCGGCTGCGGCTGGCCAAGCTTCATGCTCCCCGCCGACTCCAAAGCCGTCAGCGAGCACGAGGACCGAAGCTTCGGCATGAGCCGCATCGAAGTCACCTGCGCCCGCTGCGGAGGCCATCTCGGCCACGTCTTTCCCGACGGTCCCCGCCCCACCGGCCTGCGCTATTGCATCAACTCCGCCTCGCTCACCTTCGAGCGGGCTCCCGCGAAACCAGAGTAGCTCGAACACTCCGCGCAAGGGCACGTTGACTCTTGCTTCTCTCGCAACAAAAGCCGCCCGCGGCGCGTTACTCTGGCTGCATGGATTTTTTACGGTTTGGTTTGCGATCTGTGCTTCCGCTGGCGCTCGCCGCCTCCGGTCTGGCCCAATCGCCGGCTCCTTCAACCCCGCGGGAGGACCAGGCGCTCGACCGGCAATTGCAGGCCATCGCTCAGGCCCATCACGGCCATGTCGCCCTCTACGCGCGCAACCTGCGCTCCGGCCAGACCGCCTCGCTCGACCCCGACCAGCCCGTGAAGACCGCTTCGGTCATCAAGCTCGGCATCCTGCTCGACGCCGCCGGGCAGATCCGCGCCGGCCGCGCCACGCTCGACGAGCGTCTGGCCCTCGCCCGCCAGAATCAGGTCCAGGGCTCCGGCGTCCTCGGCCTGCTCACCGCGCCCCTCTCGCTCACCCTCGGCGACACCCTCACCCTCATGGTGGTCCTCAGCGACAACACCGCCACCAACATGGCCATTGACCGCCTCGGACTGGCCCACATCGACGCCACGCTCCGCGCCGCCGGCCTGCGCCAGACTGTGCTCTACAAAAAGGTGTACGTCCCCGCGCAGCAGCCCATGCCGCCTGACCAGCCCCGCTTCGGCCTCGGCAAAACCACCGCCCGCGAGATGGCCTCCGTCATGGAACGGCTGGCGAGCTGCCAACTGGCTCTCGACTCCAGCCCCGCTCTGCCCGCCGACGGCCCCCTCTGCGGCGCCCTGCTCCACATGCTCCGCAACCAGCAGGACCGCGACAGCCTGCCCCGCTACCTCGAGTCGCTCGACACCAGCGAGAACGGCTCGGCCATCGCCAACAAAACCGGCGCACTCGACCAGGTGCGCAACGATGTAGCCCTCATCGCCACCAAGGAGGGCCCGGTGGTCATCGCCGCCTTCACCTGGGACAATGCCGACCAGCGCTGGAACGGCGACAACGAAGCCGAGCAGACCCTGGGCAGGCTCGCCGAGACCATCGTCCGCCGCTGGTCGCCCACCGGCCTCGATCCCGCCGCGTTTCCCTGGGAAGATCCCCTCGCCCCAGCCCCAGCCCGGCAATAAAAACAGATTCCGGGCACAACAAAACCCCGTCCTGAGATGGACGGGGTTTGCGCCGGGCCTGAATGCCCAGCCTGAATCCCAATTCTGATTGCCGGCCCCGAAATCCATGCCGGTCCCGATTCCTGCGCTGGCCGAATTCGCGCCGGATCGCGAGCTGCCGGGCTTACGCCTTGGCGATCTTGCCGCTCTTGATGCAGCTGGTGCACACGCGAATGCGCTTGGCGTTACCGTTCACCAGCGCCTTCACCGCCTGCAAATTGACGCTCCAACGACGACGGGTGATGTTGTGCGCGTGGGAGATGTTGTTGCCGAATTGCGGACCTTTCCCGCAAATGTCGCATACCTGTGCCATAACGTTGCTCCAGACTTTGGTGTTTCGTGCCGCCGGGATAAGCCGCTTCAAGCGCCGCCATTTCCGCGCTCGTTTTAAGGCCCGTCCATCGGGGCACGTGGAAACACACGCCACCGGCGGCTTGCCGAATCTCCAGTATACGCGGAATCCCGCTCCCGGCCAAGCTCGACTCCTCGCCCGCTTCCCGCCCGCGTCCCTCCGGGCAGAGTCATTCTCTGAAATCCACGCAGGAATCCGCATCCTGCACAAAATAGGCCGGCTCAACTGTTACGGCCCGGCATAATTCATTTCCCTTTCATATGGGTCGTATATCCATATCTATGTTCAGGTTTTGCTGTTCCTGGCCGCCTTTGCTCTCCGAGACCGCCTCGACCGCCAACCCATCCTATCCTCTGGAGCCTTTCCATGGCCGATTTGGCAACGACTGCCGAAACCCTGCCCGCCGGGGCATCGATTCTCGATAGCAAGATGAAGAAGTCCCACGCCATGATCAGCGGCGGCATCGTGATTGCCGCGCTGGTTGTTGGGGTCGGATTCATTATCTACAACATAGCTCAGGACTTTTCGGGCATCGCCATCGGCAGCTTTTGGCCCTATGCGCTGTTGATTGTCGCGCTGTTGATCGCCCTCGGCTTCGAGTTCGTCAACGGCTTTCACGATACCGCCAATGCCGTCGCCACGGTCATCTATACGCACTCGCTCGATCCAAATATCGCCGTGGTCTGGTCGGGGCTTTGCAACCTCTGCGGCGTGCTGGTCTCCTCGGGCGCGGTGGCTTACGCCATCATTACCCTGCTTCCGGTTGAACTGATCCTTCAGGTCAGCGCCGGCGCTGGATTCGCGATGGTCTTTGCATTGCTGATTGCCGCCATCATCTGGAATCTGAGCACCTGGTGGTTTGGACTCCCCGCCTCCAGTTCTCACACCATGGTGGGTTCCATCATCGGCGTGGGCATCGCCAATCAGTTGATGAGCATCCACACCGGCACCTCGGGCGTTGACTGGGAGCAGGCCACCAAAGTCTTCAAGGTGCTGCTGATTTCGCCCCTGATCGGCTTTGGCGCTGCCGCGCTGCTCTTGCTGCTTTCCAAGGTCTTCATCCTCACCAAGTGGGCCAAAAGCGCGGCCCTTTTTTACCACGAGAACCACAAGAAGATCCTCTGGGCCCTGCTTTCCATCGTGGTTACAGGCATCCCCGGCTTCTATGTCTTCAACTGGGTTGCGCCCTTGGTCTTTGGCCTCTTCGGCGCGCCAGGGCAGGCCGTTTGGCTGCCCATCAAGAACTTTGAGGCCTGGAACAGTCCTGCCGGCCTGATCGCCACGATGTTCCTGGTGGGCCTCGCCGGCTTCTACGCACTGGCTTTGTTCGCGAAGATCGTGATCGAAAACGCCGATGTGCTCTTCACCGCGCCCAAGGGCAATACGCCTCCGCCGTGGCCCATTCGCGCGCTGCTGGTCTTCACCTGTTCCGGCGTCAGCTTTGCCCACGGCTCCAATGACGGACAGAAGGGCATGGGCCTCATCATGCTCATCCTCATCGGCACCGTCCCCACCGCCTACGCACTCAACCACGCCGTCACCGGCCATGATATTCAGGACTTCATCGCCGCCTCCCAGCAGGCCGGGAAGGTTCTCGACAACCACGTGGACAAGAGCGGCATCCTGGGCGAAGATGCCCGCGCCGAGGTTACCGACTACATCCGCACCAAGCAGATTCAGCCGGCGACGGTCCTGGCGCTGCGCGAACTGGTCGAGGACCTGAACCACGAAGTGGCCCTCTACAAGGAATTCAAGGCCGTGCCCGCCAACCAGCAGGCCAACGTCCGCAACGATATGTACGTGGCCAGCGAGGCGATCCGACTGATGGAAAAGGCCGGGAATCCGCACTTCACAGCCGCTGAAACGACCGCCCTGACGGTCTACAAGAGCAAGGTGGACAAGGCCACCAAATTCATTCCCGTCTGGGTCAAGGTGGCCGTGGCTCTGGCCCTGGGAATGGGCACCATGGTGGGCTGGAAGCGCATCGTGGTCACGGTGGGCGAAAAAATCGGCAAGGAGCACCTGACCTACGCGCAAGGCGCCTGCGCCGAACTGGTGGCCATGTGTACCATCTCTGCCGCGGACAACTTCGGCCTGCCGGTGAGCACCACTCACGTGCTCAGTTCCGGCGTGGCCGGAACCATGGCCGCCAACGGCAGCGGCTTGCAGCTTTCCACCATTCGCAACATTGCCGCCGCCTGGGTTTTCACCCTCCCGGCCGCGGCTTTGCTCTCCGGCTCGCTCTTCTGGCTCTTCCGCCAGGTCACCCACTAGCGTTGCATCAAGACCGTATTGCAGGGCGTCCGGTACTCCCGGACGCCCTTTTTACTGCCCCCGCGGCGGAAACCGCACCGCAATGAACAGGCAGGGCATCTCCAATTCCGGTAGGATACTGGAGGTACCTATTGCAGAATGAGCCTGAAAGCCAAGCTGGAAGCAGTCATCTACGCCGCGGAGGAGCCGGTCACACTGGCCCAGCTCGCCGCCCTCTTTGCCGCCGACGCCCTTGAATGGAAAGCGGTGCAGGAAGCCGTGTCTGCCGAGCAGGCAGCCCAAAACCAGGCCGCCCAGCCCCTCCCGCAGGTCAACGAGGAGTTTGCCTACCTGGAGCTGGAGCAGGTCCTGGCTCCGGATCTGGAGCCATATCTGGAACCGGGCCTGAAACAGGACCTTAATCCTGGTCTGGAGCCGGCGGCCGCCGAGGAAGTGGACGCATCGCCTGCCGAGCCCGCTTCGGAAACAATTCCAGAGACAGACCCGGGAGCAGCTCCGGACCCCAGCCCCGAGTCAAGTTCGGAAAGCTCTGAGCCCAGCCCGGAAGACTCCGCGGAGACCGGCCCAATCGCCGATCAAATCGCCGATCCAGCCGCCGGTCCTGACCGGCCCCCCGCCGCGGAAGCCCCGCCGCCAGCTCCGGAAGACGCTGAAGCCAAAGCCCGCCGCATGGCCCGCCAGCGCGACCGCGAAGCCCGCGCCGTCATCCGCCAACTGCTCGATGAACTCATCGCCTCCTACGTGTCCGACGGCCGCGGCGTCGAAATTCGCGAAATCGCCGGCGGCTATCGCATGGCCACCAAGCCCGAGTGCCACGACGCCGTCCGCCTCTTCGTAAAGAGCCTCAAGCCGGTCCTCAAGCTCTCTCTTCCGGCTCTGGAAACCCTGGCCGTCATCGCCTACAAGCAGCCCGTCACCGCCCCCGAAGTCAATGAGATTCGCGGCGTGGAGTCGGCCGGCGTGCTCGGCTCGCTGCTGGCCCGCAAGCTCATCGCCACCGCCGGGCGCAAGCCGGTCATCGGCCGCCCCATCCTCTACAAAACCACCCGCGAGTTCCTGCTCCGCTTCGGCCTCAAAGACGTCTCCGAGCTGCCCTCCATGGAGGAGTTCGAGAAAATGGCCGCCATCGAACTCGACGAAGCCGAGACCGCAACCGAAGAAGATTCCACCAGGGAGCCGAATCCGGCCCTGGGCCCCGAATTCGACGAAGCCGCCAGCGAGGAGCTGGAAGACTCGCCATCGGAAACCTCAGATCTTCAGGCGCGAGCGCCAGAATCCGAAGAACCCCCCGCCGGTTCGCCGGCAATCCAGGCGGAATCAACCCCCGCAGAGGCCGCGCCTGCTGCGCCTCCCCCCACAGAGCAGGCAGAAACTGAGACCTTCGCCCATGACCGCTAAACTTCGACCCCAACCGACTGAACCCGACCCCGCCAAGCCCAAATCGACCAAGCCCAAATCGACCAAGGCCCAATCGACCAAGGCCCAATCGACCAAGGCCAGGTTAGAAGCTACGCCCAAACTAGAGACTGAAACACTCTCAGCTGGCCAGGTCAATGC
>Ga0182014_10003415_pt1 | contig 19044 bp, 21 predicted proteins | sample 612S2DmetaG_FD_120489 | JGI IMG/M metagenome (GOLD analysis project Ga0182014, IMG submission 120489) | Permafrost microbial communities from Stordalen Mire, Sweden - 612S2D metaG | ecosystem: Environmental > Terrestrial > Soil > Wetlands > Permafrost | place: Sweden: Stordalen | collected... | reverse complement strand
GTGCAACGACGGGGCCCGGCACGCCAACTGCACAGCGGCCCTGAGTACGTCGGCGTCCAGCAATACATCCGGCATGATCCACCCTCCCGGGTCCGGTCTAAGGTCAATCCTGGAACAGGATGGCAAACGGCGCCAGGGTCATTGGTCCTTGAGCGCGAGCTATTGGTTCCGCAGGTTCTGATATCTGATGACCGGATCCTGCCGCAGAATCTCAACCAGAACAAGGAGCCGTACCATGCAACAAGCTCACCTGGGCGGCCTGCAGGTCGGCCGCCTCGGCCTGGGTGCCATGGGCATGTCGGTGGCCTACGTCGGAGACGGCTTTGACGACGCCGAATCCATCCGCACAGTTCACCGCGCCATCGACCTGGGCGTCACGCTGATCGACACCGCCGAGGTCTACGGCCCTTACGTCAACGAAGAACTGCTTGCCCGCGCCTTGCGGGGCCGACGAGACCAGGTGGTGTTGGCAACGAAGTTCGGACTGATTTCCCACACCGGACGCGACGGCCTGGATAGCAGCCCCGCCAGCATCCGGGTCGCTGTTGACGGTTCGTTGAAGAGGCTGGCGAGCGATTATATCGACCTCTACTACCAGCATCGCCTCGATCGCGGCACCCCGATTGAGGACACCATCGGAGCGCTGGCCGAGCTGGTCGAAGCCGGGAAGATCCGACACATCGGCCTTTCCGAAGTCGGCGTGAACACCATCCGCCGGGCCCACGCCGTACATCCCATCACCGCCGTGCAATCCGAATATTCGTTGTGGACCCGCGATCAGGAAGATGCGGTTTTACCGCTGCTGCGTGAACTGGGAATCGGGTTCGTCGCGTACTCGCCGCTGGGCCGCGGTTTCCTCACCGGCGCAATCCGGTCGGCGAACGGGTTTCCCGACAACGACTACCGCAAGACCAACCCCCGGTTCTTCGACGAGAACTTCCGGCACAACCTCAGCAGCGCAGACGAGCTGCGCGATATCAGCGCCGACATCGGTGCCACGCCCGCCCAAGTCGCTTTGGCCTGGCTGCTGGCGAAGGGTGCCGACATCGTGCCTATTCCCGGAACAAAACGCGTTGCGCGCCTTGAGGAAAACGCTGGCGCGGATGCCGTCGTGCTTACCCCCGACCAACTGGCCAGGCTCGACCAACTCACCCCGGCTGTCGGTGGCCACCACGCCGAAGCGCAAATGGGATGGATCGACCGCTAGGAACCCATGAAGTCATGAAAAAACTAGTGATCGGGGCCAGCGGCTTCCTCGGTTCGCATGTCACGCGGCAGCTGGTAGCCGCGGGTGCTGACGTTCGAGTCATGTTGCGCCGTACCAGTTCCACCAAGGGGATCGACGATCTCGACGCCGAGCGCTGTTACGGCGACGTCTTTGATGACGATGCGCTGCGCGCGGCGATGACCGGCTGCGACGTCGTCTATTACTGCGTCGTCGATGCCCGGATGTGGCTGTGTGACCCGGAGCCGCTGTTCCGGACCAACGTGGAGGGGTTGCGGCATGTTCTGGATGCGGCCCTGGACGCCAACCTGAAGAGGTTCGTATTCACCAGCACCATAGGCGCTTTGGCGATTAGTGACAGCCGGCTGGTTACCGAAGATGATCCGCACAACTGGGATGAGGGCGGCGCCTACATCGAAGCGCGGGTGGCCGCCGAAGAGATGGTGCTGTCGTACGCACACGACAAAGGCCTGCCCGCGGTGGCCATGTGCGTAGCCACCACTTATGGGCCTCGCGACTGGGGGCCGACACCACACGGCTCAATGCTGGCTCAGGTTGCCGCCGGCCGTTTCCCGTTCTACATGGACTACTCGGCCGAAGTGGTGGGCATCGAAGATGCTTCCAGGGCAATGCTTCTCGCTGCCGAACACGGGCGAAACGGCGAGCGTTACATCATCTCCGACAGATACATGAGCGTCCGGGAGTTGCACGAGATCGCCGCTGCCGCCGTCGGCAGACGGCCACCGCGTGTCGGCATCCCTATGCCGGTGTTGCGTGCGGGCGCACACGTCAACGACTTCCTGGCGCGGCTGCTGAGGCGCGACCTGCCATTCGCCCATGCCGGCATGCAGATGGTCGAACTGATGTCCCCCCTCGACCACAGCAAGGCCGAACGCGAACTCGGATGGACACCCGAACCCGTCGAAGACTCGATCCGCAAAGCCGCCGTCTGGTTCGCCTCGCGCGCCTAGACTCTGCCCAGACAGTCTTTTGTAGGAGGTAATGATGCGCGACAGTTCCTATCCTCTGGTGCTCCCTCGAACAACTCGGTTCGTCGCCGTGTTGGCGCTGCTCAGCGGAATCGCCGTGCTATCCGGCATTCACGCTCCGCGCGCCGCCGCTGTTGAGTTCAGCGATGACGAGCAAAAAATCGCCAATCTATTACCCGCCGGGTTCTCGCCAGCTCTTTGCAAGACGGCCAGCGATCCCATTCCTCCGCTGGACGCGGTGGCAAGTCTGCAATGCACCGGGAGCGCCGCAGGTGGCCCAACGATGGGGCGTTTTACGCTCTGGCCCGACGCAGGCACGATGAATGACCAATTCCAGACGCAGGCGGTTGGTAGCCAGCTCTGGGTGCCCTCCCAGTGCCCCGGCGTGGGTGCTTCGCCGAGCAACTGGAATTACACCGAGTCGCCCGACCAGGTCGCCGGCCAGCTACTCTGCGGGTCCTTCCAGGGGGCGCCCAACATCGAGTGGACACGAACTTCTCAGCTACTTACGCTCGACGTGGGCGGCGCCCCCGACATCGACAGTCTGTTCAAGTGGTGGGCCGGCTCCGGAAACCCCGGTGGAGCGCCAATTACCGGCGTGCTTGCTTAGGCCCTAATCGGACTGAGCCAGCGCCGCGGGACCGTATTTGTTCTCGATCAGCGTCCAGGGGTCGGCGTACGGGCCTCGTCCCTCGGCGCGGCGCTGCAGTTTAAGGGCCGTCCGCAACACCGGTCGCAGTATCGGGCCCAGTAAGCGCAACACGACGCGTAGTTGGGCTTGGGATTCGGCGATCCAGGCCAGCGTCTGGTCCCAGGTGTGTTGTTGGAAGTCAAGTAGCGCTTGGGATTCGGTGGTGTCGAACCAGCCGGTGAAACTCCAACCTCGGTCGTCGTCGGGGTCGCCGGGCAGGCTGGCCGACGGGCCCAGCCGGCCCAGACCGAAGGCGGACATCAGGTCGCCCTCCATCTCGTGCTGCAGGTACACATAGGACTCATTCCCGGCGATGGGCAGCGCCTTGCCGTCGATGGCGGCTTGGCGATCGACACCGTTAGCGAATGCGAGCGCCACATCCCGCGCGTCCACCGCGTGCATCCGGTTGTCGCCCGGCAGCGAGCGCAGCAGGAGCAGGTAGTCGCTGTTGATACTCGATGTGGTGTCGGGCGACATGACCCCGCCCAGTCGGAACAAGGCGTACGGCAGGCCGCTGGCCCGCACGGCGGCCTCCGCGAGCACCTTGTCCTGTCCGTACTGATCGATGGGATTCACTGCGGTGTCCACAGTGATCCGCTCGGGATAGCGGTAGGGATTGCGCGATCCGTACACCGCGGCGCTGGATGCCAGCAGAAAAAGCGGCGGCTGGGACAGGGACACGGCAGCCGTCAGAAGGTTCTCGGTACCGCCCACGTTGACTCTTCTGGCCAGCCCGGGGTTGCGGTACGAGGGTGGGGAGACGATCGCGGCGAGGTGCACGATCGCTTCTGGCTGATGGGTCACGACCAATTCGCGCACCGCCGCCGCGTCCAGCAGATCGATGTATGCCGGAATCAGCGTCCCCGCGCCGGCCGACAGTTCTTGCTCGACGGCGAGGGTCGCGTCGGTGCGCAGATCGGTCGCGACGACGGTTCGGCCCCGGTCGAGCAGGATCTGGGTGCATCGCTTGCCGACTTGGCCGAACGCGCCGGTGACAAGGATGGTGCCGACTGTCATGGGCGCTTACGTTACCGACAGCCGGTTGGCGAGCTTGGCGCCGGCCTTCCGCATGCGGTCGGAGATGTAAAGCGAGAACAGGGGAGTGACGATGTCCTCGCGCAACCGAGTCAGCTTAGAGCTCTTGATGAGCCATTGCCCGGCGATGTTCTCGTAGGTCTCGTGGTAGTGGCCGTAACCGACCAGGGTCAATCCGGGGCCGAAGCGGACGACGTCTTGCAATGCCCACACACCCCGTGCCGTCGTCGCCGACGTGAGCTCGATCTCCGGCGCGTGCACCTGATGCGCTGTGGCCTGTGTTGGGCGTCCGATGGCCTTGCGGGTGAACGCCACGAAGTCGTCGGCGCCGGCAATCACCTTGCCGCCGGCCTCGGAAGTGTCGCTGAGGAAGTCATCGGCGAAGATGGTTCGCCACGCCGCCCAGTCCTTGGTGTCGAGGTAGCGGCAGTACCTGGCTTTGAGCTGCTTTATGGATTCGACGTCGTTCATATGGTCTGTCATGGCAAATCCATTCTCAACGGTTCTCACCCCTTGAAGTAGACGATCTGGTGTGAGGTGGCCAGCAGAGCGCCGTCTTGGGACCACAGCTGCGCGCTCTGATCGAAGTAACCGCGGGAGAACCGGTTGGCGTGGGCGGCGCACAAGACGTAGTCACCGCCAATGGCATCCAGCTGTTCCTGGTCGGCATGGAAGTAGGTGGTCAGCGAAATAGTGCCGGCCGGAAGGTATTCGCCCCGGCGCAGGAACACTCGTGGGAAGAAAATGTCAGACAGTGCGGCGAGCGCCGGGTAATCGATGGGGCGCTGCGCAGCGTCGCGCGCCCACAACGTGGTCGTCGATGTGGGGCTCGGCTGCGAGTCCGCGTCGGGGACCACTCCGTCGACGAACCGCATGTCGTAGCGGGCTGCCCACACGATGGGGGCCCCTAGACCTCTCGGACTGAGTTGTTCTGGCGGCGGCGCGCTCGGTGGGCGCGCTTCGGTGTCGGCCCACGTGTCGCGGCGGATCCCAAACAGGGCGGTCGCAGTCGTCTTGGTTTCACCGTCCTGGCTGAGCTCGATGACCCAGTGCTGATTGGTGCGGTTGGTGCGCGCGATCTGCAGCGCGATGTCGAAGTCGCCGTCGGCGATCGGTGCGGCGAAATTGATGGTCAGCGCCAGCGGCGCACCGATGCGCTCGGGGTGGGTTTCGATGGCACGCACCACGGCGGCGGCGGTGATTCCGCCGAACGGGCCGACCATGTTGGCCCACTCCGGATGGGTCCGGCCGCGCCGCACGTATTCGTCGACCGTATCGAGCTCAATGGCCTTGTCGAAGGGATGCAATATCGGGCTCAGCGAACTCCGCGCACCAGGCGCCCGGGGCGGGCTCCGGTGTCCACGCCGTCGCGACGCGTCACCGCGCCACTGACGATGGTTGCGGCGTATCCACTGGCGCCCTGGACGAGTCGCTGTCCACCGGCGGGCAGATCGTATGCCATCCGCGCCGGGAGCAGCCTTAGCGCGTTCATGTCGATGACGTTGATGTCGGCCTTCTTGCCGAGCTCGATGGTGCCGCGGTCGGTGAGACCGAATAGGTGGGCGGTGTCGCGAGATTGCTTGCGCACCAGGTACTCCAGGGGCAGCTTCTCGCCACGGTGGCGGTCGCGGGCCCAGTGGGTCAGCAGGAAGGTGGGGAAGGAGGCGTCGCAGATCAGGTTGCAGTGTGCACCGCCGTCGGAGAGCCCCAGCACTCCTGCCGGGTGGGTCAACATCTCCCGGATCGCGTCGTGGTTGCCGTCGGCGTAATTGAAGAACGGCAGCATCAGCATCGAGCCTGCGTCGGCTTCCAGCATGAGGTCGTAAAGCGTGGTCATCGGGTCTTCGCCGCGTTCGCGGGCGATCGCCGCGACGGTGCAATCGGGTGTCGGTTCGTAGTCGGGCGGATCGCCCAGGTGATAGATCCGGTCCAGTGAATGCTTGACGAGCATGAACATGCCGTCGAACAGCAAGCTCGGGTCGATGGGTAGGTCGTCTTCGGACAGGATTGCGGCCTTCACCGCCGGTTCGGCGAGACGGTGCGCCAGCTCCTCGTGGCTGCATTCGGCCTTGAGCTTGCGGTACGTCGGCCGGTGGGTGAAGCCGTGATGGCCGGGGAATCCGAGCAACATCCCGAACGGCCGCGCCGCGATCTGCGGATACAACTGGCTACCCGCCGCGTGGGCGGCCGCGGAAATATCGAGCTGTTCGCGCCAGAGGTTGGGGTCGGCGTCGACTTGGATCAACGCGAACGACAGGGGCCGCTCGATCTCGGCGCCCAGGCGTTGCATCCACTCCAGTTCCTTCTTCGGCGCGACGATGTCCTCGCCTGCTGCGCCCTGCGGGGCCAGCTCGAAAACGGCCTGGCCGCCGGCTGCCATCGCCCGGCCGAGGCCGAACACCTCGTCTTCGGCGGCAAAGGTGCCCGGCACCGGCTCGCCGTCCATGGCCCGGTGGGCGATCGTTCGTGAGGTGGAAAAGCCAAGCGCCCCGGCCTCGATCGCCTCGCGAACCAGGCGGCTCATCGCGGCGATATCGTCGGGTGTCGCGGGCTCGTTGCGGGCGCCGCGCTCTCCCATCGCGTAGGCGCGGACCGCGCCGTGGGCCACCTGGCTGCCCACGTCGACGGCGAACTGATGTTTCTCGACAACATCGAGGTACTCCGGGTACGTCTCCCAGCCCCACGTCATGCCTTCGGTCAGCGCGGTACCCGGGATGTCTTCGACACCCTCCATCAGTTTGATCAGCCACTCCTCGCTGCCCGGGCGTACCGGGGCGAAGCCGACACCGCAGTTGCCGGCGACGATCGTCGTGACACCGTGACCGCTGGACGGCTCCAGCAGATTGTCCCAAGTGGCTTGACCGTCGTAGTGGGTGTGAATGTCCACGAAACCGGGGGCGACGATGCGATCCGTCGCGTCGATCGTCTCGGCGGCCTCCCCGGCAAGCTGGTCGTCGCCGTTGGTCCGTCGGCGTACTTCGACGATCTTGCCGTCCTTGATCCCGATATCGGCCCGATACCGATCCGCGCCGGTGCCGTCGACTACCGTGCCGCCAACAATCTTCATGTCATACATGCGATCTCCAGGGTTCGTGTGCAGCCGACACTACCGAAATCGCTGTTATTTTAATATCCCCACGCCGGAACTTTGGCGCACGGTCCACGCAAGGAGGCGGGTTATCGCATGAGCATTCCGGACCGTCAGCAGGCGATGGTGATGGACGCCCCCGGCGCAGCCGTGCAGGCTGTGGAAAGGCCGGTCGACCAGCCCGGCCCCGGTCAGGTGCTGGTCAAGGTGAAGGCCTCGAGCCTCAACTTTCACGACAACGTCAACCTGATGGGCCTCATCCCCGGACCGCTGCCGAGGGTGCCGATGAGCGATGGCGCCGGCGAAGTGGTGGCACTCGGACCGGGGTCCGATGAACTCCGAGGCGGGCACGAAGTCGGACTCCAAGTCGGGCAACGCGTCATGGGGGCGTTCCATCCGGGGTGGCTCGACGGGCCGCCGACGCCTCAAGCCAAACGGGAGCTGCCCGGCGACAGCGGCGACGGGTGGCTGCAGCAGTACCGCGTCGCTGACGCCGCGGGCCTGGTCCGCTCGCCCGATCACCTCAGCGATATCGAAGCCGCGACAATTCCTTGCGCCGCCGTGACGGCATGGAGCGCGCTGGTGGAGGGCGGTATCGGTAGAGGCGACATCGTGGTCGCCCAGGGAACCGGCGGGGTGTCGCTGTTCGCCGTGCAACTCGCCCGGGCGCTGGGCGCGATGGTGGTCTTGACGTCTTCGTCCGACGACAAGCTCAAGGTCGGATCGGAGTTGGGCGCAAAGCATCTGATCAACTACCGAACAACTCCGGACTGGGCGGCCGAGGTAAAGCGGCTGACCGATGGGCGAGGCGCCGACCTGGTCGTCGAGGTCGGCGGGCCCGCCACGCTGGCGCAGTCGCTGCGCTCGGCCCGGATGGGCGGTACGGTCGCGGTCATCGGCGTGCTCAGCGGGTTCGAGATGGCGCCGACACCGATCCCCGAGTTGATGCTGAACAATCTGCGCGTCATCGGCATCACCGTCGGCAGCGTGCGGGCTCATCGTGAGGCATGCGAGTTGATTTCCGCTGCCGGCATCACGCCGCACATCAGCCACGTCTTCGATTGGGAAAAGTTGGACGAGGCGCTGCAAGTAATGCGGGCCGGCGAGCACGTCGGCAAGATCGCACTCACCATTCCGTGATGTTCGGACCTAGGAGGCCGCGATGGCCAAGCCGTTGATCCCGGCCGATGACATCCTTGGCCACGCCTTGGAACTCTTGGACGCCGAAGGCGTAGAGGGCCTGAACGTGCGTCGCATCTCGGCGGACCTGAAGATCTCGCCGCGGACGCTGTATCAGCAGGTTGGGAATCGAGAAGCGCTGATCAGGGCGTTGGTCGCCCGCCACTTCACCCGGTTGCGGCTCGATTTCAAAGAGTACGAGACGTGGGAGTCCACGGCACTGCAGTGGTGTCTGGCCCTGCACGACGCGCTTCGGGCCCATCCTTTTCTGACCGAGCTGATGACCATTGACGACCGCAGCGCGATCAGCGATTACGTCGAAGCGTTGCTCGAAGCGGCTCTGCGGGAGGGTATTCCGCAGCCGCTGGCATCCGAGTGCTGTCGTGGGCTGACGCATATGACTATCAACCATTCCATTGTCGAGGTGCGCTCACTGCGGGAACCGAAGCACTCGGTCGAGACCGCGGCCGAAGCGGCCAAAATCGAGATGAATTTCCCCAGGCTCATCGAATGGGTGATTGCGGGCGTACGTACCGAAGCGGCGGCTCGTATTCCCGGGACGTCGCAGCGCAATGCCGTGGTCAGACGGTGACAACCTCAAGCAGGTCGTCGAGGCCGTCGAAGTCGTCGGCGTTGCGAGTGTAAAGGCGGGCCGAATGCGCGTGGGCGGTGGCCGCGATCAGGAGGTCCATCGATCGCGCTCGCGGCTGACGTCCCGCGTCGACGACGGCTGCCGCCACCTGACCGTAGCTCGCTGCCACGGCTTCATCCAGGGGCAGCGCGTCGAAGGTGCGCTGAAGCACCAGGAGGCGTCGCAGTCGCTCGGCCCGGGCGTTTCGTTGCTTCGCGACGAGAACTCCGAAGTGCATTTCCGCCAATGTGATTGCGCTTATTGCCAGCTCGCCTTCAAGGGGTGCGATGTCTGTCGCGATGACGACGCTGGTGTCGAGAATCGCTCTCACTTGGTCGCCCACGGGTCGCGGACTTCGTGGGCGATCGCATCACGGTCCACGTCCCACGCTGGATCTGCGGGCCCGCCAAACAGTTCGGTAACGTCAGCCCATTGTCTCCAGGTTCGAGGGGCCGCAGGCACCAGTCGGGCGCTCGGGCGGCCGGCCACCGTGATGGTGATTTCTTCGCCCTGCTCGACGCGCCGGACGAGATCGGAGGCGTTCTGGCGTAGCTGGCGCAATCCGATAACTTCCATACAACGGATGGTAGCACAAGTGCTACTCCGATACTCGGACGGGCTGGCAGCACCAACCGCACGCATCACGCTGTGCCGCGGCAATAACACAGGTCGAGTCTCTCGGCGTTGCTGTACAGTCGTTCAGCACTAGCTGGGCGATCGTAAAGCACTGTCGTAGCGGGAGGCCATCATTGATGATGGGCAGGCGAACTTGACGTGACCGCTGAGTCCGTCGAGGAATTTCGCAGCCGGGCCCGGTCCTGGTTGGCCGCAAATATGCCGCGGTTTGATCGCGAAAAGGCGGCGCTCCTAGAGCGGGACGAATTGCCGTCTTGGCTGCGCGCCCGCGAGCTGCAAAAAACCTTGTACGACGGGGGTTTCGCCGGAATTTGCTTTCCCCGGGAGTATGGCGGGCTCGGACTCGGCTACGACTACAAAAAGGCGTTCGACGCCGAGGCCGCCGACTATGAGACGCCGCTGCTCCTCAACGTCCCGTCCTTCGCGATTTGCTGCGCAACGATCCTCGACATGGGAAGTGAGGACCAGAAGCGCGCTCATATTAGGGCGGCGCTGAGCGGCGAGGAAGTGCTCGTCCAGCTGCTGTCAGAGCCCAGCGGAGGCTCAGACCTCGCGGGAGTTATCACCCGCGCCGATCGCCGGGACGGACGATGGATTCTCAACGGCGCCAAGACGTGGAGCACCTGGGCATTCGCCGCCGACTATGGCTTGTGCCTGGCCCGAACCGACTGGAACGCACCAAAGCACAATGGGCTCACGATGTTCCTGGTACCTCTTCACCACCCCGGAATCACGATCAACCGGATCACCCAGGTCAATGGCTCGACGGAGTTTTGCGAAGAGTTTTTCGACGACGTCGAGCTAGGTGACGACGCCGTGGTGGGAGAACCGGGCAAGGGGTGGGACGTTGCGTCGCGACAGCTCTACCACGAGCGCCGCACCATGGGTGACGGTTCGGAGTACACCAGTGGCCCCGGAATTGCTGAGGCTGAGGATGTTTCGGTCGATCTGCTGGCGCTGGTCGACAAGACGGATCAGGACGACAGCGAACGCGTCCGGGAGATGGTCGGCAGGGCACTGGTCCACCGCGCGGTGCACGGGCAGCTCAGCGAGCACGTCTTCCATGCGGTGGCCAGCGGATCCCTGCCACCTGCGGGGGGATCGATTATCAGGTTGTCCATGGCCGAGACCCATGATGTCGATACCGACACCGCTAATGTTGTCGCGGGTTCGGCGGCGGTGGTGGAGGACGACGCGGGGTTGCTCGACATCGGCACGCGCTACTTGGGACGCCAGATCGCCAGCATCGGCGGTGGCACCACCGAGATGGCGCGCAATGTGATCGGCGAGCGTGTCTTGAACTTTCCGCGCGAGCACGCGGCCGACCGCGGCGTGCCGTTCAACCAAGTACGTCGGAACAACGCCCCGGAAGGCGGACTGGCCTTCGAAGGAGGACATCAATGAGCGACCAGCTGCGCGACATCCGGGAGTTGTCCAGTGACTCCGAGGCCTACCGCGACGAGCTGTTCCGCCGCTGGACTGGTCTGCTCAGTTACCGCTACATCGGTCGCAAGCACTCGTCGATGGACCTCGGCGAGACCGACGACACCGTCGTCATCCGCAGCGACATGCGCAATGAGGCCGGCGGAATCATGGTTGCGCCGCTGGCTATCTCGTCACCGGAGGGGTGTCAGACCGACATGGTCGCGGTGCCCAATCCCGTCATCGCTTCGGTGCAGATCGTCGACGCCGGCTACGACGTCACCAGGGTCGAGATCGTCGGGTCCGGGAATGTCCATCAGGGCCGGACCATGGGATACGGGCGCTGCAAGATCGTCGACGCAGACAACCCGGACCGGGTGATCGCCTTCAACGAGGGGCAAGGCGCGATCATCGGCATCCCACCCGAAGGCCTTGACAAGATGGATGTTTCGGGCACCGAGCTGGTGATCGAGGACTCCCCGGATCTGCCGCCGCTATGGGAGGCCTTCGGGGCGAGCAAGCGTGCGGACGGTCACTGGGTGCTACCTCAGCTCAGCCTCGAATTCGCATCACCGGACGCTGCCCTGCACATCGGGCCTCAACACGTCGTCCTCGAGACGGCGGCGATCGACCTTGCCGCCGGCGTCGCCGGGACCAGGAAGGTCCAGGTAATGAGCTGGCATGTGATGTTCATGTCACGTGGCAAGGTGGGTCCGTTCCGGGTCGAGGGCACCGCGTATGCCGGGGGAGCCGGACGCGTTGGCGTGCGGATGCTTCTGCACGACGAGGGAAACGCAGACAAGCCCATCACGTCGGCCGCCGCGATCTTCGACGTCCTGAGCTGACGTACACGATTCAAAGGAGGCAGACAGTGGCCAACGCCAAGGAAGCGCGCACATGGGCGCACTCCGCGCTGCGCGGAATCGGGGACTCGCTGTACACGCCGTTTTCCGGCGTCGACGGTGACGACATCGACTGGGACGCGTACCGCACACTCGTGCGCTACTGCGTCGGCGAACTCGGGCACTCTATGCTCTGGCTGACCAGCGGTCTGGCCGAGTTCTGGGCGCTCACAATGGATGAGCGAAAGCGCCTGCTGGAAGTCGCAATCGAGGAGGCCCGCGCGCTGAATCCCGATGTCGTGATCCAGTCATGCACAGCCGCAACGTCGGCGAAAGATTGTTTGGAGTTGACGCGGCACGCCCAGGAGTCGGGCGCCGACATCGTCTACATCCAAACCCCGATGATGGAGCTGCACGGCGGTGAAGGCGCCCTACGGTTCTTCCGCTATATCGCCGACCGGACCGACATCGCGCTGGGAATGTTCAATTCGCCCAGCTCCGGATACGTGCTCAGCGCCCAGGAGAGCGCCCGCATCGTCGAGGCAATCCCGGCGGTGTGTGCCACCAAGGAGGGCTCGTTCCGACCCGCGCAGAGCCGAATGCTGCACGAACTCGCGCCCGAGCTCGTCATCTGGGAATGCGACACCACCGTATACCGCGCGGGATGGCTCAAAGCGGGCATCGTCGGTCCCGCCCAGCTCGGGACCGCCGGGTATCTGTTCGAGACGCCAAAGAAACGGACCATCTCCGAATACTGGCAGCTCATCTGGAGCGGCAAATTGCTCGAAGCCATGGACTACGCCCAGGCGTCCGGACTCGATCAGCTCGAACTCGACATGCGCGGCTGGTACACGCGCTATCCCGGCCGGCCCGAGTATTTCACGCACTGGGGCGGTTCCTTCAAATATGCGGCATCCCTGCTCGGCCTGCCCATAGGGGACTACCCGCATTCGCGGCCGCCACAAGCCCTGCTGCCTGACGAAGCCCGAACCCAGATCCGTGCCGCCTTCCGGCGTTTCGGCCTCATCGACGAAACCGCGGATGCTTCCGCATTGATCGGCGCCTCTCGTTGACCGCACTGAAGGGAAGTCGCGGCTGACATGCACGGATTTAGCTTCAACACGCTGGCGCTGCTGGCCGCGGTAGGTTTCGCCGGTCCTCTGCTGGCTTCAGTTCCGCGCCTGCGGATTCCGGTAATCATCGGTGAGTTGGTGGCGGGGCTCGTCCTCGGCAGGACCGGCTTCGGCGTGGTCGATGTCGCCAACCCCACTTTTCAGTTGCTCGCGAATATCGGCTTCGCGCTGGTGATGTTTGTCGTGGGTACCCACGTTCCGATCCGGGACCGCGGGATGCGCTCCGCGGTGCCGCCGGCGTTGGTGCGGGTGGTTCTGGTCGGTGCGGTCGCGGCGGCGCTCGGCGTCGGGCTGTCAGCAGAGTTCGGTACTGATCATGCGGCGCTTTACGCGGTTCTGATTGCGTCTTCGTCGGCGGCGCTGGCCTTACCAGTCATCGATTCGCTGGGGCTGAAGGGGACACAGGTACTCTCGGTGACTGCGCAGATCGCTGCCGCGGATGCTGCGTCTATTGTGTTGCTGCCGTTAGTGATCGATATCCGGAGGGCGCCGGCCGCGGCATTGGGTGCGCTGGCGATCGCGGGCTGCGCGGCGGTGCTCTTCGTGCTGCTGCGCGCGGTCGACCGCCGCGGCTGGCGTAAGCGCCTGCACGCGTATTCCGAGAAGCACGAGTTTGCGCTGGAATTGCGGATCAGCCTGCTCGTGCTGTTCGGACTGGCGGCGCTCGCCGTCAGCACCCGCGTGTCGATCATGCTGGCGGGCTTCGCGCTGGGTTTGGTGATCGGTGCGGTCGGCGAACCGCGACGACTCGCACGTCAGCTCTTCGGAATCACCGAAGGGTTCTTCGCCCCGCTGTTTTTCGTGTGGCTGGGCGCCTCGCTGCAGGTACGGGAATTAGGTTCACACCCCAAACTCATTCTGCTGGGCGTAGCCCTGGGTTTGGCTGCTGTACTGGCGCATTGCGCGGGACGACTATTCGGCCAGCCGCTCACACTCGCTGCGCTATCGGCCGCGCAGCTAGGGGTGCCGGTGGCCGCGGCCACCATCGGTACCGAGGAGCACCTGCTGGTAACCGGGGAGGCATCGGCAATGATGCTCGGCGCGTTGCTGACGATCGCCGCCACTTCGATCGCGGGCACGTTGGCGGCCCGCGGCCAACCCGCGCCAAATGCCGATAAGCCCGCTAATCCCGACAAGTCCACGTAGCGGGGTGGGCAACCGACAGGCTCAGCGCGATCGGCCAGTTGGTCCCGCCGTTTGCTTGGGTTTCTTCTCTGGCGAGAAGTGCGTCATACATTGAAGCGTCGGTCAGCAGCCCGTGAGTGTAGAGCTCCTGGGACAGGTGGTAATGCCGCGCTATTCGACTTTTGTGTCGGTCCGAAAAATAAAGCGCGATGACTGCACCGATCTAGGGCCTTTGGACCTCGCGATCCCTGTGCCGAAGGGCCCTCAGGGCTGGGACTTCACTGAATTAACAACATCGGTCGTGGCAGAAAGTCCTTCAAGACAGGGGTCGTCGTACCCTCGCGCGGCCGGTTTAATTGCGCGATCGTCGACATAACAAGTACTACGGAAGGGGCCGACTGTCATGAACCCACGCTTTCCCGATGCGGGTACGCTCCGGACGGTCCTGAGTCTGGCATCTCGAGCCCCCTCGGTCCATAACACGCAACCGTGGCGGTGGCTGGTGGGAACGCAGAGCCTGCACCTCTACTCTGATGTGAGCCGGCAACTACCCAACATCGACCCCGATGGTCGCGATCTGATCTTGAGTTGCGGTGCGGCGCTCAATCACGGCGTCGTTGCCTTGGCAGCGGTTGGATGGCAAGCCAAGGTAACCCGTCTGCCCAATCCAGCTGACCCGAACCACCTTGCCACGATCGAATTGTCGCGCTCTACAGCTGACTCCCTCGATATAGCGCTCGCCGCGGCGATACCGCGTCGACGAACTGATCGGCGTCACTACAGTTCTTGGACGGTACCGGTGGGCGATATCGCGCTGATGGCTGCGCGGGCTGCCCGAAATGGGGTGACCCTGTGCCAAGTCGATGACATCAACAAGCTGCATATGATTGTCGCTGAATCTGTTTGGGATCACATGAGCCACGATTATCTTGCGGAACTCACCGAATGGAGCGGGCGCTACGCTTCGATCGCGGGCGTCCCGGCCCGCAATACGCCAAAGTCCGACCCTAGGGCGAAGATACCAAGTCGGTATTTCGCAGGTCCAGCCCTGGCCATGTCACCGGGCTCATCGCCAGCCGACGACAACGCCGTGGTACTTGCGCTCGGAACCCGGAGCGACGATCGGATGGCCCAGCTCCGCGCTGGTGAGGCAACCAGCTTGGTCCTGCTGACCGCGACAGCGATGGGCCTGGCCAGTTGCCCGGTCACCGAACCGCTGGAGAGCGCCGAAACACGTGCGGCGGTGCGCTCCGACATCTTCGGTGATAGCAGCTATCCGCAGATGCTGCTGCGGGTGGGGTGGGCGCCGATCAACGCGGACCCTCTGCCGTCGACACCGCGGCGCGAACTCGGCGATTTCGTCGAATGGATGGCCGATCGCGAGCCGGACGTTGGCTGCTAGGTCTTTCGCCTGAAAGCGCTGGAATCCTTGGGGTTCAAGGGAGTTGTGATGGATACGTTCACGTTTGATCCGCGCTTCTGGAGGATCGGCCGCATCTTCGGTGGCAACCCGTTGCTTCGCCGCACCGATCGCATCGAAGCCTTGGTCACGTTGATCGCTGTACTTGTGGCACTCATGGGGGTATCCGTCGCAGGTGTCGTGGGCACGGTGGTCTACGGCGCGCGTGACGGGCGATACGTCCAGGAGGCACATGAACGTCATGCGGTCATGGCAACAGTAGCCGGAATCGACAGCTTGGATGCGGCTGTCGTGCAGGCGAGATGGCCGGCCGCGGCCGGCGAGCGCACCGGTGTTGCTCTCCTCGCGACTGCGGCCAAGGTGGGCGATCGCGTTAAGATCTGGGTGGACCAGGACGGCAACCCAGCCGCTCCGCCGACCCCGACCTGGCATGCGGTTGCCGACGCGGTTGGCGTGGCAGAGGCGGTAGCGATTCTCGTGGTCGTAGGGATGACATTGCTCGTGAGCTGCGTTCGGTCACGGCTTGATCGAGCGCGTGATGCTCAATGGGAGTGTGAACTCCGATCTTTGGAGGATGACGGTGGTCGGACGAACCAGCTGTGACGCACCTATGCACAGCGCATATATGGGCGGATGGTGGGTCGACGTGCCGACACGGTCAAGGCTCTGATGCCGCGTTATAAGATATGGCTGAGCTGCACCGCCTTGTCGCTCTGCCGATCGAGCGAGGGTATCGCGTGGTCGGCCCGGTTACCCACGCCCGCTGCGGCGCGCTATCTCCCAGGCATCGTCGTCAGTTCCGGAGGTGGTTGGTGGCGCCGTCCGAAATCAAGGGCAACTGGGCCCCAGGGAGGCTATCGCAACGCCCAGTTTCGCGGTGACCTCATCGGCGATCGCCATGAGCGCTGGTTCTCCAGTTACCTGGACCAAGATAGCCGGATTCATTGCCTCAACGATCACCGTGTCCGGGTCGCCCGGGTCGGCGCGCACCACTACGTTGCAGGGGAGCAGCAGCCCGATCTCTCGATCTACGCTGATAGCCCGGTGCGCCAACGCCGGATTACACGCACCGAGGATCAGGTAGTCCTCCATGTCCACACCGAGCTTGGCCTTTAGTGTCGCCTTCACGTCGATTTCGGTCAGCACGCCGAACCCCTGTTGCGTCAGCGCTTCTCGAGTGCGTGCTACCACGTCTTCGAATCGGGTCGTCAAGTTCGTAGACAACGCAATGCTCATGCTGAATTCCTTTTGTGTGGCCCACTCCCGCCGATCAGACGGGCGAACATGCGAGTCGCGGCTTGAATTTGTCGTGAAGAGCTCACGGCGGCGGGTCTGCCGAGCGTCTCTTGGTCGAGATAGCGACCTGACAGTCACCGTTGAGGTTTTCACATCCCATGAGGCGTATCCGATCGCTTAAGCGCCGCCTGCGGTAGGGGCGGAAGTCCCGAAAAGTTCAGGACTTCCGTCAGCTCTGCGAATTTGCTGACGCGCACCAGAGCCTCGGGACCTTCTGAACGCGGAAGTCGGGACCAACGCACCCACAACGCGGTGCGTTCGGCCCTAGGGGCTCCGCCGCGAATGTGGTGTGGTTAGCGGGTCCGGCTGGATGAGGAGGACGATGGCGAAGTCAGGTCACCGAATCTATTGCGCCCCAAATATCGCGCAGCACACGGCCGCATTAACGGCGGTTGAGACATGGCCTGGCGAGAACCTGAAGGGTGTGCCGACGATGACAAAGAACGTTCTCTCCGATGCGCAGATCACCGCGCTGACAGCCGCCCAGCGGTGTGAGCTCATTCAGCGTCTCGAGCGGCCAATAGCGGATTTGAGGCCAAAAGGCTATGCAGCGAAGCTGACACAAGCACATCTGGGGTTGATGACTGGCGGCGCGGTGTTCATGATCCCGTGGATTGTCTATCTGGGCTTTACGTTGCCCCAGAACTACACCGTCCGCGACTGGCCGTTGACGTGGTTGGGCTTTGACAGCTTGTTGGTCGTGTTCATGGCCGCGACGGCGATCCTGACCTGGCTGCATCGCCAAGTGCTTGTGCTTCCCGCTTTCACCACGGGGATACTGCTGCTCTGTGATGCGTGGTTCGACGTCACGACCGCCAGCCCCGAGGAGCTTCGCGCGTCGGTGCTAACCGCGCTACTGGGCGGGGTCCCGCTGGCGTTCGTTCTCATCGCCGGGGCCTTGAGCCTTGTGCGCTTGAACGCCCGCCGGCTGTGGCTACTCGAGCCCGGCCAGTCTCTGTGGCGGTTGCCGCTGCTTTCCTAAAAGACGCGTCCACCTTGGACTGCCAACCGAGGCGGCGAGGGCCTTTGGACATCCAGTTTGGTGACATGATCCCCTCCCGCCGATTCGCTGCACGTGGGCACGATTGAACTACCGAAGGAAAGGGGAAGCGCATGAAGGCAAAGGTCGGTGACTGGCTGGTCGTCAAGGGCACCACAATCGATCAGTCAGACCAGCGGGGACTGATCACCGAGGTTCACTCACCAGATGGCGTACCACCGTATGTGGTGCGGTGGCTCGCCACCGACCACGAGTCGACCTTTTTTCCGGGCTCGGACGCTGTCGTCGTCACGGCTGCGGAGCAGGCGGACGCCGACAAGCGTGCGCGACAGCGGTTCGGAGCCGTGCAATCGGCCATCACCCACGATAAGAGCAAGTAGGCGCTGTGCTCGCGCAGGTCGGTGACCTTTGGCCCTGGCCGGCAACCAGTTCCGTGACGTAGCACGGTAAGTATGCGCCACAGAACAGAGTTGCCACAGACCATCGACGTTGACGTGACAACGCACGATGAGTTTCCGGGAGCGGCCGAATACGCACGCAGCAAGATTGGCGAGCTCGGGCGGTACACTAGCCGACCGGTGCTGCAGGCCCGCGTCAAACTGACCAGGCATCGCGATCCGGCGGTGCAGCGGCCCGTGGTCGCGCAGGCCAATCTCGACGTCGATGGGCGGCTTGTCCGCGCTCAGGTCCAGGCAGAGACCGCGCGAGAAGCGGTCGATCTTCTCGCGACACGGCTGCGCCGCCAGCTGGAACGCGCCGCCGAAAATTGGGAGGCGCGCCGCGGCGAGCTGCCCTCGGCCAGTTCCCATGAATGGCGGCACGATTCCGAGCCGACGCACCGGCCTAACTACTTTCCTCGTCCGGCGGATGATCGTCGTGTCATCCGTCGCAAGTCGTTCACGATGGCGCCCTGCACCCTCGACGAGGCCGCCGGTGAAATGGATCTTCTCGATTACGACTTTCACCTGTTCACTGAGCAAGGCACCGGCACAGCAGCTGTCCTGTACCGCATCGGCACGACGGGGCACCGCCTTGCGCTGGTAGCGCCCGCTTTAGCCGACGAGCTGAGCCCGTACGCGCTGCCCGTGGACATTAGCCGGCACCCGGTTCCGTGTCTGACCGAAGAGGATGCCGTCAACCGGCTGGGCCTCCTTGGCCAGCCGTTCCTGTTCTTTATCGACGCCGCGCAGGGCCGCGCCAGCGTGTTGTATCACCGCTATGACGGGCATTACGGCTTGATCACCCCGGCGGGCTAGGTGTCTTGTATGTCAGCGCACCCAATGACCTTTGTCCAGCGGCCAGGTGTCTTTGCGCCCTTACGTCCGAGGCCAG
>Ga0182014_10003413_pt1 | contig 19048 bp, 14 predicted proteins | sample 612S2DmetaG_FD_120489 | JGI IMG/M metagenome (GOLD analysis project Ga0182014, IMG submission 120489) | Permafrost microbial communities from Stordalen Mire, Sweden - 612S2D metaG | ecosystem: Environmental > Terrestrial > Soil > Wetlands > Permafrost | place: Sweden: Stordalen | collected... | reverse complement strand
CATGGAGCTCATTCAGCCGTCCCTTCGGGACTTAGGCAATCCCAAATCTCGGTCCCCAACGTTGAAACGTTGGGCTATTCTCGTTTGTCCCTCCGGGACAAAGGTCCGCCTTGGTCTGGCGCGTATTTTATGGGATCAAATCCTAGCGGCATTGGACAGCTTGTCCCTAGCACTGTGTGCTTGATGTTACGGGGACAGGCTGTCCCCGCCCCGTTCAGCAGAGGCTTCGCGCTAGAGCTTGATGCAGTCCTGGCTTCGCTCTGCCGGCACACTCCATAAGATGCCAGCCTCCAGGCTGGTGGTACTGGCGAGATACGCCCCATAATCAATAACTTACTCCTGTTTTGGCGGTTCTTCGCGGTTTTCGGTGGAACCGGCGGAATAGCATCCCGGGCTGCCCCCGAGGCCACCCTGAGGCCACCCTCAGGGCCACCCTCAGGCCACCCTGAGGCCACCCTCAGGCCACCCTCAGGCCATCTGGTAGCCAACCGGTAGGCACCCGGAAGCCACCCCGAGGCTACCCTGAGGCTACCCTGAGGCTCCGGGGAGGGTCTGGTGCAGGGTTGGGGAATAGGGGGCCGAAGGCTCGATTGTTCGGGGTGCCAAGCTGGGTTCGGATGAGGCGCCGAGACCGGCTAAAGGCGGGACGCCAAACCTGCCGCGCCGCCTCATCTCCAGTTTGGAAAGATTAAGGGGGGCTTGGGGCTAGCACCATGCGGAAGCCGGTATCATTCCCACGATAGGAAGGCGCGCTGCAGAGCCGAAAAGCTGACCGGCAGAAGCTTCCATTATCGTACCACGCACCGCCGCGAATCATTCGGTCCGGGCCGGGAGGAGGCCCGCTCGGGTTTGTTACGCTACCGCCGGGCAGGCTTGAGCTCCATGAGTCAAAACACCATTCCCAGACATTTCCATGCATGTCGCACAGACCCCAATCGTTTGGAGCGTAACTGCCGACCACCTCGGGCGTGCCGGCAAAGATTCCATTCGGATTGTTCGTTGTCCCGAGCGTGGCATCGTACTCGTAACGCCCATTGAAGTTGGCCATGGCCGATCGCAAAGCCGGACCATAATGGAATGCCGTAGTGGTCCCTGCCCGACAGGCGTACTCCCGCTCCGCCTCGGTCGGCAGCCGGTAGGCCCAGTTCGCTGGCAGGAACCCGGCTTGTTGCTCCAACCGGGTCAACAGGAAGCAGTAGTTGGTGGCGTCGCTCCAGCTCACCTGTTCCACCGGTCGGTCTGCGACCCCGGAGAAATAGCTGGGATTACTGCCCACGACGGATTTGTACTGGCCTTGCGTGACGGCATACTTCGCCATCTTGAAGGAGTAACTGATCGTCACTGTGGTTTGCGGGCCTTCGCAGGTGAACCGCTCGGCTTCTGTGGCGGGACTGCCCATGATGAACGTCCCAGCCGGTATATCGACCAGGACGGGAGCATTCGAGGCTCGGCCCAGCAATTGCACCACCCCTTGGCTGACTTCGTGCCGAAGATCCGGCGCCATGAGGCTGGAAACCCGCACGACCATGTTGGTTGCGGTCTCTCCCGCCGGGATGTGGAAGGTATAGGCCGCCGCATCGAGGTGGTTGGAAAAGACTGTGCTCAAGGTGCCGGGCAACGTCCCGTCCCATTGGACGCCCGGCATGGTGGATTTATCGGCGCGGAGAACCTCGAGCCGGTATTGGTCGGGTTGAGCGCATTGCGGCGCGAGGTTGGTCGAACCCAGATGCGCGACAACTGTGATCGTGAAATCGTGGGCGCTGAGCGGTTGCCACACATTGTTCTGGATCTCAGGACCAAACGAAAGCGCGTTGGTTACTGTGGCTCCGCTATAACCCTGGCCGATCAGTTGGACTGTTCTCGGCCCGATCGGGTTGCTGGCGTAAGCGGCTGTGCTCCAGACCCACCAATACTGATAGAAATTGAGCGGATCGGGATTGATTGCGTGCAGCAGCCCATACTTGGCAAAGCCCATCGAGCTTTCAGTGCCTGGAATCCTGAGCTCCCCCACCGAAGCATCGTCGGCGGGCTGGATTACTAGTGGCTGGCTCATGCCGTCCGCTTGAAACGAAATCGAGCGTAAGCCAAGACGGCAGTCACCGCCGTCGATGCCTGGTTCGGCATCCACTAATTGCCCAAAGAGATAGATCAACCTACCGGTGGCGCTGGGATCTGGCGGCGTTTTCACGAAGGGCTGCTGTCCCGGGTGTACTCGGGTCAAGCCGATTGTCTCCAATTGCGGCAGGCGAACCCCGGCGGGCGCGGCGAAGATCCCCGGCGTCTGCAACGGGTCCTGACTGCTGCCCGGCGCGGGAACCGACCACTGGGCCGTGCCATCGCCGCGGCGGATTTCAAAGTGCAGATGTGCCGGCCCCTGAGTTGTAACCAAGAGGCCTATTGCCAGCGTCGCGCCCCGCCGGACTGCCTGTCCCGCAGCGACAACAATGGAACTGGCGTCCAATTCTGCGTATCGAGAGAACAGGCCGTCCCCATGATCAATGACAATGCTGCCTTCCATGCCTGGTAATGTCGCCACACAAGAGACAACCCCTCCTCGTGCCGCCATCACCGGAGAATCCGCCGCCGCAGCCATATCAAGCCCGGTGTGAACCTCCTGGTTAAACTTGCCACGCCATTCGCCAAAGGTCCCAGCCACCTTCCAATTCCCGGGAGGCGAGAGCGGACAACTCCAGGAGCTGTCTGCGTCGGTCCCTGAGTTGCGGAGGCTCGTGAGGATTTGCAACAGTGCATCGCCGGTGGGAGATGCCAGGAGGTTTGGGCCAAGGTTGAGGGCTGTCGAGATCATCCCAACTGCGGTCACGCCGTTTGCCACAGGTCCCAAACCCAACGTATAGCCGTTGAGGGAAGTGCTGGATTGGAGGGAGATTTGTGCCCGGAGATGTCCCTCGACCAACTGCTGCGTGGGCGGGATGACCTGGGCGTCGGGATGAAGCGCGCCATCGGCGCGCCGCACCACAAAGATCTGCACCGGCCCCGAGACACTAAGAAGGTGGCCGGCGGGATCCGTCACGAAGAAATCCACCGCGAAGACCTGGCCCGCGGCCACGCTGTCCGGCAGGCCGCTGGCGATGAGAATCATTCCCGGCGGCGGCGGGTCCGGCGCGTATTCAGGGCTGCCAAACTCGGCCACCGACCGGCCGGGCCAATGGACGGCAAAGAAGTATGCTTGATCGGATGGCTCGGTTGGCAACCAGAGACCAACGGGATTGTCGGCTTGGAACAGTATCGAGGGAGTGGTGGTGAGCGAGGAGAGGTTTGGCGCCTGATAGACGAACAAAGCCCCCGCCTCAGAAATCGGGTCGGCCGTCAGGACCACGGAGTTCGTGCTCCGCACCATGCGCAGGCGGACCGCATCGGCGAAGCTGGAAGTCGTCAGGACGCAGAAGGCAAGCGCGGCTGCAATTCCTGTGCGATGGATCCAGGATTTCATGAGAAGCTAGGGCAAGGCTGCTTCTGCCTGGGGATGGGATTCCGCATGGTCCAAGACAGATCTCATCAGCCCGGGCAGCCGGTCAAAATCTTGGCCGGTTTGGAGCCGGTAGCACCGGGAGGTCTTGACCAGCCGAGCCAGGGCATCCAGATGCGCTTGCGAAGAACGCGGCTCGGTCCTAAGCACGTTGCAGACAAGCTGCACGAGCGCCTCCGCCTTTGGCATTGGGGTGAGGACGCTATGGCTGGACTTGCCGGGCTGCGGAAAAATGATGGCCTCGGGCGCGCATTCCCAGCTCGGCCTGGCCTGGTAGAGGCTGGTTGCGCAAACAGGTTGCTTGAGGCGTCCGCTGGCTTTGGACGCCTGCGTCAGGCGCTGCAATTCGGGAAAGAACCCGAGCGTCCGAGCCGTGACGTCCACCTCATCCGGGAAAGCCAGGATGCGTAATCCGCTGTTCCCCAGGGACAGAAACACCGTGTCATCGGCTAGAAAATCAAAGCCGGCGCGGAGCAGGGCAATAGCGAGCGTGGTCTTGCCAGCCCCGCTTTGGCCCGCTACCAGCAGTCCCTTGCCGCCGACCGCCAGGCCAGCCGCATGCACCATATACAGACCCCGCCGCTTCAGCAACTCGGCCAGAGGAACTGTGAAGAACAGGTGCGCGAGCAGACACGGGTCGCTCGCCTCGGATTCGCGGTAAGAGATGTGAACGCGGTGCGACTTGACATGGCAAAGGGCACGACCGCGTTCCGGGACCTCAAGGTAGAGTTGCTGCGATTCATCGAAATAGGCCAATTCGCCCAGTCCTGGATCAAACACAGGCCGCCCTGGGCCGGCTGGCCGCTTAATTACGTCCCGGCTATCGTCTGCGACCTTATGAAACTCGAAATGCAGGTCGGCCGCCGCCCGAGTGTTCCCGGCCGGGAACCGTCCAAGCCGGGCTTGCAGGGCGTTCAGCACCGCGTCTTCCCCCTGGACGATCAAGTTCAAACCATGAAACGAGTAAGCGTGGGTGCTCATGATTTGATCGCGAGACCACTTTCTTGGGGACTGAGCACTGAATCCGGAAACCAGTAGATCGGAACAAAGTTCGCGCGCGGATCATGCGCCTCAAGGAAGGGCTCTCCATCCTTGACCAGCCAGCAGTGCCCGGCGGCTTCCACTAATCGGCTTTCTTTCCTCGCGGCGCCAAAACAGAGGGTCAAATCCATGCCCGCGCGCCGAAGAAAATAATAGAGTGTGACCGCGCGGGTCAGGCAGTTTGGACAGACCAGCGGTCGGCCCACGGCTCTTGCGATCTCCACGCACCGGATAATCAGGTCGGTTCTGGCGGGATCGGCATTCGGTGTTTGAGCGGAGCGGATGCGGCGTTCCAGCACCCGGTTGAGGGCCGAAATCTTGAATCGGAAAAGCGACGGCACGGCGGCGGCGAAGACCACCACCCTCAGAAAGAGCCATCGCTGGCTTGGGCTCCGAAGCGGCCGAAGAAGGGCTAACTTCCTACACATTTTCGCGCGCCAGGTTTTCATGGGCCAGGTCGTTGAATAGTGCGATCAGGTCAGACGCGATGTTCCCCTGGGAAGCATCGTATTCGCCGGCCAGGATGGCGGCAATTTCGGACACTGTTCGATGGCCGTTGCACAACTCCCAAGCCCGGCCGCCAGTGCCCTCCAGCGCGTAGTACTGGCCGCCATCCAGGGTGAGCAACACCACGGTTCCGGCGGCCTCTTGCTTGAGGACTCGTTCCTGGTGCTCAAGGCGCGCAATTAATGTAATGGTTTTCATCCCTTTGGTGCGATGAGTATTGAGTTCAAAATGACGCCGGTTCGCGAAGACACGCGGTTGAAGATTCAAGGGGCATGCGCAGAATCATAGGCAGTGGCGAGCGAAGCGCTCAGGAAGCAGTTTCATCAAGCCACCTGTTCCAACGCAATCGCCGCCAACAATCTGATGATTGGCCCGCGAAGGCCCGATCCTTTGCCGCCAGGGCGCACATGCACAGGATGTGCATTACCCGCATCAGACGGCAGGTGAAGATGCGGATCGGGCTGAGCGAAAGCGGTTTTCTTTGAGCCAGGTATTGCTTCATATAGTCCCGTGACGGAAACGTCTCGCGCAGGAAAAGCCTCACCTTGTCCGAATAGGAAGCTGAGCGGCGCCAAGCGAGGAGAACCTCCGACAGGCGCAGCGCGTATTTCGTCTTGTGCGGCACATCCTCACCGGTGAGGACAATCTGTTTTGCCAGGGCAGCCCAATCGGCGTCAAAATCCACAGGTTGCAGACTTGTCAGCACGGTCTCGGGCACCGGAGCATTCATCAGTTCCTTCCCTAGCCAGAGCCCAAGATGCACACATCGCTCTGCCTGCCAAGCTCTTGCGCAGGATCGAACTTGGTCCCACTTTATCTCCCGCTGGTGGTGGCGGATGGCCTGGGAAAGGTCCCACAACGGCCTGAGCCCCTGGCTAAAGCGATGAAGCCTGGAGTGCAGGCAAATATGGACGACCAGATCCTCCGGCGACAGCACTCGGGTCTTGATTCCGGCGATGATGGCTGGTCGTGCTCGTTGCCAACAACCGGCAATTTTGCCTGGATCACTTACATGTTGGATTGTCCAATGAATCTCAATTCTCGGATGGGCAGGTTTCGCGAAGGAAGGGAGGTGATGCAAGCCAGGGTGCGTTTCGCGCCATGCCTGGATGTCACAGACCTCGATTTCGCAAGCATACCCGAGCTTGATCAGTCTTGCCGCCGCCTTTGGCAGATCACTCGGTTTGACCAGCAGATCAATGTCAGCCATCTGCCGGCTGGCACTGGTCTCATATACCAAGTGAGCCAGATGCGCGCCTTTGAGCACGATCACCAGGATGCTCTCCTGCTCGAAGCCTTCGAGCACGTCCCCCAGATCCTGGTAGAGCAGCGAATTCCTCAGGCCATTCACGAGAAACGACTCGCGCAGAAGGGCAAGCATGGTGTCGGGAACTTCCGCGGCTGTTGCCACGGACGCGAGGCGTTCGTAAAGCAGAGGACGCACGCCATGTTTGGTCGCGGATGCCACCACCCGATTCCAGTCAGACACCGCAAATTCGGCAAGTTGGGCTTTGCTTGCGGGGTCAGGCGCGCTGCAAAGACAATCAAGCAACCTTTGGTCACTCGAGGTTGCGTCCGCCATACATTTGCGTGAAGGCAGCGTCATTTGCGCGCACCTTTGCTATGCGGGTTGTCCAGGCAAGCAGCGGCCCCCAGCCGCACGAACGCGCTTTCGCGCACATCCGTTCGGCGCCGCCCGGGCAACCAAGCCCTGAATTGTTTTATTCCATCCGACATAGAACTTTTTAGACTCGTCTCCAATCTACGCCGAGACCCTGATGAGCAGAAGTACGCCCAGGCCGAAGAGTTAAGCAGGGACCGTTGCGATAACTGCAGCGAGCGCACGATCGGGGGGGGGTTGAGACTGGCCGATCCGGCAAAACGTCCCCGATATGTTCTGAACCGTTACCAGTTTTTGGACAGTCAGGGAAACTCCAGGTCGCTCCCCAACCACCCGCCTTTCAGTCAGACTCTCGTTTGCGCACAAGAGTCCGTCATGCACTGCCTTTGCATTGTCCCCGGTCGGCTTGGAGGCTTGAGCTTGGGCTTAAAGAGGGGGACCCTGAAGATCCAGGGGCTTGCGATCCCGGGAGGATCGCTGTCGAGCTATGGACTGAGCTTGTTTTCATCGTGGATTAGGTGGTTTGGTCAAATTCCAGCACCCTCAGGGTCTGGGTTCGGGTGCTGGTCCCCCGCCCCCGCTGGCCGTCATCGAGGCAAGCCAGTGTCGATTCGCCGAAGCCGCCATCCAGATTCCGAGAATTCATCGACGTCGTGGCGGCCCGACTGAGATTGGGCGGTTGAGGCGATTCCCCGGCCCGGAGTACACCGATGCCCGCGCCAATCAATAGCGGCGTAACCGGAATACCACCTCCGTCCACAGTTGTTCCGCGGTCTATCGCCTTTTCCGTTTTGAACGGTGTTCATTTTTCGTCGAGACCGTTCTTTACTGCTAGTTCGATGATCTCCGACCATGGGAGCATGAAATACTTTCCGGTGACGTGGCTGCGGACCACCGGATTCCTGCTGATGCGGCCCAGATACAGATCGTAAGCTTTGCCGGTTTGACCACCATCTTTCCAGAGAAACTCCAATTCCTTGCCCAGCGGCCCCTTGGAAGGCTCCTGCTTGTCGTGAGATGCTGTCGAATGTTCAATTGTGGCGTTCATGGCTGCTTACGTTTCCGATTCTCACGTCCTACGGCCTGGCAGGAGCGACACTACTTTCCTACGCCGTTGGCGCAACGGTCATGTTGTTGACGACGTTCTTCACCCCGGTGATGTCGGTGGCGAGTTTGGAGACCAGCGTCTTTTCAGCCACGTTTTTGGCAGGGCCGCTGACCGTAACGACGCCATCGGCCGTTCCGATCTTGATGTTGACGGAACTGGTAGAACGATGCGATTGCAGAGCCACCTTGACCTGGGCGGTGATGGAGGCGTCGTCAATTGTCGTAAGCACGGGTTCGTCCGCCTTGGTGGGTGTCACGACCACCATCATCACATTCGTTACCCGCAAGACCCCTTTGACGTCTTCGGCATATTCGGTGGCCAGATCCCTTTGTGCGTCGCTCGTGGCTGCCCCGCGCAGGGTAATCACGCCATCTTTGATATCGACCTCCGTCCGGCTGCCGCTGACGTTGCGATGCAACGCCAATACGCTGCGCACTTTCGCTCTGATCCAAGCATCCGATTCCTCAGTTCCCTCGAGGTTGACTTTGAGTCGATTGTTTACTCGTTGGACCCCCGGAATGCCTGCCGCAGCTTCCTGGGCCAGGTACTTGTGGTTTGCTTCGCTGACCTCCCCGGTCAAGTTGACGACTCCATTCCTGGACTCGGTCTTAATTGCGTCATCCTTAAGGTAGGTTTTGTACGTATATGAATTGTTGAAAGACGACTCTATGCGATCGTCCGTTTCGGAAGCGCGCAGAGGCGTGCTGGTGACCAACACGGCGCCCGCAGCTATCAGCGCGAGCGTTTGGAACTCGAATGGATTTATAGTCATGCTTCTCCTCAGCTAGAGATGTGCCGCTCGCTTCCTGAGTTCGAAATCCGACTATCCAGAGGGTTTTGGGCTTTTCGGGTTTGCGCGCGCTTCCGCATCATGCAATTTGCCATGTGCCGACTCCTGAAACATTGCATGCTGCACTAGTCATCGAGTCAATGAAACACCCTGCGGATGCTGCTATATTTAAGCAGTTCGGCATAGCGCCCTCAGGGAACGATCGTTCGCAAAAGACGCAGTGGTCGTTGGCGCTTGCTGGCTTCACGGGACCAAGACGGCCGCACCTTCGAACCGTCCGGCGCGGAGATCGGCGAGGGCTTGATTGGCCTGGTTCAGCGGATAGCGCGTGGTCTTGGTGACAATGCCGATTTCCGGCGCCAGGCGCAGGAAATCGATGCCATCCTGTCGCGTGAGATTGGCAACCGATACGAGCTGCCGCTCTTCCCAGAGCAGCCGATAGGGGAAGCTCGGGATGTCGCTCAGGTGGATGCCGGCGCAAACGACGCGGCCGCCTTTGCGGACCGCCTGCAGCGCCAGGGGCACGAGGTCGCCAACGGTTGCAAAGATGATCACCGCATCGAGCAATTGCGGCGGCATCTCGTTTGATCCGCCCGCCCAGGTCGCGCCAAGGCTCCGGGCGAACGCCTGCGTAGCCGCATCTCCCGGCCGAGTGAAGGCGAACACAGATCGCCCCTGCCACTTGGCAACCTGCGCGACGATATGGGCGGCGGCACCAAAGCCGTACAGCCCAATCTTTTTGCCTTCGCCAGCGATCACCAGTGAACGCCAGCCGATCAGGCCGGCGCAGAGCAAGGGGGCGAGCGCCACGTCATTGCCAGCCTCCCCGAGCGGGAATGCAAAGCGGGCATCGGCGATTGCTGCCGTCGCGAAGCCGCCATCACGGGTAAAGCCGGTGAAGATCGGGTGATCGCAGAGATTTTCCTGGCCGCCCGTGCAATAGGGGCAGACACCGCAGGTGTGGCCGAGCCACGGAACCCCGACGCGATCATCCACGCGCCGCCCCTCGACGCCGGCCCCAATCGCGTCGATCCGCCCAACGATCTCGTGGCCTGGAATGATTGGCAGCTTCGGAACGGGCAACTCGCCATCGACGACATGCAGGTCCGTGCGGCACACACCGCAGGCGGCCACCCTTAATCGAATTTCGCCCGGCCCGGGTTTCCGGTCTGCGAGTTCAGTCCATTCAAGTGCCGCCCCCAGTTTTTTCAGCACCATTGCATGCATAACGTCGTCGGCAGGTGCATCACCGCTCACCCCACAGCAACTCCCAGAATTCGACCGATGAGGGCGGTCACCGCCATTGCCAAGGCGCCGCCGAGGGTAACGCGCAACGTTGCCCGGCCCAGCGGGGCGCCCCCGAGATAACCGCCAAACGCGCCGAGAGCCGCGAGACTTAGCAGACAGAGCGCTGCGATCACAGGGATGCGGAGTGGCGTGGGCGCGACAAGCAGAGCTGCAATCGGAACCACGGCAAAGAGCGCAAAGCTTGCCGCGGATATCCAAGCCGCTTGCAGCGGACGTGCGAGCGCTGCCTGGTCGATCCCAAGCTCATCGCGCATGTGCGCGCCAAGCCGATCATGCGCGCTAAGTTGCTCCGCGACTTTCATCGCCAGATCCTTTTCCAGGCCTCGTTTCATGTAGATTAACGCCAGCTCCTGCAATTCGGCTTGCGGGTCCGCCGCTAGCTCTCGCTTTTCACGCCCGACGTCCGCCTGCTCCGCGTCGCGTTGCGAGCTGACTGAAACATATTCGCCCACGGCCATTGACATAGCCCCTGCCACAAGCCCGGCCACGCCTGCCACCAGGATAGCCCCCTTCGACGCGGAAGCCGCCGCGACGCCAATCATGAGGCTTGCGGTGGATACGATGGCGTCATCCGACCCAAGCACCGCGGCGCGCAACCAGCCCACCCTCCCGCTTCGGTGCATTTCGACTGGGTCCGCATGGATAACTGGTTTCATCTCCATGTCCCGGCATGCGCGATCGCGCTGCACGGTGCGGTGGATTGCGTGAGGATCTTACTCCACGCACCCGGTTGTTTGCCGGCGATAGCGCTCATAGTGTCGCTGGCACGGGCTTTCGCAGGTCAGCTTCAATCTGGATGACGACATCCACGCGGTTGCCGATCATGCCTTGGTCTGCCGAGATGTCGAAATCACGCCGATCCAGTGTAATCGAGGCCTCCCAACCGGAGATCAGGGCCCCTTTCATGCCTGGCCCAAAGCCCAGCGACGTGACCTTGAGCACGACCTCCTTCGCCACGCTCTTCATCGTGAGAACGCCCGTCACGGCGTAGGTATCGCCGCCGGTGCTTTTCCACGCCTTGCTCTTGAAGGTCATGGCCGGGAATTTGGCGGCGGCAAAGAAATTGGTGGAGCGCAGGTCATCGTCGCGCATCTTCGTGTTCGTGGTGATGCTGGCCACTTCGATGACCGCCTCGACGTTGCTCTTTTCCAGGTGGTCGCGATCCACCACGATCGCGCCTTTTACCGCGCTGAAATAGCCCGGCACTTTGGTGAAGAAGTGCGAGACGGTGAAGCCAACCCAAGTATGCACGGGGTCAATGTCATAAGTTTCAACGGCGGCGTTGGCGGAGGCAAACGAGCCGAGGGTGACGCTGGCGGCAATCAGGGAGAGTATGGGATGTTTCATGGGAATTTGCTTTCGAGGTTGAATTGTGATTTCGGGTTACGCCTGTCGCTCAGGCTGGCAGCCCCGACTTTACCTTGGGGAAATCAGCGCCGCGCGAAACCGATTCCCACGCCTTGAATTCCTTGCCGAGCGCTTCGAGCTTGGCCGTTGCACCTTCAAAAGCGTCGTTGCCCAGGAGCAGATGATGTGGTGGGTTAAGGGATGCGACCGCTTCGACGATGGCCTTGGCGGCGCGCACGGGATCGCCGGGTTGTTTGCCGGAGTCGGCGCGCATTTCGCTCCGCCACACGCCCGCCGTCGCGGCGTAGTCGGCAATTTGCTTTTTGCTTTCATTGGCCGAACGTCCCGCCCAATCCGTGCGGAAGCCACTGGGTTCTACGAGCATCACTTTGATGCCCAGCAGTTCGACCTCCTCCCAGAGGGCTTCAGACAAACCTTCGACTGCAAACTTCGTGGCGTTGTAAAAGCCGAGCGATGGGAAGGAACGCAGTCCGGCGACCGAAGATATATTGACGATGAGTCCTTTGCGCCGCTGACGCATGCCCGGCAGCGCCGCTTGAATCATCCGGCCCATGCCGAACACATTGATCTCGAACATCCGGCGCACCTCCTTTTCTTCACTCTCCTCCACGGCGGCGAAATACCCGATGCCCGCGTTGTTCACGAGCACGTCAATTCCACCGAACTGTTTCTCTGCTGCTTTGATGGCCGCATCGATCTGGCTCTGGTCGGTAACATCGAGTTTAAGCACCAACGCTTCGCCCTTGGCCGCCAACGCTTCCACCTCATCCGGTTTCCGCGCCGTCACCACCACGCGATAGCCGCGCTCCAGAGCTTGGGTGGCCAGCTCGCGTCCGAAGCCGGTCGAGCAGCCGGTGATGAACCAAACGGGGATTGCGGTATTTGTATTTGTTATATGTTGTGTAGTCATAATCAGTTTTGAAATAGTTAAGGAGCACCTCCCCGGAGCTTCTATTGCTTTTTGGCATTCTGCTGCCAATCCGCATAAGTCACTCTCGGTATGCGAAGAAACGCATCTCTCGTTTTCACGTATGCGCCCAAACCGTTCATTCGCCCAACGGCATGAAGTTCCTCGGCGCGGATGTAGTGGCCGGTCTGATCAACGAACTCATCTTTTACATAAATCGCCACGACTTGCCCCAAAATGATCCGAGTGCGGCCGATTTCCATGGTCATGACTTCCCGGCATTCCAGGCTCGCTGGCGCCGCAGCGATGCGGGGAACTTTTACGATCAGCGATGGCTCCGTTTTCAAAGCTGCGATTTTCAACCCCTTAATCTCCGGCGGAAAGTCAATCGCCGTGAAATTCATGGTTTCGGCGACCGCTTCATTTACGACATTGATGACAAACTCACCCGTGTTGCGAATGTTTTGAGCAGTCTGCTTTGCAATCGTGCCCGGTCCGGGTTCATGGGCGATGCCGACGGCCACAATCGGCGGTTCTATGCCCATGTAATTGAAAGCACTGAACGGCGCGGCATCAAGTTGCCCGGCTGAATTCATGCTCGTAATCCACGCAATTGGCCGGGGCGCGACCAAGCCGTTCAGCAAACTGTGAATTTGCTTCTGATTGGCGTGGGCAAGATTGAGCTCCATAATTTGGTGCGTCGTGTTTTGAGGGCTTAAATCAGCCAAGCAGATGGTGCAGCGAACCTGGATAGGGAATTGAGGTCAGGCGGATGCGTCAATGGAACTTACGCGCACCAGCTTTTTGTTCACAAATTCCTGAATGCCCAAACTGGGAAGTTCACGTCCGTAGCCGGAGTTCTTAATGCCGCCGAACGGCAAATCGCACGCCGTCCAAGTCGGGTGATTGATGAACACCATGCCGGGGTCGATGCGACTCGCCACCTGTTTGCCGAGCGCAACGTTCTTGGTGAAGATCGAGCCGCCCAGGCCATAATCGGAATCATTGGCTAGCGCGACCGCTTCGTCCTCATTCCTCACGCGGAAGATGAGAGCGACCGGTCCGAAGAATTCTTCGCGATACGCCGGATTGCTCGGCTTGATATTCGTGATGATTGTCGGCTGCATGAACGAGCCGGGACGATCAATCCGATTGCCGCCCAACAACACTTTTGCGCCCTTGGCAACCGCACCTTTGATCTGATCCAGCAAATCGACTAGGGCCGCTTCCGTGGACAAAGGAGCGAGCGTCGTCGCTTGGTTCATCGGGTCGCCGGGCTTGAGGGTTGTGAGCGCAGCTTGAAACGTTTCGAGAAATGAGTCGGCGATTTCGTCGGCAAGGATGAAACGCTTCGCGGCGACGCAGCATTGGCCGGTGTTGTTCATCTTGGCCCAGACCGCCCACTTCACGGTTACATCGAGGTCAGCGTCCGCGAGCACGATGAAGGCATCGTTGCCGCCCAGTTCCATTGTGGTTTTCTTGACGTTGTTCCCGGCTCGCGCGGCAACACTTCGGGCTGCGTCCACACCTCCGGTCAACGCGATGCCTTTGATCCGGGGATCGTCAATCACCTGATTCACCTGCTCGTGCGAGATCAGCAGATTCGTGTAAGCCCGCGTCGGCGCTCCGGCGTCGAGCCACAGCTTCGCAAAAGCGATGGCGCATTGCGGCACGCAACCCGCGTGCTTCACCATCACGACATTGCCGGCCATCAGATTAGGCGCGGCAAAGCGCGCGAGCTGGTAGTAAGGGAAATTCCACGGCTGTACGCCGAAGAGCACACCGAACGGACTGCTTTCAATCACGGCTTCGCCCAACTTTGGCTTAAGTATTTGCGGCGTGAGAAATCCCTCCGCGTTCCAGGCGTAGTATTCGATGATGTCCGCACTCAGCGCCACTTCACCGCGCGCTTCGGCGATGAGCTTTCCCATTTCGAGCGTCGCGGTTTTGGCAAACTCCTCCGCGCGCTCGCGCATGAGAGTGGCGGCTTTGGTAACGATGACTGCGCGTTCGGCGAACGTCGTATGCCGCCATGACTCGAAGCAGGTCTCGGCGGTCTTGATCGCCTGCTCAAGTTGCGTGGCGGTCAACGCCTCGAATGTTTCGAAGGTTTTGCCGTCGTAGGGGTTTACGCTTTGGTAGGCCTTAGCCGTAACTTTGGTCGGGGGCTTTTTCAACGTTTTCGGGTGGGATGCAAGTAATTTCGTCATATTTGATTCAATTCAGGGGTGCGGTGCGCTTAGGTTTGAGGAGGTGATAGGGGGGGATTCACCGGACGCTGTCGAACCGGACCATCCCCGATGAAAATCTTGACACACATGAAAGGAGCGAGAAAGCTCCAATGCGCAGCAGCGGGTAGATGGGCGGCGGATACTCATCCAACGACATATCCGCGACCTCATCCGGCACAGAGACGACTACGCCGACACTTGCTCTGCGGGCCTTATCATTCATGGCTGCTGATAGATCACCGCCGGGATAAGACGTTCCACTCCCAATTCCGAATCTCCGGCAGATCTTCGCCGTTTTTGTCGATGTATTGCTTGTGCTCGATCAGCTTGTCCTTGAGCTGCTGCTTCAGGTAGATGCCCTTGTCGCCGGTCTGCGGCAGGCGATCAATGGTGTCCATCACGAGGTGGAAGCGGTCCAACTCGTTCAGCACCGTCATGTCGAAAGGCGTGGTGATGGTGCCCTCTTCCTTGTAGCCGCGGACATGGATGTTGCCATGATTGGTGCGGCGGTAAGTGAGCCGGTGGATTAACCACGGGTAGGCATGAAAGGCGAAGATGACGGGCTTGTGCTTAGTGAAAAGCTCGTCGAAATCAACGTCGCTCAACCCATGCGGATGCTCGGTTTGCGGCTGCAGCCTCATGAGGTCCACGACGTTGACCACCCGGATTTTCAGTTCGGGCAGATGCTCGCGCATAATGGAGGCCGCCGCGAGCGTCTCCAGGGTGGGCACGTCGCCGCAGCAAGCCATAACCACGTCGGGCGCGACGCCCTGATCGTTGCTGGCCCATTGCCAGATGCCGATGCCCTCGGTGCAGTGCTTCACGGCGGCGTCCATTGTCAGCCACTGCGGCGCCGGGTGTTTGCCCGCGATCACGACATTGACGTAATGGCGGCTGCGCAGGCAGTGGTCTATCACCGAGAGCAGGCAGTTGGCATCCGGCGGCAGGTAAACACGAACGATCTCAGCCTTTTTGTTCACAACGTGGTCGATGAAACCCGGATCCTGGTGAGTGAAGCCGTTATGATCCTGGCGCCAGACATGCGAAGCCAGCAGGTAATTTAGCGAGGCGATCTTCCGCCGCCACGGCAGGCCCGACGTGACTTTCAGCCACTTCGCGTGCTGATTGAACATCGAATCAACAATGTGGATGAATGCCTCGTAGCAGTTGAAGAGGCCATGCCGCCCGGTGAGCAGGTACCCCTCCAGCCAGCCTTCGCATTGGTGCTCGCTGAGCATTTCCATCACCCGCCCCGTGGGCGCGAGAAATTCGTCGTTCGGCATGGCCGCAGCGTCCCATTGGCGTTTGGTCTGTTCAAAGAGGGCTTCCAGCCCGTTGGAGAGCGTCTCATCCGGTCCAAAGACGCGGAAATTGTGCTGCTCATGGTTCAGTTTCTCCACATCGCGCAGGAAAGGCCCGAGCACGTGCGTGTCGCCGATGCCGCGCACCCCGGGCGAGGGCACGTTGGCGGCGTAGTCGCGGAAGTCCGGCATCCGCAGGTCGCGGAGCAAAATGCCGCCATTGGCATGGGGATTGGCTCCCATGCGTCGTTCTCCCTTTGGCGCAAGTTCGGCCAGTTCCGGTTTCAGGCGCCCCTGCGCATCAAAGAGTTCCTCCGGTCGGTAACTCCTCAGCCAGTCTTCCAGCAGCTTCAGGTGTTCGGGATGGGTGGCCGGGTCGGAGAGCGGCACCTGGTGCGCACGGAAGGTGCCTTCAACCTGCAGGCCATCGACTATCTTTGGCCCCGTCCAGCCCTTGGGTGAATTAAGGACAATCATCGGCCAGCGCGGACGCGTGAGATTGCCGTGGACACGAGCGTACTGTTGAATCTTTTTAATTTGTTCCACCGCCGTGTCGAGCGTTGCGGCCATGGCCTCATGCATCAGGCTGGGCTCGTGACCCTCGACGAAATAGGGTGTCCACCCGTAACCACGGAGCAACTGTTCCAATTCCTCATGGGTGATGCGGGCCAGGACGGTCGGGTTGGAAATCTTGTAGCCGTTAAGATGCAGAATCGGCAGGACCGCGCCGTCGGTGGCCGGATCGAGGAACTTGTTGGAATGCCACGCCGTGGCCAGAGGTCCGGTTTCCGCTTCGCCATCGCCGACGACGCAAGCGACGACGAGATTGGGATTGTCGAACACCGCCCCGAACGAATGGCTGAGCGAGTAGCCCAGTTCGCCGCCCTCGTGGATCGAGCCCGGGCACTCCGGTGAAGCGTGGCTGGGGATGCCTCCGGGAAACGAGAACTGGAGGAAGAGTTTCCGCAGTCCGGCCTCATCCTGGCTGATGTTCGGGTAGATCTCGCTGTAAGTGCCCTCCAAATATGTGTTGCCCACGACGGCTGGGCCGCCATGCCCGGGGCCGGAAACATATATCATATCAACGTCGTACTTCTTGATGATCCGGTTCAGGTGCGCGTAAATGAAGTTCTGGCCGGGAGTCGTGCCCCAGTGTCCCAGCAGCATGTGCTTCACATCCGCCAAGGTCAGCGGCCGCTTCAGCAGTGGATTGTCATAGAGATAAATTTGGCCAACGGACAGATAGTTGGCGGCGCGCCAGTAAGCGTCCATCTTATGGAGCAGTTCCGGAGAGAGAGTGTTTGTTTTCAACTGGTAGAAGTGCCGGTGAGTTCGATGAACTTATAGACGTGATATTTCATTTGTTTTCCATTAATCGCCTCGCGGCAGCAGTTCCATAACTGCTGCTACGAGGGACATTTCGGCCGACTTGGATGTTGGGGTGCGAAACTGCGTCGCGCTAAGCCGCTTTCTTTTCCTCCACAACTTCAGCGTCGATGATCGGACCTTCGTCTGGCTGGCTGCCTTCCGGAGAGTCCTCAGCTTCGGGCTGCGTTCGGGATTGGCCTCCTGCGGCGCCCTGGCCAGCATGAGCCTTTTCCGAAGCCGCCTTGTAAAGCTCCGCCGAAACCGCCTGCCAGACTTCGTTGAGTTTCTCACTGGCTGTCTTCATGGCCGCAACGTCGCTGCCCTTGAGCGCTTCCTTCACCTCGTTAAGGGCGGATTCAACTTTGCTGCGGCTGTCACCGGACATCTTCTCCTGGTTGTCCTTCAGCAATCGCTCCGTGCGATATGCTGCGCTGTCCGCCTCATTGCGCGTTTCCAGATCTTCCTTGCTCTTCCGGTCCTCTTCAGCATGGAGTTCGCCATCTTTACGCATTTTCTCGATCTCGTCTTTTGAGAGGCCGCTGCTGGCCGTAATCGTGATTTTCTGTTCCTTGCCGGTGCCGAGGTCTTTGGCGCTGACATGCAGGATGCCATTGGCATCAATGTCGAAGCTGACTTCGATTTGCGGCACGCCACGCGGAGCGGGCGGAATGTCATCAAGCTTGAACTTGCCGATGGTCTTGCTGTCGCGGGCAAACTGGCGTTCACCCTGCAGGATATGGATTTCCACGCCGGGCTGATTGTCCGCGGCCGTGGAGAAGGTTTGCGACTTGCGGCTCGGGATCGTGGTATTGCGCTCGATCAACTTGGTGAATACCCCGCCGAGAGTCTCAATGCCGAGCGATAGCGGCGTCACATCAAGCAGCAACACATCCTTGACCTCGCCTTTGAGCACGCCCGCCTGGATGGCGGCGCCCACTGCCACCACTTCATCCGGATTCACCCCCTGGTGCGGAGGCTTGTTGACCAGAGTGTGCGCCGTTTCGACCACGCGCGGCATCCGGGTCATGCCGCCGACCAGCACCAATTCATCGACTTTCGCGGCCGCGAGGTCGGCGTCCTTCAAACAGGCTTTGACCGGCGCGATGGTGCGTTCAAACAGCGCCTCGCAGAGTTGTTCCATTTTGGCGCGGGTAAGCTTCAGGCTGAGATGCTTGGGACCGCTGGCATCTGCGGTGATGAATGGCAGGTTGATATCGTATTGTAATGCGCTGGAAAGGGCGATCTTGGCCTTTTCCGACTCTTCCTTGATACGCTGCAAGGCATCGGGCTGCTTGCGCAGGTCCATGCCCTGGTCCCGTTTGAACTCGTCCAGCATCCAATCCATCAGGCGATTGTCCCAATCGTCGCCGCCGAGGTGAGTATCGCCGTTGGTGGCTTTGACGTGGAACACGCCTTCGCCAAGCTCCAGCACCGAGATGTCGAACGTGCCGCCGCCGAGATCGTACACCGCGATCTTCTCCTCCTTCGTCTTTTCCAAACCGTAGGCCAGCGAGGCGGCGGTGGGTTCGTTGATGATGCGCAGCACTTCCAGCCCTGCGATCCGGCCGGCATCCTTGGTGGCCTGGCGCTGCGAATCATTGAAATACGCCGGGGTCGTGATGACCGCCTGGGTGATTTTCTCGCCCAGCCGCGTCTCGGCATCGGCCTTGAGCTTGCCCAGAATCATGGCCGAGATCTCCGGCGGGCTGAATCGCTTGGGTTTGCCGTCCACCTCCACCTCAACGGCGGCGTCGCCATTGGCAGCGCGCACGACTTTATAGGGCACGCGTTTGATTTCTTCCTGCACCTCGTCAAACTTCCGCCCCATGAACCGCTTGATCGAATAGATCGTATTGCGGGAGTTGGTGACGGCCTGCCGCTTAGCTGCCTCGCCCACGAGGCGGTCACCGGTTTTGGTGAAAGCCACCACGGAAGGAGTCGTGCGTTTGCCTTCGGAGTTTTCGAGCACGGCGGGCTCGCCGCCTTCAATGACCGCCATGCAGGAGTTCGT